>Ga0316187_10002326_pt1 | contig 16550 bp, 15 predicted proteins | sample CroRivburrow1_MG_FD_204927 | JGI IMG/M metagenome (GOLD analysis project Ga0316187, IMG submission 204927) | Coastal sediment microbial communities from Maine, United States - Cross River worm burrow 1 | ecosystem: Environmental > Aquatic > Marine > Coastal > Sediment | place: USA: Maine... | reverse complement strand
TCGCGCAGGCTCTTGCGAAAGGATCCGCGGACATCGTTGATCTCGCCTGCCGAGATGCGGGTGTTGAGGAAACTGAAAATGATGCTAACGGCTTCTTCGGGATCGTCAAGCTGATCGCCGGTGAAGGCCTCGCTGACGCGTGCAATGAAGTCCGGCTTGTCGCGCAGTTTTACCGGTGTGCCGGACGGATCCCAGCCTTCAAAATAGACACCACGGATGAACAGTGGCAGTTGGGCCGCCAGTTGGGCGGCTTCGTCGACGCCAAGCATGTCTCGAATGGCCTGCAGTGTCACGCGCAACAACCGGAATGACCGGTTGGAATCGTCCCAGCTGACCATCTCGTCGATCTGGTGCACCCACTCATTGGTGATCTGTATGCTGTGATCAATAGTGCTGCGATAGGCTTGTGTCATGATCTCGATCTCCTATGGATTTGCGCCGACAGCCTCGTTCACGACTGCTTGAAGAAGATCATGAACCTTGGCTTGCGCGGCTTGCGATGGCGCAGCAGGTGCCAAAGTGATCTGCCGGTAGCCGACCGATATTTCGTCCGGCTTGGCCTGTGTCTGGTATGCAAACACAACATAGGGGCACATTGCGAGATTGTGCACATCAGCGCCTACTGCCTCGTGCGTGAGCACGGCTGAACAAAATTGCAGGTAGCGGGCTTTCAGATACGGCGCCTTGGTGTCCGACCCCTTGGCAGCGTCTGCGGTGCGTTCCAGCATCTGTCCCACATCGCCCACATAATCGATAACAAGGCCGCGATTGATGACCGCATCCTGCAGATCGCCGAACACTTCATCAAAATCGCCTGTGACGGTTTTGATGGTCTTGGCGGGCTCGCCGCCCAACACGGTTGCAGGCGCCACGAAGATTGCCGCCGCCAAAGCGATATTGGCCAGTGTGGAGTTGAGTTTCATGTCCGGTCCCTCAGTTTGTTACATGACGAAGTGTATCTTGCTGACGCAAGCCAGATCCGTCCATGATCAAGATCAACAGGTTGACTACACCACTGCCTACCGCGACAGCAGAACAGGTATGCTTGCATCATTCAGAATTGTCTCGGTGGTGCCGCCGAACACATACTCCCTGAGGCGCGAATGGCCGTAAGCCCCCATGACCAGCAGGTCGGCACCGAATTCCTCACATTCCGCCAGTATCTCTGCGCCTGCATCACTGTGCTTGCCCGGCAATGGTTTTATTTCCGGCTCAACCCCGTGCCGGGCAATTGCTTCGGCCAGGCCGGCACCCTGCGGCAATTGCCGCGGGCTGTCTTCAGGTACCGGCGGACATACGATACGAACACAGTCCGGCGATGCGCCTGATACCAATGGCAGAGCGTCGAAGGCGGCGCGGGAGGCTTCGCGTGTTCCATTCCAGGCAATAACTATCCGCTGTCCCAGCTTCTGGCCGCGGTAGTCTTTCGGTACGACTATCACCGGCCGTCCGGTTTCGAATATCAGTTGCTCCAGGGTCATGTCAGGATCCATCAGAGTTGAGCCATGCTCCAGCCGGTTGATCAGCACAAGGTCCGCACATCTGGCCAGTTCCAGCGACGTTTCCCCGCCAGACATCAGGTCGGGATCGATTGTCCGCCATTGCCAGTTTTGCTCCGACAGCGACGCATAGTGCTCGAAGACGGCTTTTGTGTCCGCCTCCTGTTCATCAATGAACCTGCGCTTCTTGTCGAGCCAGTCTTTAAGTTCACTGCCCCTCAGGCCGACATTCACCGAGATGCCGGGCCTGGCGTGAAAACCCAGGACGTGGGACTGCCAGGGTCCGGCCAGGCTGTCGGCGAGCAGGCATAAACGCTCGGCCTGGTCGGGTGATCGAAAAACGATAAGGATGGTTTTGTAGCTGTCCACTGGGCGGGCTCCCTCGATTTGTGAAACCGCTATTATGGCAGCGTTGTCACTAACGTGGTTTGATGGAGGTCAAGAGCAATGCTTGCGCAGATCTATATTGGATTGGCGTGGCTGCGGAGATACCTGCCATGTCTTTTCCGAGCCGGGGATCATGGATCGACTGATCAGGGCCACAAATCTCCTTGCAAGCGATTGACCGGATTAAAAGACCGGCATAGCGTGGCCGTCAGTAGCGATAATGGCCTCCCTCAGACGTTGGAGAACCCTGATGAAACGTTTGATGTCCGCAGAAAAATCCGACGATGGGCTTGCCTTATCCTTGAGTTGGGAAGACGGCTTCAAGGCCCGGTTTCATGCGATATGGTTGCGGGACAATGCACTGGACCCGGAGACCCGGTCTGCCGGCAATGCGCAGCGGCTTATCACCCTGAGTGATATTCCGCCTGATACGGTCATCGCCGACGCAACTATTGCAGCCGACACCCTGTGCGTGCGGTTTGCACCTGAGAACAAGCAGGTTGAATTTCCCGGCCAATGGCTGCGTGACCATGCCTATGATGTGAGCGCGGGCAGGGCGCGTGGCTGGACAGCACCGGATATTGCAATCTGGGACGGCGGGTTTGATGTGGCGAACGTCACCGGTACCCACGAAACTGTCCAGCACGACGCCATGGCGCTGAAAGACTGGCTGGCCGGGGTGCGCCGCCACGGCTTTGCCAAACTGACCGGTGGCCCGGTTGCAAGCGGCGCGCTGGTGGATGTTGCAGCCCTGTTCGGCTATGTGCGTGAAACCAATTACGGCAAATGGTTTGAGGTTCGCACCCAGGTCAATCCGGCCAACCTTGCCTATACCGGCCTTGGACTGCAGGCACACACCGACAATCCTTATCGCGACCCGGTGCCGACGTTGCAGATACTGTATTGCCTGGAAAACTCTGCCGCAGGCGGCGACAGCCAGCTTGTCGACGGGTTTGCCGCAGCACTTCGGCTGCGCGCCGAAGACCCGCACGGTTTTGAGTTGCTGACACGTTATTGTGCGCGGTTCGAATATCGCGGTACCGGAGATGTTCACCTGGTCAGCCGCAAGCCGATGATCGAGTTGAGCCCGGACGGGGAACTGACCGCGATCCGTTTCAACAACCGCTCGACGGCAGCCATCACCGATGTGCCGTTTGACGATATGGCTGACTATTATGCGGCCTATCGCAGGCTGGGCGAGATCATCGATGATCCGGCCATGGCGGTCGGGTTCAAACTGGAGCCCGGCGAGTGTTTCATCGTTGACAACACACGGGTGCTGCACGGCCGTACCGGCTATGCCGACAGTGGCGGATCACGCTGGCTGCAGGGGTGTTATGCCGACAGGGACGGCCTGCTGTCGACGCTGTCTGTTCTGGAGGACAATACTCTGGTGAACGTGGCATGAGCAAACTGACCGTTAAGACGATAGTCGGCTTTCTGGCGGATATTTTTGAACGCCGCGGTGGCGAGGAATATCTCGGAGAACCCGTTACCATGGCCGAGCACATGCTGCAGGGTGCGCATCTGGCCGAGCAGGCCGGCGAAAGCGAGACAATCATCACCGCAGCCCTGCTGCATGATATCGGGCATTTCACCAGCGAGTTCGGCATGTTCTCCATGGACGATACGCATGACAGGCATCACGAGGAGGCCGGTGCCAGTGTGCTGGCCGGTTTTTTCCCGTCGGTGGTCATTGACTGTGTGCGCCATCACGTGGCCGCCAAGCGCTATCTGTGTGCGGTGGATCCTGACTATTTCGGCAAGCTGTCGGACGCCTCGGTACATTCCCTCAACCTGCAGGGCGGGCCGATGGAATCTGGTGAAGTCGAGGCGTTCGAACGCAATCCGAATTTGGCCGATATCGTCAAGGTGCGCAATTTCGATGATGCGGGCAAACGGCCTGACATGGAAATACCGGGCTTTTCCCATTATGCGCCCATGGTGCAGCGGGTGGTTGATGCGCACTGCAACCAAAAGCAAGCTGCGGATTGATGTAATTGCCACCTATAAATAAAGACAGGCGTTGCATCATTATTATCGATTTCATTTATCTGTCACATAACGCAACCATATCCGGCAGGGGAGCAAGCAAATCATGAATTTTGGGTGGTGGCATACGCATGGTTGCCAACCTGCTTGACGATACAAATCATGCGCTGACAAGGAGATGTCATGTTTAAGAAACTTGCTGGTGGACTTTTGGCGGGTGTTGCAGTTGGGATTATGTCGATTTCGGCGGCCATGGCCGGTGAACTGACGGTCTACACCGCAATCGAAGCGGAAGATCTCAAGAAATATGCCGATGCATTCAATGCTGATCATCCTGATATCACGATCAACTGGGTGCGCGATTCAACCGGTGTTGTGACAGCAAAACTGCTGGCTGAAAAAAACAACCCGCAGGCAGATGTGGTCTGGGGACTGGCGGCGACATCGCTGCTGCTGCTCAAATCCGAAGGCATGCTGGAAGCATACGCGCCAAAAGGCGTTGAGAACCTCGATCCGAAATTTGTCGACAAGAGCACGCCACCGACCTGGACGGGCATGGACGCCTGGGTTGCGGCGGTTTGCTTCAACACGGTTGAAGGCGAAAAGCTCGGCCTGACGGCACCGAAGACCTGGAAGGACCTGACCAAGGCCGAATACAAGGGCCACGTGATCATGCCGAACCCGAATTCGTCCGGCACCGGCTTCCTGGACGTCTCCAGCTGGCTGCAGATGTTCGGTGAAAAAGACGGCTGGGCCTTCATGGACGGCCTGCACGCCAATATTGCCGCTTACACTCATTCCGGTTCCAAGCCGTGCAAGATGGCGGCAGCCGGTGAGATTCCAATCGGTGTGTCCTTCGCCTTCCGCGGTGCCAAGTCAAAGGCAGCCGGTGCGCCGATCGAGATCATCGTGCCGGAAGAAGGTGTCGGCTGGGACATGGAGGCAACGGCAATTGTCGCCGGTACCGACAACCTGGAAGACGCCAAGACGCTGGCTGACTGGACCATCACCAAGAAGGCCAACGAGATGTACAACTCCGGCTACGCGGTGGTTGCATATCCAGGCGTTGCAAAGCCTGTCGAACACTTCCCGACCAACCTGCTGGAGAAGATGATCGACAATGACTTTGAATTTGCCGCCAACAATCGCAAGGCAATTCTGGACGAGTGGCAGAAACGCTACGATTCCAAGTCAGAGCCCAAGGGCTAACAAGTAGACTGCTGAAGAGGCACCGGGTCATCCCCGGTGCCTCTGAACTGTGATACTGTGGCATCGAACGGGTGCTGCAAAAAGGCGGCTGTTCGGGGAAGCGACATGGGGCAGGCAAGTACAACGGAAACCTATCTGAAGATTGAAAATGTCTGGAAGGCGTTTGGAGATTTCTTCGCGCTCAAGGATATTTCGCTTGAGGTCAACCGCGGCGAGTTTGTCTGCTTTCTCGGCCCATCGGGTTGCGGCAAGACAACTCTGCTCAGGGCTATAGCCGGGCTGGATATCCAGACCACAGGCTCAGTGTTTCAGGACGGCGAGGACATTTCCGCCCTGCCGCCATCGGAACGTGATTTCGGCATCGTGTTCCAGTCCTACGCGCTGTTTCCCAATCTGACGGTTGAAAAGAACATTGCATTCGGGCTGGAGAACTCCGGTATTGCCAGACCTGACATAGATAAACGTGTTGCAGAACTGCTGGACCTGGTCGGGCTGCCGGAGCAGGCCAGGAAATATCCGGCGCAATTGTCCGGCGGCCAGCAGCAGCGCATCGCGCTGGCGCGCGCCCTTGCCATGTCGCCGGGCCTGTTATTGCTGGACGAACCTTTGTCGGCATTGGATGCCAAGGTGCGGGTGCACCTGCGTCACGAAGTCAAGGATTTGCAGCGCAAGCTGGGTGTGACCACGATCATGGTGACCCATGACCAGGAAGAAGCGCTGGCCATGGCAGACCGCATTGTGGTGATGAACCATGGCGTCATTGAGCAGGTTGGGACACCTACAGACGTCTATCGCGAGCCGGTGTCGCTGTTTGTGGCGGATTTCATCGGTGAGACAAACCAGCTTGATTGCGTGGCGGACAACAAGGGCAAGGGCGTCAGGATCGGCAAGCGCAGGTTTGCCAGTGCAGCCCACACCCACGCCGATGGCCTGGATGTGATAGCCGTCATCCGGCCGGAAGACATCATTCCGCACGGTGACGGTGCCCGTTCTCCGGGCGCACCGGAGGAGATCAGCGAACCGGGCAACACGGTTGAAACCACAGTCGATGAAATGGAATTTCTCGGTTCATTCTGGCGCACCAGGCTGAGCAGTGCCGATCTGGGCGCAGGGCAGATCGTGGCCGACTTCTCGATCAACGCGGTACGGCGCATGGACATCCAGGTCGGCGGGCGCATGCGCATCGAAATCCCCAGCGACCGGCTGAAAGTGTTTGCCGCTGCGCCGGAGCCGGAAAAATGAGCAGCATCGACGCACTGGGTCCGGACGTGAGTGCAAAAAGCCGTATCAAGCCGAAAATGGGCTCTGACGACTGGATCATGCGCGGCTACATGATCGTGCTGGCGGTCTATCTGATCGTGGCGCTGGCGCTGCCTTTGTACGCCATGCTGTCCAAGGCGTTTGAAACCAGCCGGTTTGATCTGACCCAGTTTGAGGTTCAGGTCAGCAACGAAGCCGGTGCCTTCAATCAGCCCGCAGTCACATTGAAACAGTTGAACGATCAGGGAAACTTCATCGCTGAGGGAGATCTGGCAACCAGTACGGACGGACGTCTGGCGCTGACAACATTCTTCCCCGATTTCAGTTTCCGCAGCCCGGTGAAGTATCGGTTGCGCGGCCTGAGGGATGATGCGGTCTATCTGGTCGGGTCGGAACGCTTCGAAGGCACCAAACCGGCAGAGTTTGATTCAAACACCTTCCGCAAGGTGGTCATCCGACCGATACAGGGGCACGGGCTGGCCAATTTCGCCACTTATTTCTCGACACCGGCACTGTTCCAGTCGATCCAGAACTCCGTGTTCATCGCGCTTGTCTCAACCATCATTACCGTATCGCTGGCGTTCGGTTTTGCCTATGCGCTGTGTCGAAGCTGCATGCCGTTCAAGGGCGTGTTCCGGGTCATTGCGATGGCACCGATCCTGGTGCCGTCGCTGCTGCCGGGCATCGCGCTGGTCTACCTGTTCGGCAATCAGGGATTCCTGAAGCAGTTTCTGATGGGCGAGAGCATATACGGGCCCATTGGCATCGTTGTGGGATCGGTGTTCTTCACCTTTCCCCATGCCATGATCATCATCCTGATTGCCCTGTCGATTTCGGATGCGCGGCTGTATGAGGCTGCCGTTTCGCTGCGCGCCAGCAAATGGCGCACCTTCTGGACCGTCACCATTCCCGGCGCGCGTTATGGTCTGATCTCGGCGGCCTTTGTGGTGTTCAACCTGGTGATCACCGACTTCGGCCTGCCCAAGGTGATCGGCGGGCAGTACAACATGCTGGCGGTGGATATCTACAAGCAGGTCATCGGCCAGCAGAACTTCCAGATGGGCGCGGTGGTCTCCGTGGTGCTGCTGATCCCGGCAATGATTGCCTATATCGTCGACCGGCAGGTGCAGCGCAAGCAGGTGGCGCTGCTGTCGGCGCGCTCAGTGGTCTATCAGCCAAAACCGTCAAGACGATTTGATATGAGCTGCCTGGCTTACTGCGTGCTGGTGGCGACGTTCATCATCTCCATACTGGGCATCTGCCAGTATGCGGCACTGGTCAAGTTCTGGCCCTATGACCTGTCTCTGGGCCTGTCCAATTATGACTTCGACCGCATGGACGGTGGTGGCTGGGATGCCTACCGCAACTCCATCATGCTGGCGGTGATGACGGCGATCATCGGTACGGTCATCATCTTCACCGGCGCCTACATGGTGGAAAAGACCAAGGGTTTCGACAAGGGCAGGGCGGGCTTCCAGTTCCTGGCCATGCTGCCGATGGCCATTCCCGGCATGGTGCTGGGCCTGGCTTACATCTTCTTCTTCAACAACCCGGCCAATCCGCTGAACTTCATCTACGGCACCATGGCCATTCTGGTGATCTGCACGGTCACTCACTTTTACACCGTCTCACACCTGACGGCGGTGACGGCGCTGAAGCAGATCGACGGCGAGTTCGAACCGGTGGCCGCGTCGCTGAAACAACCGTTCTACCGGTTGTTCAGCCGGGTCACCGTGCCGGTCTGCATGCCGGCCATTCTCGATATCATGATCTACCTGTTCGTGAATGCCATGACCACGGTGTCAGCCGTGGTGTTCCTGTATTCGTCAAAGACAACGCTGGCTTCGGTGGCGGTGCTCAACATGGACGACGCCGGCGACATAGCGCCAGCCGCCGCCATGGGCATGATGATCTTCTATACCAACGTGGTGGCGAGGATGGTGCACGCGGTGGTGTCAAAATACGTCCTCGGCAGAACCCAGGGCTGGCGGCAGCGGTAGGGCGGGTACCCGATAGTGTCAGCGCCAGCGATTATCAATACTCATTCGCAAAACCGCCATGTTGGAAATCCCTGAATAATTCGGCTTTTGGCGACGATAGGGCTTCGCCAACGCCGATCATCCAGCCGCGCTTCCGCAGACCAGATTCACGGCGGCAGAGGTACCCCCTTGTTATCAGCATGACATGCGCCCATATATGATGAGCATGTTTACAATTGTTTGGTGTGGCCCAGATTAAGCGGTACGCCGACAAACCCAGACTTCTCCCGACAATGTGAGCGATGTACTAACCCAGCCGTTGCGATGTGTGACGTGCGGGTCGCTCCTTGAAAGGAACTCACCATGACAACTGGAACAGTCAAATTCTTTAACGCAGCAAAAGGCTTCGGCTTCATTGAACCTGAAGACGGTTCAAAAGATGCGTTCGTTCACATCTCAGCGGTTGAACGCGCTGGCATGAGCACTCTGTCTGAAGGTCAGAAAGTCACGTTTGAACTCGTATCTGACGAACGTAGTGGCAAGATGTCAGCCGACAATCTGCAGAACGCCTAACCCGGTTCAGCCGGCATTCGCCGGTTACAACTGAAACATATTCAGCATTCAAGCATTGACGCCGACCACGGATGTACTGGCGGCTCGTGTTGCCTGAAAAGGCAAATGCTTGATGCAGAACCAAGACGACTAACGTCTTGCGGCCCCGTAGCTCACCGCAGCGACGGGGCCTTTTTTTTATCCCATAGCGGCAGTTCATCGCCGCGAGTCCACGAAAAAAGGAACAACTGATGGCCAAGGGTCAAAAACGCAGCAGTCGCGAAGCGAAGAAACCAAAGCAGGTTAAAAAGCCGGTTGAGGTGACGCCGTCGACCAACCTCACCAAGGGCATGACATCCCTGAGCAACTCATCGAGAAAGAAGTGAAACAGCGGCAATGATGTCGTGATCTGTCCTTTATTGCCTGCCGGCTCACATCGACCATGCTTCACCTGCCGGCACTGACGGCGGGAGCAGGCAATATCCGGGTGTTTTCTGTGGATCGCGGTGAGCTTGAAGTGGGCTGAAGTCGGATGAACGCCTGCAACCAGCAGATCAAACCTGAGGAGGACGATGTTAGTGATGGAATATCTTGGAAGCATTTCCGGCCATGGCACTCTTGTTCAACACGGCAAGGACATTGCCGGGGCGACATATGATTTCGAAGGCTACAGGACCAAGCATGCGGGCATTACCTGTTGCGGCGAAGTTGGATCATCGCCCGGCGTGCTAGCTGGCATTTTCGGGCTTACAGACATCCAGCTTCGTACCGATGCCGGCAGTGTGCTGGAAATCAGGTTCACTGGTAAGACCCTGAAACCATCTCAAGACTTTGCACATGTAGATGTCAGGGGCGATATCCCCAGTCAAAAACAGGAATGGCGCAGGCGTTCTGGCATCATGCCGACGGCGTAATCAAACCCGATCGACGGCGAATTCGAACCGGTCGCCGCGTCACTCAAACAACCGTTGTACCGGCTGTTCAGCCGGGTCACCTGTGCCGGTGTGCATGCCGGCCATACTCGATCTCATGATCTATCCGTTGGTGAATGCCATGATGACGATGTCGGCGACATTGCACCGGCAGCCGCCACGGGCATGATGACCTTCTACTCCAACGTGGTGGCGAGACTGGTGCACGCGGTGGTGTCGAGATATGTGCTGGGGAGGACGCAAGGCTGGCGGCAGCGGTAGCGGTTGAAAATATGCAATGATCGTCTTGTTCTCGAGGCGCTCACGCATTCAGCGCACTGTCATGACAAATTGAGTATCTACAATCCTGCAGCCAACGCCTGGGCGACCGAAATGCGCAACTTATGCCTAGCTCCCGCTGTGGAATCCTGCGAGATAGTCGATCGTCACTGGCTTGTCGGTGCATTCAATCAGAGGGTCAATCAGCTTGAGTTTCGCTGAGACTTCATGAGAAACACTAGCAGCGGACAGCGCCAATTCCATGGTCGGATTGCAAGCCTCAGGCCTTTTGCTGTGGACAGCCATTGTAATTCTCCCTTTTGCCAAAGCCTGATATAGCACATTTAACGCAGCCGCCTGCCAAACGGTTTCCAACCAAGATCAACAACATCCATGACAGTCTGCTGACAGTGCCAACCGGTGTTCTCTTCAACCCTTGATCTCGGCATGGGCGAGCGACATGAAGGCCCTGATTACCTTGCTCTCGAGGCGTTCGCGCAGGCAGATGATGGACTCGTCCATGGTCATGGCGCTGTCGGATATGGGGATTTTCACCAGCCTGGTGTCCTGGCCGAACTCGGCTTCGGAAACCACGCCGACGCCGCCGCCGGCGGCCACGATTTCACGCACGGCTTCGCGTCCTTCAGCTTCGATGCTGCCGGTGATTCTGATGTTATGGCGGCGGGCTTCCTCCTCCAGCTTGGCACGGGTTTTTGAACCCGTTTCGCGCAGTACCAGCGGATGGCGCATCAGTTCCTTGAATGTGGTTGACTTCAGCTTGCTCAATGGCCCGCCGCGCGCGGTAAAGGCCACAATGGGTGAGGAGTTCAGGCGGATGGTTTCAAATTCCCGGTTCGCCGGCACATCGCCGACCACGCCGATGTCAGCCTCGTAGCTCTGCAACCGCTCGATCGCGGTCTCCGTGTTGCCGCCGTGCACCGAGATGAACACACCTGGGTTATTGGCGCGGAACGGGGTCAGCACATGCAGGATGTGATGGGCGGCATCTGCAACAATGTTCAACTGGCCGGTGCGCAGGGTCTGGGTTTCAGACAGATAATCCAGGGCCTGCTGTTCAACCTCGAACAGCCGGTAGGTGATTTCGAGCAGTTTCTTGCCGGCGTCGGTCACCCGGATCTGTTTTCTCTGGCGGTCAAACAAACGAATGTCGTATTCGGCTTCTAGCTTGCGAACCTGGTCGGAGATCGCCGGCTGGGTCAGGTGTAGCGCCTCTGCGGCGCGCGAAAACCCGCCGTGAACGGCGACGTTGTGAAATGCCCGCAATTGCACATACCGCATGGTCTCAGCCTTTCAATCCATCGATAAATCATATGGGTCGATAAAAACTATCGCTTTGAGCTATGGGTTGCAAGAGAGGGACTATGAGCGGCATGGCATGGCGTCCATGCTGCCGATTGCGCACGCCGCGCAGCATACCTGCCATCACTTGCCCTTAAACCAGACCTGATCCGGATTCATAACCGTCATGCAACTATCGGTATTCCTGCTCAACCTGACCGCTGCGATCGTGCTGCTGTTGTATTCAACACGCATGGTCAGGACCGGCGTTGAGCGCGCATTCGGGGCGGAACTGCGCAATGTGTTCATGCTGTCGCGGCGCAGCACGGTACTGAATTCGTTTGCCGGCGTTCTGGCTGCTGCGCTGTTGCAGAGCTCCACCGCAGTGGCCCTGCTGGTATCGGGCTTTGCCGCCACCGGCGTCATGGGGGTGACGGGCTCGCTGGCCGTGGTGCTCGGCGCTGACCTGGGTACGGCGGTGGCGGTACAGTTCCTCAGTCTCGACATTGCCTGGCTGACGCCGGTGCTGCTGGTTGCAGGTGGATTGCTGTTCCTGAAAGGCTCTGCCCGCGCCGTCAGGCAGATCGGGCGCGTGGTGATGGGGGTTGCCTTCATCCTGTTGTCCCTGCGCATGATCGGTGATGCCACCGAGCCGTTGCGGTCCAGCCCTTATCTGCAGCCGGTCGTGCAGCATCTCAGCGAGGATCTGCTGACCGCGTTTGCCGGCGGTGCCATGCTGGCCTTCGTGTTTCATTCCAGTGTGGCGGCAATCCTGATGCTGGCGGCGTTTTGTGCGCAAGGCCTGCTGCCGCTCGAGGCGGGGCTGCCGCTGGTGCTCGGTGCCAATGTCGGCAGTGGCCTGATTGCCGTGTGGCTGACGCGAAACATGCATGGCAAGGCGCGCCGCATCGCGCTGGGCAACCTTGTGGTGCGCGTGTCGGGCGGGATTGCCGCCTTGATGTTGCTGCGCCATGTGGCCCTGCCGCTGGATGTCGTGGCGAGTACTCCGGCGCGTCAGCTTGTCAGTTTCCACTTCCTGTTCAATGCGGCATTGCTTGTCGTCTTCCTGCCGCTCGTCGTGCCGTTGGCTGCGCTGACACGGCATCTGGTTCCGGCAGACGATGATCAGGCGGAGGTCCGGGCAAGGCCGGTCAGCGCGTTGGACCGCAACGTGTTGAATAACCCCGGCCTGGCGCTGGCCAGCGCGACGCGTGAACTGCTGCGCATGAGCGAGCAGATCGAGCTGATGTTGTCACCGATTATGGAGCTGTTCGTCTCTACCAACGCCCATGCAGCCGCGCGCATCAAGGAGGTCGAAAAAGAGGTCAACGAGGCCCAGACCGATATCAAGCTCTATCTGGCTGAAATGAACCAGGGACAATTGTCGCCGGATCAGGCCAGGCGCAGCATGGACCTGACAGGTATTGCCATCAGCCTGGAGCGGGTGGGTGATATCATCACCAAGGACCTGCTGCGTCTGGCTGGCGAAATGCGCAAGAAGAAACTGACGTTTTCCAACGAGGGCTGGAACGAACTGACCCGGCTGCATGCCCGGGTGCTGGCCAACATGCAACTGGCGCTGAATGTGCTGGTATCGGAAGACGTGGACTCCGCCCGCCAACTGGTTGAAGAGAAGGAATATGTGCGGGCACTGGAAGAGGAGTCCCATGACGCCCATCTGGCCCGGCTGGGCAGGGCACCGCGCAAAGCATCGCCACCAGCGACATTCACCTGGAAACCGTGCGGGCACTCAAGGAAATCAATTCCAGGTTCATTACCTTTGCCTATCCGATCCTGAAAAAGAGCGGATTGCTGCTCGACAGCCGGCTGGCGGACGCCAAATCGTGAGGCACAGAAAATATTATGTGTCGATCTGAAATATCGATTTCTCAAATACTAGCGGACTGCCTAAATTCACAGCAATTGTTTCTGGCGCGGGCACATTTGCGGAGGCACCCGACATGAAGGCGGATCTGGAAATCGATTCTGCAGCGGCTATTGAAGCGCCAAGGCTGGGCGAGCCGTATCTGCTGACGCCGGGGCCGCTGACGACAGCCTATTCAGTCAAGGAGCAGATGCTGCGCGACTGGGGGTCGTGGGACGGTGATTTCCGCGCGATGACGGCCCGCCTGCGGGCTGAACTTCTGGCACTGGTGGGATCAGGTGCCGAAGACTTCGACTGCGTGCCGGTTCAGGGCAGCGGCACTTTTGTGGTTGAGGCCATGCTGGGCTCGCTGCTGCCGCGTGACAGCAAGACACTGGTGCTGATCAACGGCGCTTATGGCCAGCGAATTGCAAAAACCATGGACTATATCGACCGCGCCCATGTGGATATCGACAAGGGTGACTACCTGCCGCCGCGCGGACCGGAAGTGGCAGCCGCCTTGGCTGCGGATCCCGACATCACCCACGTGGTGGTTGTGCACTGTGAGACCTCTTCGGGTATTTTAAATCCAATCAAGGAAATCTCCGAGGCAACCTATGCGGCCGGGTGCAAGCTGCTGATCGATTCCATGAGCGCCTTCGGGGCCATTGATGTGGCAGCCGGTGATATCCGCTATGAGGCGATTGTCTCATCCGCCAACAAGTGTATCGAAGGGGTTCCCGGTTTCGGCTTTGTCATCGCGCGCAAATCCGAACTGGTCGCGGCCAGGGGCAATGCCCATTCGCTCAGCCTGGATGTACATGACCAGTGGGCCAACATGGAAAAGACCGGTCAGTGGCGCTTCACGCCGCCGACACATGTTGTTGCCGCCTTCATGGAAGCCTTGCGTCTGCATCGTGAGGAGGGTGGTATTCAAGGCCGCGGTGCGCGCTACACCAAAAACCGCGATGTGCTGGTTGACGGCATGCGCGAACTGGGTTTTGAAACCCTGCTGCGCGACCGCTGGCTGTCCCCGATCATCGTGACCTTCTTCAACCCGGCAGACGACAAGTTCGAATTCACCCGGTTCTACGATCTGATGAAGGCAAGAGGCTTCATCATCTATCCTGGCAAGCTGACCGTCGTCGACAGTTTCCGCGTCGGCTGCATCGGCCAGATGGACCACCACACCATGCGCGCTGTCGTGGCAGCCGCGAAATCATCGCTGGATGCAATGGGCATTGCCAGCGCCAGACCACCGCAGGCCGCTCTTTCCGAACGCGAGAAGCTTGCAGCTTAAAGAAAGCAATTGAAAAAATGAACGACATGACCCCAGTGGACGTTACTGTAAACGGGCGCAGCTATCCTCAATCCAGCACCTGCGCCATCGCCATCTGCCTGGACGGTTGCGAACCGGCCTATCTGGATGCAGCCATTGCCGACGGGCTGATGCCGACGCTGGCGCGCATCCGTGCCGAGGGTACTGACAGGCTCGCCCACAGCGTCATCCCCAGCTTCACCAACCCGAATAACATGTCCATCGCCACCGGGCGCCCGCCTGCCGTGCACGGTATTTGTGGCAACTTCCTGTACGACCCGGACACCGGTGAAGAAGTGATGATGAACGACCCGAAATTCCTGCGGGCGCCCACCGTGTTCAAGGGCTTTTATGATGCCGGCCAGCGCGTCGCCATTGTGACTGCGAAAGACAAGCTGCGCGCCCTGCTGGGTCATGGCCTGGCATTTGACGAAGGCCGCGCCATCTGTTTTTCGTCGGAGCGTTCAGATACGACGACCAAAGCCGAGCACGGCATCGACAATGCGTCTGAATGGCTGGGGCGCGACGTGCCGGAGGTTTATTCCGCAGAACTATCGGAGTTTGTCTTCGCCGCCGGTGTCAAGCTGCTGAAGGAATTCGCGCCAGACGTCATGTACCTGACCACAACCGACTATGTGCAGCACAAATATGCGCCCGAAGATGCCGAAGCCAAGGCGTTCTATGCCATGTTCGACAAATACCTGACCGAGCTGGATGCCATGGGCGCAGGGATCGTGGTTACGGCCGATCACGGCATGAAGCCGAAACACCTGGCAGACGGCTCTCCAGCCGTCATCTATGTGCAGGACCTGATGGATGACTGGCTCGGCAAGGACGCCGCCCGGGTCATTCTGCCGATCACCGATCCTTACGTTGTGCATCACGGTGCACTGGGGTCATTCGCGACAGCTTACCTGCCCGCCGGTGCAGATGTTGAGCAGGTTTTGGGCAAGCTGCGCGCCATTGACGGCATTTTGCTGGCTGTCGACAAGCGGGAAGCCTGCGAGCGCTTTGAGCTGCCGGATGATCGCATCGGCGACATCGTGGTGATCTCCGGTGAGAACATGACCGTAGGCACCAGTGCGCACCGCCATGACCTGGCTGCACTCAAGGAGCCCCTGCGCTCGCACGGCGGATTGACCGAGCAGGAGGTGCCGTTCATCGTCAACCGGGTGATGGAAGACCTGCCGGGGGCACCGGCGTTGCGGAACTTTGATGCTTTCTTCTACGCGGTGCGGGCAGCTGCGCTACAAACAACCATCTAAAAGGTCGACAAAAATGAGTGGAACGGAACGCACGATCCGCCGCGAGGCAATGCGCATTGGTGGCGAGAAGGTGACGACGAAGGACGTTGTGGAGGTTCTGTACCCCTACACCGACGAAGTGATCGGCACGGTGCCCGCAGGCACGGCGGAACACGCCGCACGGGCCTTCGAGATTGCTGCCAACTACAAGCCGATGCTGACCCGCTATGAACGCCAGCAGATCCTGTTTCGCGCCGCCGAACTGATCCGCGAGCGGCGCGAGGAAATCGCCCACTGGCTGACGCTGGAACTGGGTATCTGCAAGCAGCATTCATTGTATGAGACCGGACGGTCCTATGACGTGTTCACGCTGGCCGGGCAACTGGCCATTCTCGATGACGGGCAGATTTTTTCCTGTGACCTGACACCCCAGGGCAAGGACCGCAAGATTTTCACCAAACGCGAGCCAGTCAACGCCATCTCGGCGATCACCCCGTTCAACCATCCGCTCAATATGGTGGCACACAAGATCGCCCCGTCGATCGCCACCAATAACTGCATGGTGTGCAAGCCGACGGAACTGACGCCGATGACCGCAATCACCCTGGCGGATATCCTGTATGAAGCAGGCCTGCCGCCGGAAATGTTCCAGATCGTGACTGGCATGCCACAAGACATCGGTGATGAGATGATCACCAATGAAAACATCGACATCATCACCTTCACCGGTGGTGTGCCGGTCGGCAAGATGATTGCG
>Ga0316187_10002325_pt1 | contig 16553 bp, 14 predicted proteins | sample CroRivburrow1_MG_FD_204927 | JGI IMG/M metagenome (GOLD analysis project Ga0316187, IMG submission 204927) | Coastal sediment microbial communities from Maine, United States - Cross River worm burrow 1 | ecosystem: Environmental > Aquatic > Marine > Coastal > Sediment | place: USA: Maine... | reverse complement strand
CCCTCGGCGCGCATGCTGTCGATCAGCTCCCAGACATCGAGCCGCGCACTCGGGTCGAGGCCCGTCGTGGGCTCGTCGAGAAACAGCACGCTCGGCCGGTGCACGATCGAGCGCGCGATCAGCAGTCGCCGGACATAGCCGCCCGAGAGCACATGTGGCGATGCATCTGCGTAGGCGGTGAGGTCGAACCGATCGAGGAGCTCGGCGACGCGGCCCTCGAGGTCCTCGACTCTCGGTCGGAAGTAACTAGCGTAAATCAGCAGGTTCTGCGCAACCGTGAAGTCGTAGTCGAGTGAGTCTTCCTGCGTGCACACGCCGATCGACCGCTTGGCTTCGGCACGATTCTCCGAGAAACGCTGCCCCGCGAAGTAGATCGACCCGTCGTCCGGCGGAACGAACCCGTACAGCATCCGTAAGGTGGTCGTCTTGCCTGCCCCATTGGGGCCGAGAAGCCCCAGCACCGTGCCTGGTTGGCACGAGAGGTCGAGATGATCGACTACGACCCGATCGCCATAACTCTTGGTCAGGCCTCGTGCTTCAAGAATTGCGCTCGTCATCGTGAAACCACCCGGGAAGGTGACGGAACATGCGCGGGCATCCTACAATGGCAATGCGATCGTGCACGTTTCGAAACCGTGGCGATCCGGAGCACCGATGGCCCAGCCACCTACCGACACCGATGGGAAACCCGTGAACAGCGTGGGACGCGTCTTGGATAGCCGCTGGATGATGGCGTTCTCGGTTTTGGCAGTGCTGGTGGCGATCGCCTGGGCGCTGATCGAACGCGACCCCAGCGCACCACCGGCAGGAACGCCAGCGGAAGATGTCGCGACGATGGCGACGGTCGAGCTACTCGGCGTGCCCCCTGGGGCCGAGGTCTCGCTCGACGGTAGGAGAATCGAGAACACCTTGTTCGGCGTTGCGCCGGGTACGCGGCACGCGCTCGAAGTCACCGACGGGAGGGGCCGGAGTTGGCGTCAGGTCTTCCTCGCCGAAGGGTCGCTGTCACTCGTCGTTGAGCTCCGCACCCAGTTCGTCGAGGTCGAGGTCTCGCCTAATGATGTGAAGGCGGAAGAGGACTGACCTCGTAGCCGCGAAGCTTCGCGGACACGGTCACGGCGCGATCGCTCACGTTCGAGTGCATCGTCGAGGCCAGCCACACGGGACCGACGCCCGGGCAGTACACGGTGCGCACCTCGAGCTCGAGCTTCCCGCCGGTCTCTAAGACTTCCACGCATCGGTCGAAGCTGCCGGCGGGTGTCTCGACACTCGTGTCGGTCGAAATCAACCACGCGGTTCGTCCTCCCCGCCCGGGCCACGTCGCACCCTCCACGAGCGGCGCACGGAGCAGCCACTCGTCCCCCGGCGGCACACGAATGCCCTCCGCAAGAACTTCGTAGCGCACGATCGCGCGCCCGGTGTGTACCTCCGCAATCCGCCCGTCAAACGCCTCGACTCGAGTGATCGCTAGCGTCGTCGAGGCCTCACCGGTGTCGACGTCGTAGGACCAGGCGTTGCCCGTATCCAGTGGATAGAGCTCCCTTGGCTCCAACGCGGTGCCCGTCGGAGACGGAGGACTTTGGCCTGCACAGGCCGCCACAAAACAAAGCGACGTAGCGGCGGCACGGAGACAGAAGGTCATACGGGGTGAGCGTAGCAGCTCCAATGTAGGCAGTGAGCGCATATTCGCGATGAGCGAACCTGCTGTTAGGATGCAGGGGTGACCGCGAAGAAGACGATCCTCGTCCTCGATGACGATCCCTCGGTGCGACACATGCTGCAAGTCCTACTCGAACAGGATGGGCATGCCGTCATCGCCGCGGGCGATGTCCGTTCAGCGCTGGCGCAGTGCGTGGTGCAGCTTCCGGACTTGATGATCGTCGACCTCATGCTCCCCGTCGAAGACGGCGAGATGTTTCTGCGCGAGTTTCGCCTCCGGTGGAGACACACTGAAGTGCCCGTCATCCTCCTGAGTGCCAGTACCGCGCGAAACGAAATCGCGCGGCGCCTCGGCGTCGAAGCGACGCTCGCCAAGCCCTTCTTCGCTGAAGACCTGCGGGAGCTCGTCGCGGTGCTCACCCGAGATCCCGAAACGGTCGCCGCCGGCTGACGGTCGAATCGTCCTGTCTCGCCGCGCGTGGTATGAGCCGCGGCATGGATCAAGTGTATGCCGATGGGTTGTTCTCGGGCGAAGTGGTCTTAGTCACCGGAGGTGGGACGGGAATTGGTCTCGTCTCTGCAACGGAAATGGGCTTATTGGGAGCCAAGGTAGCGATCTGCGGAAGGCGCCCGGACCCACTGAAGAGCGCGGTGGCCGAGCTCGAATCCAAGGGCATCGAGGCGTTCGGCGCACCGTGCGACATCCGAGAACCGGAGGCGATCGCCGCGTACCTAGACGCGGTGCTCGAGCGTTTTGGGCGAATCGACGTGCTGATCAACAACGCCGGCGGGCAGTTCCCAACGACCGCTGAAGCGCTGTCTCCCAAAGGCTTCGCCGCGGTCGTTCGCAACAACCTCATCGGCACCTGGAGCATGACCCATGCGGTCGCGAACAAGGCCATGATCCCGCAGAAGCGAGGACGAATCGTCAACGTCATCGCTCAGATCATCCGCGGCTTCCCTGGCATGGTGCACACGGGCGCCGCACGCGCAGGCGTCGACAACATGACCAAGACGCTTGCGGTGGAATGGGCGCTCCATGGCATCCGGGTCAATGCGGTGGCGCCAGGTGTGATCGTCACCAGCGGCACGAAGCAGTATCCGCCGGAGCTCCTCGACACCGCCGAGAAGGCAAACCCGCTGCACCGCCTCGGTACCGCAGAGGAAGTGTCCCATTTGATCACGTACCTCGCGTCGCGCTATTCGGACTTCGTGGTGGGCCAAACGTTCTACATCGACGGAGGCGCCAGCCTCTGGGGCGACCAGTGGTTTCTCCCCGAAGACGTGCCGAAGTTCCCGCCCTACCCGGTCCCCGAGCGCGGCTAGGCGGCGGACTTCTTCTGGAAAACACTGATCAAGTAGGCACAGCCGACTCCGACGTAGTAGAGCAGGACGAGCGGGATCAGCATCATCACCATCGTGTAGACATCCTGCGGCGTGAGCAGCATGGAGATGAACGACGCGCACACGATCCACCAGCGCGAAAACTTCAAGAGCTGCTGCCAGGTTACGATCCCCGCGCCAGCAAGGAACGTCACGATGACCGGAACCTCGAAGACGATGCCGAACGCCAGCAGCATTCTCCGGAAGAACGGCATGTAATCCTTGACGAACATGGTCGCGACCAGGGTTTCGTCGCTGAAGCCGAGCAATACGGTAAATGCCTCGGGAAATACGAGCTTGTATCCAAAGACCGCCCCCCCGGCGAAACACACCGTCGACGCAATGATGAACGGAATGGCCAGCGCCTTCTCCTTCTTGTACAGCCCGGGCGCGATGAACATCCAGAGCTGCCAGAAGATCCACGGAGAAGCGAGGAGCACACCGGCGATGAGGGAGTTCTTCATGTACATCATGAAAGCGTCCGCTGGCCCTGAGAATCGCAGCACGGCGTGACCAGGCAAGTTCAGCTTCTCCCAAGCGGGCTGAAGCGGTGCGACCAAGAAGTCTTTGATCTCCTTCTTGAACAACCAACCGATCGCAACGGCCGGAATCATGCCGACGATGGCCCGCAGCAAACGCGAACGGAGCTCGTTGAGATGCTGGAAGAAGGTCATCTCCTGATCTTCTTCCGGGACCGGTGGCAGCTGGGGCGGTTCCGGGATCTGGATCTGGTCAGACGTCATGGATGCTTTGGCTCGGTCGGCGCATCCGCTTCGGCCGCGGGCTCTTCGGCCGCGGGCTCTTCGACCGCGGGCGCTTCGACTACTGGCACAGACTCATCGGTTGTCGGCACGGGCGAAGCTGCGCCTGCTGCTTTGGCGGCTTCGACGCTGGGCGGTGGAGCTGCCGGCTTGTCTCGGACGGGGACGGGTCGCGCCTTCGGTGGGCGGATCGGGGGAGCACGAAACGGATCCCCTTCGCGCATGAGGTCGTCGAGCCCGATCGCGTCTTTGAACTCGCGGCTGGCGTTCCGGACCTGGCGAAGCCCCTTACCGACGGTCCGCATGAACGTGGGCAACCTGTCCGGCCCCACGGCCAGCAGGACGATCACCAGGAAGAAAGCTAGCTCTGTTGGGCCAATGCCGAACATGAGCCCCAAAGATGAATCGTTGCACCCCCGAAAGGCAACCAGAGGCGCCCGCTGGCGACCCCCAGGAACAACCGACCTGTATTGACGCGGGTCACGACCCGAAACGTATCTGACGGAGGCGTTCGACCGCCCGACTCATGGTGCGGACCCGCCTCTCGTACTCGCGAGTCAGCTCCTGAATGCGGTTGGCTGCGACGAGCGTCTGCTCCGAGCTCTCGGAGTGCTTCCGGTGAGATTGATGGAGCTGCAGAACCATGTCCGAAATGCTCTCGATGGCGCCGGTCATCTGACGCCCGCCCTCGGCCTGCTCCTGACTGCTGCGCTCCATCTGCTGTGTGATCAGCCGCATGTTGTCTGCGCTTTTCATGATCAATTCCGAGCCGCGCGCCTGCTCAGCCGTGGCCGCTGCGATCTGCTGGACCGTCTCTGCGATGCGTCCGATCGCGTCGGTGACTTGCTTGGAGCCCTTGGCCTGCTCGACCGTCGCGCGGGCAATGCCACGCACCATCGCGGTCGACTGCCTGGACGACTCGAGGATCTTCTTCAGGGCGCTCTCGGCCTCCGCGCTCACCGTCACGCCACGGTCGACCGTGCTGGCGCCACGCTCGACCGCTTCGATCGCGTTCTTCGTCTCTTCCTGAATCGTTTTGATCAGCTCGGCGATCTCCTTGGTTGAAGCGCCTGCACGCTCGGCGAGGTCCTTGATCTCGTCCGCAACGACCGCGAAGCCCTTGCCGTGCTCGCCGGCCTGGGCAGCGATGATCGCCGCGTTCAGCGCGAGCAGATTGGTTTGCTCGGCCACGTCGTCGATGACGTTCAGAATGTCGCCGATCGCCTCGATACGGTCGCCCAGGTTGGAGATCGTGCTCACCGCTTGCAGCGAAGACGACTTGATTCGGTTGATTTCGTCGGTGATCTTGTGGATCGACTCCGCGCCCGTTTCCGCATCGGCGGCGACTTCTTCCGACAGGCGCGCCGTCTCGTTGGCATTCGATTGAACCTGGTCGATCGATACATCCATTTCGTTCATCGAAGACGAGGTCTCTTCGGCGGTCAGCGCGAGGCCGTCGACGTTTCGCGCAACCTCCTTGATGCTGTAGGTCATCTCCTCAATCGACGACGCCGTCTCGCGGACGCTCGATCCGAGGTTGCCCATGTTCTCGGCGACCTCATGATTCGTGGCCGTCATTTGCAGGATGCTGGAGGAGCTCTCCTCCGTGCTCGAGGAAAGGGTCTCGACGCGATCGCTGATCGCTTGCAACGAGATCGCCATCGATTTCAAGGCGCGGGCCGTCTCTTCGACCGCCACCATCTGCTCACCAAGGCCGCTCGAAAGCGCCTTCACGTTCTCGCCGATGACGTCCTCGACCTCTTCGATCTCGCTGTGGATCGCTCGAATCTGTGCGTCGACTTCCTCGACCTCAATCGACTCGGGTAGCCCCGAGGCGATGATCAACAGGCCGAGCACGCCAAGCACGGCAGCGACGACGCCAGCAATGGAAGCCCCCTGGGCACCCGCCAATGCACCCGACGCGACCCCGACGGGTCCCACGACGAACGCGAGTGCGAAGCACAAGAAACCTGGAACGAGATAGCGACTCTTGGCAATTGCCCGAAACATGATCCCCCCGAGTATCCTGCAATCGACGAAGATCAGGGTATCGAACCCGGAGCGTGACGGGCAAGTTCCCCCGCCCCCCGATCGAAGCCAGAAGCGCGGAGGGGGGATCTTCCGTTCAGAGCGGGTTGGTCAGGAGCTGCATCGAGAGCTGAAGCGCTAAAGAGTAATCGCCCTCCATTTTGAGTTTGCCGCCCAAAAAGAGCTCCTGAATGGTGAGCTCGCCCCGCTGGACCATCTCCAAATCTGAGAATTGCAGCTCCGCGGTGAAGCCGGGCTCTTTCGGCACCCCGGGGACGTTGAAGCCGATCTGAACCTCGACATCGCCGAGGTCGGGCACCCCCCGAAGCGTGACGAAACAGGTCATGGGCTGCCCCGCAAGGGCGTCCTCAAATCGCTTCGAGGCGGTTTGGGCGGCCCCGACCGCCACCTCGTCATCGTCGAGAGCGCCGGTTTTTGCGATTTCCCGCAGCAACAACGCTGCCGCTTCGCCGGGGAGCGCGGCCGTGATCTTGATCGGTACCCCGTCAGTGGGGTGATCGCCGGAGCTGAGGAGCCCTGCGCTGGCTGAGAGCACGACCGGCGACTGATCGTCGATCTGAAGGCTGGCCGCTCCAGTGACGCCGGTGACGTCATCCAGGATGCGCTGGGCGCGCTCATCGCCGGCCGAGGCGCGGCTCTCGAGGACTTCCACCCCCCTGGCGAAGAGCTTGGGAAAGGTGTCTTGAAGGAACTCAATCGGTTGAACAGTCATGCGGCGCGGAGTGTAGCTAACAACACGGACAGCACCAACTGGCGAAATCGAGCAGAATCGGCCACCATCACGACGATGTCGGATGAGGAGCACCGGCCCACTGTCTTGATGGTGGGCCAGGGCGAGCCGATGCAGACAGCGTTGGGGGAAGCGCTTCGGCGCCATGGGATATCCGTCGCTGGCTGTGCAACGGCAGAGCTCGAACAAGCGGTCCGTGTGTATGCACCGGACTTGGTGGTTTTAATTGGCGATGCCGCAGTACGCGGAGGCGCGAGTGTCGTGCGGCGCATGGCCGCGAATCGCGCAACGGATGTGTTGCCAATCGCCGTCGTTTCGAACGACGCGGTGCTCAAGCACGAGGGGCAGGACTTCCGAACGGGCGCGGTGGCTATCGTTCCACGGGGCGCCGGTGCGGACACGATCGCGCGCAGACTCGCCGAGCTCGCCCAGGAGGTGCCGGAGCGGCCGGGCCGCATCTCGGGTGAGCTCAACGAACACAACCTTCAGGACGTCGTCGACCTGGTCTCCAACGACATGAAGACCGGGATTCTGAGCATTCGCTCTCCGAAGGGCGTCCTCGAAGGCATGCCGGTGATTGTCGAGACCGAACGCGCCTCTGCACACCGCACCGAGCTGATCCTCGATCGCTTGCGTGAGGCCATGGACGAGTCGGAGCCTCTGGAATACGAGTTCCATGAAACGAGCGGAGGCCGGCTCTCCACCCTGCCGATGGCGGCAGAACCTGAAGACGTCGACCTGAGCGGACTGCGAGGTGCGCGCGTGGTCATCCTCGATTCCGACGAGCTCCGCGCCGAGAAGCTCGCCCAAGTCTTGAGCGCCCGCGGTGTCCAGATCGCGGCTGCGGACTTTTCGACCGCGGTGATTCCGAGGATTCGAGAAGTCGATCCGCAGGTCGTCGTGTTGGATTCGGGCGCTGTCGGGGGCCAAGGCATCGATTTCGTGCGGGCGATGAGAAAAGACCCGCAGCTTCGCTGGGCGTCGATGTTGGTGGTGCGCTGGGAAGACTTCTGGCCCACATCCGCATCGGACGCCGGGCCGGACCTTGCGCAGTTGGCCGGCCGGATTCTCCCGATGATCGATCAAGACGCCGAGATGGCGCGCCGGGTCGAAGACGAAGTCGACTTCGATACCAGGCTCGAGCTCATCGGCCCGGGGCGTTTGGTTCGCGCGCTAGGTTCAATGCCGGGCGTTCGCCATCTGTCGATCGGCGGACACAAACGGAACGTCGAGATCGACATTGCCGACAACTCCGTCGTGGGCGCGTACGCGACCTTGCGCGAGGGCACCACACAGACCCTGCAAGGAATGCCGGCTCTCCTCGCGCTGTGGGGTCTCAACTCGGGCCGAGTGTCTGTGCGCGAGCAAGACCTGCCCTCAGTGGCCAATATCATGATGCCCATCGACGAGGCGCTCGGAGTCGTGTCGCACCAGCTCGGCTTCGCCGACGGGGGCGGAGCCATCGAGGTCAACGCCGAAACGATGCCGCCGCTCACGCCTGAGGTCGAAGAGCATGCCACCGTCCCACCCGGGGCCGACACGCAGGCGGCGCTCGACGGCGCGCGAACGATGGCGCCGCCACGCTTTCAGCACCTCCAAGCTGCGGGCGGCGGACCCCTGCCCCAAGCGTTTCCCGAAGAAGAGGCGCCGACGAACAAAGTGCAGCAGATGCTTGGCCGGGTGGAGACAAAGCAACGAACCATCCCGGTGGTGGGCGGGGTGCATGAACACCATGACGCCAGTAGCCACATCGACCATGCGGTGAAGCGCGCGCCGAAAACCACGCAACTTGGTCTGGCGCCGGTCTTCGAGATGTTGCCCGAAGAGGCGCAGGAGGAAGAAGGAACCGCCCGCGCGCCGCGCAAGCCGACTCCCCCGCCGCCCCCGCCCGCGAGCCGAAAGCCCGCCCCCGCCCCAATGTTCCACGAAGACGAGGCGTTCGAGCCTGAGCTGGCTCGGATGCTGGAAGGCCCAGCCACCCTGTTAGCACCGGCACCCGCCTCGCACGGCATGCCCGCATGGATTCAGGTCTTGCTGCTGGTGACCGTGCTCGCCGGACTCGGTGTATTCGGCTGGCAGCTCTGGTTGCGGAGCAGCCCCGACGCCGTGGCCACCATGGAGGCTGAGGGCAAGAAAGGTCCGATCACGGGGCCGGTGAACGGCCTCGAGGCGCTCGATGAAGCGGTGGCCGAAAACGCGAATGCAGTGGGGAGTACCGATCGGGAGCGTGAAGCTGCGCCGAAAGAAGCTGCAGACCTGGTGGCTGACGAGCCAGTAGCGGTGGAGCCAAAGGCCAAAGCGAAGCCCGAGGCGAAGCCAGCCCGCGCAGAACCGGCCGCCAAGAAGCCGACGGCCCTGGCCGTGCCGACCCAGAGTTTACCGCGAGATCCAGCGAAGGCTTCCGACGTGCTCGTACATCGCGCGCTCCCGATGATCCGCAGCGGTGATTTTCGCCTCGCCGAAGCGACACTCGATCGCGCCTGGGAGCTAGACCCGAAGAACCCGCAGGCCATGGCTGGATACGCGAAGCTGTACATCGCGAAGAAAGAGGGCGAGCGCGCTAAGAAATGGGCAAAGAAGGCCGTTCGAAAGCGATCGCGCCGGGTCGAGTATCACATCTTGTACGGCGACGCCTTGGAGCTACAGGGCGAGACGGACGCGGCCCGCAAGGCATGGCGAAAAGCGCTGTCGATCGATCCGGATAACAGAGCCGCTCGCGCGCGCCTCGCCAATTAGTTGCCCAGTTGGGAGCGTCGGGCCTAGCGTCGGCCCATGGCGAGACGATTCTGGTGGGTGGGCCTATTGCTTGGGCTCTATGGCTGCTTGATACAGAACCTCAGCCCCGAGACCCGGATGCGCGACTCGGTGATCGAGCTCAACGAAGGGGCCCGCTGGGGCCGCATGGACGTTGCGAGTGGCTTCGTCGACCCGCCGTTCCGACCGCAGTTCAAGCTTTCTCACATGCGCTGGGGCCGCGACATTCAAATTGCGGACACCGAGATTCTCGGCATGAACCCGCACACGGACGAGGCGGGAGAAGGTGCGTTCTCACGCGTCGCGGTTCGCTGGTACGATCAGAACACCATGGTCCTGGCGAACACCGTCATCCGGCAGACCTGGAAGAAGCACAAGCAGACCTTTCTGCTGACCAACGAGTCGGTCGAAAGCGGGCACCCGGACCTCCTCGTGATCCCGGAAGTCGAGCAAGCAGCCAAACCTGGCGTGCAGCGGCAAGAGTACGAGAACTTCGACGACGACTCCCAGTGGAGCACCGTCTACTGAGTCAGTCGATGCCGACTGCGCCTCGCACTCGCTGAATCGTCGCGTGCGCGACTTGGCGCGCCTTGTCGGCACCCGAATGGAGGATCGCGTCGAGTTGCTCCTCGTCAGCGCGAATCGATAGATACTTTTCTCGCTTGGGTCCGATCTCCGCTTCGATCGCCTGGAACAGATCTTCCTTCGCATGACCCCAGCCGTAGCCGCCCGCCGCAAGCTTATGCTTCATCTCAGGCGCGCGGTCAGGTGCGACCAAGGAGTAGAGCTCGTAGACGGTGGAACCCTCCGCGGTTTTGGGATCTTCGAGGCTCTCGGAGGTGGTCTTGATACCCATGATCACCTTGCGGAGCTTCTTGGGTGACTCGAAGAGCGGGATGCCATTGCCTTTACTCTTGCTCATCTTCTCGCCATCGGTGCCAGGGACCAGCGGTGCGTCGCTGATCAACGCCTCGGGCACGACCAGGGTGCCCTCGCCGTAGACGTGGTTGAGCCGCATCGCAATGTCGCGCGTGAGCTCTAGATGCTGTTTCTGGTCTTTGCCGATCGGAACGACGTCGGTGTCGTAGAGCAGTATGTCGGCAGCCATGAGCGCCGGATAGTTGAAGATGCCCGCGTTGGGTGACTCTCCGCGCGCCACGGCATCTTTGTACGCATGACCGCGCTCGAGCTGACCCGTTGCGAGAAGACAACTCAGCACCCACATGAGCTCGAACACCTCTGGAACATCCGACTGCCGGTAGAGCAACGTCCGCTCGGGGTCGAGGCCGCAGGCCAGCCAAGTCGCCGCAACATCGCGAATGTAGCCTCGCAACGCGTTCGCATCGCGAACCGTCGTGACGGCATGGTAGTCAGCGATGAAGTAGAGCGTACGGTACTGGTCGACCAGCGACAACGCGGGCCTAATCGCCCCCAGGTAATTTCCCAAGTGCGGAAGGTGCGTGGGCTTGATGCCGGTGAGGGAGGTCTTCACGGGGCGTGAGGTTGTCCCAAGTGGACATGCGCGGCAACCGGGGTAGGGTGGGACGCTCCAAAAGAGGAAACATGACAACTCGTCCGTTCAAGGTTTTGGGAATCCAGCAGGTCGCGGTCGGTGCCGCCGACAAGAGCGCGCTTCGCCGCCTCTGGGTCGACACCTTGGGGCTCACGCCTCACGGGAACTTCAAGAGCGAGGCGGAAAACGTCGACGAGGACATCGTGACGATGGGCGCCGGGGCTTTTACCGTCGAGGTCGATCTGATGCAGCCCATCGACCCCGAAAAGAAGCCCCGGGTCGACACCCCTCCTCTCAATCACATCGGCCTGTGGGTCGACGACATCGACGCGGCGGTACGGTGGCTAGGCGATCAGGGTGTGAGGTTTACGCCCGGCGGGGTTCGTGCGGGAGCCGCCGGCCACCGCGTGTGCTTCATCCACCCCAAGGGCAGCGAGGCCGCTCCGATCGGCGGTGAAGGCGTGCTGATCGAGCTGGTTGAAGCACCGGCCGAGGTGCGCGAGGCGTTCGAGACGATCAGTCTCGCTTCCACGCCAGCCTGAGGTCGGACACTTCGAGGTCCGACTTTCTCGGGCGAACGACCACCTCTTCGAGCTCGAGCGTGTCGACTTCGTCGTCGGCCTGAAGCGCGCGGACCTCTTCTTCGAGCTCGGCATTCAGCGCCCGCATTGCCTCTTCGAGATCTCGCACCTCTTCCTCGGCGCGACGCACATCTTCACGCTCGCGGGCGGCTCTGCCGGCGCCGCGGGCAGCCGTCGTGGCGCCACCCAGGCCGCGCCTGCCGAAGATCGCACCGAGGACCGTGGCACCCATCGAGATCCCGGTCTGTAGCTTCTGTTGATCGTACTGGCTCTGTTCACGCTCGACGCGCGTTTCCGCACGGTGGATGCGCTCGTTCATCCGCTGCACCTTCTTCGCGTACTGCTGCCGAAGCTTCTCGAGCGCGGCGTCACGCTTCTCCCGCTTGGCGAGTTGCGCTCTTGCGGAGAACTCGGCCTTGCTCTCTTCCGGCTTCGACCGAAGCTTCAACGCCTTGCAGCTCCACAGGGCCTTCGGACGATTCTGATAGAGATGGGTCTTGATCTGCTTGCCGTAGCTACGGAAGCGCGCCTTGCCAACCGAGCCCGCAGGTGGCGTGACGAACTCAGCATCGGCCGGGGCGGAGTGATCGAAGTCGAGTTCTGCCGGGTCGAGGAGGTCCGCCGACTCCCAAGGCGACTCGTCGTCGAGGGGCGCGAGGATCATGTGCTCTTCCCACGAGTCGAGGCTGTGGGATGCACGGACGTAGTGAAGCGAAACCGAAGCCGCCACGTACGGGCGATAGGTCCCGGGCTGCTCGCTGAGGAACACCTCCTCGATACCGGCGGGCAGAACGGGTCGCGTTCCCTTAGAAGCCGAGACCCCACCTCGAGGCTTAGCCTCACCGGGCTTGCCTGGTGCAGGACGGTCGGCGGCTGGGCTCAAGAGCTTGATCTGCTGTCGCGTCAGAGGCCCGCGCAAATACGACATGGCCCAGCGGGTGTGGAACAGAACGGGACCATCGTCGTGGGCGTTCTGCAGTAAGAACACACGGCTCCGAAGCCCGGCGAGCAAGCGCTCGATCGCGCCGCGATCGACCACCTTGCCTGCTGCGGACGACGCGCCTTCCAGTCCATCGACCACGCGGGCCACGTCCCGTTCGGTTTGGAGCCGGCCGAGGAACCAGGTGCCGCAGTTCGAGAGCGCTTTGTAGTCGAGGTCGACTGGGTTCTGCGTAGCAAGGACGACGCCGAGCCCGTAAGCACGCGCTTGTTTGAGGAGGGTGAGAAGCGGCCTCTTCGATGGAGGCTCTGAAACCGGTGGGAGAAACCCGAAGACCTCGTCCATGTAGAGGATCGCGCGAAGGCTCGATGTGCCGGACTGAGTGCGCACCCAGGAAACCACCCGGTTGAGCAGCATGCTCACGAAGAACATCCGTTCGGGCTCACTCAGGTGAGCGATCGAAAGAATCGTGATTCGAGGTTTGCCATCCTCGGTCCAAAGCAAGCGCTGAATGTCGAGGGGCTCACCATCCAGCCACGCCGAAAACCCGGGGGACGCGAGAACACCATTGAGCCGCATCGCGAGCTTTTGTCGCTCAGACGCCGGATAGAACGTCTCGAGACCCATGACGCCAATCCGATCGAATGGTGGGTCCGAGATCCCGCGGATGAGGTCGCCGAGCGAGAGGGACTCGCCCTGGGACCAGGCATGGGAAACCAAATTCGACAGCAGGATGTGTTCCTTGCTGTTGACCGGATCGGGGTCGATCCCCACGAGCGCAAGGAGACCCGAAACCGAGCCCATGATCTCGTCGCGTCGCGCATCCTCATCAGCATCGTCGCTCGGTGGATCGAACGACTCCAACACCCGAAGCGGCCGGCCCGCGGAACTTCCTGGGGTGTAGATGCCAATCTCGACCGCGTCCTTGAAGCGCCCGATTCGCGCGCCGTCCTGCCCCCATTGCGCGAGACCTTCGCGCCAGAGGGTGGACACCGCTTCGGCCTGCGCCGCCACGGAGCGGCCTTTTCGTTCGGCTTCCGCCGGGTCGATCCACGGCTCGAAGTCGCTCGGCCGAAGCTCGGGAAAGGTGAGCATGAGGTTCCCGAGGTCCCCCTTGGGGTCGATGCACAGGGCGGGGATGCCGTCGATCGCCGCTTCTTCGAGCAGTGTCAGGCAGAGGCCGGTCTTGCCGCTGCCGGTCATCCCGACGCAGACCGCGTGGGTCGTGAGGTCTTTCGAATCGTAGAGAACGGGAACCTCGTTGGGCTCTGCGCGCTCGGGGTCGAAGTGCCTGCCGAGGTAGAGCTTTCCAAGCTTCTCGAAGTCGATCACTCCTTCGGCGCTCCGGCCCTCTCCTGCTCGAGAAGCAGCTTCCGGGCCATTTCGTATTCGAAGAAGCTCACCATATTCGTGTCGAGGACCCGCTGAAACTGATCACGCGCGGCCTGGCGCTCACCGGCAATGAAGAGCCGCGAGCCTTCATAATAGAGCGCCTCTGTCTCCTCTCCGAGACTCGAGGCCACGCTCATGAGCCCTGCATAATCGAGGTCGCCCGCACCAAAGCTAGCGAGCTTGCCCCACCAGTTGGAGCCTCCGCCGAGACGCCTGAGGAGCTGGGCGTGTTCTTCCACTGGCGGCTGGTCGGCACGGGCGGCGATGAGCTGAATCCAAAGTGTGAAGTAGACCTTCCACTCGGGCGGCAAGGTGAGATGCAACTGAGACCTACGCCAGACTGAGGACGCGAGCTCGAAGTCAGGCGGGGCGGAGACGAGATGCGAGAGGATGCCCGCGTAGACGTCGCGCCACTGTGGCGCATGCGACATTGCGTTCTCGAAGGCATCGACCGCCTCGTCGTGCCGGCGAAGATGATCGAGAAGAACCCCACGTCGCATCTCGACGATCGCTGCGGTTGGGCCCTCAACCTGATCGCGCGCTTCATTCCACGCCTGGAGTGCGACGCGGTACCGCGAGGCCATCTCCTCGGCCCTGCCCTGAGCGCGCGCGGTGTTGCCCAAGTTCTCGAGGATGTCGGCTCGCTGAAGGTCATTGGCAAGCGAGTCGGAGGGCGCCAGTGCGAGCGCGCGACGATACTGTTGCTCCGCTTCTTTGGGATGCCCGGTCCGTTCCAAGAGCAATCCGAGCTGGGTCATAGCGCCCGGATCTGGGTCCTTTTCGATGCTCTTTTCGAAGCGTTGCTGCGCCTCGGCGGCGTGGCCGGCGTTCATCTCCAACATGCCGATCAGGAACTCGAGCTCGTTGGGCGCAATGGGTGGCCTGGAGTCTGGCCAACGCTTCTGCCGTTCGGCAAGAATGGTCTCGGCGCCGCGAGCAAGTGCGCTCGATCGCTCCGGATGCGGGTCCTCGAGTCGGGTCTTGATGAACTCGTCGAGCTGGCCGAGTGCCTCGTCATAGAGCTCGATCATCTCGGGTTCGACCTCGATCGCGATCACCCACCAGGCGGTTGCGTCTGCAAATTGCTCTGAATCGGCCGCAACACGAGCCATGCAGGTAGGAAAACGATAGTCCTGAGGGAAGCGGATGAGGGCCGAGCGGCAAAGGCCTGCGGCTACGTCTGGCCGGGCCAATCGATAACCCTCGACGAGCTCGTAGGTCGCCGCCGCACCGGCCTCATCGGAGCTACGGGCCGTCCGCATCAGGTCGAGGAGGCGAAGCTGAAGCTCGCCGCCCGGCCCCATCGACTCGACTTTCGTGATGGCAGACCTGATGTCCCCGTGCGTGAGGTACACCGCCGCAACGTTCAAGGGCGCTAGCCTGAGTTGGCGCTCTCCGCCGATGCCGAGACGGTGACGATTCTCGACTGTCTCGGCAGAGACCGCATCACGTCCTGCGATGTGAAGCCCGGCAAGCGTGTCGAGAACTTCGGGCGCAGGGGTCAAATACGCGTGGTCGACCCAGACCGAAATGAGGCCGGCGTACTGCTCCGAAACGGTGTCGAGGTTTGCACGGGCTTCGCGTCCCCAGGTTGCTACATCGTCGTAGCGACGCTGATAGATCTCGTCGCCAGTCAAGCGTTCGAGAATGAAATTGGCAGCAAGCACGTTGCCCTCGTCGCCAAGGCGTCCTCCACGATCCGCGATGTGCTTTGCGATGGGTTCGACGTACTTCGGAAGAACACCGGCGGCGTAGTCGCCCGGAGAAAGAAACATCGTCAAGCGGCCCACCTCGAGGACGACTCCCTCGTAGTCTCCGACGTCAGCAAGGCTTTGCGCTTGAGAAAGCACCGACGCGATCAGGCGATCCCGCAGCCCGAGGCGCTCCGGGTCGTCGAGGGGCATCCGCAAGAAACGCCTCGCCTCATCCGGATACTCCGCCTGAGGGATCGGCTCCGCGCTTTGGACGCGGCCACCGTTGGTGGTCGATTTGGAGTGGGCACACGCGACCGTGAGGCTCAGCAACCCAAAAATGAACAGGAAACGGATCCTCATACTGCTCAGCCGCTATAGCAGGGTCCGCCGCCTAGGGCAGGTTCATATCTTGCGTGGTACCCAGGGGAACGTGTCAGGCTACGCGTTGTCGTGAGCGGATATCTGCGAGCTCTGGTCGTCGCGCTGGCAGTCCCGGTTCTGAACCATCTGTTCATGGGTCTCGCGGGGTTTCTACAGCTGAGGAGCTGGTCGGGGACCTGGGGCGAGGCGATTCGGGCCGGTGCTCAGGCGCCCCTGAACTACGCGCTGGTGCAGGCGGCGAGCGTCGGGGTCATCTTCATCGTTGCGTTTCCGCACAAGCGGCGCGAGGGCGGGCTCCTGGAATCGGTGCATGTGCGTCCGTTGGTCGGAGGAATCGTTGCTCTTTGCTTCATCGCCGGGGCCTTCATGCAACTGCCGCTCGCCGAGGTGGGAAACCTCGTCCAAGAGGTGTGGCCGGTCAGCTTCGACGAGCTGGCGCGGCGTCACAGGCTGATCAACCCGAAGACCTGGTGGGGTGGAGTCTCGGCGCTGCTCGCACTGGTGCTGGTTGCGCCGGTCACCGAAGAGCTGCTGTTTCGCGGCTGGCTGCTTCAGGACCTGAAGGAGCAATACGGAGAGACCCGCGCGTTGCTCTGGAGCTCGGCGCTATTCGGTTTGGCACATCTCGAAGCCGCCGCCGTTCTCTACGCAGCGCTCGGAGGGCTCGTCCTCGGCGCGGTCGCCCTAAGAACCAAGTCCACGCTGGCCAGCATCGC
>Ga0316187_10002324_pt1 | contig 16563 bp, 14 predicted proteins | sample CroRivburrow1_MG_FD_204927 | JGI IMG/M metagenome (GOLD analysis project Ga0316187, IMG submission 204927) | Coastal sediment microbial communities from Maine, United States - Cross River worm burrow 1 | ecosystem: Environmental > Aquatic > Marine > Coastal > Sediment | place: USA: Maine... | reverse complement strand
GTGGTGGCGGGAGTCACGGGGACGTCTGATGTCGACCTTCTGGCCATTGATCAAAATGTCGCCCTCGTCGCAGGGAATGGCGCCGGAGAGGCTTTTCATCAGGACGGTTTTTCCTGCACCGTTGTGGCCAAGAACACCCACTACTTCGCCGGGCATCAAGTCTATGGAAACACCCTGTACTGCATGAACACCGCCGAAACGTTTGTGGATATTGCGCATTTCCACGAGTGGGACTTGAGTACTCACCGCTGCCTCTACCGTTTATTTTTATTGTACATGACATCAAACCAGACGGCCAGAACCAGGACCAGCCCGATGACGACCTGCCGCATGGCACTGGTCACTCCCATAAGGACCATGCCCGACTCGAGCGACTGCATGATGACCGCCCCCAGAATGGCCCCGGTTATGGTACCGACTCCTCCGGCCAGAGAGGTGCCGCCGATAACCGCAGCGGCAATGACGTTTAATTCGGCCATGGTTCCCATCGAGTTGGCGCCGGCATTTAAACGGGCGGTGGTAATCACCGCAGCAACGCCGCAGAGGATTCCCATGACCATGAAGATAAACATGGTGACCCTGGGCACATTTATGCCTGATAGCTCAGCCGCTTCGGGGTTGCCGCCAATGGCAAAGACATAACGCCCGAATTTGGTAACCTTGGTCAGCAAGGTCATGATCACCACGACTCCGATCAGGATAAGCACCGGGATGGGTATCCCCCTTGGAATTTCGGTACGAGGTTTGTAGTACGAGTTCATCACCATGACGAACCCGCAAACCAGTCCGACGCCAATAAGCAGCATGACCAGTTCAGCCCAGCGGGCTTTGGGTTTGAATCCGTATTTTTTCCTTCGGGCTCTGCTCCTGAAGGTACCCAATATCATCAACAGGATACAGGCGAGTCCGAATACCCAGCTCCAGGTGGCCCCGATCGAACCGTTAATGCCTCCACCCAGAAGTTGATATGTTTTATCCATCGGCGCCACTGTTCTACCGTCGGTTACCAGATAAGCCCCACCACGGAATATCAGAAGGCCGCCAAGGGTCACGACAAAGGCCGGTACACCTCGATATGCCACCCACCATCCCTGCCAGAGACCGACAACGGCACCCAGGGTCAGCCCGCAGAGGACGGTCAAGGGCCAGTTCCAGGCAGCTCCAAGGGTGAAGACATGCACCTGCAGATAGGCGATGACCATTCCGGTGAAGCCCATCAGAGAGCCGACCGACAGATCTATGTGTCGGGCGACTATCACCAGCACCATTCCGGTTGCCATGATTCCGACGACACTGGTCTGGACGGCAAGATTGTAGAGATTTCTGGCGGTGAAGAAAATTCCGTTGGTCAGAACAGTCAAGACGACCCAGATAATGATCAAGGCACCGATCATGGCCAGCATGCGAGTATCTATCTCGAGCTCTGAACTGAGCCGGTGAAAGAGCGATGTCTTGGGAGCCTCTTTGGGTTGGGGGGTCATAACGCTGCCGGGTGGTAAATTTTCTAAAAGGGTTCAGGTAATCATTCTTATGTACAACAGGTATCGTCGAATTGCTTATAGAAATTTGGGGGCACCCAGACAAAGTGCCCCCGAAGTGATTGTTTTGTTGTAACGCCTACGGGCACATGCCGTCGACGCCCTGGCAGAGAACATCTTTTTTGATCCAGCCGGCATCCACGACAACACTGAGTTTGTCTTTAGTGATCGGGACCGGGGCCAGGAGAATGGCGTCCATCTCAACTCCTTTGGCGCCGCCGGACCATTTAATGGTGCCGGATGGCGTTTTTCCATTGGCCAGATCAACAGCGATCTTGGCTGCAGCCTTGCCGAGTTCGCGGGCATCTTTCCAGACTGAGACGGTCTGCAGTCCGCGGGCAACCCGGTTCAGGGCGGCATGGTCACCGTCCTGGCCGGATACCGGGGTGATACCTTCCATTCCCTGAGCGGTCAGAGCGGCGACCACACCGCCTGCGGTTCCGTCATTTGAAGCGACGACGGCATCGACCTTGTTGTTCTGGGCGGTCAGGATCTGCTCCATGTTGCGTTGGGCCACTTCCGGTTTCCAGCCATCGGTACCCTGGGCTGCAACATTTTTGATTTTACCGGCCTTGATTGCCTCGTCTAGAACCTCGAGCTGTCCTTCATAGAGAAATTCGGCATTGGGATCGGTCGGAGCGCCCTTGATAAAGACATAGTTGCCTTCCGGTTTGGCCGCGAAGACGGCCCGGGCCTGCATCCGGCCTACTTCTTTGTTGTCAAAAGTAAGATAGAACACACCCTCTTTTTCGATCAATCGGTCATAGCCGACCACAGAGATACCTTCGGCTTCGGCTTTGGCAATGGCCGGTAGCACGGCATCAGAGTCCCAGGCCAAGACGATCAGGGCACTGGCACCACGGGCGATCAGGTTTTCGATATCAGAGATCTGTTTTTCGGCGCTGGCCTGGGCATCTGCCATGATGTACTTGGCGCCATGGCTTTCCAACTCTCCCTTCATCGCTGCTTCATCTGTTTTCCAGCGTTCTTCCTGAAAGTTCGACCAGGAAACGCCGACCACCAGCTCTTTTGCAAATACTGCAGAACTGAAAACTGCAACCATCAGAACAGCTAAAACGGGAATAACGGTTTTCTTCAACATGTGAAATTCCTCCAGAGCACAAAGAGTTGATTTTTCGACAGGCAGCGATTCAGAGTCTTGCCCGAGCAGTCACGCCGCTGTCCGTTTCTACTTGCATGGTTTGGATATGCACCGATCGGTTCTCCCTAGCAACAGATCGGCGCTATTTCACCTCGCAGAATGCCAAACTTTATTGGTGAAGGCAACAATTAATTTACTCGATAAATAAAAAATAATATGCCATATTGTGGTAATTGGAATCAGCGAGATAATCTTTAATTGCATGATATCTATTCCAAAAAAATAGAATTTTGGAAGAATATATTTATTATCGATAATAAATAAAAAGCAGCGACTATCGTTCTTTCCTTGATTTCGGAAGTGTTACTTGTTACTAAAAATTAATTATCAGTTGAGATATTTCTGCAAATCAATATTTTGCCCAATTAATGTGTTGTAATTATTTAATGTTATATAGATTCCTCGATTTCATTAGATCCTCCTGAGAAGGGGTTAAGGGTTATCTTATGTTTTCTAAGTGAATTAAAGAAACGGAACTTATGAAAGCTGCCAACCGTGATTTCACGCGAGAACTGAACCTCTTCAATATCCTCAACAGTATCCGGGAAGCGGGAAGTATCTCGCGCGTCGAAATTGCCGAGAAAACTGGCCAGAGCAAGGCTTCCGTGACCAATATAACCGCTCTGTTAATAGAGCGGGGACTGATTTACGAGGATCAGGTTGAGTCATCCACCAGCCGGGGAAGGCGCCGCATCATGTTGATGCTCAACCCGGATGCGGCATATACGGTGGGTATCAAGATCGCAGCTTTTCGCTTGAGTTTCGCCGTGGTGGATTTTGTCGGTCAGGTAAAATCGACCCTGTCGATTCCATTCAGGGTTGGTGAGCGATCGGCGGCAATGTTGGCCGCTGTTGCCGAGGACGGAATTTTACACTGTCTTGAGGATGCCAGGCTGAAACTTGAAGACTTGTCTGGCTGCGGCCTGGCAATCCCAGGTTTCGTTGATTCAGCATCGGGAACCTGCTATTGGACACCAATTCAAAACGGTTCATCTAATATCCGTGACCTCCTTGCTCAGCGACTCGATATGGATGTCTACCTGGAAAACGACGCCAATTCTTTTACCGTAGCCTCGCAATGGTTTGGGCTTGGAAAGGGAATAAGAAATTTTCTGGTAGTCACCATCGAGGAAGGGATAGGTATGGGTATCGTTGTTGACGGCAAGCTCTATCAGGGAGCAACCGGGATAGCGGCAGAGTTCGGTCATATGGTGATTGTCCCGGACGGAGAGCCCTGTCGGTGTGGCAAGTTGGGCTGTTTTGAGGCCTATTCGGCCGACTCCGGTATTCTGCAACAAGCCCGAAAACTTTTGAAGCGCAGGAAGAATGGTCCGGATCAGGATATGCTGACCATTGAAGAAGTGACCCGCTGGGCCCGGGAGGGAGACAGGGGGCTGCGTAAAATATTCCAGCAGAGCGGAGAATTTCTGGCCCGCGGCGTGGCCGGGTTGATTCAGATCTTCAATCCGGAGAGAGTGATCATCACCGGTGAGGGGGTAAGGGCTGGCGACCTGGTTTTTGACCCGATGCATAAGCTGCTCGGGAAATATCTCAACCGCGAACAGGCCAATTCCACTCAAATTCTGATTCAGGAGTGGAACGACCATGACTGGGCCCAAGGGGCAGCGGGGTTTGTTTTGAGTGAGATATACAAATCACCGCTGAACAAGATTCAGAGAAGCGGGTAGTAACATTATAGCAAGTTCTTTCAGGAGGAAGCGAGGTGAACACTTATTTTCCAGAAGTTAAAAAAATCGAATACGAGGGGAGAGAGTCATCCAATCCCCTGGCTTTTAAGTGGTATGACAAAGACCAGTTAGTGCTGGGAAAATCGATGGGGGATCATCTCCGTTTTGGTGTCGCTTATTGGCATACCTTGAAAAATCAGGGAGCGGACCCTTTTGGTGAATCCACCATGGATCGACGCTGGAATGAATACGATGAGCCGCTGGATCGAGCCAGGGCTACCTGTGATGCGGCCTTTGAATTCATCTCGAAACTGGGCGTAGATTATTATTGTTTCCATGACCGTGATCTGGCACCTGAGGGGAGCAGTTTCGCCGAATCCTGCGCTAACCTGGAAGCGATGGTGACCCATGCGAAACAATTGCAACAGACCACCGGAATCAAACTACTCTGGGGAACAGCGAATTTGTTCTCTCACCCCCGCTACGTGCACGGAGCCGGGACAAATCCCGACTATCATGTGTTCGCCTACGCGGCAGCCCAGGTGAAGCAGGCGCTCGCCGCCACCCAGGAGCTAGGGGGTGAGAACTACGTGTTCTGGGGCGGCCGGGAAGGGTATGAGACCCTGCTGAACACCAGGATGAAGAAGGAACAGGAACAAATGGCGGCCTTTTTCAGAATGTGTGTGGAATATGCCAGGAAGATCGGTTTCAGCGGTCAGTTTCTGATCGAACCAAAACCCAAGGAGCCAACCAAGCACCAGTATGACTTTGATAGTGCGACCATACTCAACTTTCTGCAGACCTATGAGCTGATCGATTATTTCAAATTGAACATAGAGGCCAACCATGCAACTCTTGCCGGTCATACCTTCGAGCATGAACTGGCGGTGGCCGCGGCGGCCGGCAAACTCGGCAGCATGGACGTCAACCGGGGCGATCCACTCCTGGGCTGGGATACCGATCAATTCCCCACCGATCTCTACTCGGCAATATACGCGATGCTCGAACTGCTTGGTACTGGTGGACTCGGCTCCGGGGGAATGAATTTTGATGCCAAAGTGCGGCGGGGATCGTTTGAGCCGGTCGATCTCTTCCATGCCCACATCGGGGGTATGGATGCCTTCGCGCGCGGTCTGGTCATTGCCTCTGCGATTATCGAAGATGGATTCCTGGAAGATTTTAAAAAGCAGCGCTACAGTTCTTGGGAAGGACCAGGAGCTGCGGCATTGGCCGGTAGATCGAGCCTCGAAAACTGCGAGTCGTTCATCAGAGAACACGGTGAACCTCAGGTCCCAAGCGGCAGGCAGGAATACCTCGAAAACCTGATTAACAGCTTTATCTGACTTTTCCACCCATTCCAACGGTAAATGGTGATGGCTGATCAATTGTACATAGGTATTGACAGTGGAACCCAGGGCACCAAGGGGGTGCTCTTGAGCGCTCAATCGGGAGAGCTGATTGGTGAAAGCTACCATGGCTACGAACTCATTGAAAATGAGCGGGGTGGCCGGGAACAGCACCCGGATTCCTGGGTTGAGGCCTGTGAACAGGTACTCTCGGACCTGCTTTCCCACAGCCATGTGAGCCCCTCTGAAGTGAGGGCAATCGGTGTGTCCGGTCAACAGCATGGCATGGTTCCCCTCGATCGACATGGAAAGGTGATCAGGCCGGCGAAGCTCTGGTGTGATACGGAAACCACCCGTCAATGCGCCACTATCACCAGCCGTGCCGGTGGACAAGAAGCGGTCCTCAAAGCGATCGGCAACCAGGTTGCGGTGGGATTTACCGCTTCCAAGGTCCTTTGGTTGAGGGACAATGATCCAGAAGGATACGAGCGTCTGGCAACGGTTCTGCTTCCCCATGATTATATCAACTTCTGGCTCACCGGTGAGCGGGTTACTGAATTTGGCGATGCCTCAGGCACTGCCTATTTCGATGTGGTTCACCGCTGCTGGTCGGAGACCCTGCTTGAGGCGATCGATCCGTCGGGCAAGTTGTCTCACTGTCTGCCCGGCTTCGTGGCAGCCGATGAACCGGCCGGCAGAGTGCGGAAGGAGATCTGTGAAAGGTTCGGCCTGTCAGCCGATGTGGTTGTCTCCTCCGGCGGAGGTGACAATATGATGGCTGCGATCGGCACCGGCAATGTGGTTCCCGGGGTGGTCACCACCAGCCTCGGCACTTCCGGCACCATTTATGCCTATTCCGCACAGCCGGTGGTTGACGACAGCGGTGAGTTGGCTTCCTTCTGTTCTTCCAGTGGTGGCTGGCTGCCGCTGGTCTGCACCATGAATGTGACGGTGACCACCGAGCTCGTTCGTTCGCTTTTCGGTCTTAGTCTCGAGGAGATGAATCTGCTGGCCGAATCGGTTCCGCCGGGGGCGGAAGGATTGCTGCTGCTGCCCTACTTCAACGGCGAGAGAACCCCTCCGCTTCCTGAGTCCACGGCTAATCTTGGAGGTATGACAGGCTTAAACATGACTCCGCAGAACTTCTGCCGGGCAGCCATGGAAGGAGCGACCTTCGGACTCCGCTACGGGCTTGATGTGATCCGCAGAAACGGTATAGAGCCCAGGCAGATAAGATTGACTGGGGGAGGGGCCAAGAGCGGACTTTGGCGGCAGCTGGTGGCGGACATTTTCAATTGTGAAGTGGTCTGTGTCCAGCAGGAGGAAGCAGGGGCAGCGGGAGCAGCCCTGCAGGCGCTCTGGTGTGCTGAAAAAGTGGCAGGCAGGCAGACAACCCTGGAGGACATCACGGCGCAGTTCGTCGCTCTTGATGAGCAGACCAGGTGTGAACCCGACCAGGGATCTGTGGCCAGGTACGAGGAACTTTATGCGAACTACCTGAGCTACGATCAGGCCCTGCGACCCTTGAATGGCGCCTGATCGGTTCTCCACAGAGTTGTCATCGGCCCGGACTCAGAGCGACGCTAATATGTCTTCGGCGATCTCCTGAACCTGGAGATCGCCATCATCGAGCATCCTCATGGCCTGACTGCGCAGGCTCTGATCGTTAATAATCGCCAGGACGCTCAAGGCTTCGCCCCGGGTAAGCGGTTTTTCCGATGACAGAAGCCTGGTGAGCGATGGTACGGCGAGATGCATGGCGGCGCATTCCCTGGCCCGCAACTCCTCGAACAGCACGGACACCCCCAGCCGCACAGCGAAGCGCTCGTCATCCAAGATGGCGCCGGTCCAACCGAAGTAGCGGGAATCTCGATCGAACATGGCGACGATGTTGTCGACATGACCCATTTCCAGAAAGTCTTTGATTACCTTCAGAAGTTCAGCATCGCTTACCTCGGCCATGATCCGCTTTACTCCGATGTTGATGGGTTGTTGACTAACAGTGTTGCTTTAGACTGAGCATCATCCTGCCCTGGCCGGAATGTAAAGAGATTGGCGTCAATTTACAACGATATTCTCTGCTGCCGAAGCGAGGATTTGGCAGGCAATGGATGGGAGTGTAGCGCTTACGCTGAAGGTCCGGGACTATGGTACAGCTGATCTTGCCCTCTTTTGGCTGCCACCACATGAAATGTTGTAAACTGCCATTAGTGACGAATTAATTGTCGGAATCGATATTTTAGCAACTGATATTTGACATGATTGGCAGTGTGCTCTAAAATTAATCATAAAGAATCCTAACAGGCGCCCATGGATACCACCGATATTGCCATTATCACCGAACTCAGGGACGGCAGGACCTCATTCAAAACCATTGCTGATAGACTGAATCTTGCCGAAGGCACGGTGCGAAACCGTTTCAGGAAACTGAAGGAGCAGGGCATTCTCGATGTTACAGGGCTGGTTGACCCAGAGGCCCTGCCTGAACATTCGGTGGTGATGATCGGTGTTCAGGTCAGGGACATGGACCTGGTGAAAAAGGCGGAGGAATTCAGCAGATTGCGCGGCGTCATCTCGGTGTGCGTGGTCACCGGTAGATTCGATCTGATTGTCACGGTCATGCTTGCAAAGGACTTCACCATCCTTAAATTCTACACCGAGGAAGCGATCAAAGTCACAAATATCAGATCAGTCGAAACCTTTGTAGTTTATAAAAGCTTCAATCTCAAAGTACCGCTGCAGATCCAATCAGACAAGGAGGTGGAATGATGACCGAAACGGAAGAGCTGAAAACGACGGTCCTTCACTCATACCATCTCGAGCAGAGCGCCAACATGGCCGAGTTCGGCGGCTACGACATGCCGCTCTGGTATCCCTCCGGCACCAAGGCCGAGCATCTGGCAGTGATTACTCAGGCGGGACTTTTCGATACTTCACACATGGCGGTCATAACAGTCGAAGGGAGCGGCACCTTCGATCTTCTGCAGCATAGTTTCAGCAAAGATCTGCTGCGCTGTCAGAACAGAGGGGGGGCAACGCTGACCGAGGGCAGAAGTGTCTATGGTCTGTTGCTGAATAGTGACGGCACCGTGCTGGACGATGCCATCATCGGGCAGCTCGGAGAAGACCGCTACATGATTGTGGTGAATAGTGGCATGGGTTCGGCTGTCGGTGCCCATCTCAGGGAACTGGCACAGGGTCAGGTGACAATCACCGATTACAGCGACAAGCTGGGCAAAATTGATCTGCAAGGGCCTGCGTCCGCCCGTATCCTGGAAAACCTGTTCAGTGATCCTGATTCGGTTTTGACCGACATGGCTTATTTTTCATTCAAAGGTGATATCTTTCCAGGCGGCTCTGCAGCGCTGGAACTCAAGGACGGTACCAGGGTAATCCTCTCCCGTACCGGCTATACCGGCGAATTCGGTTTTGAGCTATTCACGGAAAAGGCCAAGGCGCTGAACCTCTGGCAGATGATTCTTGCCGCTGGCCAACCTTTTGGTTTACTGCCCTGCGGGCTGGCTGCCCGCGATTCCCTGAGGGCTGGGGCAATGCTGCCGCTGTCTCATCAGGATATTGGCAATTGGATATTTGGTTATACCCCCTGGTCCTTCGTTCTGCCCTGGGACAACGACGGCGAAAGCTGGACAAAATCGTTTGTCGGAGCTCAGCGGCTACTGCAGTCTGAGCGGGATTATACCTATGGCTTTGCCGGCTACGACCCGCGAAAGATCTCAGCGGGCAGCACCAGCGAGGTGAAAGCCGAAGACGGCACCACCATCGGCAAGGTTCTGACCTGCACCACCGACATGGCCATCGGCCGGGTCGAGGAGCGGATCGTGAGTATTGCCACGCCAGTATCCAAGGGGCGACCAGAAGCGTATCAGCCCCGGGGCCTGAGCTGCGGTTTTGTGAGAGTTGACCGACCCTGTCTACCGGGTGAGCTGGTCTGGCTGGTGGAGGGCAAACGGAAATTGAAGGTAGAGATAAGAAAAAGTATCAGGCCTGATCGGACGGCGCGTGCGCCGATGGCTCAGATGAGATCAAGTTAACAGGAGAGGGGGTACTATGAAAGAAATCGAAGAGTTGAATATACCGGGAGATATCTACTACAGCAAAGAGCACGAATGGGCCGCCAAAGATGGTGATCTAATCAAAATCGGCATAAGCGATTACGCCCAGGACCAGCTTGGCGACATCGTATTTGTTGAGCTGCCTGAACCGGGAGCGAGCTTCGAGCGTAATGAGGAGTTTGGAACGCTCGAGTCGGTGAAAGCGGTGTCCGAGATTTACCTGCCGGTGAGCGGGGAAATCGTCGCGGTGAACACCGAACTGGAGGACGCCCCGGAACTGCTCAACGAGGATCCTTACCTGAATTGGATTGTTGAGGTTCGTCCAAACGACATCGATCAATATGACGAACTGCTCAGCAGAGACGACTATCTGGCGATGTTGAAGGGATAAACAGATGCGCTATCTGCCTCACACGGAAGAAGAAATTGCTGAAATGCTGGCCGTGATCGGTCAGCAATCGCTTGCTGACCTGTTCGCCCATATACCTGCTGACACCAGGTTTCAGGGGGAGCTCGACATACCAGGCCCGCTCTCGGAGTGGGACTTGACTACCCATCTCGAGGTGTTGGGCCAGTCGATGTTCACCGGCTCCAGCCGTGCGGTATTGATCGGGGCGGGCAGTTATGACCATCATATACCGGAAATTGTCCGCAGCCTCTCCGGCCGTTCTGAGTTTTTGACGGCTTATACTCCCTATCAGCCGGAAATGGCCCAGGGCACATTGCAGGGAATTTTCGAATTTCAGACACTTACGGCCCGCTTGCTGGGTACGGAAGTGGCCAACGCTTCCATGTATGACGGTGCATCGGCACTTGCAGAAGCGCTGCTGATGGCACTGCGGATCGGTAAGAAGAAACGCACGGTGGCGATATCGTCGGCGATCCATCCGCATTACCGGGAGGTGGTAAAGACCTACCTTGAGCCGGGTCCATTTGAGATCGTCGAGCTTTCTCTTGGTGACGACGGTAGAACCGATTTGTCCGCCTTGAGCGCTATTGATGATCTGGCAGGGGTGGCAATTCAATCGCCGAACTTCTTTGGAATCATAGAGGATCATCAGCAAGGCGCCGATTTTGTGCACGGCCTCGGAGCGCTGTATATTGCCTGTTTCAGTGAGCCTCTGACCTTTGGGTTGTTTAAAAATCCGGGCTCGGCCGGGGCCGATATTGTCTGCGGGGAAGGGCAAAGTTTCGGCATGACACAGTCGTTTGGCGGTTCCGGGCTAGGTATGTTCGGCTGCAAGCAGGAGTTTGTCAGAAACATGCCCGGGCGGGTGGTCGGCCAGACCGTCGACAAAGACGGTAAACGAGGTTTCGTGCTCACGCTTTCGACCCGTGAGCAGCATATCCGCAGGGAAAAGGCCACTTCAAATATCTGCTCCAATCAGGGACTCTGCGCAATGACAGCAGCCATCTACATGGCCACCCTGGGCCATACCGGCATGCGGCAACTGGCCAGGCTCAATTATGATAAAGCCGCTTATCTGCGAAAAGGGTTGCTGGCGGCCGGAGCCAAACCATTGTTCAGCGGTCCGGTTTTCAACGAGTTTGCGGTTGTCTTTGAAAAAGATTTCACCCCGGTACGTCAACGGCTGCTGGACCAGGGGATTGCAGCCGGACTGTCGCTTGAGCCCTACTTTCCTGATCTTGGCAATGCGTTTCTGTTCTGTGCCACTGAAACCGTTTCCAGAGCGCTAATTGATGAACTTCTCGAAGAGGTGCGCCGATGACACACGGACCTGGAACCAATGGACTCATACTCGAAGAACCGCTGTTGTGGGAAAAAGGCAAACCGGGCAGAGAGGCTTATAGTCTACCGCACCGCGATGTCCCGGAGGAAACGGTAGACCAGAACCTGCTGGGTGACGGACCGGAATTTACCGATCTGGGTGAACTGGATGTGGTGCGGCATTATACCCGTCTCAGCCAGTGGAATTTCGGCATCGATACCGGTATGTATCCGCTCGGCTCCTGCACCATGAAGTACAATCCCAAAATCAACGAGAAGATGGCTGCAACAGCCGGCCTGGCATCTGCCCATCCGCTTCTTGAAGCAGACCTGTCGCAGGGGATCCTGAAACTGTACTATGAGCTGGAGCAGTTTCTGTCCGCCATCACCGGGATGGATGCCGTCTCTTTGCAGCCTTCCGCTGGGGCCCAGGGAGAGCTGACAGCGATGCTCATGTTTGCCGCCTATTTCCGCAAAAAGGGCGAACAGCGCACCAAAATACTGATTCCCGATACCGCCCATGGTACCAATCCGGCCAGTGCCGCGCTCTGCGGTTTCACTGCCATACCTCTCGCCTCAGGGAAACATGGAATCCTCGATCCAACAGCGGTTGAAGAGTTGATGGACGACGAGACGGTGGGAATCATGGTAACGAACCCCAATACCCTTGGACTTTTTGAGGAGCATATCAGGGAAATTACCGACATTGTCCATAGTCGCGGAGGGTTGGTCTACGGAGACGGGGCCAATATGAACGCCATCATGGGTGTGGTCGATATCAAGCGCTGCGGCATCGACGCTGTCCACCTGAATCTGCACAAGACTTTTTCTACGCCCCACGGCGGAGGAGGTCCCGGCTCGGGACCCGTTTGCGTTACCGCCGAACTGGCTCCTTATCTGCCAGTCCCCCGGGTGGCCAGGACTGGTGAGGGCTATGTTCTCGATACTCAAAGTGCGGAGTCGATCGGCAGGGTGCACGGCTTCTTCGGCAATGTCAGTGTGCTGATCAGGGCCTACAGCTATATTCTGTCGATGGGTCCGGAGAATCTCAAAAAGGCCAGCCAGCTGGCCGTCTTGAACGGGGCCTATGTCAAAGCGAGGCTGCTGGACACCTTCGACTTGGCCTATGACCGACCGTGCATGCATGAGTGCGTCTTTTCAGACGCCAGACAGCTGCCTTTCAAGATAACCACTCTGGATATGGCCAAACGGCTGATTGATCACGGCTACCACCCCCCAACCATCTACTTTCCGCTGGTGGTTTCCGGAGCTATCATGATTGAGCCGACAGAGACCGAATGCAAAGACGATCTTGACTCTTTCATCGAGGTCTTCCAGGCAATCGCTCAAGAGGCCGAAAATGACGGCGAACGACTGCGCCAGGCTCCGGTCATTACTAAGGTCCGGCGCCTCGATGAAACCCAGGCAGCCCGAAAGCCGTGTCTGAGGGGCTAATGGTCAGACCAGATGATTGAGATTCAGTCATGCGGGCTCGTCGGTTACCGGGAGGCGCACCAGCAGCAGCTCGAGCTGGTCAGGAGGCTGCAGAATAATCAAAACGAGCAGGACACCTGCCTGGTTCTTGAGCACCCGCCGGTTTTCACCTTGGGCCGCAATGGTGCGGCCGGCCATATAGGGGTTGGTGAAGATTTTCTAGCCAGGAAAAATATCGAAGTCGTCAGGGTCGAGCGTGGCGGTGAAGTCACCTACCATGGTCCTGGGCAGCTGGTCTGCTATCCGGTGGTCAACCTCAAGCGCAGGGGATTGAGTGTTATCGATTTCGTCGCTCTGCTTGAATCGATTATGCGGTCCGTAGTCTCTGAATTTGGTATAGAGGCGGTGGCGGATTCCCGGAATCGGGGCATCTGGGTCGGTGCCAACAAAATCGGCAGCATTGGTATCGCGGTCAAACGAGGAGTATCATTTCACGGGCTGGCCCTAAATGTAAATCTGGATCTCACCCCGTTTTCCTGGATCAATCCCTGCGGCTTGAAAGGGGTGGCAATGACGTCGATGGCGCGCGAACTCTCAGGCGAAATCGATATTGAGCGTGTCCGGCAGGTGCTGCTTCAGACCATTGAGTGGGCCTTCCAGGAGGAATCATCCCCCCCAAAAAGGGGCTTCGTCGGTCAGCGCCAAGCGAAGGCTTCAGCCCCTGTCCATCAGCCGAAACCAAAGTGGCTGAAGAAGCGCCTGCCGACCGGACCCGAATATGAGCGGGTCAGGCGTCTGGTGGGCACCACCAATCTCCATACGGTCTGCAGCGAAGCCCGCTGTCCCAATCAGTTCGAGTGTTATGGCAAAGGTACGGCGACCTTCATGATTATGGGGGACCGCTGTACCAGAAACTGTCGGTTCTGTGCGGTGCAGCACGGCCCATTGGAAGGCCTTGACCTGGGTGAACCGGAGCGGATCGCGGCAGCGGTGGCCGAAATGAATTTGGATTATGCGGTGCTGACCTCGGTCACCAGGGATGATCTGCCCGACGGAGGGGCCGCTCATTTTGTGGCGACAATTCAGGCGATTCGGAAGCGCTGTCCAACCACCCTTGTTGAAGTTCTGATACCCGACCTGCAGGGAGATCCCGCTGCCCTTGAGTCGGTATGCAGCGGCGGACCTGCCGTTCTCAACCATAATATTGAGACCGTAGCGGAACTCTATCCGATCGTACGGCCGCAGGCCATTTACCAGCGTTCGCTGGAGCTGTTAAGCCGGGCGCTCACCTTCGATACGTCCCTGGCGACCAAATCAGGAATAATGGTCGGTCTGGGTGAAAGCAGAGAGGCGCTCGTCGAGACCATGCGTGATCTGCGTAAAGCGGGCTGCCAAATTCTCACCATCGGACAGTATCTCCAGCCGACCAGTAAGCATCTGCCGGTCACCCGGTTTGTCCCTCCGGAGGAGTTCGAGGAACTTAAAAAAATTGGTCGGCAGCTCGGTTTTGGCGCCATTGCCGCTGGCCCGCACGTTCGCAGTTCATACCGGGCGGGACATCTTTTCCGCAGTCTGCAGAACCGAGTCGCCAAGGTCTGATTCAGTACGCCTCATTACCTCAGTCTGGGCATTGCTCATATTAGATCGCAGCACTATCCTTTAGCAGAGGCAGGAAAAAATGGTCAACGGCGGTGAAAGTGTCTTTATTGAAAAGGAAATTAGATGACGGGCGGATTATTTGCGGTTCTGGATGATATTGCCTTACTCTTGGACGATGCGGCAGTCATGAGTAAGGTGGCAGCCAAAAAGACGGCCGGCATTCTTGGAGATGATCTGGCTGTAAATGCTGAACGAGCCACCGGATTTCGTGCTTCACGGGAACTGCCGGTACTTTGGGCTATTACCAAAGGATCGTTTATTAATAAAGTGATAATCGTTCCGCTGGCACTGCTGCTCAGCGCTTACGCTTCCTGGCTGATAATCCCTATTCTTCTTTTGGGCGGCTGCTACCTGAGTTACGAAGGGGTAGAGAAAATCGTTCACTACTTCACCCACAAAGGGCACGATAGAGGTTCGATCGAGCAGGCAACCAGCGAGAAAGAGCTGCTCCAGAAAGAGAAAGCCAAGATCAAGTCGGCGGTGCGCACCGATTTTATTCTCTCCATAGAGATCATCATGATCGCGCTGGGCACGGTTATGGAGCAGCCGCTGAGTCTGCAGGTTATGGTCGTCACCTTGATTGCGATCCTGGCGACGGTTGGCGTCTACGGGGTGGTGGCGTTGATCGTCAGGATGGATGATATGGGGCTTTTCCTCATTGCCCGGGCGGAACAATTGAAAGGTTTGCTGGCCAGAATACTCAGCGCTTTGGGTTCGTTTTTGGTTGCCTCACTGCCGTGGGTTATCCGGGCTCTGGGAGTGATCGGTACGATCGCCATGCTGTTGGTTGGGGGTGGAATGTTCAGCCACAACCTGCATGCCCTGCATCACGCTGTCGAGGTGATGCCGGCCTTTTTCATCAACCTTCTGATCGGCGGAGCGGTCGGCCTTGTGCTGGTGGGTGCTCAGCAACTGGTGCTGAAAATTCGATCTTGAATGGGTGACTACCATGAGTTCTGAGGCTGGTTCCATAATCTCCAATGAGACGTGTGAGAGGGGTTCAACCTATGGCCAGCCCTGGTCTGAACTGCTGGAGAATAAAGGGATCTGCCAGGAAACTCTTGAGAAGTTCAGCAGCAAGGTACTCAACTTTTACGACGAACAGGGCAGAAAGTTCAGCTGGCGATCGGAGATTTCGCCCTACCGGGTCCTCGTTTCGGAAATCATGCTTCAGCAGACCCAAACCGGACGAGTGGAGGAGAAGTTTGTTGCCTTTAACGGCAGATTTCCAGGATTCCATGAATTGGCGTCAGCTGAGTTCAGTGAAGTCCTGCGCTACTGGAAAGGCCTTGGCTACAATCGCAGGGCCAAGTATCTGCATGATATATCGCGCACTGTCGTTGCAGAGTTTGACTCGGCCTTGCCGGATGATCCGGAAATCCTGGTGCGCTTTTCGGGTATAGGCAAAGCGACGGCGGCTTCCATCTGTGTGTTTGCCTTTAATAAACCTTATGCCTTTATCGAAACCAATATCAGAACTGTGTTCATCCATTTCTTTTTCCCCGACCAGCTTGGGGTGAGTGATCCGGAAATCTTGGCTTTGGTTGAAAAGACCATGGACAGGGAGAATCCGCGGCGATGGTTTTATGCGCTCATGGACTATGGGGTAATGCTCAAACAGACGGTAGGCAACCTCAGCCGAAAAAGCAGCACTTACAGGAAACAATCGCGATTCGAAGGTTCCGATCGCCAGTTGCGCGGCAGAATCCTCGACCTGCTTCTGAGCCGCACCCGTGCTGATGTCACGACCGCGGCAATAATTCTCGAGCAACCCGAAGACCGGGTGCGTGCCCTGACCGGAGCGCTGCACTCCGAAGGCCTGTTAGTCGAGGACAACGGCTGGTTCAAGCTGGCCTAAGAGGGGGGTGAGAGGTCTTGTTCTGTGAGTGTGCCGGCGTTGTTTTCGGCGAAGTAAAGGTGCAGAAACAGGCAGA
>Ga0316187_10002323_pt1 | contig 16563 bp, 11 predicted proteins | sample CroRivburrow1_MG_FD_204927 | JGI IMG/M metagenome (GOLD analysis project Ga0316187, IMG submission 204927) | Coastal sediment microbial communities from Maine, United States - Cross River worm burrow 1 | ecosystem: Environmental > Aquatic > Marine > Coastal > Sediment | place: USA: Maine... | reverse complement strand
GTCGGTCTGTCTCTCCTGGCCGTCGGAGATGGACACGCTGTCGCGGAAGCCGCGGCCCTGGGAGTAGTTGGCGAAGGCGTCGCGGTAGGCCCCCTCGAATCGAGACTCGGAGGCCGGTCGCGCACGGGAGGGTTGCCAGCCGTCGAAGACGACCTCGACCTCGAACGACCGGGCGATGCGCAGGCCTCCCGACTCCGGGGAGTATCGGGCGGGCGCCAGGTGAACTTCAACGTAGCGCTGCTCGCGCAGCTGCCCCACCTCGCCCAGCCAGGCGACTCTCCGGGGGTAGAGCGCGGAGCCGCCGTAGATCGACGGGTCCTCGCGATGCTCTTTTAGCCTGCGGATCCGCGGACGCTCGCCTGGAGCGGCCAGCGGGTTCTCGCTGAACTCCACCCGCTCTCGCGGGACGGCGCGGGGCCGGGCACCGGAGATCTCCGACTCGTCGACGTTGCGAATCGCGAGCCGCGGGACGCTGTCCGGCGGGATCGCTACGAGAACGATGTGGGTGGGAAGGTCGGGGACGCCGGACCGGCGCTCACGCACACGGAACCCGTCGATGGCCAGGTTGATGGTGCCATCCGGGTTCCAGGTCGGTTGGAGATGAGGGACCGTGACGCGGAAGGTGAACCCCGCGGCGTCCCCCGTCTCCCCGACCGGCGTGACGACTCTTGGCGACGAGGAACCTGCAGGCACCCCGCCAGCCAAAAGAAGCACGAGACTCAATGCAAAGAGTCTCATAGGCAGCTGTCGGGGAACCTGCCACGGGGACCGCGGCGGTTCCCTGAAAAACGGAGAACTAGCTCTGGATCGGTCCGCCTGCCTGAGCGCAGGTGTCATCCGCCTTTCCGCAGTTAACCGCTCGAGCTTCGAGCTTCTCCGTGTGAAGAATCGTGGGTCGTTCGTAGATCTTCTTCATCTGCCTCCCCCTGATCTGGGTGCGGTTATTGTAATCTTGTCCATTCAACCCGGGCTCACATCCGAGCGCGGCGGTACTTATACGCTGTCCGAGTACCCTTTTCAAGCAGATTTTCTACCCTTCAAATCCGCGATCCGGATCACCTCGTAGACCTTCTTGATGGCTCCGGCATTGATCTCCGCCTGGGGATAGACCGCCAGCGGGTCTCCCAGCTGCGTTTCGGCGACCCCGAGACAGAACTGGAAGAAGGCGCCGTCCGGCCTCTCGTCGAGGCGCGTCCGGGCTTCCACGGCCAGGTCTCGTACCTCGGTGAGCACCTCGGAGCTCTTCCAGACCTCTCCCAAGCTCTCGATCTCCAGAATATTGGCGACCTGCCGCCGGAAGGCAACGCACGGGAGAATGTTCCCGTACGGGTCGACGGTGAAGCCCGACCGACCGGTCCCGCAGTTCGCCTCGCCGCCCCCGGCGCAGTGGTTGGTCCGCGGCGGCAGGCGCCCGCCGTGGAGCTTGGCGTAGTGCTCGGCCCAGTACTTCTTGAAGAATTCCTCGTCCGCCCGCAGCGCCAGCGGATCCTGGCTGCCGTCATCCTTGGGGGTGATCACCGGGTCGAAGGTGATGTAGGCCCCGAGGCTGTCGGCCAGCTCCTTGATCTCGAACAGCTCGTCTTTGTTGAGAGTGGTGATCGGGCACTTCAGGTTGACCTTGAGGCCCTCGTCGACGAGATTGCGGAGCCCCGCCACGGTTTTCTCGAACGAGCCCTTGATCCGGGTCAGCTGGTCGTGGGTCTCGGCACGGCCGCCGTGGACCGTGATCTCGATCTCGAAAGGCTTGAGGGCCTTGACCTTCTTGACGATCTTGCGATCCGCCAGGAGATACCCGTTGGTGTAGATCCGCAGGGCCATTCCGAGGCGCCGGACCTCTTCCGCGATCTTGAAGAAGTCCTTGTGACACAGAGCCTCACCGCCGGTGAGGGTCAGGTAGAGAACTCCGAAGTCGGAGATCTTCCGGAGGGCCTCGAAGATCTGCGGCGTGGTCATCTCGCGCTGGCCGGTCGGCGAGTTATAGCAGAACGTGCACAGGTGGTTACAGCGGTAGGTGATCTCGATCTGGGCGTTGAGCGGGATCGACTCCGTAAACGCCTTGCCGACGACCTTCTCGTAGGGAGTGGGCTGCCCGGTGGATTCACTCACGAGCGCCCTCCTCGTCGGCCGTCCCCGCGAGCATGCCGTGCTCGGCGAGCTGAGCCACGAACGCCTGGATATCCTCCAGCGCCGTCGCTTCGGCAACCTCGTACTCTTCGGCGATCCGCCGGGCGATCTCCTGCGGGGAATGTTCGCCGTCGAGGAGCGAGAAGATCGTGATCGCGGTGGGACTCAGGACCTTGACCTCGGCCCGGCCCGGCAGGACCACGAGGCCGCCCTCGTCGGCGACTTCCCGGAAGGCACAGTCGGGATGGCGGCGCGCATACTGCGTCATTCTAATCGACCTCCCCTGCGGCACGTCGGCGTCAGGTCCTTCCAATACCTAGACTTACGCCCTCCTCGGCGTACCGGCCCCCTAATTGTACGGTCATTGTCCACTTTCGGCAACGGCTTCGGAGGTCAGGCTCCCGGTAGCCGGTCTCGGAAGAACTCGGCGACCCGTTCCCCGTAAATCACCAGCTCCTCGCCGTAGAGCTCCTCGACCCGGGTCGAGGGCAGGACGACCAGGTTGCCGTCCGATTCGCGCTGCTCGGGGATCGTCAGGTACATCCGCTCCATCTCCCGAGCCAGGGTCGAGTCCCTTTCGGGGGCCACCAGGAGGACGTCGCGGCCCAGGAGCCGCGGAAGCTGCTCCGCCGCCCGCTGATCGTCGACCTTGGAGAGGCTCAGGACCGCGAAGGCCGCTCTGGGAGCGAATCCGAGGTGCTCAGCACCGAACGACCATTCCCCGTAGACGCCGCGCATCAGTGGAAACCCGGGGTCGGGATAGAGGCCGTCCAGGACGAGGACCTTGATGGCCGGGCGGTCGACCGCGGCAAGGACCGCGGCGTGGGCCCCCATCCCCACCCCGTAGACCCCGACCCGGTCCGCCCCGACCTCGTCGAGGGAGACAAGGAAATCGACCGCGCCGATGATGTCCCGCTTTTCGGAAACACCCAGGCTCGAGGCCCTCCCTCCGCTGCTGCCGTGGCCGCGGAAATCGAACACGAGGAGATTGAAGCCGTCCTTGTGGAGCTTGACGGCGAGGTCGAGGACCGACGCCTTGCTGCGCCCGAGGGCATGACACAGGACGATGTAGGGGCGTCCGGGAGTGCCTCTCAAGAGCCAGCCGTCGATCGACACCCCGTCCGAGGACTGGAATCGGACCTCCTCGACCGGAACCACGACGCTGGCCAGGGTCGGAGGTCCATCGGATTGCCGTGGTGGATGGGTAACGCGGTAGACCTGGGTGCCCACCCCGGCGGCCACGGCGGCCGCGCAGAACAGCGCCACAGCCACCAAGACCCCGGGAATGGTCCGCCAAAAAACCATCGGCCTTCCTTCCGGACCGGCCCCCGCCGGACCGGCCCCGCTGGGGCGAATATGGGGTCCGAACGGTCCGGGAACAAGGCGGCCTCCGCCGCCCTCCTCAGGGGGCCTCTTCGCCCCCCTTGCCGTACCGGGCCGCCACGGCCGCGGCGACCTTCCGCCCCGCCACCCTCTCGAGCGAGCGTCGATCCGCCTTCCGCACCCCCTCGACGCTCCCGAACTCCGTCAGCAGCTTGCGGGCGGTGACCGGGCCGATGCCCGGGATCTCGGTCAGCTCGGTCCGCAGGGTCCTCCGCTTCCTCTTGCTGCGGTGGCGGCTGACCGCGAAGCGGTGGGCCTCGTCGCGGATCCTCTGAACCAGATGCAGCGCCGGAGAGCCGCGATCGAGCCGCACGGGATCCCCGCTCCCGTCGAGCCACAGCTCCTCCTCCCGCTTGGCCAGCGCCACCACCGGCACCATCGGCAGACCGACGCTCGCCAGAGCCCGAACCGCCGACGCCCGCTGTCCACGCCCCCCGTCGATGAGCACCAGGTCCGGCAGGCGGCGGTCCTCCGCCAGGAGACGGCGATACCGCCGGGTCACGGCCTCGGCCATGGACGCGTAGTCGTCGGCGCCCTCGACGCTGCGGATCGTGTAGCTGCGGTAGTCCGCGCGCCGGGGCTTGCCCCCTTCCCACGCCACCATCGAGGCCACCGCATCCGAGCCCTGGATGTTGGAGATGTCGAAGCACTCGATGCGGTAAGGAGGCTCCTCGAGGCCGAGGGCCTCGGCCAGCGCCCCGAGAATCTCCACGCCGTGGGTGTGTGAGGAACGGAAGCGTGCCTCGAAGGACAGCGCGGCGTTCTTTCGAACGAGCTCCAGGAAGCGCCGTTTCCCCCCTCGGACGGGGACCTTCAAGCGCACTCGCGCTCCTCGTCGCGACGTCAGCCAGCTCTCGAGCACGTCGTGCTCGGCGGGGAGCGTCGGGAGGTAGATCTCCGGCGGTGGGGCCGCCTCCGCGTAGTACTGGCTGACGACCGCGGCGTAGAAAGCCGGCCCGTCGAACTCGAGCGCTTTGAAGACGAACTCCCGACGCCCCTGGACGCGCCCCTCCCGGATCTGGAATAACTGCAGGGTCGCGCTGTCCGCCTCCTGGGCGTGAGCGAGGTAGTCCTGCTCCTCGAGCCCGACCGAAGCCATACGCTGACGAACGGCGAGCTTCTGCACGGTTCGGAGCGCATCCCGGTAACGCGCGGCTCGCTCGTAGTCCTGCGCCGAGGCGGCGCCGGACATCTGCGCCTCGAGGGACCGCTCGAGCTCGTGGTGTCGACCCTCTAGAAACAGACGGGCGTCGGCCACTGCCTGCGCGTACTCGCCCGGGGTAGTTTTCCCGGCGCACGGGGCCAGACACTGATCCAGGTGGTAGTACAGGCACGGCCGCCGCTTACCGTCGAAGATCTCGCTGCAGGTCGCGACCTGGAAGAACCGGGGGATCATCTTCAGGGTCCGACGGGCCACCGACGCGGGAATGAACGGTCCGTAGTACGGGTTGCCGTCCAGGCGCGCGCGCCGCACGAGGGAGACCCGCGGGTACTCGTCGCCCATCGACAGTCTCAGGTACGGAAAGCTCTTGTCGTCTCGCAGGACGACGTTGTACCGCGGGTGCTCGCGCTTGATCAGGTTGGCCTCGAGGATCAGCGCTTCCATTTCGGTGTCCACGACGATGATCTCGAGGTCGACGATCTCGTCGAGCAGGCCGGCCGTCTTGGGCGTGTGGAGGGCGGACGGCTGAAAGTAGGAGCGCACCCGGCTGCGGAGCGATTTGGCCTTCCCGACGTAGATCAGCCCGCCGGCGCCATCCCGAAAAAGATAGACGCCGGGCCGGTCGGGCAGACCGTCGAGCTTTTGCCGTAGTCGGGAGGAGACCACCGCACACCCCCTGGAGGTGGCACCCCGGAGGCGCTGCCGGAGGCCGCCGACCCTGGATGGTAGAATCGAAAGGAGAACCGGGCAACGGACTCCCCCGCCGGCCGGTCCCCACGCGGAGATTCTCGATGATCCGTCACCCCAAGTCTCTTGGATTCGCTCTCACTCTCCTGGTGGCCTCCGCGATCCTGATTCCGTGCCACGGTGCCGATCCCGCGGTGGATTTCGAGACCCCGGGAGAGAGCCTCGACCGCGACCTCAAGCCGATCCGCGCGCACGTCCAGAGCATCAAGGCCAGGATGGAGCGAGGCATCGGCAGCGTGTCCACCGAGGACCCTCAGGCGGAGACTGCGGTCCAGGTCCAGGGTTGGGCCGCGCGATGCTGCACCAAGAGCATCCGCCAGGTTCACCGTCGGTCCGCGACCCTCGAGATGCGTGCCGTCGACCTCGTCAAGATCTACGAGGCCCAGGGTCGCGACGACGGCGCTCAGCTCGCGGGGGAGATTGCTTCCGACGCGGTCGCCCTTCGCCAGCAGATCGAGCTCTTCGCCGCGGCGCCCGATCAGACCGCCGCGTTCGGGGCGCTCCAGAACGTAGTCAAGGGCGTGATCAACCTCAACATCGACCGCAGGGACCTGGAGAAGTGCTGCAACGATGTCCAGGTTCCGATACCGCCGGACGAGCCGAAGCAGGATTAGAACGAAGTCAGCGTCTCGACGAACGCCGGCTCCCGCCCGAAGGTCAAGACCCGGGTGGGCACCGAAGCGACCCACCTTTCGATCGTCTCGGTGACCCGTCGATCCCCCGCGACTCCGTCGGCGACGAACGGGAGGTTCGCGAGCACCCGCGCGCGGGATTCGATGCCGCTGACGTGTGCGAGCGCGGCGCCGGCCCCGTGGGCCGGAAAGAGGATCGCCGCCAGCGGCCATCGGCCCGGTCCCAGGGTGCTCTCGTGGGTCGAGCGGAACGGCGCGCCCAGGGCCTCGATGCCGTCGCCGTGACCGTCGAGCAGCACGAGGTCGTCGCTGAGCACCGAGCCGCCCGCTTCCTCTGCGAGACGCGCCCAGGTGCTCTTTCCGCTCCCCGCCGGACCCGCGAGCACGAAGGCTCGCCCCCCGAGGACGATCCCGGCGGCGTGCAGGAGCGCACCGCCGCGCGACAGCATTCGCCAGGCGAGGGCCGCGCGGACGAAGTTCGCGAAGGCGAAATAGGGTCGAGTGCTCTCGTCGATCCCCACGACGACGCGGCCCGTTCCCCGGGCATCGACCTCGACCCGGCCCTCGAGCATCTCGTACCGCGCCCACTCCGACGAGATCTCGGCGCGCATCGCCTTGGGGTCGAAGCGTCCCTCGAACGGTTCGACTCGAGTCGCTTCGACGCGCAGGTCGAGCACCGGCGAGGGAGCGCGTTCGGTGGAAAAGGCGCTCCAGTTCGACTCGAGGAGTGAGCTGATCTCCTCGGGAAGATCGGAAAACCGAACGCCCACACCGGAGAGATCGAACTCGAGATCGCGAAGCGCTCCGTGGGTCACAGTCCGGCCTTCTCGATGGCCTCCCAGTAGGAATCGTCCTTCCGGAAGTGCAGGTGGGCGAGCTCGATTGCCGCGAAGGCGCGCTGCACGCCGTCGAACAGATCCGGGCGCTTGGGGAAGGCCTCGGCGACGAATGGAAGATTGCCCACCAGCTCGCTCATTGCGCGCACCCGCGACACCGGTCGGACCTCCGCGCGGTCGTCCTTGATGATCCGGAATCCGGCCACCAGCGGAAAGCGTCCCTGGACCGGTGCCCCTTCCTCGTAGGTTCCTCGAAAGGGACTCCCGACGAGATCGAGGCTCCCCTCGGACGACGGAAGGACCAGCGAGAGGTCGTCGCTGACGATCCTCGCGCGGGTGTTGGCCGCCGAGAGCGTCGACTTGCCCGCTCCCGACTCGCCGTAGAACAGATACGCCCGGTCCTTCCACACCGCGCTGGCGGCGTGGATGAGCGCGCCACCGCGCGAAGCGGCTTGCCACGCGACTGCGGACCGAACGTAGTTCTCGATGGCTCGCTCGGGCGGCTCGAACCCTCCCCGTGCGAGCAGCAGCTCTCCCCGCCCTCCCGAGGTGTCGAACCAACCCGCCACCCGGTAGCCGAGATATCGGATCCGGTCGCCGTCGCAGGTCAGGATCACGCGATTCAGCATCGGCGTCTTGGGAGGATCGATGAAGTAGTCCCGATCCTCGAGACCGACGCGAACGCGGAGCGCTTCTGTTGCGTCTGCCGGCTCCAGAGAGGAATAGGGCGAGTAGCGTGCGTGAAGGACCGCCGCGAGGGCATCGTCGAGGGAACCGAGCTCGATCTGCAGCGGGCCGAGCTCGAGCGTGAGGACGCGATCGCCGGCGGCCGGGCGCTGCGACTCGAAGAAGCTCATCGTTGGAGCGGTACGCGGAATCGTCATGAGGCCTCCCAGGAAGCCCTTCAGGGTAGCAGGAGCGATGCGGAGCCGGCCCCTCGCCTCCAATGCCGCACGAGCGGTGCCGCCAAACCCGCCCCCACCATCGCCACCGAGAGCAGGAACAGGAGCTTCTTCCAGCCGGGCGGTCGGTACACGAGCTCCAGGCGATGCGTCCCCCCCTCGACGCGCACTGCCATGAAGCTCGGGAAGATCCTCATGATCGGCGCCGGCCCGCCGTCGACGGTGCACCGCCAGTACGGATGGTGGGTGACCTTGACGATGACGTCCGCCTCTTCGGCCAGCGCCACCGTGCACGCGAAGCGCCCCGGAGCGACGACCTCGTTCTCGACCCGTCCCTTGACCTCCGGCTGCGCCAGGGATCTCACCGGGCCGTCCATGGCGAGGTAACGATGCTCCGCGAGACCCGCTCCCCGGATCCACTCGAGCCCCGTGTCGTAGATTCTCGGCCACGCCGCCCCCTGGACCGTCCCCTCGGGATGGCGGCTCGCCGGAAGCGTCTCCACCGCACCGAGCCCGAAGTACCCCCCCGTGGGAAGCTCGTAGACGGCGAACCGGCCGAATCGACGCCGAGCTTGTGCGAACTCCGGCGCGGGCATCCCCGCGGGCGCCACCAGGTACCGCGCGTTGTACAGCTCGTTGGGAGGCAACGTCCTCAGGTCGACGCGGACCTGCCATTCCCCCGGCTGGGCCATCGCCATGAACAGGAAACCGACCATGTCGAAGCCGGCAGCCTGCAACTGGGTGTAGGCCGGGACGTCGCCGATCCGCAGCTCCTGGCCCCAGTTGTAGTACATCCCCGCGTGAACGCGCCCCGGAGGCAGCGACCGCAGGTAGCGCACCAGCTCGTTGAAGTCCTGGTCCTGGTCGAGAGCCGCGCGCCGGGTGGCCGCGATGCGAGCGTTCTCACGGAGGTAGACGACTCTCTCGAACCCCGGTACCGCGAGCACGGCAACCACGACGGCGATGCCGAGCGCGGTCAGCCACCTCGGGCGCCTCGCCAGCGCCCGAAGCGCGGCGTGAAGGCCGAGGGCGGCCAGCGGGAGTCCGAAGATCTGGATTCCGGCGAGAAAGCGGTGCATGTGCAGCCCCGACGAGACCGGCAGCAGATCGATGATCCCGCCCCAGCCGGCGCGACCGACGAACAGCAGCACCCACAGCACGAACCCTGCGAGCAACCACGCACGGAGCCGGTCCCGCGATCGAAAAACGGGAATCAGGGAGACCCCGATACCGAAGGCGACCAGCGCCGACACGACCGGCCAGCTTCCGCCGTCGAAGATCCGAGCGCGGGCGAAGCTGTCCAGCACGCCCCACCAGCCGATCGAGTCCCACTTCCATACCGGCTCCAGCTGGCTGCGCAGAACGAGATCGGCGTGCATGAGCAGTGGAACCACGAAGTAGGCACTGACGGCGAAGGCCACACCTCCCAGAGCCGTCAGCCGCCCGAGCCGTCGATACCACCGGCTCTCGCCGTCGGGGAAAACGACCAGCAGACCCAGCGAGAGGGCCGCCATGTAGCCGTACATCGTGTGGGAAAGCGCGCACAGGCCGAGGAGCACACCCGCGACGTAGACCTTGCCGGTCCGGACCGCCCGGTATCCCCACGCCAGGGCGGGAAAGACGAACAGCACCCCCCACAGCTGCGGCAGCATGCCCGAGCCGTTGTGCAGGTAGCTCTCCCAGCCGATCCCGAAGAACGGGATCGCACGCACGACCGGATAGAGAGCCGCCGCGATGGCGGCGACCCACGAATCGAGCCCGAGCTTCCTCAGGGAGAGGTAGATCACGACGGGCATGAAAGCGAGGATCAGGTAGCCGAGCCCGGCGTAGACCCGTCCTGCATCCACCGCGAACGGGATCACGCGCGTCAGCGCCGCGGCTGTCAGGTGGGAGAGGTGCTGGTAGTGGGCGAACATCGCGAATCCGCCGCTGATCGACGGGTACCACGGGTCGACCGGCCAGTGCTCGCTCCAGTGGTCGGCCACGTAGGTCACGAGTGCCTTGTGCAGCACGCGATCGTTGATCTCGGGGCCGGGAATCCGGTAGTCGTGGTAAAGCGCGATCAGGCCGAACAACACGACCGCGGCGACCACGAGCACAGGCCCGCGTCCGGCGGTGCGGCCTCGCGAGGGGCGGCCTCCCGGATCGTCGAGCGTCACGGCCGAGCGTTCCGGCAGCGACTACACCCACTCGACATAGCCGTGCCGCCGCGGGCCCACCGTGAATCCCGCTCGCTCGGCCTCCCGCCGGATCTGGCCGAAGGTGAACAGGTGTATGAAGGAGCGCCGGAGCTCGCCATCGGTTCCAATATACCGCGTGTGGCTCGCCCCCCAACCGCGACGTCGCCCGACATCGCGTCGAGCGAGCCCGCAGCCTCGCGGGCGAATGCCACGGGATCGGTGAGCAACAGGGTTGACAGTGGGTGCCAGTAGGGCGTCACGCCAGTACCGCTTTCTCCCGCAGATAGCGGATGCGGTCGCGAAGCTGGGCGGCCTCCTCGAAGTCCAGTGTCTCCGCAGCGCGGTGCATTCGCTCTTCGAGTCGTCCCACCTCGGCATCGAGGGCTTCGAGACTCTCGAAGATCTCCTCGGCCTCCTGCTTCTCGAGAGGCACCGTGGAGTAATCCGCTTCGATGGGCGACCCCATCAGCTCGTCGATGGCGCGCTTCACGCTCTCGGGCGTGATGCCGTGCTCGACGTTGTAGGCCTCCTGGATCGTCCTTCGACGTGCGGTCTCCTCGATGGCGCGCTGCATCGACCCGGTCTCGCGGTCGGCGTAGAGGATCGCCGTGCCGTGCAGATGACGCGCGGCGCGCCCGATGGTCTGGATCAGGGAGCGCTCCGATCGCAGGAAGCCCTCCTTGTCGGCGTCCAGGATCGCCACCAGCGAGACCTCCGGAAGATCGAGACCCTCCCGCAGGAGGTTCACGCCGACCAGGACGTCGAACTCGCCCTTGCGGAGATCGCGCAGGATCCGGACACGGTCCAGGGTTTGGACATCCGAGTGGAGGTACTCGACCCGGACCTCGAGGTCGCGGTAGTACTCGGTGAGATCCTCGGCCATTCGCTTGGTCAGGGTCGTGACGAGGACGCGCTCGCCGCGTGCGGTCCGTTCGCGGATCTCGGCGAGCAGGTCGTCCACCTGTCCCTCGACCGGCCTGACCTTGACCTCCGGATCGAGCAGTCCGGTCGGGCGGACGACCTGCTCCACGATCTCCCCGCCCGCTCGGGTCAGCTCCAGCGGCGCCGGGGTGGCCGAGATGTAGGCGGTTTGACCTCGGCGGGCCTCGAACTCGTCGAAGGTCAGCGGTCGGTTGTCCAGCGCCGACGGCAGACGGAAACCGTGATCGACGAGCGTCAGCTTCCTCGAGCGGTCCCCCTCGTACATCCCGCGAACCTGGGGCAGCATGACGTGGCTCTCGTCGACCACCAGGAGCGCGTCCTTCGGCAGATAGTCCATCAGGGTCGGTGGCGGGTCCCCGGGGGAGCGTCCGGTGAGGTGCCGGGAGTAGTTCTCGATGCCGTGGCAGTAGCCGACCTCCCTCATCATCTCGAGATCGAACATCGTCCGCTGCTGGAGGCGCTGGGCTTCGAGCAGCTTCCCCCTTCCCTCGAGCTCCGCGACCCGCTCCACCACCTCTTCCTGGATCGACTCGATGGCCCGGAGTCGATCCTCGCGCGGCGTGACGTAGTGCGAGTTCGGATAGACCGGATGGCGCTCGAGCGCCTCGAGGGTCGTCCCCCGGACCGGATCGAGTCGCGCCAGGGCCTCGACCTCGTCTCCCCAGAATTCCACCCGCAGGGCCGTCTCGGCATACGAAGGCCAGATCTCGACGGTGTCGCCCCGCACCCGAAAGGCGCCCCGTCTCAGATCGGCCGGGGTGCGCTCGTACTGGATCTCGACCAGCTTCCTCAGCGCGACGTCCCGATCGAGCGACATCCCGCGCTCGAGCAGCAGCATCATCCCGTGGTAGGCCTCCGGCGACCCCAGACCGTAGATGCACGACACGCTGGCCACGATCACCACGTCACGCCGCTCGAAGAGCGCCCGTGTCGCCGAGTGGCGCATGCGGTCGATCTCTTCGTTGATCGTGGCCTCTTTCTCGATGTAAGTGTCCGACTGCGGGACGTAGGCCTCCGGCTGATAGTAGTCGTAGTAGGAAACGAAGTACTCGACCGCATTCTCGGGAAACAGGCGCCGAAACTCCTGGTAAAGCTGCGCCGCCAGGGTCTTGTTGTGCGCCAGAACCAGCGTCGGCCGTTTCACCCGCGCGATCACGTTCGCCACCGTGAAGGTCTTCCCCGACCCGGTAACCCCCAGCAGCACCTGATCCCGCCGCCCCTCGTCGAGCCCCTTGCACAGCGCAGCCACCGCCGCAGGCTGATCCCCGGTAAGCCGATAATCCGAAACGAGCTTGAATTCCGCCATGGTCCGAAGATTCTATCCGCCCACCCAGCAACAGCCCACCCGAACAAGCGTCTCCCACCCGACACACCACGTGGACACCCGGCCACGCATCAACCTGAGCGCAGGGTGAGGAGCTGCGGGTGCGGGAGCGGGCCGGGAACCCCCTCCCTCCCGGCGGCCTGCGAAATCCGAGGCGGGTCAATCAACGGCCCGCCGAGATTTCGCCGGAGCGACGAGGAGACACAACGTCGACGAGGAGCGCTCGCCGGGAGGGAGGGGGTTCCCGGCCCGCTCCCGTCCCCGCAGCTCCTCACCCGGGGGCCGCGACCTCCCCCCCTGCGCACCTGCATCGATCAAGGTGGCAAGAACTGGCACGAAGCCTGAATATGTCCGTCGAGGAGAAGACAACGAGAGGCTGGCGAAGGCACGTGGGGTGCCCAAGCGCTGTGCTACTCTCAGCCCCGGAGGTGAAGCCCTTGGTCCGCGTCACGATAGGTTTCTCGCGACGCTGGCCGTGGATCGTCCTCACGCTGCTCACCTTACTGGCGGCCGTCAGCGGCGCGACCCTGGGATATTTCCTGAAGCTCGACCTTCCCGACGTCCGAGCCCTCGAAGACTACAGCCCACCTTTGATGGCACGCGTCCTGGCCGCCGACGGCACCCTGGCCGCTACCTTCGCGCAGGAGCGCCGCGTCCTCATCGCCTATCCCGACATCCCGGCCCACTTCCGCGGCGCCCTGATCGCCACCGAAGACTCCCGGTACCTGGAGCATCCCGGCGTCGACCTGCAGGGCATCGCCCGCGCCGCCTTCCACGACGTCGTCCGGTTACGCCTCGCCCAGGGCGCCAGCACGCTCACCCAGCAGCTCGCCCGCGGCCTGTTCCTGACGCCGGCCAAGCGGTGGAGGCGCAAGATCCAGGAGATGATCCTGGCCCTCGAGATCGAGCGAAACTACAGCAAGCAGGAGATTCTCGAGTTCTACTGCAATCAGGTCTACATGGGTCACGGGCAGTACGGTCTGGCGGCCGCCTCCCGCCACTATTTCGGGAAACCCGCTCCGGAGCTGACGCTGCCGGAGTCCGCGCTGCTCGCCGGGCTGGTCCAGCGCCCGGAGGCTCTGACCCCGTTCCGGAATCCGGAGCGCGCGCTTAACCGGCGCAACCACGTGCTGGAGCGGATGCAGGAAGAAGGCTACATCTCCGCCGAGGAGCTCGAGGCGGCTCGCGAGACGCCGATCGTCCTCGCGACGGCGCACACCGAGGCCAGCCCGGCGCCGTACTTCGTCGAGGAGGTCCGGCGGTGGCTCCAGGACAAGTTCGGCGACACCTCGCTCTACCAGGCCGGCCTCGAGACACGGACGACGCTCGACCTTCGAATGCAGGCCGCGGCGAATCAGGCGGTCGATCTCGGTCTTCGGCAGCTCGACAAACGGCAAGGCTGGCGGGGTGTGACCCGACGGCTCGGAGACGACGAGGATCCTGCCACCTGGGAGGATCCCGACTGGGACGTTGAGATCGCTGTCGGTCGTGTGGTCAACGGGGTGGTGGTCGCCGAATCTTCCGACTCGGGTGAGGTCACGGTTCGGGTCGGAGCTCACGAAGGGAGCTTGACGAAGAAGAACGTACGCTGGACCCGCGAAGGGAATCCCGCTGCCTTCCTCGACCCCGGCGACATCGTCCGTGTCCGCATCGACGCTCTCGAGGATGCCCACGCCGAGCTCTCCCTGGAGCAGGAGCCGGAGGTCGAGGCAGCTCTCGTGGCCATCGAGCCGCAAACAGGAGCGATCCGGGCCCTCGTGGGAGGCTTCGACTTCGAACGCAGCGAGTTCGACCGCGCCGTCCAGGCCCGCCGCCAGACCGGCTCGGCCTTCAAGCCGTTCGTCTTCGCAGCGGCGCTGATGCAGGGCTGGACCCTGGCCGACACCGTGCTCGACGAGCCCACGGTGTTGCTGAGCACCACGACCTACCAGCCCTATCAGCCGGAAAATTTCAGCAACGATTACCTCGGCACGGTGACCCTGCGCCGGGCCCTGGAAAAATCCGACAACATCGCCACCGTCAAGCTCCTCATGGAGATCGGCTACGCTCCGGTGATCGAGATGGCGCGCAAGCTGGGCATCTCCACCGATCTGCAGCCCTATCCCTCCCTGGCCCTCGGATCGTTCGAGGTCAGCCTTCTCGAGCTGACGTCTGCTTACGGCACCTTCGCCAATCAAGGCGTCCGCGTCGAACCCCATTTCGTGCAGGATGTGGTGCGCCGTGACGGCACCGTGGTGGAGCGCGTCGCCCCGACGGTTCACGACGCCGTGTCCCCGCAGGTCGCCTACCTGATGAACCAGCTCCTCAAGGGCGTGATCACCTCGGGCACGGGCCGCGGGGCGGCATCCCTGGGGCGGCCCCTGGCCGGCAAGACCGGCACGACCGACGACAGTACCGACGCCTGGTTCATCGGGTACGCGCCCGACCTGGTGGTCGGCGTGTGGGTCGGATTCGACGTCCAGCAGAGTCTCGGAGCCAGAGAAACCGGGGCGAAGGCGGCGTTGCCGATCTGGCGCGCGTTCATGGAGGCCGCCTACGCCGGGCGGCCGCCGGAGCCGTTCCCGCGTCCCGCGCGCATCCTCGAGGTCCCGATCCATCTCGACACGGGACTGCGAGCCAATCCGGCGGCCGGCTGCAGTCCGGTTTTCGCGGAGAGTTTCTACGAGGGAACCGAGCCGACCGCGTACTGCTCGGCGGCGGAGCACGCACGTCTCCGTTTCCCCCTCCCCTTTCAGAGATACGAGTTGAACGAGCGTGGAGAGCTTGTCATCCCCACCTGGGCGCTGGACAAGCTGCTCGAGGAAGAGCCCTACGTGAGACTGTCGTACGATGGACGCCGCCTGGAGGCGATCACCAGCGAGGGTTTCGAGACGCTTCTGGTGAACCCGATTCCCGAGGATCCGCCCGAGCCGATCTCCGACCGTATCCTCGAGCGTCTTGCCGAGGAAGAGATCTTCCCGGAAAGCTGGGTGGGCAAGAACGGCCGTCCGGCGCACGTTCAGCTATTGCGACGCTAGCCGACGTTCGCGCCGGCCCCACCGCCCCCCGAGCGTCCACGCCGCTGACAGGTACTTCCAGCACCGCAACCGGGTCGCCGTGCGCTCCTCTTCCGGGCTCAGGCCTCCCGGCTCGAGCCGCATGCCGAAAGCCGACTCGAAAGCGGACACCAGCGCCCCGTCGATCTCGGCCGGTGAAGTGCCTCGCCCTCGCACCTCATCGAGGCCGACGAAGCCCTCACCGTCGGCGGCCGCCCCGGTCGCGCATTCCAGGCGCCTGGGATCCGTCGCCAGGAGGATCGATCCGTGTTGCAGGAAGCTCTCCCGTGCGCGAAGCTGAGCCGAGCCCGCGAGCTTGCGCCGACCGACGACGATCTCGTGAGCCGACGCGGACGCGAAGCACAGCGGGCTACCCCCGGGGCGTCCGCCTCGGGCGTTGGATTCGGCCATCTCCGCCGGAACCCCCAGGGCGCGAAAGGCCTCCTGCAACGCGAGCGAGATGCGTCGATAGGTGTCGAGGACACCGCCGGGAAAGGAGCCGCTGCGCCGCGCCACGACGGCGTACGTTCGTTCGTGCTCGTGTAGAACCGCCCGCCCGCCCGTGGGCCGCCGGACCAGCGCGATGCCCTCGCGACGCAGGAACCCGGGATCGTGGCTCGTCCGTGCTTGCTGCCGACTACCCAGCGATAGCGTCGCCGGTTTCCAGCCATACAGCCGCAACGTCGGTGCCGCGCGGTTCTCGCACCCGAGGAGAAGGGTCTCGTCAACCGCCATGTTCCACGCGCCGTCGGCAACGTCGTCGACGAGCAATCTCCACGGCGGCGCCATGGTGGTGGGCTCAGCTCTCGCGGAACACTCGCGGCCGCGCGCCCCGGCGGAAGTCCGCGGAGCGCAGCTCGTGTTTGCGAAGGAGCCGCTGGAGGGCCGAGCGCAGCATCCCCGCCTGCTGTGCGGCGGCGGTCACGTTCCCTCGATGCTTCATCAGGATATCGCTGAGGTAAGACCTCTCGAAGGCATCGACGACCTCCCGTTTCGCGACCCTGAAGGGACGGTCCGAGAGATCCTCAGGCTCGGCGACCGCGGCGACCCGGGTTTGCTGGATGGGCTGAGGAAGGTCCCGCGGCCGGATCGTGGAATCGGTCGCCAGGATCACCGCCTGCTCCATGGCGTTGCGCAGCTCCCGAACGTTCCCCGGCCAGGGGTAGGCCTCGAGCATCAAGAGGGCCTCGGGGGAGAGATGCACCGGATCCAGGTCGTTGATCTCGCAGATCGTCTCGATGAAGTGCCTCGAGAGGAGGGCAACATCTTCCTTTCTGTCGCGGAGCGCGGGAGACG
>Ga0316187_10002322_pt1 | contig 16566 bp, 13 predicted proteins | sample CroRivburrow1_MG_FD_204927 | JGI IMG/M metagenome (GOLD analysis project Ga0316187, IMG submission 204927) | Coastal sediment microbial communities from Maine, United States - Cross River worm burrow 1 | ecosystem: Environmental > Aquatic > Marine > Coastal > Sediment | place: USA: Maine... | reverse complement strand
ATGTAAAATCTTGTCTGTCGTCCTCTCCTGCATCGTTGAATTTAGGAACTTTCGAACTTCTGATATTGCCAGACGCAGCGCGGCAGAAAAGTTGAATGACTGTCTTTTTTTTTGAAAAATGAAATTGTCGACGTCAATTAAACGGCAACAGTCAATAATATGGCACGGAATCCTTTTTCCCACGGTCGTCCATCTTAACATATGCCGTTGGCATTCATCCTTGCCTGATATGTTTTATCCACTGTTGTAAAAGAAGCAAGAAAAATGCCAATTTTTCAAATTGAAGGGTTTTGGTAGGATAGGATTCCCTTCATAAGCCACCCCAACCTAACGGGATGAGAATTACAAAGGATCTACCGTTACCGGGTGATTACGGCACATTGATCTAAAGCTGAATAACGACGGCGGCTTATGAAGGGAGTTAATCACTATAAAAAACCGAAATCACTCCAGGTTGGTGTGGTTAGCGCGCATCTGCTCCGGTGTTATCCCCATATGGTCACCTAACACCAGCACGAGGTATTCGAAAAAGAGATATTGAACGCCTTCGTACAAGCTTCCCATAGGCAAAAAGGACGTCGGTCCCGTGGTATCATCGGCCATTGTCTGAGCCGGCAGGACCACCACTAGATCAGCGCTCTGCGGAACCTTTTCTTCGGGTTGCGCTGTGAAACAGACTGTTTTTGCGCCGGCGCTGTGCGCCACACCCATCAAGGCCGCCACCGTCGAGAAGTAACCCGGCCCGGCACTGACCATCAAGACGTCACCCTCGCCTACAGGGGGAGTCGTCATGTCCCCGACCACATGGGCATCCAATCCCAAATGAAACAGACGCATGGCCAAGGCCTTCAGCATCAATCCTTCTCGTCCAACCCCGTATACGACGACTCGATTCGCCTTGGCGAGGCGTTCTATCAGGTCATCAACTTGTACCGGATCGATTCGGTTGATGACGTCTGTCAGTTCGGCAACCGCTTTAGCGTTCATTTCCTTAATTGTCATTGACATCATTTCTCCTCGCAATCCCCGTATCCCCGATAAATCAGGATCACCGCTGCATGTCAACAAGCATCCAGTTACCAGAATCCAGGATCCAGTACTTTCAGCCCCACCGCCCGGCGTCTGAAAAAATGTGACTAACCGCTTCGTCAAATCGTCCTGTCTCCTCCAGAAAGTCGAGGATCGTGTAACGGCGTCGAATAAAGAGCGAGTTGACAAGGGTTTGGCGGTGATAGGCACAATCGATACCAACGGCTGCCGGATCCGTTGCAATACCGGCTGCTGAGAGCATAGTCTTCATTTCTTCGAAAGGGATCAAATAGTCGGCAAGACGCTGGCGGAGACTGGGCCAGACCCGCTTGATCCGCCCGATGCGCTCTCGCAACAGGTCGTCCTCAATGTATTTGGCCCGGGTTTCCTGCAAGGCTTTTTCAGTAATATTAGGTGAGACGAAAGACCGCCGAATCTCCCTCGCAAGGTCATCAAGCCGCCGGCGGCGTCGGATCACTCGATGGGCATCAAGATCATGCAAGTCCTGCGCCAGCAGCCATTCATACAAAGATAGAATGGTCAGAGTGCCCAAGGCGACGCAAGTGCCGTGTGATACCGGTAAGCCTTCGTATTCGACACCGTCCATTTCCCACAGGTGGGCGATCTGATGGTCAGCACCCGAGGCGGGACGGGAACTGCCGTGAATTTCCATGGCGATGCCGACCATGACCAGACCGGTGAAGAGGGCATTGGATGTTTTCGCATCACCATTTACCACACCGCCAGGATTGGAGAGCCAGGTTCGTAGATCGTCCTGAACCAGCGGCCAGACCACGGTATCAAGGCTTTCGATTCCCAGGGCATCGGCAATCAGCCAATCGGCACCGGCCGGAATTTTGCCGGCCAGATCGCCATAGCCCCAGCCTGACATCGCCCTCGGTGCGTTTGAAATGATGCCGAGATCTGCAACGATAACCCGCGGTGGCGCACAGGGAATTGTGTGCTTGAAACCCTTTTTTGACAGCGGAGCGCCGGCACTGGCATAGCCATCCATCGACGCGGCGGTGGCGATCGATAGATAGGGCTTGTCGATTTGAAAAGCCGCATATTTGACAAGATCGTTAATGACGCCGGATCCCACCGCCACCGGCACGCCGCCGTGAGCGTTTAGGCGGGAGAGAAAAGCGTCGGCATTTTCCACCTTGGCCTTCAAGTAAGGTGTTACCGGAAACACGTGGGTGGTCAAGGTAAATCCGCTCTCGGTGAGGTTTTTCCTCAGGCCGTTGCCGGCAGCGGCCATGGTATTCTCATCGGCGATGAGAAACACGCTTGAGGCCTTGAAATGCTTGTTCAATAGAACAGGGACCCGTTGCAGCGCTTCATTCTCAATCACAATGGTGTCGATTTTCTTGGATTGAGCGACGGCGGAGCGAATCGTCTTGTTTGGTTGTTCAATGAATTCAGTCATGCTTTCACTCCCCGTTTACTGACCTTACAAACCGGAGCGGGCCAATGCCCGACCATTGGCTTCAAACAGGTGTTCACTCCCCTTTTCAATGCGCAGCCCGATGGTTTCACCGCGCTGAACGCGTGTATCGCTCTGAGCCCGGATCACGATTTGTTCTTCTGTCGGCAAATCGGCGTAAATATAGGTATCGCTTCCCAAGGCCTCGATCACCCTCACGGTGGCGCCCAGCTTATCGGATTCAAGGTCACAAACCGTCAAATGTTCAGGGCGAATCCCCAGGGTTAACTCCCCGTTTCCGGTTTCGGGAGCCACAAATGTATCACTGGTAATGGTGCTATCGGTTCCATACGTCAGCGTCATAACGCCTCCCGCTAAACCCGCCAGGCGAACCGGAAGGAAATTCATTCTCGGTGATCCAATAAAACCGGCGACAAACCTGGTTTCCGGCCGGTGATAAAGCGCCAAAGGCGCGCCGATTTGTTCGGTACAGCCCTCGTTCAGCACAACGATCCTGTCGGCCAGTGTCATTGCCTCGACCTGATCGTGGGTGACATAGATCATCGTGGAACCGAGTGTGGAATGCAAATTTTCCAACTCCACTCTCATTTGCACGCGCAGGGCGGCATCCAGATTGGAAAGGGGTTCATCGAAAAGAAACACCCGCGGTTGCTTGACAATCGCCCGGCCGATGGCCACCCGTTGTCGTTGTCCACCGGAAAGTTGTCCTGGCTTGCGGTTAAGATACGCTTCCAGCTGAAGAATTCGAGCGGCCTCATGTATGCGTCGGTTTCGTTCACCGGCTTCGATTTTGTTGACTTTGAGTCCAAATTCCATATTCGACCGGACCGTCATGTGGGGATACAAGGCGTAGGACTGAAACACCATCGCGACCCCTCTATCCGCAGGAGGAACATCGTTGACAGCATCACCGCCGATCAGAATCGAGCCGCTGGTGATATCCTCAAGACCGGCGATGGCTCTCAGCAGGGTCGATTTGCCGCAGCCGGAAGGTCCCACGAATACGACGAACTCCCCGTCCTTAACGCTAAGAGATACGTCAAAAATGACCTGGAGATCCCCATAATGTTTGTTTACATGTTCAAGTGTTACCTCGGCCAATGCGATTTTTCCCCGCTGTACTCGGCATCTCGACGGTTGCCAATATTTAGTTTGACTCAATTCATAAGCCACCCCGCCTTGGCGGGATGAGAATTTAAAAGGTTCTACCGTTACCGCGAGGGCATGCTTTATGGGTGCAAACCTGATCGATGCCGGCGGCTTATGAATTGAGAGGTTGCCATAGCTCTCTGCACGATGACAGTAGCATAAAAAAAACAATTGTAAAATGAAAATCACCGGCGTATATTAAGCGGAATCGCTCACCTGAACAAAGGAGGTAAATTATGAAAGTAAAACCTGTATTATTTTCAATCACTATTATGCTGGCAGTTTTTGCAGTGGCTACCCAGGCCTCGGCTTGGTCGCTGGAGGAGGCGGCCAAACCATATGCCGGAACCGAACTCGAAGTCGTGTTCCTCCTGCGGCCGGGGTATGAGGCCGCGGAAAAGATGATTCCTGAATTTGAAAAGAAAACCGGTATTAAAATTAACATCATCAAACATCCCTATGAAAATTCACTGAGTGAGCAGGTGCGGGATTTTGTGGCCAATGGTGATCTGGACATCGCCCTGATCGATTTGGTCTGGATTGGCAACTTCGCTGAAAACGAATGGATTGTACCTGTTGATAAATTCACCAAGAATCCGGATTTGGCAGATCCGGAACTCGACCTCGACGATTTTTTCCCTCTGGTCTTGAACGCTTTCGGTGCCTGGAACGGCGTCGTCTACGGCCTGCCGTTCGACAATTACTCCGGCCTGATGTTTTACAACAAGTGTATGCTCAAAGAAGCCGGCTTCGACCGTCCGCCGGAAACCTGGGCCGAGTTGAAAGACGTTTACGGACCGAAGCTGACCAAGGACGGCAAGTATGCGTTTGCGCTTCAATCCAAACGCAATGAAACTCAATCTTGTGATAGTTTTGCGCGCGTCCTCTGGCCATTCGGCGGCTCTTTTTTGGACCAGAACTTCAAATCCAATCTTCTCAGCGATGGCAGCCAAACCGGACTGAAATTTCGTCAGGATCTGATGCAATACATGCCGCCCGGCATTGTCTCCTATGACCATGCCGAAACCATCAATGCCCTGGCCCAAGGTGATGTCGCCATTATCACCGAGTGGTCCGCGTTCTATGCCACCCTGACCAATCCGGAGACGTCAAAAATCGTCGACTGCATCGAGGTCTCCGCGGAGCCCAAGGGCCCGGCCGGACGCAAACCGGCTCTGGGCGGTTTTTCGCTGGCGGTCGCATCCCAAGCCGACGAAAAAGAACAGGCCGCGGCCTGGCTTTTCATTCAATGGGTGACCTCCAAGGCCAACGCCAAAACGTATCTGGAGCTTGGCGGCGTCCCTGCTCGCCAAAGCGTCTACAAACTTCCGGGCGTGGCTGAAAAGTATGGCTACGTGAATGCGCTGGTCGAGTCCTGGCAGGAAGGCGTGCCGGAGTTCCGTCCGCGCTTTGCGGAATGGCCCCAGATGACCGAAATTGTCCAGGAGTGGGGCACCAAAATCATGCTCAAAGAAGTCACCACCGAACAAGGTGCCAAAGAGATCGGTTCCCGGGTGGAAGCATTGCTCAAGGACGCCGGCTACTACGACGGGAAAAAGCCTCTCGCGCAATAGTGTCTATACGCGCATGATTGTGGGAGGGAGGGGATTCCCTCTCCCTCCTGCAATCAATTTTAGCAGCAGTCTACTCAAGGGAAGCCGTTTCTCACATGCTCAAGATCAGACATCCGCGGCTGACATGTTTGGCCTTCATCGGACCGGCCGTGATTAGCCTTTTGACAATTGGTATTGGCCCGCTGGCCTTTGCCGTTTACACCTCACTGCACCGATATCAACTTACAAATTTGAGGCGAACGCCCTTTCTCGGTCTGGAAAATTACCAGACGGTGTTGAGCGATTACGTGTTTTGGGAAGCCATGGGCCGCACGATGAAGCTGCTGATCATCGTTTTGCCGATCCAGATCATCATCGGCATCGGCATCGCGCTGTTACTTCACAAACCGGGGATGTCAGTGCTCCGTACCTTGACAAGACTGAGTCTGGTGATTCCAATGGCGACGACCTATGCCGTCGTCGGCCTGCTCGGACAAGTCACCTTCAACATCAAGTACGGCGTTGTCAATCAACTCATCGGCTTCCTCGGATTCGCCCCCGTCAACTGGATCGGAGATCCGAATAATGCATTTATCGCCATCTGTTTCTGGGACATCTGGCAATGGACACCGTTTTGCAGTCTCGTATTGCTGGCCGGATTGACTATGGTGCCGGTAGAGGTGGAAGAGGCTGCCCGTTTGGAGACCCGTAACTGGTGGACGGTCTTGCGGTATGTCCAGTTTCCCTTCCTCATCCCCGGCCTAACCGCCATTTTGATTCTGCGTACGGCCGATACGTTGAAGCTTTTTGACATGGTTTTCACGATGACGCGCGGCGGGCCGGGAAGCGCTACGGAGCTGATCAGCCTGATGATTCAGCGGGTCGGATTTCGCGGTTTTGATCAAGGACTTGCCTCGGCCCAGGCGATCATCCTGTTGGCCCTGACCATCATCCTATCGCAGCTTTATATCCGGTTTTTTTATCGTGAGGTATGATTGTGAGCAATGACACCATAATAACCCCGGGGGAAACTCGCCCCTCAGTGCATGCAACCAAGGGCTTCAGTTCAAAAGGCTACCGACCGCTGGCCGAGGTGTTATTGTTGCTGCTAATTATTGTTTTCTGCATATTTCCGTTTTATTGGATGGTGACGACCAGCCTCAAAACCCAACTGGAAGCACTGGCGTCACCGCCGTCCTGGATTTTTGAGCCGACCTTCGCGAACTACATCCAAGTTTTGTTTAAAGATAACGTCGGACAGAGCCTGGTCAACTCCTTGATCGTTGCCGTCTGTACAACTGCTCTGGCACTCATCCTCGGCACCCCGGCGGCCTACGCGTTGAGTCGGTTCGAATTCCGCCGAAAGAAAGATCTTTGGTTCTGGTTTATCACAAATCGAATGGTCAGCCCCATCGTTCTGGCGCTGCCGTTCTTTTTGATCGTTCGAAAACTCGGCATGTTGGATAGCCACATCGTGCTGATCTTAATCTACCTGACCTTCAATCTGCCGATTGTCATATGGATCTGCACAGATCAATTTCGGTCGATTCCCTGGGATTTGGACGAAGCGGCGGTGCTTGATGGTGCCAAACCGTTTCGTATTTTTTGGAAAATCTGCCTGCCCTTAGCGGCTCCCGGAATCGCCGTATCGGCCATCTTTTCTTTTATTTTCTCATGGAACGAATTGATGTACGCCTTAGTACTGACCCGCAAGGTCGCGAAAACAGCGCCGGCCATGGCGGTGGGATTTATGGAGGGATATAACCTGCCCTACGGAAAAATTATGGCGACCAGCACCCTGATCGTCATTCCGGTGATCGTTTTTGCACTCATCGCCTCCAAGCATCTTGTTCGCGGTCTGACCATGGGAGCGGTGAAGTAAGGAATCCAAACCCAGAGGACCTGGCTTCGGTTTGCGCCCTGGAAGGGTGCTCTCCATGACTCTGCTCTATTCAACATAATCATGGAGTCTTGGAGTAATGGAGTATTGGAAAAACAAAACCCAGCTCCATTCTTCTGTAACATTAAACAGAGGTCATTGGGATTATCTGACCTATAGAGTTCACGCGTGTTGGACCATCACTCCAGTACTCCAATACTCCATCACTCCTTGCAACTGTTACAAGCAGAGCCGATCATCTCTGACCTGGCCCAGAGAAACAGGCTTTCGACTTTTAGTAAATCATATTAAATTATGAAGAATATCAGGCCAGAGATGCGCTTATCTTTCTGCCATTAAAATATGTTCAATGGGACCGGTCACTGAAATCTCACCAGCAGTTTTGCACGATAGGTGTCAATGACCACTGCTGCGACAATGATCAAACCGGTCACGATCTGTCGTGCGAAATCACCCATACCCAACAAGAGCAAGCCGTTGTTGAGAACGCCGATGATCGAGGCGCCCAGAAATGTGCCGATGAGGGAGCCTTTGCCGCCCATCATACTCGTTCCGCCAATGACCACTGCCGCGATGGCATTGAGTTCAAATCCGACGCCAAGGATTGGGCTGGCCATATTGAGTCTAAGCATATACATGATCCCGGCGATGCCGACGGAAGCCCCGCAGAGCGTAAAAGCGGCGATCTTGTATCCGGAGGTATTGTGGCCGGAAAGCCGCACCGCTTCTTCATTGTTTCCGATGGCGTACAACATGCGGCCAAAAACGGTTTTACCCAACACAAAGCTGCCGAGGATGACGAGCGCCAATGCCATGATAAAGATGATCGGGATTCCAAAGACGGTCTCCGTTCCAAAGCGATTAAAAACGCCCGGAAACGAAAAGATCGTTCTGGAATCACTGATTTGGAGCGCTGCTCCTCGAGCAATATTGAGCATACCCAATGTGACGACGAAGGAATGTATTTTCCACCGTGTCGAAACAAATCCATTGAATAACCCGCAAAGCGCCCCTACGACCACGCTCGCTGTCACGGCCAGAGGGATGGCTGCACCAACAGGCAGTGCCTTGTGGGAGATGGTCATACCCGCCACTATGGTTGATAAGGCCAGTACGGATCCGACGGATAGATCAATGCCGCCCAACAGAATGACAAAGGTCATTCCAACGGATATGACGGTATTGATGCTAATCTGAGTAAGAATATTGGTGAAGTTGGCGTAAGATGCAAAGCGTGGGGCGATGATAGCAAATATCACACAAATCAGAACAAGTGCCACCCCGATACCTGCCTCCCTCAGCAGCAGGTACATCCATCTTCTGGCTCTCATGATCCACTTACCCTTTGTTCGTCCTCAATAGTTTTGATGTATTCCTGGTAGGCCATCGAGAGTATTTTTTCTTGATCGAATTCTCCTCGATCCACCTCACCCGATATTTTTCCACTTGAGAATACAATGATTCGATGACAAATTCCCAATATCTCAGGCAGATCGGAAGAGACGATAATGATGGCTTTTCCTAAATTTGCCAGTTTCCACAGCAATAAGTAGATCTCATACTTAGCACCCACATCGATACCACGAGTGGGTTCATCAAAAATGAGGACGTCGGCGTCGCGAAAAAGCCATTTGGCCAAAACCACCTTTTGTTGATTTCCTCCCGATAGATTGCTAACCCATTGATCGAGAGACGACATTTTGATACCCAAATCATCGACCAATTTTTTAGAGGCGCTTTTTTCCAACACATTGTCCAGTAATCCATAGCGGGACACCTGAGCCAGGTCTGTTATCGTAATATTGACATAGCAGGGCATGTCTGAAATTAACCCCTGATCCTTACGATCTTCTGTGAGCAGGCAGATTCCGTTGCCAACTGCGTCACGGGGATTACGTATCGTGATCTCATTTTCTTTCAGATATACCTTTCCGCTGGTTTTGGGATCGGCGCCAAAAACGGCTCGCATCGCTTCGGTCCTGCCGGAGCCCACCAGCCCGGCAATTCCAAGAAGTTCACCTTTGCGAACGGAAAAAGACACCGGCTGTGGGTTTGCACTGCATTTCAACCCCTTGACTTCAAGCATAACCTTCCGCGGCTTGACGTTCTCATCAAAAGGGTACTCCTCTTCCATGGATCTGCCCACCATCATGCTGACGATTTCAGGGATGCTGACATCTCCGGTAGATCGGGTTCCCACCTTTGAACCGTTTCGCAGCACGGTCACACGGTCACCGATTTCAAAGATCTCCTGAAGGCGATGAGAAATATAGACAATCGTCACGTTGGCTGCCTTCAACCGCGCAATGATCTCAAATAGGGTATCGATTTCCCTGGAAGTCAGCGTGGCGGTGGGTTCATCCAATATAAGGACCCGACTCTGACTGGACAGGGCCTTCGCGATTTCGATCAATTGCATTTGAGCGACGCCCAACAACTCCACCGGCATTTTAGGAGAAATATCCAACCCCACCATCTCGAGCAATTGATTCGTTTTTTCATACAAAAGGCGATAATCTACAAGCCCTGCTTTTTGAGGCAATTTTTCGAAAAAGATATTTTCGGCGACCGACAGATAAGAAAGCAGATTGAATTCCTGATAAACCACCCGAATACCGGCTCTTAGGGCATCGGTGGGGTTGCGGGGACTATAGATGGAACCTGCATAGGTGATCTCGCCTTTGTCGGGGTAATATATACCGCAGAGTATTTTAATCAGGCTGGATTTTCCGGCCCCGTTTTCCCCGACCAGAACATGAACTTCTCCCTCCTCGATATCCAGATGGACGCTGTCCAGTGCAACCACCCCCGGAAATGTTTTGGTAATTTCTCTTAGCTCAAGAATATTAGATTTTTTGTTCATAGAGGAACAAGATATTCGGCGAAAGCAGGGGGTCGGCGACATGCCAACCCCCCGGGGGGAATGGAAAGATCACTTGAGATCGGCTTTGGTCGCTAGCTTGACGGGCGTTTTTTGCCAACCGGTCAATTTCTCTCCTTTAAGGATTCTCATACCGATCTTGATGGCATTGGCTGCCATCTCCGGGCCGAACTGATCGACGGTGGCAAGCACTTTGTCCTGTTTTATCAGTTCTTGTACCGCACCGATATTGTCGAAACCAACGATTTGGATTTTGCCGGTCTTACCCGCGGCTGCAATCGCTTTTTCAACCCCTAACGCCATGGAGTCATTGGCGCACATAACACCCTGAACGTCGGGATATTTTGTGAGGAGGTTGGTCATCAGCGTGTTTGCTTCTTCGGTCTCCCAGTGGGCGGTCTTAGAATCTAAGAGGTCCAACTTGAATTTCTCGACGGACCTCATGAATCCCTCTTTTCGCTGCTGGGCATTATCTGCCCCGGGATTGCCTTCGATGATGATAACCTTTGCGCCTTCACCGAGCGCCTTGCCCAGATAATCGCCCACCAACTCGGCCCCCGCAGCATTGTCCGGCCCCACAAACAAGAAATCTTCGGGTAAGCCGGCTTCTTTCAACGCTTGCTTATTCAGGGTAACATCAAAGTTGACCACCGTCATACCGGCATCAATGGCCTTTTTTACAGATGTGACCATGCCCACTGAATCTGCGGGCGCTAATACAATCAGGTCCACTTTTTGGCTAATGAAGTTCTCCATAGCGCTGACTTGGGTATCAATATCTGTCTCGGAGTTCATTCCGACCGGAATGAGCTCGAAGCTGCCATCCGCTGCGGCAAATTTCCTGGCGCCCTCTTCCATAGTTTTGAAAAATTCATTGGCCAGTGATTTCATCACGAGGCCGACAACCGGTTTGTCCTGGGCCAATGCCGGTGTAACCATCATGGTCGCGATGATCATCAGTCCCAAAATTCCGCTAAAAATTTTTGTCCGGATTCCCATAGTCTACCCTCCTTGTTTTAAGTTTACTGTCGTTAAACAAATATGTAACCGTTTGCGTACCCGATTGAATATTATGCAGCATCAATCCCTGTCAAGCTTTTATTGGCGGATTTTAATTGGATAGAATACAGCCGATATCCAGTATCCAGTATCGAGCATCTTGTCGCAATTCGGACAAAATTCTCGTGTCCAAAAAAAAGCCATTTTCATAGTAAATTACTATGTCCGGAATAGTGAATCTATTCAAAAATTGATGGAAAACCGGTCACAATTTCAGGAAAAGCGATCATTGCCGCCACCCCGACCATAAGGGCGATGAGAAAGGGCAGGCATCCCTTGAATATCGTGGTGAGTGGAACATCCGGCGCAATGCCTCGGATGATGTAGACACTGATTCCGACCGGCGGGGTAATAATACCCATATGGGTGACTAAAACGATAATGATACCGAACCAGATCGGATCGTAACCCAGGTTCACCACAATCGGGAAAAAAATAGGAACGGTGAGCATCATCATGGCCAAGGAATCAATGAAACAACCGCCGATTAAATAGATCACGCATATGATACCCATAATAACCCATGACGGCCAGGGCAGTCCCTGTACCAATCCGGCAACGTCCATGGGTATTCTGCTGAGGGCTAAAAAATGGCCAAAAATGGTGGCCCCTGCAATCAGCATGAGTACCATGCAGGAAATCTTCAAGGTACCGTAAATTGAGGCCACGAAATCTTGCCAGGTAAGTTTTCTTCTTAATACGACGATCAAAAGAATCGCCATGGAACCCACGGCGCCGGACTTTGTGGGTGTGAAAAAGCCGAATATCAAGCCACCCATGACAATCGTGAAAATAGAAAGCGTTTCCCACAGTTCTTTCAGAGACCGTAGCATTTGCCCGATACTGAACTTCTCACCTTTGACGCCCTGGGCCGGCTTTATTAGACAGAATATATAAATTGCAATACAGAAAAGCGTTGTGATGAAAATAGCCGGAACAATACTGGCTACGAAAAGTTTACCGATCGACTGTTCAGTCAACAAGCCATAGACGATCAATACCACACTCGGCGGCATTAAAGATCCCAGGCCGCCACCCGAGGCTACACTACCGGTTGCCAATTCGGGCCCGTAACCATACCGTTTCATTTCAGGCAAGCCGATGGTTCCCATGGTGGCTGTTGTGGCCGTGGCCGACCCGCATACCGCCCCGAAGGCGGAACAGGCGGCGACAGTGGCCATGGCAAGACCTCCCCGAATTCGTCCCAAACAGGTATAAGCGGCGTCATAAAGAGATCTGCTCACGCCGGCATAGAAGGCGATGTAGCCCATGAAGACAAATAAAGGGATTAGCGTAAGCCCGTAAGAAGAAAAAACGCCGTATATGTCCAGCGAAAGCATCCGCAGGCCGGCATCGATGCTCGTCAAGTAACTATATCCGATAAAACCGACAATTCCCATGGCGTAGGCCACCGGAATTCCGGTAAAAAAAATAACAATCAGCGCGACGATTCCTATAATACCTGCTGCTGTAAACTCACTCATTGGTGATCTCTTTCTTCGGCGCTAAGAATTCTGCCAGAATAACCAAAGCCAAGATCAAACATGAGAAGGCCACACCATATATGAGTAGATATGTTGGAAGTTTCAGGGTTGACGAAACCTGACCCACTTCGCGCAATTTGTCGGCGTATAAGTAGCATTGCCATGCCACCAACAGAAAAAATATAAAGCAGGCAAATAATATTATCTTATCGTTAATATATTTTATTTTTTGCGGCAGGTGCCTCACCAATAGATCGACACCCACGTGGGCATTTTCTATTTGGGTGGCAGGCAAAGCAAATGCCAGTACCGCCGCCGCCATCAGGCCGACGATTTCCTCGCTACCCAGGATGGGATAGCCAAACATGCCGCCAATCACGTCCGCGCAGGTCAGCACCATCATGCCTAAAAGGCATGCCCCGGCAACCTTTTTGAGAAAATTTGATAACCAAAAAACTAACTCCATCGGTGCACCACACTAGGCGATCGACGGCCCTTTGATCGCCTCGGAAATGGATAGTTTGTTGCTAAATGAAAAGTCAGGTTTTTGGTAGGTTGGGTTGGGCCCGATCTGCAATGTTGAGTTTCTTACCTCTACCCAACCTACTAAAATCAATCATTTAGCGCGATAAAATTTAGAAAAGCGAAACCCAACAAATCGATTTGACGAAATTTCGTTCAATCAATAGCTATGTTAGTCAGCAGGAATATACTTGCTCGTAAATATGCCCTTTCTTGATTCTTCCAACCTTTTGGAGACATAATCCAGGACGTCGTTGCCGGGCAAGCCCTTTGATTTGTTCGTCTCGAGGTAATCGTCGAGTACCGGTTGAACGGCCCTCACCCAGTTGGCGGCCTCCTTGGGTCCTATTCCGATCATGGAATTCCCCTGCTGCAACAGGAATGCCACGCCCTCAAATGCGCCTTGCTCCCACGCTATGCCATGCTTGTAAATCCATTCGAAGCTGATCTCTTCCATGACATTTTGGACATCCGACGGCAGGGAGTTCCATTTATCTTTGTTCATCGCCACATAGAAGCCCAGCGAATAAGCGGTTTCATAACAGGCAATGACGTAGTCGGTGACCTCGGCCATTTTCCAACCCTTGTTGGATTCCAATGGATAAAGCCCTCCCTGCACCACTCCCTTTTGCAGGGACTGATACAACTCGGGCATGGGGAAAGCGACGGGAGTTCCGCCCAATGACTTCACCATGGTCGCCGTGGGTCCATGAGAACGTATCTTCAAACCTTTGAGATCCTCCATTTTGTATACCGCTTTGCCCTTGGTATGAATGAACCCTGGACCGTGGGCGTGGAGATAGAGGATCTTGGTTTCGTCCAGTTCCCGGGGTTTGAACTTCTCATACACTTCATTGATAATGGCACACGCCACCGTTCCGCTGGGGTAACCTAGCGGAAGATTTATGACGTCCATCATCGGAAACCGCCCCCGGGTATATTGCAGCACCGAACTGCCGATATCCGACATGCCAATGACCACGCCTTCATAGTTTTGCTTGGCCTTGGTGAGGGTTTGACCTGGATAGTGAGTGATTTTAACCCGACCATTGGTCCTTTTTTCCACCTCGCGACACCAAGAGGCTTCGAGTCTGCTTTGCAAGTGGGTCGGTGGCATGAAACCGCTATAGGTGAGATGGATCGCCTTTTCAGCCGCATTCGCCGCAGAGCTTACCGGCAGGAGCAAGGCCAACGCCAACAACGTTAAAAAAACACATCGAACTGTAAGATCCACTTTACAAACGGACCTGTCATGTTTTCGTTGCATGGGTGCATCCTTTTTATGTTTAGAGTGACTCATAATAAATTTTAAAACCAATAAATTAGCGCTTGTCAGAATGAGATTCATATCACATAAAAAAATTCAATTCAACGAGGTTGCCGTTAGGCAAAACAGCAAAAGGTCCCAGCTATTTTCTGAAAAAGGTTTTTACTTTTCATTGAGTTGTCATTAGAACCGGTGCGACAGATTCAAGGCTTGGTTTGGAATGCTTTTTGTCTCATGAGCTGAATGGGCATGCATTCCAGTCCGTTAACGCGATGGCAAATAAAAAATATAACTAGTAGAAGAAAATAAAGAAAATTACTATAGGCTGTCACAAGGTTGTTTCCCATTATCGATCATCGAGTATATTACCAACAAGCGGCCTATATGGATAAGTATCATAGCGTTTGACAAGGAAAATCTTGCAGATTTTAAAAATAAATTGAATAGAATGATTAAATAATTACTATTTATCGTTTATCAGGTCGGCCCCGAAGCTGAAGAGCCCGTCCGAGGCAATCAGGGCCTGCGATCCTTCCCATGGCTGCATCCGGGAAATCTTTGCTTGGTCATCATCCAGCTCAACCACATGATCCAATTTTCTTTCGATCCACATCTTTTCGAGTTTTAGCAAATCGCCCCATAGATTGGCACTGTATTCCTGCAGCGCAACCAGATGACTCCGGGTAATAATCCGGGGTCTGAGGGTTATGGGCGTCGGCCCTTTAAGATAGCTGTGCCCCAATTCCAGCCCTTTTTGATCCGTCTCCCTCTGGATCTCCATCACCGTGGCATAGTCCAACCCCATGATTGCGTCGTTGATTCGGTTGACGGCGTCTTTAACCTGGACATTGGATTTAAGAATGGCAACGCTCTGATTACCGCCACCGGACCCGACATTTGTGGGTATCCCCCCGAAACGGGCGGCGAACCCGATCAGCCCTGCATCGGTAATCAGGCAGCGAAAGTCCGTCTGCCATTGTTTCAGAATGACCTTTTCATTTTTCAGATCCAGCCAAGGATACTTCTCCGCCCAGAGATTTTTGGGGATAAACGATTGGACAATATAAGGTTCTGCCTCAAGGGCCGTCTGGATATCCTCATCCCGTGAGCCGCTCTGAGACCCTACAAATATACCCCTGCCGGAATGCCCATATACCGGTTTGAGTACGATTTCCTGCCAGTGCTCCCGAACCCATGCCACCAGATCGGAGATCGATTCCTCTTGCGGTCCAGTGGTCTTGCGTGGATAAAACTGACGGGTCCAGGGAGTATGCCTAACGGTGCAAGGCGAGAGAAGGGAGCGAACTTCTCCGGTCACCGCCTCAAATATTCCCTTGGCGCTGAGGGGCGTTAGGCCACGGGGATTAACCACGATCCCCTTTTTGATTCCAGTTAGCAAAGGTTCGACATCCTGTTTTTGGCCGATTTTCAAAAGAACCTCATTGTTCATATCCAGAAAAATGACGGTTGCCACCTGGCCGAGATAAGTGACATGATCCCCCTGCTTTTCTAACTCTTCAGGACAGGTCAAGGCGGCCCCTACCCCTTCCATCCGGTTCAGGAATTTAACGACATTGATATTTTCCGGAACCTTATCCAGGGTATCCTTCTCGGCTACCAGAAGGATAAAGGGTTTTTCCCGGCCGAACCTGAGTCTGTGGGCCCGCAGCAACATATCCAAAAACGATGGAACAGGTTTTAAGAGCGGATGATCAAAATCGAGTTCGAGATCTATCCCTGAAACATTTTTGACCCTGTCCCAGCAGAGCTTACCCCGTTCCTGTGCCATCCTCTGGTAATCAAACCCACCGGGGCAGACCAGATTCCATTCTGAATGATAACCAACGAGTTGAGCCGAATTCATAATCATCTTCCCAAACTAAATTATCGTTTACTTTTATCTATCGACTAAATTGTGGTAATGTAACTCTGGGTTGAACCGATCATCTTAGGATAATATTCCACCATTGAAGACGCTGGGATCCAATATCTTATTCACAGCCGCCGCAAAGATTATTTATTTAATGAACTTATTGGTAAAGGCATAAAAATGCGAAGAGCATACCTCATCTTTGTCCTGCTACTTATCGTTGCAGGGGTTCTTCCGGGCGCGGCCGTCGCCCAGAGGGGAAAAACGCCGCCAGGACGCATGGTGGTCTGTATGATTCAGCTCGAGCATGCCGATGCCGAACATCTTGCCTCCGTTCTAAGGCCTTTTCTTTCGCCGGACGGCAGTCTATCGCCTTACACGCCCACAAATACCCTGATCATCAAA
>Ga0316187_10002321_pt1 | contig 16571 bp, 34 predicted proteins | sample CroRivburrow1_MG_FD_204927 | JGI IMG/M metagenome (GOLD analysis project Ga0316187, IMG submission 204927) | Coastal sediment microbial communities from Maine, United States - Cross River worm burrow 1 | ecosystem: Environmental > Aquatic > Marine > Coastal > Sediment | place: USA: Maine... | reverse complement strand
TGGATCAGATTGGAGTGGGTAAGATCCTCCTAAATGTTCACGATGAGCTAGTGTTTGAATTCCCGACAGGCGAGGGACAGAAGCACTGGAAAAAACTCAAGGAACTGATGGAGAGTGTTGGTCACTATATCAACGTGCCCCTCACTGTGGGGTTTGATTATCATGTTAACAATTGGGGAGAGGGAGTGGAATTATGAGTGAACAAAAACAATGCACGCAAATTGATTTTGCAGAGGCCGCCGGGAAGACAATTCTAGCAGTTGTTAAATGTGATGAAGAGGGAATGCTCATTTCATTCGACGATCACACATTTAGCTATGTATCCATCTATGGGGGAGGAGATTGGGCTGACTTAGAAACTGAAGCGGACTTCTCAATCATGGATCACGACCTAGCACGTCATATAAAACCAGCCTTTGGGGATGCGGGTCAGGCAATGTACTACGAGGCAGTCGCAGCTAAACAAGAGAGACGGAGACTCTACGATATCAAGGCCACTGAAAATCGTCGCAAAGAGTACATGAAACTTCATCAGGAATTTGGGAAGGAGATCAGTAATGAATAACTTTGCTAACCAACTATTCGCAGTGTCTGTGATAGGTATGGCTATTGGTGTCGTGCTAATGTGTGGTGGATGTAGTCTCAGTCTCTTGTGGTCTCTGCTATGAGCAATAAAGAAACGGGAATGACATTCCACCTGACCAGAGAACAGTCAGAGATTGCCAGAGACTGGATGTTAGAGAAGGTGTCTAGCGAGGTGGGAGCCATTGGTGGACAATTCACTTTCCAATTTACTAACACAACCATTGGTCAGGTGCAGAAAGTTGTAGATGAAAAGACTGGTGAAGTGCTTGACTTAACTAATTATGAGTGGTGGTGATATGAATGTTCAAAAGGTGATCGACGGTATCAATTCGTATCTTTATGAAAATTTGGGGCAATCAAATGTTAGTACATCAGTGCTACTTCAGTGGAAGAGGATGTTAAGGGATGACTTGAAAGATCGACGATTAGTCACAGAAGCAAAGCTATCAGCCTATGGTTATTGTCCTCACTGTGGTAAGCCTGGGATCAGCCGAGAGAGGAGAATAGATGGAAATGACACTTGCAGCGAGGGACATGTTTACCCGTCCACTCAATCAAAAGACTACATGAGCCCATGAATCTAAGTAAATACACTCCAGCCCTAAAACCTTACGTCTCGCACGGCTTGAGATTGAAATGGTCTGAGGGGAACAAGAGTGCCCAAGCTACATGTCCATTCTGTGGTGGTTTCAATAAGATTAACATCTTATCGGACACGAGTCAGTGGAAATGCTGGAATGCTGCATGTATCAGCAAGAATTGGACTACTAAGGGTTACTCCAATTCGCTTGGATTCCTACGCCGTATTTGGGAGAAGAGTCAGAAGGCTACCACTAATGCGATGTATGAGGAATTGAAAGCCGATAGAGGCTTGTTAGGAATTGATTCGCTCAAGGAATGGGGCTTATGCCGAAGCAGCATCACAGGCAATTGGCTGATCCCTCAATTTAATGAGAAGGGAGCGATGGTAAATGTGTGCATCTATTCCCAATTTGCTAGAGAGAAAAAGCCTACAGTGAAGGGTCCAGCAGAGATGCCTGTGGGGTTCTTTAGAGGTGACGATCTAGATGATTCGCTGGATGAGTTTGATGTCTGTGAGGGAGTGTGGGATGGGGCGGCGTACGCTGAGGCCGTGAAATTAACTGGGCAATCTCGAAATATCATCGCACTACCTGGGATTGACTCATGGAAGCCAGCTTGGACTAAGTTAACAACAGGTAAGAAGGTGAACATCTTGTTTGACAATGACTTTCCGAAGCCAGGCGAGAAGATTAGTCCCGCTCGTGCGGCTATCATGCGTCTAGTGCCTAAGCTAACAAAGGCTAAGGTTGTTAACTGTATTGTGTGGGGCAAAGAGGGCTACTCGGCTGACCTACATAAGGGATGCGACCTAAGAGACTACTTAAAGGGTGTGTGATGAAAGACATCGATTGTGCTAAGAAGTGCCAGATGATCATCGGATCATTTGAGAAAGATTCACTGTCTTGCGATTGCTTAGGGAGTCTAGATTGTAGACTGACATCAGATGAGAGGGAATTATGGAAACTGAGTCCAGAGGTTAACCAAGCCATGACTGACTGTTATGAGCGATATTTAGCGACACTAGAGGTAACGCATGAGCTATAGTCCAGAAGAAGATCAAGCAATCCTTAAATACAGGGATGAGGATCAACTGACCTTTCAAGAGATCGCGGACGCTCTAAGCGGCATCAGTGGGGCGATTCGCTCTGCCGATGCTGTGAGGGCCCATTACAACAGGTTGAAAGAGAAGGAGCCTGTTAAGCCTAGTCGATTCTCCGTGGACGATCAGATTGTCACATGGACGAGCAACGATACTGACTATGAGCTGACCCTAGATGAAGTAGATCAGATATTCTATATGTACTCCAAGCATGGATTGAACATGCACCAAGTACAAGTACAGAATAGGTGCAATATGTCTGCTATTATGTGGCAGTCGTTCAAACGTGCATTTTCTCTAGTGAAGGACAGCGATGTTTTCTCGCCCTACACATTGTCTCTCTACAATGGTAAGCATCGTGCCGATCTAATCAGTGCTAAGATCGCTGAGAAGTATGACGACGAGAACTTGCGGGAGGTCATTGTCTACGAGGACAACAAGCGTCGTAAGGTCGCTATGGATAAAGCGATCAACAAACTTGCCCAGCGGGAATATGATCATCAAAAGCTTGAGAGTGCTATTCTAGGGTATGTATCCGAGCCTAAAGAAGTGGTTGTCAAGCGATCAGACACAGCCAGCAAAGGTTGCTGTAAACTGGTAGTTGCTGACCTACATGTCGGAGCAGATATCAAGGGCGAGAAGAATTTGCCTGAATATAATCCCAGTGTGGTGGAAAACTACCTAAGTCAAGCGGCTGAGGTCACTAATGAGGACTCCTATGAGAGCGTCCACCTAGTCATCAATGGAGACCTTCTAGAGTCATTCACGGGACTTAGCCATATCAATTCATGGAAGAACCTGTCTCGTGATGATGGTTATGGCGTCGATGCTGTGATCAAGTGTGTTGAGTTGCTGGAGGGTTTCTGTGAGTCGATTTACAATCTGGGACGTGTTTCAATTGTATCTGGTAATCATGATCGTGTCTCTAGCGATAACAAGGAGGATTTGACGGGTGAGGCAGCTAAGTTGATCTGGTATGTTCTGAAGGGTAGGTTTGATGGATCAATCGCCTTTGACTGGTCTAAGGATGTGATGCAGGATACGATGGACAATATGTCATGTATCTTCACACATGGTCACCACGGCATATCAAAGAAGTCGCCAGAGTCCATCATTAACCATTATGGTGTTCCTGGTCTGTTTAATCTTGTAACGATGGCCCACCTTCACACACGTAAGATTCTGAGCGACAACATTCACAATCGTGTGCAACATGGTCCTAGCCTATTCACGGGCAACGACTATTCAAAGAATCTGGGGTATTCTACATGTGCAGGGTTTCAAATCATTACATCTCGTAGTGGTCTCCCTGATATTCGTGACGTTTCTATTGGAGTAGTGTAGGTGCCACCAAGACCCAACAGGAAGAAACAACGTATCGAGCGTATCCATAATCTATGGGATAAGATCGCTCCAGTCCCTACACACTGGTTGGAGAAGCCTGCTGAGAACAAACAAGATATTGAGCCTATCTTCTGTGACAACTTCGCTGACGTGGAAGCTGCATGGAATGAGGCATTTGAATTCACAGATGGGATGCGTACAGCGTTGATCTGCATGTTAGCTACAGCGGCGTCTACGGATACTGTTGGGGCTCAATTGTGGCTAAAGCTAGTGGGTCCACCTTCCTGTGGTAAGAGCCTGCTGTGTGAGGCCATCAGTGTTGCGGATAAATATGTGCGACCAGTTAGTAAGTTCACAGGGTTTGTCTCTGGAATCAAGGAGAAGAACGGCGAGGATAACAGTTTCGTCAAGGAACTAGGTGGTAAGACGATGGTGTTGAAGGAGGGTGATACACTACTCCAGATGCTCAATCTATCTGAGATCCTATCTGAGGCTCGTGACATTTGGGACGGTGTGATTCGCACAAGCTATCGTAGTGGACAGCAGGAGGAGTATAAGGGTATTCGCTTCACATGGATTGCAGCGTTCACATCAGCCGTTATTGGATCTGCTGTGGATAGTGCTGATCTAGGTGCTAGATTCCTAACCTGTATCATTGCTGATGGTGTTGATGAGGAACTAGAGAAGAAGGTGGCTAGAAGGGCATCACGCAACGCTCTAGCGGGTAGTAGACGATGTGTGACAACTGACCTAGCATCTCATAAGAATGAAGCACACGCTAAGGCCGATGCTCTCACAGGGGGCTACCTGTTATATCTTAGAGATAACATTGAGGAGCTGATCTCTGAAGAGTCGGTCGAGATGAGCGAGGACTATATGAATCGCTGTGAGGAGTTGGCAAAGATGGTAGCATACTTACGAGCCAGAGCTTCCAAGCGACAGACAGAAGTAGCCGAGCGTGAGATGTGTGCTAGACTATCAGAGCAATTTGTGCGTATGTCACTATTCGCTGCTGTAGTGTTGAATAAGCCTGTAGTGGATGAGGAGGTGGAGAAGATCATTCATGGCTTGGCTGCCAATGAGTCTCGTGGTGTGATGAAAGACATCTTTCAGCATCTATATGACAATGGTGATGCCACAACGCAGACAATTGCTGCCCTGCTAGATGTGAAGGATAGCGAGGCTAGAACACAATTGAATTTTCTTTACAAACTAGACGCAGTAGAGAAGGGTAAGAGGGGGGCTGGCTATCGCTGGAACCTGAGTGACCCTCTCTATGACCTTTACAACATTACATTTGGAGAGAACAGGTAGTGGCTAAGATGACGCCCGATGAGGCTGCTAGGATAGTTATTGAAGCACACAATACCTGCTCTAAATTCACAATCACATTTCAAGAGTGGCATGACTTGAGCTATATACTGGCTCTAGCCTACCAGGAAGAGAAGCAATCTAATGGCAAAGAAGAGTAGAAAGCACGCTGATATGATGGGAAAGGCTATCGCTAAGGCTGGGGTTCATACTAGTGACAAACAGTTTGAATGGTTGATGTTAGTGTTGGATGGTATGCACGAGGTAGAGGCAGCCAGGCAAGTGGGGTACGCTAACCCAGAGAATGATGGGTACCGACTAAAGAGAAGTGCTAGTCTGAAGCCTGTTCTGGAGCGTATGCGTCAGCTAGTGGCTAAGGACGCTGGAATCACGGCTCAAAGTATGTTAGGACGATACTTGGAGGTGCTGGATCTAGATATGTTGGAGTTTTTCGACAGGGATACTCTTGAGTGCAAGGACTTGTCTGAGGTGCCTAAATGGGCTCGAAAGCTAATCCAAAATATTACGAAAGAAGTGAAGACTGACAAGAACGGTGTACAGACCACCTCATGGAAGTTCCAAATGATGAGCAAAGACAACGCTCTAAACTCGCTAGCGAAGCACACAGGGGTGCTGAAGGAGAAGATGGAGGTGACCCACAAAGTGAGTGCTACGGACATGGCTCAGTTACTGGAAGCCGAGAGCGATGCGGCTAATAATCAAGTGATTGACGCTGATTTCATTGTTAAAATGGCAAATGAGCCAGATCCTAAATTAGGGGTTGACACTGGTGACGAGCCTGCTACAATGCCGGAACAAGACAACACTTCGGATGCCTAAAGGGTGAAGAAATGACAAAAGCTAGTATCGCGGGTCAGTCTGAGGGGCTCCAGGAGCTTCCAGGAGTCCTTAAACATGATCCAGAAGATTCGCTGGAAATGCACCACTTCAAAAAGAATTGGAACTTCTCTATTATCTATGGAGCGGTTCCATCTAGGGTTCAAGACTCATATACAGTTACAGAATGCGGACATAAATACACAAACAAGGAAAATGAGGATGCCTAAATCAGTGAAATCGGAGCCCTACACCATTCATACAGACGGGGATCGATGTACATTCAAGGTCCATGGATTTTGGCCCTGGGATTATGTGCAAATCAACAAAACCATTAACTATGCTACAAATGAACGAGGTGACGATAGTATTAGTTGGAGTTGTAGCGGGAGAGATACAGCCGAGGAAGAATCTGATATTATTGCTGTCGATTGTCTAGCGAAGGCACTGGCAAAGGCGGTAGAGATGTGTTACAGGTCGAATATAAAAGGAAACGAGAATGCCTAAGCAAGAATTATTGAATGGTCCTACTCCGGAGATCCTGACTTTAGAGGAGGTATTGGGGGAGGAGGATGGCACGCTTGTAAAAAATGCAGTCTCAAAGGATATTTTCATTGTTGATAGCTCAGGCGAAAGAATCATCTGTCTCTGGTCTAAGATGCTTATCCTGTTCGATTATACACCAGAGCACTACTATCTAAATCATCAATTCTACAAACTACCTTCTGACGAGAAATTGGTGTTGTCCAATGAGCAGTAAAACATCCAAGACGTTTTCCATGACGATGAATGACATTCGAAAGACTTTCCCCGGAACCCTATTTCAAATAGAATCGAATGGGGATATATTCATGAATGACCCTGTAGGTGGTCGAATGTTGTGCATCAAGGCTGATCGTCCCCCTATTCTGTATGAACTGGATTACCTTGATGATCTTGAGGGGGGCAAGTTTCGCATGTTAGATAGCACGGAACCTGTTCTTTTGACCAATGAGTAAAGTATTCGCTAACGTCATTAAGGGCGTTGAATTTAACACTAAGGATGGCCGATTTAAGAAGCTAAATGCCTATGAGGCTGAGGTGATTGAGTCGACATCTTTAGTGATTGGTGATAAAATCCTACTCGATGGAAAAAGTCCAGTAACATGAACATAAGCGTTATGCTCAAGACAGATACCCCTCAAGTGATGGAAATAGAGGTAATGTCGTTTGAACGCCCTCTATGTGAGGTGGAATTCTATGCTGTATGCCAACAATCACGGCATGTTCCTATAGTTTTGAAGGATGATGATGATAGCGTGTTGGGTTACTTGATCTACAGTATGGCTAATGATGGGGAAATCGCCATTATACGATTCGCTGTGAAGGACAAGAATCTAGGACATGGGAAAGAATTGGTCAACTACATCAAGGGCCGGTTATCCTCAGCAACGATGAGAACGATGGCTGTGTGCAATGTCGATGAAAATAACACACCAGGGCAATTATGGCTAGCAACGCAGGGATTCGCTGCTATTGGTGTGTCGACTAAGCCTTTTCGATGGAATAGCCATGACGGGTACACTATGTGCTACAAATTAGGGCAAAACGCCGAGAAGGCACCTGAGACCGTCTCTATCGCATCTTGAGCCATCTGTGACATCTCACACACATAGTGAGCCTAGAGGATCTTAGGAGGCATCTGAGGGCTTCCTAGGGGTGACGGGATAAATGATTCGCTTTTTGGGGTGGCGGGATTTGTGATTCGCTGTATAGGTCGGCCTTCTGAGCCCCTCCCCGAACCCCCTATTTCGCCCAAACTAACTATCCCCCCTATTTCGCCTATCTTCGGCAGTCTGTTAAGATTGCCTAAGCTCCCTAGATCACCTAAGCTAAGCCTGGATAGGGAATGCTCCAGATTGGACGCTAACGAGCAAAACGGGTTAGTCTTCTCACAATGCGTTCTTCGACGTTTTGGGCCGTAGCAGCGATTTGACTCTATTTTCGTTGTACACTGGTTTTTTGGCATGGCAAGTGCTACGCATGCGGTCGCGTGGAATATTGGTCAGGGGGGATTGAAACTATTCTGAGAATAATGGTCGAATAGGGTTGACGTGAGATTTTAGTTAGTCGATACTTCGGGTGTTGAATCAAACGACACCCCCACTCTAACGGATTACAGAAAATGGTAGAAAGCAGCACACTGGACCTACTGTGTATCAGTATATCGCAGTATGACCTAATTAAAACTTGGTTTGATTGTGACGATGCGGACGATGCAGAAACACTGCGGTTACACATCAAGGAAAAGTTTATTGCACGGCATGAATGGGCCGACGATGAAGAAGAATGCCGGATAGCTTTGTGTCTTGAATTGGAGCTACAACCCAGCCAGGTAGAACCACTAAGCGACGGTAACTATGGCTATGGATATAGCTTCAAGGCGGGCGGGGCCGAATACTGGGTTTGCAGCGATGATGACGCAGACAGTGCATGGGATGAATCACTGGACAACTATATTGACGAGTGCCTAGAATTGCCTGAATTATTGGAGCGATATTTCGACCGCGAATCATGGAAACGGGACGCTCGACATGATGGCCGAGCCCATAGTCTCAATACATATGACGGGGAAGAATTAAACGCTATGGTCAATGGGACCATCTACTGCATCTACCGCATCAACTAGGGAGGGATAACGATTAAAATCACAATAGTCTTATTAATCGCCGCTGCAATGCCGATAATCACATTGGCGGCGATTTGGCATGTTTTCGAGTTTATAAAGAGGACCTTGAGATGAATGATGATCTTACAATCGACGACGTAATTGGTGAAGTAATCATCGATCATGTAATGGAGTCACTGGATATCGGTGAGCTATCAGACGACGAAGTGGCGGAACTACTGGAGGGTGGGGATGATGTGTGATCTAGATTTTTATTGTTTTGCGTCGGCGATATATTGCGTGCTGTTGACGTGTTTTCTTTGGATGATTTGGAACTACTAGGAATAGATAAAATGGTAAGTAAATTACCCACAATCCAAAACGCAATACTTAATAACTCCCAACAACTCGAAAACGCAGTGCCCACAATGAATATTGAACACACGATTCAGATTGATCCAGATGTGCTCGTCACCGAACTGTGCGGATCATGGATCGACGGGAACAAAAACGAAGTCATTCAGCAGCTTGCTACCGATCATGCCGGACTAACCGCACTATTTCTATGTGTAGGTATCAGTGATCACGGGTTTAATAGGGGAACGCTCAACGAAGTTACAAGCCGTCTGAACGATATTCGTACAGAAATCGGTCGTGATGGTTTGCAAATAGCTGAATTCGGTAGCTAGACTTTCAGAACAAACCTTCAAAGCTTTGACGCGTGGTGGGTTAATTAATTTTAGGGTTCCCACCGAAATACATTCGCTTTGTTGGAATTTGAGACTACTAGCGACTGTTTGCACCTACCCCCCCGTTGTGGGGGGTAAGACATAGTGTCTTTATCGTTGTCTCAAAATGAGAAAAAGACACTATGTCTGAATCTTAAAATGAGACAATAATATAGACACCACGCCTGAATCTCATTTTGAGAATAGGGTAAAGGCGTAGTGTCTGTAGTGTCGGCATTTTGCTGCTGCGACTCTAGCCAGACTTGCCGATTGTCGCAATAGGGTGCGGGGGTACACTAGGTCTGCATGGTTGCCAGCCAGGATGAGCGGGTGAACGAATGGACACGTAAAATAATTTTGGGAATCTCGCCAGAATGCCAGGATTAGGCTTGACAAGCGGGCCTGATTGTGCATCCCGCTAGTGATCGACTGTACACCATGATAGAAGCCGTCAGAATGCCGTTGTAAGGCTGTCGGAGCGTTTGGCCTGTGACATATCACGAAAACAATCGAAACGCCAACGGAGCGAAATAGACTTTCTGGGAATTTTGTTAGGTGAGAACCGGAGTTTTGGCATGGTAGTTGCTCGAATGGACACCATCGACTTGGTCAGACTGTGTTACTGTATCAGTCAAGTGATACAGTGGAGGTAGAAATGGGTGTTTTCTTTATAAAGAATAGTGCCTGTTTTTATTTGTCGGAATTATTGGCGAATGGTGTTGACAATGTCGATAGCAAGTGTATAATTAGAGCTGACAGGACGGGAATTTCGAAAAAGGGAAAAAGATGACACGATTACAATTTGAGTTGACTGAAGAAAACTGTGTTGAAATTAAAGATACTTTGCTCGATCTGCTAAGTGTGGAAAATGACGATACATTCAAGGACAACGCTGACAAAGTTCTGAATTATCTAGAGACTTCGGCTCACTTGTTCGATCGGATCGGATACAGCTATAAAGCAGCGGAAATCGCCAGACGCATCGATGATCGATGTCACTTGATGAAACAACTCGTTGCAGTCAAGCGGTTATCGAGCAGGTCTCGTCTCATGGACGACATGTACCACGGCCTACAGAGGAATAGGAACAACAGATAACTAGACCTCAGACACACCACACGCCGCCTGGGATCACCTGGGCGGCTCTATCCCCCACGAGAAGGAACTAGGCATGACGATCTACAAACGACAATCGACGACGGCTAGGATTTCATACAAAACGCTGGAACTGATCCAGATGTGCTGCTCTCTCGGTGAAGGCGTGATTTGTCGATATCGTGGCAAAGAGGTCGGTGTAACCTCAGTCGTCTGCGATCAGCTGACCACTTGGGACGGACACACATATGACCTGCGACAATTGACGATTCGAAAAACTACGATCACTGCTATGGCAGCAGCCCACTAGCCCCTGATTGCGAGGAAGGAAAAATGAGAATTGGAGGAAACATGAATTTCAAGGTTGGTGATCGTGTTCGGGAAATTAAATCACTCTGTAGCGAAGGCGAAGATGGCACAATTGTAGACAATGGAACCGAGCAGAAGAATGGCGACATACGCTATCTGGTACGATGGGATGGCTCTAGCCTACTCTATGGTTGTCGTCAGTCAAATATCAAGGCTGTGTGACACCCGCTTGTGGTACACTGACCTGTAAGTAGAGGGCCAACCACTACCCACCCACTAGACTAGTGCACACATGTTCATCACCCTAGTGGGGGTGGGGTAGTCGGCCGGTAGGGGGGTATGGAGTGGGGATTTCGGAAGGCCCTAATACTTTTATCAAATATTTCACCACCACTATAGCAAAATCTCAAAAATTTCTAATAAAATTCCCCAGCCCTCCATAGCGAATTTCATCCCCCTACAACGATTTCCTATACATCACATAATCTGGATTGATTAACTCAATTAACCATCTAACTCGAAAAGCGACTCTCCACCTATCCGAGATGTAAGATAGATTACCTTGGATGCTCTCTAGGCTTTCATACTCGTAGGTTTCTTTTCCACTTCGATAATCACCTTCTAGTGCAAGCAAATCATTCTCATAAAGATCTACTAATCTCTGATAGTAGGGTTGCAAAACATCTCGTATCCCCCCTAAAGAATCAATCTTTGAAGCATACAAGATAGAATTCATTAAGCTATCGAAATCTTCCTCAGAATCCATCATACTGCTGTGCCACATCTTCAAAACCCTTTCTAGAGAACCTCAAAACCACTCCTGCCTCCCCATAACGATCCCCACACTTTTTACAAACAAAAATCCCACATTACATAGGCCTATTTCCACTAATCTTTGCTGCCTTATCTATGAGTTCACCAACACGATCCTCTACATCACATAGAGGGCCATACACTAGAATGGCTCCTATTTCATCATACAGCGTCACATAGACACAACAATCCCGTGACATTGTATATCGGATACTATAGCCCCCAGGCAACCTCTCAGGAGCGTTCCATAGCGATGTTAGACGACCCTTCGTATTAGGAGTCATGCGAGGCATCCTCTTCTACAAAAATCAATCGAGATTTACCTTCACCTGGACTCAATAACATCTTAGTCTTAGCCAGATTCATAGCAGCTTGAGCGAACAACAATGATTCTCGTCCGTCGTGCCACTCCCTCTGTGATCGTTGAATCATCTTATCGATTGCTCTATCAATATTGTCAGTCATATCTATAACCTTTGTGTTGTCGGTCGATTTTTTATTGATCATAGCCCTATATCCTTCAATACACGAGAGACCCCAAAACCTATCAGCACACCCACTAGGAGACTGACTATAAACATCACAGCGAGTCGCCGTCATCGCTGCTTGGCTTGGTGGTTACTCAGGTGGGTTCTTCACACCAAACGTACTTGTCTGGCATTTCCGCATCCTTTGGTTCGTGTATGATGTCAACAACTTTCCTGCCGTCTCTCGCAAACTCTACCCAGATACCCCGACGATCTTTCGCAGTTTCCTCTATTGCGGTCGCCACGGCATGGCTGATTTGCTCATGGACATTTGCAGACCAAACGAGGATGCACGGGGCGACTCTATCATCCACGCATTCGGCTCTGACCAATTTCCCAGCAATAATAGCGTCAACAACTTCTTTACCAATCGAATCCATAGGAAACCCATGTAGCTTCCCCATCTCAATTCTCCCACATAACAACACGACTATTGATCTCTAGACCGACAAAGAAGATGACTTCACTAAGCCCTCACGATTCTATCACATGCGATGTCGTAGTAGCCTTTATCTAACTCGATGCCGATGAAGTCTCTGTTTAGGTTTTTGCATGCTACTCCGGTTGTGCCTGACCCGCAAGCAAAGTCCAACACGGTTTCGCCCTCGTTGGTGTAGGTCTTGATTAGGTATTCCATTAGAGCAACTGGCTTTTGGGTGGGGTGAACCTTGCCACTACTGTTATGCACACACTTTATCTTTCTTAGCACTGTATCTGGATTAATCCAATCAGATTGTCGATCAAGATACTCATTCCTTTGTTTACCATAATTTTCTGTTCTTGAATTGAATTTATTCCCTGATCTCACCTCTGTTGTTCTTGGTCTTTTCTGCGGGTTGTAAGTGGGGGACTTCCCATAGAATACCTGAATCGTTTCATGTCCTCCCATAGGCATTCTTCTGGCGTTGAGGTTTCCTGTTTTTAGATTCTTCACCCACACCCATTCGTACTTGTGGTTCCTGATGTTTGACGAAATTAGAATAGATGTAAATGGTTGAGATGACATAAGACACATAGCCCCCCTGGGCTTAATCACACGCTTCAACTGCTCCCACATAGGCTCTAGGGGAATAACACTATCCCATTTACACCTAGTAGTCCCATAAGGAGGATCAGTCAACACCATATCCACACTCCCATCAGGAATCTTAGCCATCTCTTCTAAACAGTCGCCATGAATCAAATTCATCATCTTGTATTCCTTCTTAGGGGATCTGTTGTAACATGCAGGTGAGACATTCACCGATTCTCGTGTAACCAATCACTAATGACAATTCCTGATGGTTCACTCATGACTTCCCTTTACAAGGACTCAATGGGATCGACATTAAAATCACCATCTTGATTAGTAGTGACTAGATAATACGCACCAGCCACACTCGTAACAAATCGCTGATTGCAGCCTAGAACCTCTCTAAGATCCTTACATGACTTAGTGAACGCACTAGATGCAGCGTTGTATGTCGTAACCTTCTCTAGGTAATCCTTCACTGCCAGAGAACGTGCCGGGTCTGACTCAGTAGCCGTATCTTTCACCGCGTTTTCTTTTCCAGGGCGAGTGCGTAAGAAGTCTCGCCAATCGCAATCTTTCCAGGCAGCGGGGACTTCCCTGATCAATTTCTGTCTCCCTGCGAATAGCCAGCGGACAACCATTGGGCTAGGCTCCCCTTCAAAATTCCACCAACTCCCATCTGAATTCCTAGCGATGTAGTCATATTCAGCCGACGCCCATACTTCTGATTCAGTTGTCATTATGTTTCTCCCCAGGAGGTGTGTAGGAAAGGTCATATTTAGAGGCTAACTTACTCATATTACGCTCGTAGTCCTCCAAGAAGGTTGTAGACATTGAGGGATAATCATGACACCTCTGGATACACTGGCAGAAGTCACTCCCGGAGGCAACAGCCCTATCGTCAATCCTCTCAGGAGTCCTTACAACGAGGTATTCTGCTAAGGTCATTTTAGTTCCCTTGTTGTTCCAGTTTACTGACAATTCGCTCGGCTAGTTCCGCAGTAGTGTCGCCACCATACTTACTCCAGACAATATCGGAGCAACTAAGGATATTTTCGACTTCTTTTACTTTCTGATCATGTTCTGACATTATGTTTCCTTTGATTGAATTGACCCCTGGATTATACAGAGATTGAGCGACTTGTCAACCCCTAGTCACTCGGATTCTCTAAGAAAATCCTACATTACTAGCATCAATGGGTGTGTCTTTCATTAACCTAAATGCTTCATCCAACGAGTCCCCGAGTTAGAAATCACTCCAATCAACCCTGAATAGGTCTCCAGTGTGTGACTCCCTGTACTGCGTATTTCTTACCGAAGTCTCCCCCTTTGTCGTTCGATTCAAAGATGCCTACAAACTCTCCACCTGTCTCAGTCTTGTACTCACAATCAACTACATACAAGCCATCAGGAAGTTCTGGCAATCTATCGCTTACACTAATCCACTCATTCGTCTCATTCATCTCATTCTCCAAAAAGTAAATAACAATGTGAATCGGGATTTCATTGAACGGCTCGGTTTCTACGAGAGATTTCCGAGACGCATTCTTTGAACGCAGCGATCTTCTTGCTGCTGGCCCGAATCTTCCCGACGTAGCCACGAAACTCGTAGCTCACAGATTCGAGCCAATCTGTCTTGCGGACAGATGGTCAATTCCATCGGAAGGGTCAATCGTCCACAAGGTCGCTCTCTTTCTCCGGGAAGTCGTCCGTCACTACGACCGTTCGGCATGTGATCTTGCACCCTTCGCGGCATGGATCGCCGTCACGCCGATTCCAAACTGCTACCGCATTCGCATATTCGTCGAACGGTTCGGTCTGTGCAGTCTGGCAATGACTGCAACCAATGACCGTCAATCCGTGGAACCCTTGCGTGTCATCTGCATCGTTTCCGCAAAATGGACACGGCAGTAGAACAACGGATTGAACCGAAGTCGCGGCAGCGTTGTTTGGTTTGCTCATAGTCTATTCCTCGCACCGGTTTACCTTGGTCGTTATCTGTTACGGTTCTGCCTTATTCGTGATCTCACAATCTCTTTTGTAAGTCGCGGTCGCTCGTTAAACGCCCACGCCGCTTTCAATTCTGACCCCCAACTTCGAAATCCTTTTTTTAGTCCTGACCACACGCCCCAAAGCAAATGCATCGGAAGACTGACACAAACGACGATACACAACAAGACAACTCGTAGAAGCATCTTGGCCTTCATCTCTTCGCTAAATTGGTACATGACACCACGAACAATTGCGTGAACCGGAGAACGGCATCAGGTTCACTTGGAATGGAAAATCTTTCAAGCCGTTCCCGGTTACGCAAAACGTTCATCGGACGGTAAACCACCGACCTGACGAAACCAAGGTTGATCTTCGTGACTGCTGCTTGCCACAACGCTCACATTTTCGACGACCTGTCAAATATCGCCTCCAAGAGCCCCTTGGCATTTCCAATTGCGACCATTTGTGAAACCCAAAAAAGCATCGCACAGCAACATCCTAACCGCCGATGAAAATGCGATGAAACGGAGCGGCGGCAGGCCATTTCACCAAATCAAAGCGGCAACGTCGCCGCCCAGTTAATTTAGACGTTATCTGCCTACTGCTCGCTGGTGTCCAATTCGATCGTCGTCTCAAAAAGCAAATCTCGACCCATGCCCACACCATCGCCGAACATCTCCATCAAATTGTGCATCTGCCATCGTGACCAACCGTCAGCGTCCTCTTTCGGTGGCGTGTATTTGATATGCGGGGCTTCGGCGAACCACTCCACATGCCGCTTACGATGCCACTTTCGGCCCGCGTCCGTCAACTTCACACGGACGTGATGATTGATATTGAATGGTAGATAACAATGCGATGATGACGGAGCCGGGTTGTCCGATGATTTAGCGTCTGTACTCATGGTTTTCCTTTCTGGTTGTTCTCCGGCCCGCATATCGCAGGCGTTATGTGCTCAGACCTGTGGGCGTGAGCTAGGATTCTGATGCGTCTCTCGTTGCTTTATCTCATTGTGAAGTTGTCTGAACACTCAATCATACGCCACTGTCGGACGTTGTCAAATTATTTCCGCGAATTATCTGCGTCAAGCTCGCGTGCGTACAGTCGGCAGGCAGTGGCTGCCGCGTTAGATAGAGTCCGACACCGAGTCCTCGCAACTATCGTCGTAGGGTGGCACCTACCAAACAAAGCGTGAGCCTGAACAAGATCGGCGGCAGCCTGGTGGTTAGCTCTCGCGGCCTCATTGGAAGCCTTGCGGAGTCGGGAAAGTTCGGAGTTAGGCATTAACATGAGTGTTCTTATCCTATTGAAACCACACGAGAGATAACTAGGTCCTCTACCTCTACATTCACACGGTTACGCTTGATATCACGGGTGCAGACAGTAGGCTTACCATCAATCCTAACTACTCGAAAGGTGAAACCAAGGTCAAAGAATCTGTTGGTGGTCTCGTCTACTGTGCTACCTGGGAGTGCTGATTGAAACCCTTTTAGCCAATCGAATCTATCGTCATCCAAATTCATAATCCTACTCTCTAGAAAATACGGTCGAACAATTCACTAGGATACTAACCTATTGAACGATCCCCTCCTTGAGTGTGACGATTAGTTTATCACGCATTATTTCGCATTCGAACAAATCTTCGTCATCGCCACCCCATCCGCCTAGCTCGTCAACCCAGGTTTGTAAC
>Ga0316187_10002318_pt1 | contig 16576 bp, 13 predicted proteins | sample CroRivburrow1_MG_FD_204927 | JGI IMG/M metagenome (GOLD analysis project Ga0316187, IMG submission 204927) | Coastal sediment microbial communities from Maine, United States - Cross River worm burrow 1 | ecosystem: Environmental > Aquatic > Marine > Coastal > Sediment | place: USA: Maine... | reverse complement strand
CTGCCCGAGCTTAACGCGCTCGCCTTCCTCGACCAGCATGCCTGGCTTCAGGTCGTGGATGTCGGGTCCCAGCAGCGCAACTGACGTGACTTCCGCGCCAGCCGAAATCCGCTGTTCAGGTGCTCCGGCCAAAGGAACATCGAGGCCTTTCTTGATTTTAATATGCATAAGGATTGTCGTTGATTAGAACCACAGGGAAAACAGGGCACAGCCGGCCAGCCACAGGCAGCCGATCGTATGAATGCCCAAGGTTGCTTCGATTGACTGTGCCATGGCTTCACGGTTGTCGATGCCGCCACGGATACCGGTCGCTGCTTTCCATCCTAGGGCCAGCAATCCGATTGGAACGAGAGGGGCCAATAACGGCAGATGACCCTTCACTGTCAGTAGCGTTACAACGGCCGCCGCCGCGATTTGTATGACCAGGTACAGGGCCGCTGTGCCATTAAGTCCCAAGCGTACCGGCAAGGTATTCTTGCCACAGGCGCCATCAGCTTCTACGTCAGGCACCTCGTTGATCAGGAGGATCGCTGCGACCCACGCGCTGACCGGAATTGAGTACAGGATCAGCGTCGAGTCTATTGCGGCGCCCTGTAGCCATGCGGCGCCGGTTACCGGCAATACGCCAAAAGCGATGGCTACGGCGGTTTCGCCCAGGCCCAGCGAACTCAGTTTGACCGGACCCAGCGAGTAGAAGACCCCCAGAGCGATTCCGATCACGCCGAACGTGATAACAGTCGGTCCACGTTCGACGAACAAGGCGAGCCCGGCGAGGGAGGCGATGACGATCAGTGTGATGCCGAGCCGCGCCATGCGCCGCTGCGACAGGATGCCGGTCTGGATGAAGCGCGATCCGCCCGTATACGGGTAAATACGTTGCTCGTTTCGGGGATCAGTCCCGATCGTCTCGTCACCAACATCGTTAAGCACGTTGCCGGCCGCGTGCACGCAGACCGTAGCGACCAGTGCCAGGACGAATACATAGATGTCGAAATGTCCGCTTGCGTACGCGCCCCATGCCGAGCCCGCGACGACCGGCAACACCGACGCCGGAAAGAACTTGGGGCGGGTCGCGTGAAAGGCGCGTTTGAGGTTTTGCTTGACCGAATCCCCGGCAAACTCCTCCGGCACCGGGTTTAGCGGTCGTACTGATTCTTGAGACATGCCTGATTCCTGCGGTAGCTGGCCGAGTAAGCGCGGCCAGGCATTTATTGCTGGGAACCTTTTATACCCGATTTGGCCTCTTTATACATACGCGGTTTCCGATAACAGCGGAGAGAAGATTTCGCTGATCGAGACGCTGTACAATAGCTCGCTTGGTCGCGCCTGCGTCCCAGCGGGTGCACGACAACAATCACACCAGAAATGGGAATAAATACTATGAAATTCAGAAGGTTGATAGGTCTTGGCCTGATCGCGTTGATGCTTGGTGCCTGTGGCGGATCGGACCAGGGAGAAACCATGGATGAAGCCAAAGATAGCGTTGCCGACGAAATTGCGGTGACGGATGCGGAACTTGCGGGCAATCCGTTCATGCAAGAGTGGGATACGCCGTACGGCGTTCCGCCTTTTGATGCCATCGAAGACGGGCATTACATGCCCGCGTTCAAGAAAGGGATCCTGGAATTGCGCGCCGATATTGCAGCGATCCTGGACAACCCGGAGCCCCCGACTTTCCAGAATACGATCCTGGCCCAGGAAGTGGCGGGCAAGCTGCTGACGAAGGTCAGTTATACGTTTGGCAATATCACGAACACAGAGCTCAACGACGAACTGCGCGCGCTCGAGAGCAAGGTCAATCCTCTGCTCACGCGCGAATTTGACGCGATTAATCTCAATACAGAGCTGTACGCCCGGGTTAAGGCGGTCTACGACCAGAAAGACGAGTTGGGTCTCAACGAACAGGATTTGCGCCTGCTCGAGCTGACGCATCGCGGTTTCGTTAGAGCCGGCGCCGCACTGACGCCGGAGGTCAAGGCCCAGGTCGCGGAGATCAACGCCGAGATGTCTGCGTTGACGACGAAGTTCGCACAGAACCTCCTTGCAGCGACCAAGGGCTTCACACTGGAGCTGACCGAGGACGCCGAGATCGCTGGCCTGAGCGATGACTTCAAGGCGACGCTCTGGAATGAAGAAAAGAAGGCATGGGTTGTTGGCCTGAATCGCTCGTCCTACGAGACCTTCATGGTCCAGTCTGAGAATCGCGACCTGCGCAAGCAGCTGTTCGATGGTTATCGCCTGCGCGCAGTAGAGGGTGATATCGACAACGGCCCGCTCGCGATCAAGGTCGCGCAACTGCGCGCCAAACGCGCCGAGTTGCTGGGCTACAAATCGCATGCGCATTACACGCTTGAGACGCGCATGGCCAAGACTCCACAGGGCGCCGAGGACTTCCTGCTTCGCGTCTGGCGTCCGGGCCTGGAACAGGCCAAGAAAGAACTCGCTGACATGCAAGAGATGATCGGCGATGAATTCACGTTCGAAGGCCACGACTGGTGGCACTATGCCGAAAAGATTCGCAAGGCGCGTTATGACCTCGATGAGAATGCGACGAAACCGTACTTCAAACTCGAAAACGTTCGTGCCGGCGCATTCGAAATGGCGAATCGACTGTTCGGCGTAACGTTTGAGGAAGTAGACGTTGCGGGCTGGAACCCGGTGGTCAAGTCGTTCGACGTCAAGGATGCAGACGGCAATCACCTCGGATTGTTCATGGCCGACATGTACGCGCGCGATTCAAAACGCGGTGGCGCATGGATGAGTTCTTATCGCCCAACATCGAACATTAACGGCGAAAAGATTCGTCCTCTCATTACAAACAACCTGAATCTGCCAACGCCGCCCGAAGGCGAGCCGACGCTGATGCGTTTCAGCGACGTCGAAACCTTGTTCCACGAATTCGGTCACGGCCTGCACGGTCTAATGACGCAGGTCAATTACCCGACCTTTGCCGGAACCAGCGGTAGTCCGCGTGACTACACTGAGTTCCCTGCACAGCTTCTCGAACACTGGACGGGCGAACCCGAGATGCTCGCGATCTTTGCGAAGCACTATGAATCGGGTGACGTAATCCCGACTGAACTTGTTGAGCGCATGCGCGTGGCTTCTAACCACAACCAGGGTTTCGCGACGACCGAGTACATCGCCGCATCGCTGCTGGATCTGCGCTGGCACATGCTGAGCTCGGAAGAAGCGGCTCAGATCACCGACGCGCGAGCGTTCGAGAAAGACGTCCTGGAGGGGTACGGCCTGATTCCCGAGATCGAGCCGCGTTACCGTTCGCAGTATTTCAGCCACATTTTTGCGAGCACCAGTGGTTACTCCGCTGGTTACTACGCGTACCTGTGGTCCGAGATTCTTGACTCCGACGGCTTCGCTGCGTTCAAGCAAGCCGAGAACATCTTCGATCCTGAAGTCGCTGCGCGGCTCAAGAAATGGGTGTATGAGGCCGGTGGATTGCGCGAGGCGGATGAGTTGTATCGCAACTTCCGCGGCCAGGACCCCAGCATTGAACCACTGCTCGAAGGTCGGGGTTTTGCTATCGAAGAGACCGACGAAACCTGATCAGGCGGCTTCATCCCAGTAGTCGGGTGAAGCCCCACCATAGACCGGCCAGGCTGATCAATGCTGAACCGGGGCGCACAACGTAGCTGCGGTATCCGGCGATTCCCGCCGGGTCCCGCAGCATGCGCCGCAGGCCGATGCCGACGAGGGCGGCAGTCAGGATCACGCTCAGTTGTCCGATTTCGACGCCGACGTTGAAGCCGATTAACGCGCTCCAGAATTGCCCGGGTGGCAGGCCAAGCTCGCCGAAGAAGCCGGCGAAGCCGAGGCCATGAATCAGCCCGAAGCCAAACACGACCGCGGGCCGCCATTTCGCCATGTCCTTGAACACCAGATTCTCGATCGCGACGAACGCGATTGTGAAAGCAATGAGCGGTTCAACGACAGACGACGAAGTGGTAATGAAGCCGGTCGCGGCAAGTGCGAGTGTCGCGGTATGCGCAACGGTGAATGCGGATATCTGCCAAATGAGCGCCTTGAGTCGCACTGAAGCCAGGAAGATCGCGAGTACGAAAAAAATGTGGTCGGCGCCGTCGGGCAGGATATGCCCGATGCCGATGGTTATGTACAGGCCCGTTGTCGACCAGACGCTGCGTTCGTTGCCCTTGTCGTCGAGCAATGGCCGGAGCTCGGGCGCTGCAACATATCCCGTTGCGCTGTCCATTTCAGCGAGTGCCGCGCACAGTTCGGGGTCGAGTCCGTCGTCCCCCGCACAGAACTCGTCTTCGGGGTGAGCGAACGCAATGCTGCTCACGAGCAGCATAAAAATTGCGAGAACCACCGGTCGTTGCATGAGGCGATTCTGACAGGAAACGCCCCCGAAGATCGAGGTGCTACTCGCTGGTTCCATTTGGCGACGCGGGAGCAAGGGGGCGGGGATTGTCGACTCCGTCTACGTGATGGATGAGGGTCTGTGCCATCATGGTCGCCCTGAGCAACCTGATGGATTCCTGTGATCGATGGCAAGCGCTGAACACCTCCTGCACGAAGCCCAGTACGCGTTCCAGAGCGTCAGCTTCGGGGAGTCGCGTGCGAACACCCGGAACAGGTCTCGCGCCAAATCCCTCTGTAAGAAGATCATCCGCAAGTACCCGACGAGCATGGAAGCAGATGAAGCTCACGCTATTTTGAGGCGCCTGGGGGAGGAGGCATATTCATCGAAAATGAAATTGCAGCACATGCATGTGCCGCAGTCAGAACATCACCGGGCACCGGTACTTGCGTCAGCCCCTGAGGAGAGGTTGGCAGAAAATACAGAGGTGGAGCCCTTCAACTGGGGCGGGCTGATTTCCTTGCTCTTCATGTTGCCCAAATACGCTATCGGCATTATTGGCGTTGCTGGCTTGCTTCTGTTCGGCATTTTCGGCCCGTTTCTCTTCCTGCCCCTGATTGCGCTTGTATTCCTGACCGGGCCGTTTCGGCAGATGCTGAAACCCCAGCAGCGCAGGGAGATGAATGCATTGGTTGCCCGGGCCAACGCGTTCATCGAAGAGAAGCGTCAATCGGGCGGGTTCCACTGAGCGCTAGTTCTGTTTCAGGGCCAATTCCCGGGCGTAATGACTTGCACCTAGGAGTCCGGGATCTGCGTGCAAAATAAGCTGTGTGGGGATCTTCTCCATCATCGACTTATACCGGCCCTTGCTTTCGAATCCTTTGCGGAAGCAGCTTCGGGCGAGCAACTCGGGGTAGCGTTTTATGATTCCCCCTGCGATAAAAATTCCGTCAGTGGCATTCAGGGACAGCGCCAGGTCGCCGGCAATCTGGCCGAGGATCTCGAAGAACTGATCGACAGCGCAGACTGCTTTTTCGTCGGACCCATCAATCGCCGCCGCAAAAATTTCGGCCGAGTTCTTCTTGCTGTGTCGCGCGGGGTCATCCTGATGAACCGCCCAGTAAATATTCTCGATTCCGGCGCCGGAGACGAGACGCTCCTCGGACACGCGTTCGAAGCGGGTGCGCAATGACTGGAGTATTTCGATTTGTTGCTGTGTTTCCGGCGCGAACCCTGCGTGGCTGGCTTCTCCGGGGATCGGAAACACCTGATCGCCGCGCCGGATCAAGCCTGCCTGGCCCAGACCGGTGCCCGGGCCGATTACGCCAAAGGTGAAATCGTCGTTGGGCAACTCGAATTTTCGCTCGCCGATCAACATTAAGTCGGCATCATCGAGGAGTGGAAGTGAGTGCGCGATAGCCTCAAAGTCATTGATCAAACGGACCTGGTGCGCCTCGAATCTGTTCGCGAGTTCGTCCGCAACAATGTGCCAATGGTTGTTAGTGAAGTCTGCCGTCTGTTCGATAACCGGAGCGGCGACCGCGAGACAGATTACATCGGGCGAGCTGGCGCCGATCTGGGCCAGGTAATTCGCGATAGCGTCATCAGCAGACTCGTAATCTGCGCATTTCAGATTTATGCCATTTGAATAGCCGGATTCGCCGTGCGCGGTAAGGGCAAACCGGGCGTTAGTGCCGCCGATATCACCAATAAGAATGGGGTGTTCTTGCGATGTCACTACTATCTCCAGATTGCACAACGTGCCGACAACACCAGGACAATGGCTATCGAGGCGATACTAAGCTCGCCACCGTCGATGTGTCTATCTTGATCTCACCTGCGAGGCGATCGCGCCGGTCGTGCCGGACTCGGCGAGTTTATCTTCGAGTACACTCTTGCTCCGGCGCAGCTTGTCGACGGCTTCCTGGCCTAACGCGAGGGCCAGCGTTACCTGGAGCGAATCAAGTAACGCCAGATGTGCAAGCCGCGAACTCATCGGCGTATACACATTGGAGTCTTCCGCTATGTGACACGGGAATAGAATTTCGGCAGCGGACGCCAATCTGGAGGTGGGCTCTGTCAGCGCAATGACGGTTGCGCCGCGACTTCTGGCGGACTTTGCAGCATGTTCGTGTTCCTGCAAATGACCGCGGTGGGAAATCATCAGCAAAACGTCGTCTTTGCTCGCGATCGCTGCGCATTGCAGCATAGTAGGTGTATCGGTCAAAGCAGTGCAGGGAATGCCGAGGCGAAAGAACTTGTGGCAGGCGTCGCTTGCTACATGTCCTGAGGCTCCCAGGCCAATGAATACCAGTTGCCGGGCGGTTGACATGGCTTCGACCGCGCGTTCAAACGGCATTGAGGTCGCTCGCGCGCGCACATCGATCAAGGCACGAATCGACGCGTCCATAACCTTTGCAACGGCGTCGGCAGGAGCGTCGTCCTTGCCCACATTGCGGTGTACGTAGACGGCCGGCCGGCTAATAGCCTCGGTGAGACGAATTGTGAATTCTCTGAATCCGTCCAGACCCACGTGGCGACAGAAGCGGATGACCGTCGGCTCGCTGGTATCGCAAGCGGCAGCCAAGGCGGCCAGTTTCGAGTTTGCCGCTTCCCTGGGGTGCCCGAGAACCCACCTGGCGACACGCTGTTCAGCGCGGCTCAGGGTCGGCAGTCGCTCTTCGATCACGGTCAACATATAGTAAAACTACATAAATGTAGTCGGAATTTCCAGAAAATGGGCCATTTAAAGTCATGAAAGTAGTAAAATTACGCCTTACTTCAGGAAAGCTCCCATGGCAAAACTGCTCCCGGTCGATGAATTCGACCTGATTATCTTTGGTGGCACCGGCGATCTCACGATGCGCAAGTTGCTTCCCGCGCTGTACCACCGCGATCGTGATGGCCAGATCCTGGATGACAGCCGTATCATCGCCGTAGGACGCAGCCCGCTCGACAGGGATGCCTATCTCAACCAGGCGAAACAGGCATTGCAGTCGAATCTGTCCAACGGCGAGTTCAGCGACAAGCACTGGCAGAGATTCAGCGGCCGTATTGAGTACATCGAAGCGGATGTGTTGGACAGCGGTGACTGGGGCGCTCTCGTTGCAATGCTGAAGGGATTTGAGGCGCGAGTCCGGGTTGCCTACCTGGCTACTGCGCCGCGACTGTTTGGTGCGATCGCGAAAGGCCTCCACAACAACGGGTTGGTTACTGACGATAGCCGCATCGTTCTTGAGAAACCGCTGGGGCGTGACCTGGCGTCGGCTTCCGAGATCAACAACGAAGTTGGCGAGTGCTTCGCCGAGAACCAGATCTACCGAATCGACCATTACCTTGGCAAAGAGACGGTGCAAAACCTGCTGGCATTGCGATTTGCGAACTCGCTGTTCGAACCGCTTTGGCGACGTGGGGCTGTCGATCACGTGCAAATCACGGTTGCTGAAGAACTGGGTGTCGGAAGCCGTACCGACTATTACGATAACGTTGGCGCATTGCGCGACATGGTGCAGAACCACATCCTGCAGCTGGTGTGCCTGACCGCGATGGAGGCGCCATCGAGCTTGCATCACGACGCAGTTCGCGACGAGAAAATAAAAGTACTGCGTGCATTGCGACCTATTGGTGCTGATGACGTTCGCAGCAGCACGGTGCGCGGTCAGTACAGTGCCGGCGCAATCAAGGGTGCAACGGTTCCCGGTTACGACGATGAGCTTGGCCATACCAAAAGCCATACGGAGACGTTTGTGGCGCTTAAGCTCGAAATCGATAACTGGCGTTGGTCAAACGTGCCTTTCTACGTGCGCACGGGCAAACGCCTGAAGGACAAGCACTCGGAAATCGTCGTACAGTTCCAGGACGTCCCGCACTCAATATTCCCCGAGCAGGCATTTAACGTCGTGCCCAACAAGCTGACGATACGGCTGCAGCCCGATGAAGGCGTGAAACTATCGGTCATGGCAAAAGAGCCTGGCCCCGGCGGCTTTGAGCTGCGGCCTGTATCGCTCGACCTGAGTTTCGAAGAGACGTTCGGGCTCCGATATCCCGATGCGTACGAGCGGCTGCTCATGGAGGTGCTGCGCGGGAGCCCGGCGTTATTCATGCGTCGAGACGAAGTAGATGCCGCCTGGCAGTGGGTGGATAGCATTATCGACGGTTGGCAGCAGACCAAGCAGAAAGTCGAAACCTATGTCGCCGGGTCCTGGGGCCCGAGCTCCGCTTCAACATTGCTGGACCGTGATGGTCGGTCCTGGCACCCGGACAGTGGTGCCTGACGTGGAGAACTTGTTCAATACACGTGAAGAGGCGTCAGTTGCAGCCGCCGAGTTCATCGCTGCGGCGATCACCAGACAACTGGACTGCAATCTCCCAACCTCACTCGTTGTCACCGGCGGTTCTTCACCTTCGACCTGCTACGCGGCGCTGTCGGAAAAAGAGCTGGCGTGGGATCGGGTTAATGTTCTGCTGAGCGATGAACGCTGGCTGCCGCCTACCGATGACGAAAGCAATGAGAAAATGGTTCGCAGCACGCTGTTGGTCAGCAATGCCGCCGAAGCGGTGCTGCATCCGTTCTACGACAAGGATTCTGACGTGGTCTCTCGCTGTGAGAGTTTTGCGGACGAACTCATTGAATTGCCGAACCCGTTTGCATCGGTGCTCCTCGGAATGGGAGAAGACGGCCACATTGCGTCACTGTTTGCGGACGCGGATAACTTCGCAACTGGCATTGACGCCGATGGTGTACAGCTCTGCATTCCGGTCAGGACGGCCGCCAGCCCGCACATGCGTATCAGCCTGACATTGGCGGCCTTGTTGCGGAGCGACCAGATCGTACTCTTGTTTTTTGGCGATTCGAAACATGCTGTCTACGAGAAGGCGAAGGCCTCAGCGACTGCATACCCGGTATCCAGACTATTGCATCAGGACCGCGTGCCAGTGCACGTCTACTGGGCCCCATAGAGAAAGCAACCATGAATCAAACAATCGACCGCGTCACCAGGCGCATCCAGGAGCGTAGCGAGAACAGCCGCGGCGAATACCTCGCTCGCGTTGCTGCAGCGACGCATGAAGGTCCGAATCGCAGTACGCTGTCCTGCAGCAACCTTGCTCACGGGATGGCCGCATGCGGCACATCCGGCAAGAAATCGCTTGCGGGAAACATCGCCGCCAATATCGGTATCGTCTCCGCCTACAACGACATGCTTAGCGCGCACCAGCCATTCGCGACGTACCCGGAGCAAATCAAGGCGATCGCATCGGCCGAAGGGGCCACCGCACAGTTTGCCGGCGGCGTGCCGGCGATGTGCGACGGTGTAACGCAAGGTCAGGATGGCATGGATTTATCGCTGTTCAGCCGCGACGTCATCGCCATGTCCACTGCGGTAGCTTTATCCCACAACATGTTCGACGCGGCGCTGTGCCTGGGTATTTGCGACAAGATCGTGCCGGGCTTGCTGATCGGGGCGCTTGCCTTTGGTCACCTGCCAGTAGCGTTTGTACCTGCAGGACCGATGGTCTCCGGGCTGCCCAACAAAGAAAAAGCGAGAATTCGGGAGGAGTACGCGGCCGGCAAAATTGGTCGCGAGGAACTGCTTGCGGCCGAATCTGCTTCCTATCATTCGCCAGGCACGTGTACGTTCTATGGCACCGCCAACAGCAACCAGATGCTCATGGAGTTCATGGGCCTGCAACTGCCCGGTGGTTCATTCGTAAATCCCGGTACCGAGCTGCGCGATCACCTGACCAGCGAAGCTGTCCGCACGGTCCTGAACATCACAGCACTTGGTGAAAGCTACACGCCAATAGCGCACATCGTTGATGAGAAAGCGATCGTAAACGCTGTTGTCGGCCTGCTGGCCACAGGCGGATCAACCAACCACACTTTACATCTCGTGGCGATCGCCGCGGCAGCTGGCATTGTCATTGACTGGAATGACTTTGCGGAACTGTCAGCAGAAGTTCCGCTCATTGCTCGTGTCTACCCGAATGGTCTGGCAGACGTGAACCATTTCCACGCGGCCGGCGGGCTGGGTTACATGATCGGCCAGCTTCTGGATGCAGGCATGCTACACGAAGATGTGCAGACAATCCTGGGTCACGGCATGCGCAGATTTTGCCAGGAACCCGTCATCGAAAATGGCGAACTCGCATGGCAAGCGGCGAGAACCGAGTCGCTCGACACGGAAATCCTGCGCACCGTCGACGATCCGTTCGACCACGAAGGCGGCCTGCGAGTTGTCGATGGCAATGTCGGCAGGGCCATCGTCAAGGTGTCTGCCGTGGATTCAAAGCACCATAAGATAACCGCGCCGGCCCGAGTGTTCTATTCGCAGGATGACTTCAAGGATGCGTTTAATCGCGGCGAGCTTGAACAAAACCTCGTTGCCGTCTTGCCGTGCCAGGGTGCCGGCGCCAAAGGCATGCCCGAATTGCACAAGCTGACGCCGTATCTCGGGCTTTTGCAGAACCGTGGCTTCGAAGTCGCATTGTTGACGGATGGCCGCATGTCCGGCGCGTCAGGCAAGGTGCTGTCGGCTATCCAGGTGTCGCCCGAAGCAGTCGCGGGAGGGGCCATCGGCAAGATTCGGGATGGCGACATCATCATGCTGGATTCGGAAGCGGGCGTTCTGACAGTTCAGACCACGGATGATTTTGCGGGCCGGCCGCTGCCAGAGTTTCAGGTTGCGGGGAATGAATTTGGTATGGGCCGTGAACTATTCGGAGTCTTCCGCAAGGCAGTGTCCAGCGCCGAGACCGGCGCAACGGTTCTCGGGGCCGGCTAAGGAATACGCAGGACGACCTTCCCGAGCACGCGGCGTTTGGTGATCACCTGGAATGCGCTGGCAAAGTCCTCGAACGCGAAGGACTCTGAGTAGCGCGGCCGCAGCTTTCCAGCGGCCACCATATCTTCGAGATCCCGCATGTTCTCGAGCATCTCATCGGTGTGCCTCTCAGCCCACGTTCCCCACCAGACGCCAACTATGCTGGCCTCCTTGAGTAGCGTGAAATTGATCGGGAGTCTTGGAATGTCACCGCTCGCGAATCCGATGACCAGGTAGCGTCCGTGCCAGGCGAGTGCGCGCAGCGCCGGCTCGGCGAGATCACCCCCGACCGGGTCGTACACGACATCCACACCATTGCCGCCAGTCAGTTTCTTGACGGCGTCCTTGAGTGGCGCCTCGGAGTAGTTGATGGTGTGGTCCGCACCGGCCTCAATCGCGAATGCAAGCTTCTCGTCACTGCTGGCGGCTGCGATGACCGTCGCACCCATTGCCTTGGCCAGCTCGACAGCCGTATTGCCAACACCTCCTGCCGCTCCGAGAACCAGGACACTTTCACCGGGCTGCAGCCTGGCGCCCTGCTTTAATGCGTGGTAGCTCGTGCCGTAGGCGACAGCGTACGCGGCGCCCTGCTCAAAGCTCAGTCCTTCGGGTAGCGGTACTGCAAGATCTTGCGCAACAACAGATTTTTCGGCAAACGCGCCACCTCGCAACGCGCCGATAATGCGGTCGCCGATCTTGAATCTTGTGACTTTGCTGCCAATGGCGGAAACCACACCTGATGCTTCATTGCCCGGGACAAACGGTGGCGGCGTCCGCACCTGGTACTTGCCGGCTATCATCAGGACATCCGCAAAATTCAGTCCCGCGGCTTTGACGTCGAATACGATCTCATGGTCTCCGGGAACGGGATCGTCCCACACATCGATCAGGAGACTTTCGGGCGGACCATATTCCTTACAAGTGAGTGCGCGCATGGGCAAGGAGTCTACACTGGCGCCCCGTTTCTGTTCACCTTGTATTAGAATCCCCGCTCCCCAACGCACAAACCAACCGAGGCCATCATGCACCGCAAGCTAGTCCTGAGCGTCATTGCACTCCTGCTCGTCGCCGCCTGTTCCAAAGACGTAGAGGAAGTCGACAACTACGACCCGGCGCGTGACTACTTCACGTTTGCCAACACGGACCAGTTTGCTACCGAGCACCTGGCGCTCGATCTCGATGTGGATTTTGAAGCCGAGGAACTGAGTGGCTCCGCGATTCTGACCATGCGCCGCCTCGACGCGGAGGCGACTGAGATTGTCCTGGATACCCGCGACCTGACGATCTCAAGCGCGACGATTGTCATGGCCGATCGCTCGGCGCCACTCGAGTTCAGACTTGGCGACGCAGATGCGACGCTTGGTACGCCGCTGCACGTTACCGTGCCGGCAGATACGGGAGACCGGTTCGACCTGGTGCTCGAGTACAAGACGAGCCCGAAATCGACAGCCCTGCAATGGTTGGCGCCCGAACTGACGGCCGGCGGCAAGCATCCAATGATGTTCTCCCAGTCACAAGCCGTGCACGCACGCAGTTGGGTGCCGGTGCAGGACACGCCGGCTATTCGGATTACTTACGAAGCGAAGATTCATACACCTGCGTCGCTGCTTGCGGTAATGAGCGCCGACAATGATCCGTTAACGCCGCGCACGGGCGAGTACAAGTTCGAAATGCCGCAGCCGATCCCGTCATACCTGTTGGCGATTGCGGTTGGTAATTTCTATTTTGCACCGCTCGGTGAAGACACGGGCGTCTACACCGAGCCCGAACTGCTTGACGCATCCGTATATGAGTTTGCAGACACGCAGGCCATGCTCGAGCAAGCCGAGGAAATGTTCGGCCCGTATGACTGGGGTCGCTACGATCTGCTCGTATTACCGCCAAGCTTCCCGTTTGGTGGCATGGAAAACCCGCGCTTGTCATTTATTACGCCGAGCCTTCTCGCGGGCGATCGCAGCCTCGTTTCCGTTATTGCGCATGAACTCGCGCACTCCTGGTCGGGTAATCTCGTCACCAATGCGACCTGGCGCGACGGCTGGCTGAATGAAGGTATGACGAGTTACATCGAGTCACGGCTTATGGAGGTCATCTACAACGTCCCACGTGTCGATGAAGAGCGTGTACTGATGTACAACGAGATGCTGCTCGACTTCGAGCGAGTACCTTTGAAAATGCAGGCGCTGGCGCCACGACTCGATAACACTGAGTCAGAAGACTTTCAGGGAACGATTCACTACAGCAAGGGACAGTTGTTCCTGGAGTATCTCGAACACGCATTCGGTCGCGATGCGTTCGATGCGTTTCTGAGCTCCTACTTCGCAGAGTTCGCATTTGGCACGATCACGACCGAGCGGTTTCTCGACTATCTTGACGTGCACCTGCTGAGCCAGGAAGGCTCACCGATTACACGTGCGCAGGCTGAGCGGTGGACCTACGAACCGGGTCTTCCGGAGGATGCGAGGATTCCGGTTTCAGAGAATCTGAATGCTGCGAAAGCACTGGCAGAGGCGTGGTCTGCGGACCAGATTGAACTGGCCGAAATTCCTTTTGCGACGTGGAGTCCACAGGCGAAGATTCATTTCATCAACAGCTTGGCCGAAGATCTCTCCAACGAGAAACTCGGCGAGCTGGATGCGGGCCTGGGTTTGTCGGCGACGAGCAATGCAGAAATCGGCCGAACCTGGTTTATCCAGGTTGCTACGCGGCGCTACACAGATGCGTATGAGCAACTCGAAGCGCACTTACAGCGTTACGGGCGTGGTCGACTCATAGCTCCCGTATACAGTGCGCTGGCCGCGAACGGCAAAGATGGGGACCTCGCGAGAGAGATATTCGAACGCACCCGCGACGCCTACCATCCCCTGGTGGTTGGGTGGATCGCGGGCGGGCTTTCAGAACACGACTAGTCGGAAGCGACTGAATGTAGCGTCACCCCTGTAGCACCTGGATTTGTTCCGGCTGAACGTCCCGGTCGCAAGCCTCCCGTGTGCCGATGTGTTGGAGTGTTAGTATCTGGGAGAATTGATCCGATGCGTAACTCAAAGGGTGACCTGATGGCCAGAGTTGTTCTGCCGACCATTATTCTTGGCCTGTGTAATATCGCTTTTGCCGAAGCGCCCTACATTGATCCGGCTGATGATCAAAAGTTTTTTGGTCCTCCTGAGAACGAGCTTTTCTGGACTCCGGAGCAACAGGTCGCGGGCTACCGCAACATGGACAAGATCAGTTGGACACGGAAAGTACCTGCTGGAGATGACCCTTATCCGTTGCCGACCGAACTGCTTGATCTCGGCGGTATCGAGATAACAACCGATGATGTGACGATGACGGTCGATGACTACGTCAGACAGCAGAACGTCGCGGGCTTGATTGTCGTCAGGAATGGTACCGTGGTCTACGAACGATACGAACTGGGCAACACGCCTGAGTCGCGCTGGATATCGTACTCGGTGGCAAAATCAGTAACGTCGTTGCTGGTCGGCGCTGCGATCAAGGACGGTTACATTCGTAGCGTCGACGAGTCTGTTACTGACTACCTGCCAAGACTGAAGGACTCGTCGTACGACTCGTCAACAATTCGTAACGTGCTGCAAATGTCGTCCGGAGTAGATTGGGACGAGGACTACGCGGATCGGAACTCCGACATTAACCAGGTTACGTGGCCGACGTTGGCCATGTACGAGTACTTGCGCAACAAGCCTCGTGCACACGAAGCGGGCGAAGTGTTCAACTACAACACGGCTGAGTCCAATCTCATTGGCACGATGCTGCGATCGGCCGTCGGCAATAACCTCTCGACCTACCTGAGTGAGAAAATCTGGAAGCCGTTCGGCATGGAGTACGACGCCTACTGGTGTCTCGTTGAGGAAGGTGGGGGTGAGTTTGGTGGCAGCAGCCTGAATGCCACTCTGCGCGATTATGCGCGGCTCGGACTGTTTGCCATGCGCAACGGCGAGCTCCGCGACGGCAGCAAAACCCTGCCAGACAACTGGATGACAGAGTCGACACGGCCATCAAAGGGCGACGAGGGCTACGGCTACCAGTGGTGGCTTCGCAGCGAGACCGGATTCACGGCCAGCGGCATATTCGGCCAGGGCATTTACATCAATCCTGAGACTCGAGTCGTAATTGCATTGCACAGCGCCTGGGACGTCGCCTGGAGTCAGTCGAACATTGCGCGCAAGCTGGCTATGTATGAGGCGATCAATAGAGCCGTGTCGGAATGAGGAGAAAACCGTGAAAAATCTGACTGTCCTGTTTCTGCTTGTACCGCTGATTGCGGCGGCCGATGTTGTCGTTCCGATCGACAAGGTGGAAAACAGCATCAACATTCGGCTTGAACCGAATGCAACATCGCTCGTTATCGGACAGCTGAAGCAAGGTGACTCAATGCCGTTGGTTGCAAGCACCGAAGGATGGAACGAGGTGCGGCTCGAAGGTGATGCTACGGGATTCGTCAGCGCTGACTGGTCGACTGTCGAGCCCGATCCTGTCGTCGAAGTCGAAGTCGAAGCCGAAGTTGAGGGAGAGCTTGTCGCTGAAATTGCTGAGGAGGCTGTTGAAGAGGCTGAATTGGAGGTGCTGGAAGAACCGAAACCGGTTCCCGTTCCGGAGGCGGAGCCCTTGGTTGAGGCTGAGGTTACAGTAGCAGAAGAGGAAATCATCGAGAAGCCAGCGCCTGAGCCTGTCGTTGCGCCGACAGCTACCGAATTATCATTGGATCGGAATGCGGACCGCAATTTCGTGGTCAAGGTCCGCAGATCCGGTGAGCTCGGCAATTCCCAGATCTTTGATGACGGAAACAATGTCGGCGTGGGTACAAACGACCCCCAACAGCGCCTCGAAGTGAACGGCAGCATTCAGATTCACGATCAGAACAGCAGCGTCGCGGGCCTGATGATTACGCAATCGACGGGCGACACAGGCTACATCATGCACAATCGTGCGAGCACGCTGACGATCGGAGCAGGTTCGGTCGATCGGATTACAGTCGATCGTGACGGAAACGTCGGTGTCGGAGTGTCGCGCCCGACTCACCCGCTCGAGATGGCGAGCGGTGCTTACGTATCTGCCGGTGGCGTCTGGACCAACCGATCCTCGCGCATCAGTAAGGAGAATATTTCTGCCCTGTCATCGGTGGACGCGACGGCCGCAGTGATGGCCTTACAGCCCGTCTCGTTCAATTACACGGCGGAGCAGGGCGAAGATTACGTCGGGTTTGTTGCGGAGGACGTGCCGGCATTGCTTGCAAGTAGCAACCGAGATTCACTGAGCACAATGGACATAGTGGCTGCGCTTACAAAAGTCGTGCAGGAGCAGCAACGCCGTATCGAAGAGCTTGAGGCAAGGCTCGAAACGCGATAGAGGGTAAATACCTATCGCGTGCTGCAGGTGTGACCGCTAAATTGAGGTAATGAAC
>Ga0316187_10002317_pt1 | contig 16578 bp, 14 predicted proteins | sample CroRivburrow1_MG_FD_204927 | JGI IMG/M metagenome (GOLD analysis project Ga0316187, IMG submission 204927) | Coastal sediment microbial communities from Maine, United States - Cross River worm burrow 1 | ecosystem: Environmental > Aquatic > Marine > Coastal > Sediment | place: USA: Maine... | reverse complement strand
AAAAATCTTCTGGCTGGCCTCAGCAGCATCATCGCGCTGCTGGCCGCCATCCCGCTCATTTATGTCTTCTATGGCAGCATAAAGTTACCCACTGAACGCTGGTTGGGGTTATGGAGTACACGCCTGCCAGAACTACTGTGGAATACGCTGTCACTGGCCGTTCTGGTCGGGGCAACAACACTGGTCATCGGTATTTCGGCGGCCTGGCTGATTGTCCGGCGTCGTTTTCCGGCCCGCAATATCGCCCTGTGGCTGATGATCCTGCCTCTAACCATTCCAACCTATGTCTTTGCCTATATCTATACCAACCTGCTGGAAGATGATGGCTGGCTTGGCCGGGGCTGGCATGTCCTGTTCGGTGCCGCCAGCCAGATACCCGATCTCTATTCAACCGGCGGAGTGATGCTGATCCTCGCCATGTCGACCTTTCCCTATGTTTTTTTACTGGTTCATAGTGCATTGAGCCATGCCAACCCGCACCTGGAAGAGGCCGCACGTATCCATGGCGCTAATTCAACGACCATCTTCTGGCAGGTCACCCGGCCATTATTACGCCCGGCCCTGGCCGCCGGCCTGGCACTGGTAACGCTACATGTCCTGTCAGACTTCGGTGCCGTCAGCATGCTGCGTTACCAGACCTTTACACTGAGCATCTACCTGCAAATGAGCGGGCGCTTTGATTATAATGCCGCCGCCGGGTTGAGCCTGGTATTGATCCTGCTGGCCCTGGTCTTTCTGATCCTGGAACGCTTTTTCCGTAAACGTCAACGTTATTATGCCAGCGGCCATAGTCGTCAACGCCCGGCCCGACAAGCCAGTCCTGGAGAATGTCTACTGATCTGGAGCTGGCTGGGACTCATCGCGCTCTTTGCCTTTTTTCTGCCGCTGGCCTGGATGGTCAGCTGGAGTGCCCGCGCCATTGCCATGGATACCCTCGGCCCTGCCTTCTGGGGCTATGCCACCAACTCGGTAATACTGGCCATCGCTGCTGCAACATTGGCCATCATCATCGCCCTGCCGGTGGGTCTGTTTCATCATCGTCAGCGCAATTTATTCAGCCTGTCACTATTACAATCATCCAGCATCGGCTTTGTCCTGCCCGGCCCGGTCATCGCCCTCGGTGTACTGACCTTTATCCTGGCCCAGCTACCCATTCTCTATGGTGGCCTTGCAGCACTGGTCATCGCTTTGATTATTCGCTTCCTGCCGCTTGCCGTACAGTCTCAGGAGGCCTCATTACAGCAGTTAACACCGTCGATTGAACAGGCCGGTCGCGTACTCGGTGCCAATGCCCTGCAAAATCTATGGCATATCACGTTGCCAATGATGCGTAAGGGTATGATCACCGCCTGGGTTCTGGTGTTTATCGATGCATTAAAAGAATTACCCGCCACGCTCATACTGCGCCCGATCGGTTTCGACACCCTGCCGGTGCGTATCTGGATTGAGGCCAGCGAAGAAATGCTGGAACACTCTGCACCGGCGGCATTGATGTTGATGCTCGCCACCCTCCCCGCCCTGTGGATAATGATGCGCGACAGGTCATCATAGGTAATAATTCAACACAATTAATTTAACCAGGCCATAAGGACTAGCCCTTAAGTGCCGATAGCCAATTAAGCAGCGTTGCCTATATGTCCGGATTAATAGTTGTCAAGCAGGAAGCCGCAACATAATCTTATGCGGGCATGGTGAGCGAAAGCCCCTGAAGTCCATTTAGGTTAAAGGGGATGCTCGATTAAGAACGAGAAACAACAGGGAACGTATGTCACCTATATACAACAGCAATATCAATGGATATGTCCTAAATAGCAGCTATGACCCTGAGCTGTTAATCATATCCGTCCTTATTGCCCTGGTCTCATCCTGTATTGCCATTATCATTTCCAACAAGGCCATCACTGAGACCTCGGGGCAATGGAAAAAAAACCTGTTATTTGGCAGCGCCATTGTTCAGGGGCTGGGGCTGTGGTCAATGCACTTTATCGGCATGCTCGCCCTGCAGCTCGAAGTGGCTATCAATTATAATTTACCGACAACACTACCGTCTCTTTTGCTCTCATTATTGGCCGGTTATATCATCGTTAATACTGGCAATCACTCCCAATATAGCATTACCAATCTATTATCCAGGAGCCTGTTGATAAGCAGCGCCATCGGCTTAATGCACTTTACCGGCATTAGCTCCATGTCCAGTAAGGCGCTGATATATTTCGATATCACGACATTGGCACTTACCGCAGCACTCACCTTTAGTCTCACGCTGCTAGCCGTAAAACTGAAAATCATCGCTATAACATGCCGCCTGAAACAACAACCTTCGATGTGGATATTGTATGCGCCCGGCATCACCATGGGCCTGGTTATTATATCGGCCCATTACATCAGTATGGCGGGCACGATATTCTATATCACTGACCTGTCGATACTGGATAGTGATTACGACATTAACAATCACCATAGCATAATTGTATCTATGGTAGGTATGGCAATGGTCGCTAGCATGGCCATATTATTTATGGCCATGCGCTTCAGTCACCGTATGGAAATGCTATCGCAAATAGAAGACCACGACCGCTACCTCAGCGCTATCATTGATAACACGATAGAAGGTATTATTGTCATCGATAAAGATGGCCTGATCAATACCTTCAACTCAGCGGCAGAACACATCTTTGGCTATACCGCCATGGAGGTCATAGGAAAAGATGTATCCCTGCTATTACCCGAAGATGAACAACAGGAACATAAACAATATACAAAAAATTCAACCCTGCATGCCCCGCGCATCATCAACCGCGGCCGTGATCTCGAAGGCCGCAGAAAGGATGGCTCCTTGTTTCCACTGGAGCTGAATATTGCACCACTTAAAATCAAGGATAGCAAAGGCTTCATTGGCCTGGCCCGTGACGTCAGCAAACGCAAGCAGACAGAAACAGCCCTGCAACAAAGCGAAGAGCGTTTCCGCCGCAGCCAGATCTTCGCCAATATCGGCACCTGGGACTGGAATATACAAAGCGGAGAACTGTACTGGTCTGAACGTATCGGCCCCCTGTTCGGTTACCCGGATGGGAAACTTGAAACCACCTATGAAAATTTTATCAATGCAGTACATCCGGATGACCGTCAGAAGGTCATGGATGCCGTCAATAACTGCGTCGAATATAATGCCGATTACGAAATTGAACATCGTGTTGTCTGGCCGGATGGCCAGATCCGCTGGGCCCATGAACGCGGCGATGTCACCCGTGCCGATGATGGTACCCCCCTGCATATGCTCGGCGTTGTCATCGACATTAGCGATCGCAAATATCTTGAAGAGACCTTAAGTAATCAGCAAATGTTATTGAACCTGCTGAGGCAGGGCATGATTGATTATGTCAGCAACGATAAGTTGTCTGACATGGCCGATAAACTGTTAACTGGCCTGCTGGGACTGACTGGCAGTGAATATGGATTCACCGGAGAGGTAGTTTATAACGATGATGACACCCCCTATCTGAAAACCCATGCCATCAGCAACATCGCCTGGAATGATCAAACCCGTCGCTTCTATGACGACAATGCACCAGAAGGCCTGGAGTTCACAAACATAGACACCCTGTTTGGTGCTGTTTTGAAAACAGGAGAGGTTGTCATTGCCAATGATGCACCCCATGATTCACGCCGTGGCGGACTTCCGGAAGGTCATCCGCCACTGAATACCTTTCTCGGCGTACCTATCTATTATGGTAATGAAATGGTCGGCATGTATGGCCTGGCCAATCGCGTCGGCGGTTACACCAATGAACTTCTTGAGTTCCTGCGCCCCTTTGATACTACCTATGGTGTCATCATCCATGCACTCAGGATGGCCCAGACAGAACAACAAAATCTGCTTGATATCAAGCAGGCAAAAGATGAGGCCGAAAAGGCCAGCCAGGCAAAGTCTGAATTCCTATCGCGGATGAGCCACGAGTTAAGAACACCGATGAATGCTATTCTCGGTTTTACCCAAATAATGCAACTCGACGGCGACCAGGTATTACAGGAATCCTATAATGATAGCCTTAATGAAATCATGCATGCCGGCAAGCATCTGCTTGAACTAATCAACGATGTACTTGACCTCTCGCAGATCGAAACCGGGCACATGGAAATAAGTATTGAACCAGTGGCTGTCGGCAAAGTATTCACTGCCTGCCATAACCTCATCGCACCTCTGGCATCAGAGCATGAACTCACCATTACATTTGATCACCCGGATGATCAACCGGTTCTGGCCGATCAGACCAGGCTAAAACAGATCATGATCAATCTATTATCCAATGCCGTTAAATACAATAAGAAAAATGGCCATATCAGGGTCCGCTCTGAATGTATTAATGGGAAAATGAAAATCACTGTCACGGATACCGGCATAGGCATTCCCGAAGACAGGCAGGCCGAACTCTTTACCGCGTTTAACCGCATTGATGCCGACAACAGCGGGATTGAAGGCACGGGTATCGGTCTGGTCATTACACGTAATCTGGTTGAAAAAATGGGTGGTGAGATTGGCTTTACCAGTGATAAGCAGCAGGGCACCACTTTCTGGATCGAACTGCCATTGGCCAGCCCCTCTAGCTCACTCATAACGCCATCAACATCAAACAACGTCAACAGCGCTGAAAAATCACTGTCAGAAACACACGCTTTTAACATCCTTTATATCGAAGACAATAGTGCCAATATAAAATTGATACAGCTGGCTTTGAAGCAGCAGAACGGAATCAAACTGATGAGCGCAGAAACCGCTGAGCAGGGACTGGAACTGATCAACAAGGACGATTTTGATTTGATATTGCTGGATATTAACTTACCCGGGATGTCCGGCTATGATCTTCTCAACATAATACGAAATAATCCTGACACTCGCTCACTAACGGTCTTTGGCATAAGCGCCAATGCCATGCCAGCGGATATCGAACGCGCCATACAGGCCGGATTTAATCAATATATTACCAAGCCTGTTGATTTAAAACAGCTTGCCATCGAAATTAATAAACTCAGATAGTCCCCCACCTCAGTAGAATCATATAACATCAACGGGCTTGGATTTCAGCGCTGGCGCAGGTATAGTTATGCTCTTGGTAACTACATAATTCCCACTTAAAAACAAAGGGTTAGCGCTTGTATGCCCTCAAATAAAACGGCTATTCAGGGGCGCTACCCGACACTACACAACGGCGACAGGGTATTGTGAAAAAAACATGACCAAAAAAACAGCCTTATACGATGCCCATGTCCAACAGGGCGCCAAGATTGTCGATTTTGCCGGCTGGGATATGCCGCTACATTACGGCTCTCAGATTGCCGAGCACAAGCAGGTACGCGAAGATGCCGGCATGTTTGATGTCTCACATATGACCGTTGTCGACCTGAATGGCAGCGGCTGTCGTGATTTTTTGCTCCGGTTGCTTGCCAATAATATTGACCGCCTGCAGCAGCTCGGCAAGGCCCTGTATAGCTGTATGCTCAATGAACAGGGCGGCATCATCGATGACCTGATCACCTTTTATATGGCCGATGACCATTATCGCCTGGTCGTCAACGCCGCCACCCGGGACAAGGATCTGGCCTGGATCGAGAAACAGGCAAAGGCCTTTGATGTTGTGATTTGTGAACGTTCCAATGTCGCCATGATCGCCGTTCAGGGACCCAATGCCCGCGACCGAGCGCACTGTGCCCTGGATGGACAGACACGTAATATCGCCGCCGCCCTGGAACCCTTCTTTGGTGCCTATAGTGATACGGATAATGGTCAGTTATTTATCTCCCGCACGGGTTACACGGGCGAAGATGGTTATGAAATTATTCTGCCACAAGAGCAGGCCGCCAACCTGTGGCAGGCCCTGCTCGACAGTGGTATCAAACCGATCGGCCTTGGCGCCCGTGATACCCTACGCCTGGAGGCCGGCATGGCCCTGTATGGTACGGATATGGATGAAACCACCTCACCCCTGGTCTCCGGTCTGAACTGGACCGTAGCCTGGGAACCTGCTGATCGCGACTTTATCGGTCGCCCGGCGCTGGAAAAACAACGCGGAACAGAAGGCCTGGACCGGTTTGTCGGCCTGATAATGGATGATCGTGGCATGTTACGTAATCATCAACCACTGATCGACGATGATAGTCAGGCCATCGGGGAAATCACCAGTGGTAGTTTTTCACCCGTCATCGGCAAGGCGATTGCTCTGGCCAGGATCTCAGCCAGCAGCACTGAACACTGTTATATAGAGGCCAGGGGAAAACGCCTGCGACTACGCGTGGTTAAACCGCCCTTTGTCCGTAACGGAAAAATCTGTATCGACTAAGCTTCAAATCACAGCAATACACCGGCTTTTGCAACACGATTTCAATTCAGCCATGTATAATGGCCCCTGATCATTAACCCGTTTACACATTAAAACAATGAGGTTTAGCGAGATGAGCGATATTCCCGCCAATCTGAAATACACTGAATCCCACGAATGGATTGAACAATGCGATGATGACACAGTCCGCATCGGCATCACCGATCATGCCCAGAATCTGCTCGGTGACATGGTTTTTATAGAACTCCCCGAAGTCGGTGATAGCCTGGATGCCGGGGATGAATGCGCCGTTGTTGAGTCGGTCAAGGCTGCTTCCGATGTCTATGCACCCATTAGTGGCGAGGTTGTTGCGGTCAATGAAAACCTGGCCGACAATCCCGAGCTGGTCAATAAGGATGCCTACGATGAAGGCTGGCTGTTCATACTGAAGCCGTCCCAGCCGGATGAACTGGATGAGCTGCTGGATGCCGATACCTATGGCGCCAAGGCCGCAGAAGACGACCACTAATTGACTACGCCGACACTGTTCCGGGTTTAACATGCCATTCATTCCCCATACTGAAGACGATGTCCGTTCCATGCTGAACAGCATTGGTGTCGACTCGATTGACGCCCTGTTCGACGAGATACCTGAAGAGCTGAGAATTTCGACGCTGAATGATGTCCCCACAGGCTGCACCGAAATGGAAATCGGTCGGCTTATGTCTGAGCATGCCGATGGCGACCGTCAGGGCCGTTGTTTTCTCGGTGCCGGCGCCTATGAACATCATGTTCCGGCGGCTATCTGGGAGATCACGACCCGAGGGGAATTTTATTCGGCCTATACCCCTTATCAGGCCGAGGCCAGCCAGGGCACACTGCAACTTATTTATGAATATCAGAGCATGATGACCCAGCTGATGGCCATGGATGTTTCCAATGCCTCGCTTTATGACGGGGCATCAGCTCTGGCCGAGGCCATCCTGATGGCCATACGCGCCAACCGCAAATCTAAATCGCGCCGCGTCCTGATACCAAAAACCGTCAACCCGGTCTATCGTCAGGTCAGTGACACCATTATTAAAAACCAGGGCATAACGCTTGAGGAACTCGACTTTGGTACAGCAACGGGCACTATCACGACATTGCCCGATGAACCGGGTGACATTGCCGCCCTGGTCATTCCAATGCCAAACTTCTTCGGCTCCCTGGAAGACGTTGATACCCTGACCGACTGGGCCCATCAACACGGTGCGCTGGTCATCGCCAGCGTCAATCCAACCGCAATGGCATTATTAACACCACCGGGTGAATGGGGCAATGATGATAATGCCAGCCAGGGTGCCGATATTGTCTGCGGCGAAGGTCAACCGCTGGGTATCCCGTTATCATCCGGTGGCCCCTACTTCGGATTCATGTGCTGTAAACAACAATATGTACGTCAGATGCCCGGCCGCATTGTCGGTCGCACCGTCGATCTGGAAGGCAAACCCGGCTTCACGCTGACGCTGCAGGCCCGTGAACAACACATCCGTCGCTCCAAGGCGACATCAAATATCTGCACCAATCAGGGGCTGATGGTCACGGCAGCGACGATATATATGGCGCTGCTTGGCGGTGAAGGTCTGCAACAGGTTGCCAGCACATCACACCGGCAAACCCGCCAGTTACATGAACGCCTGACCGCCATCGATGGCGTCTCCGCTGTATTTGACCAGACATTCTTTCACGAAGCCGTCATCCGCTTTGATAAGGCCGATGTTGATAACGTATTAATTAGTCTTGCCGGGCAGGGCATCCTCGGTGGTTACAGTCTTAAACAGGCCTATCCGGAACTCGGCGAAGCACTGCTGATCTGTGCCACTGAAACCCGTACCGATGCCGATCTGGATGACTATGTTAACGCGTTGCAGCAGGTACTATCCGGCAGTCAGCACTAGGGTCTAAAATACTCATGGCAACCATCAGCCTGCGCGGCCAGACAACCCAAACCTGCGGTGAATTACCACCCACAGGGCAGACGGCGCCAGCCTTCACGTTACTGGATAACCACTTGAAGGCTCGCTCTCTGGGTGATTTTTCCGGCCAACGTAAACTGATTTATACACTACCCAGTCTCGATACGCCGGTATGTGCAAAATCGAGCCGTAAACTGGTCGAACAGTGTCAGGCAGCCAGTCTCTCTGATGAAAACATCGCAGTACTGATCATCTCTGCCGATCTGCCATTTGCCCAGCAGCGTTTCTGTAAACAACATAAGCTCAACGCGGTTACCTCATTATCACTGCATTGTGATACGGCATTTGGCATCGATTATGGCCTTTTAATCGCAGATGGCCCGCTGACAGGCCTGACAGCCCGTGCAATTCTGGTGCTCGATGAACAGGATACTGTGTTATATACCGAGCTGGTCTCCGAGATCGGCCACGAACCTGATTATGAAGCAGCACTAACGGCTATACGGGCCAGGGCCATAAGTGATTAACACCAAACCTAAAAACCGATAAAGACACGAATGCCATGAGCAATGATGAGTTATTGATTTTCGACAAGTCCCGCGACGGCCGCGTAAACCGCGCCCAGAGTCCACGGCCATCAAGCGTCGATAGCTGCGATGATATTCCGGCCAGGCTACGCCGCAAGCAGACACCAAAAATGGCGGAGGCCTCGGAAATGCAGGTGGTCAGGCACTATACGCGCCTGTCACAAAAGAATTTTTCTATCGATACCCATTTTTATCCGCTCGGTTCCTGCACCATGAAATACAATCCGCGGGCCTGTAACCAGCTGGCCATGCTGCCCGGATTTCTGAACCGTCACCCGCTGGCACCGGCAGAAAACGGCCAGGGTTTCCTTGGCTGTATGTTTGATCTGCAGGAACTGTTGAAAGAGGTTACCGGCATGAAGGGTGTATCACTAACACCCATGGCCGGTGCCCAGGGGGAATTCGCCGGTATGGCGATGATCCGTGCCTATCATGACGCCCGCAATGACGATAAGCGCACCGAGGTACTGGTGCCGGATGCTGCCCATGGCACCAACCCGGCTACGGCCGTCATGTGTGGTTATAAGGTGCGTGAGATTCCAACCAACAACCAGGGTGATGTTGACATTGAAGCCCTGCGTGCCGCCGTTGGCCCACAAACAGCGGGGATCATGTTGACCAATCCGTCCACGCTCGGTGTCTTCGAGCGCCGTATCAGTGAGATCGCTGGCATTGTCCATGAGGCCGGCGGCCTGCTCTATTATGATGGCGCCAATCTCAATGCCATTCTGGGTAAGGTGCGTCCGGGCGATATGGGTTTTGACGTTATCCACCTGAATTTACACAAGACTTTCTCTACCCCGCATGGCGGCGGTGGCCCGGGTTCCGGCCCGGTCGGCGTCAGTGAACGACTGCTGCCATTCCTGCCGATCCCGATGGTTGGTAAAGAGGGAGATAACTATCGCTGGCTGACTGAAGCAGACTGCCCGCAAAGCATCGGCCGTCTGTCCGGTTTTGCCGGTAATGCCGGTATCCTGCTACGCGCCTATATCTATGCCCGCCTGCACGGCGCCGAGGGAATGCAACGGGTTGCCGAATATGCAACGCTAAACGCCAATTATATGATGGTAAAAATGAAGGAACAGGGTTTCGAACTGGCCTTTCCTGACCGTCGCGCCACCCATGAATTCATTGTGACATTAAAACAGCAGGCCAAGGGCCTGGATATCACGGCAATGGACTTCGCCAAACGCCTGCTCGATCTTGGCTACCATGCGCCAACGACCTATTTTCCGCTGCTGGTACCGGAATGCCTTCTCATTGAACCAACCGAGACTGAAGACAAACAGACCCTTGATGACTTTATCAACGCCATGATCCAGATTCAGCACGAGGCCGAAACCGATCATGATCTCGTCAAAACCGCACCCCATACCCAGCCGGTGCGCCGCCTCGACGATGTCCGTGCCGCCCGAGAGCTGGATCTGGCCTGGCGACCTCAATCCAGCAATAATGGCTAGGAAAATTTTAATAAATACCACTGTCATTCCCGCGACAGCGGGAATGACATAAGCTAAACATTAACTGCACTTGTGCCGAACACATCTACGGTTTACATTGCCAACAAGAATCACTTAACAGGATCAAAAACATGACAGCACTGATCTGTGGCTCCTATGCCTATGACAACATCATGGTCTTCCCTGACCAGTTCAAGAACCATATCCTGCCGGACAAGGTACATATGCTCAACGTATCATTCCTGGTTCCGGAGATGCGCCGTGAGTTCGGTGGCTGTGCCGGTAACATCATGTATAACCTGAATCTGCTCGGCGGCAAGGGCCTGCCAATGGCCACGGTCGGTAACGATTTTGCCGCCTATGCCTCATGGATGGATAACTGCGGTATCGACCGCAAACATGTAACCGTGCTGGATCACTACTTCACCGGTCAGGCCTATATCACCACCGATATGGATGATAACCAGATCACGGCCTTTCACCCCGGCGCCATGAGTGATTCACACCAGAATAAGGTCTCTGATGCCATCGACATTACGATTGGTATCGTTTCGCCCGATGGCCGCGATGGTATGATCGCCCATGCCCAGCAGTTCAAGGACGCCAACATCCCATTCATATTTGATCCCGGCCAGGGCCTGCCCATGTTTGATGGCGATGACCTGCGCACCTTTATCGATCAGGCCACCTGGGTCGCCGTCAATGACTACGAGGCCCAGATGTTGCAGGATCGTACCGGGCTGTCACCCCATGAAATCGCTGAACAGGTCGATGCCCTGTTTATCACCCGTGGCGCCAAGGGTTCACAGATTTACACCCGCGAACATGAACTAAACATTCCACCGGCCAAGGTCGAAGGCATCGCCGACCCGACCGGTTGCGGTGATGCCTACCGCGGCGGCCTGTTATTCGGTCTGATGAATGATATGGATCTGGAAACCACCGGCCGTATTGCCTCACTCTGTGGTGCCATCAAGATCGAACAGCTTGGCCCCCAGAATCACAGCTTTACAATGGATGAATTTAAACGGCGTTACCACGCTACCTTTGGTGTGCAGTTACATCACGACTGAATGTATTAAGCCGTCGTTTTAATAACAAACCGGGCCTGGCCCGGTTTGTTATTTTAGAAAGGACATTAAACCGCTGCTAACCCTTGCCCTTTTATTTATCAGTGACGCTCAGCAACACTCCAGTAACTTTGGAACAGCCTGTTTCGGAGTTTTAGTTAATTTCTGGAGCAATGAAAAGGGGATGTCCGTTATATTATAACGTGTACTAATATCATCCAGCATTGCCAGCCATAACCTGGCCGTAATTTCAGAATCATACAAGGCCCGGTGAAAAACACCATCCACGACAATAATTACATATTTAACCAGGGTGCTTAATTGGTGATTGGGGGCATCCTTCAACATATCAAATGAAACTATCCACACGCCTGCCTGGATTCATTAACTCCTGAAAATGTCTCGTAACTTCGCCATTCTCAATACTCACCGCACCAATTTCTATGGCACGGCCCCCATATCCGGAGAAAGCCCCGTGGTCTCAAAATCCAGAATGGCAACGGTATTGGCCTTAGACATTAGACGTTCGTCCGTATTTATCAAAAACATCATTTGATAACAGGCGTCTGATGGATACATACCCGTCGTTACTCCTTCGTTACCTTTCCGTCCTCGATAATCAGCGGGTAAAAATAGCCGTAGCCAAAATCCCGATCCAGTGTAACCCGACCCTCAATAATCACCACATCATCTGCAGCCGCCGTGCCAGTGGTTGTCATAGTCAAATCATACTGACTACTGCTATCCATGATATGCACCCAGTTTTTGCCCATAATGGCCGGCGTGAATTTGGTCACCAGGCCACGCACACGAATAATCTTCCCTTTAAGGCGCTGTTTATCATTATGCACCTCGGCAATCGTCTGGCCACCTTTCAGCGGCTTGATACCGGGAACCGGTTTACCCATCGGCTCAGGCAGGGGCTGCGCCGATGCAGAAACGGTATTGTTTCCGGTAATATAACCATCAACAAAATAGATAATGGCAAAATCACGCTTTAACGATTTGCTATGAAAGTTCGCCATCGGCATATCGGTGGCAAATCCGATGTTATCACCCACCTTAACCAGTGTATTCGGGCCCGCCGCCCAGACCCTCTCGGTGCCGGTATCCATCTCGACATAGGTATAACCGGCGGCCTCGATAACCTCCGTTACCTTACCGTGTATCGTCGCATCACCCTTACCGGCATAGGCAGGAGACAGGATTAGGGAAAAACAGACCAGAACCATGGCAATCAGTGACATACGACGAATCATTATAACTACTCTCAGATTAAGTATTAAACAGGAACACTATAATAGGCTATTTAAGATACACAGGCGACACTACAAGACATCTTAACCCGACATTTCAGACGTCGGCTTCTTGTTCATCAGCTTGAAAACACCCAGCGCTTGCGCGCGTCCGTTCAATACAACCTCGATGGCGTGGCAACCGGCATAGTGTTTCCGTGTTGTCATATTAGCCAGAGACAGGGTTTTCGACAGTTTTACCGTTTCCCCGGGGGCAAACTCAATTGCCTTTAACTTGAATACCTTGGGGCTGGTTTTACCACTGGATTTGATAAAATGTACACATAAATCAACCAGCACAGACTGGCGCTGCGCAGAGGTATTACTAATCTCGAAGGCTATCACAACAGAACCACCTATATTTGGGCATTTTGGCCTGATATTAATATTCTCCAGCGATACTCTGGCCACTTTTCCGAACCCCATCACATCAAGGGCGCCAGGATCGGCACGTTTAATGGCCGAACGTAGGGCATGTTTAACCAGCCACTGTCTGTCGGCACTGGCACCCTTCAGCCAGCGGTGTGCCGTTTTGACTAACTGATCCGGATGATCCTTGCCGATGTCATTGAGATTGTTGGCCACGGAACGACGCACATATAACACGGAGTCATCCTTTAATAATTCCAGCAGGGTTAACACGGGGCGCGGATTTTTCTGGAATTGTTTTAGCCGTGGCGCCCAGGGCAATCGTGGCCGGGTACCCTCGGAAACCAGGCGTCGCACATGCGGATTGCTGTCTTCGACCCAGGTTTCAAGCTGCGCCAGCGTCTGTTCGGGATAACGTTCGAGAAAAGGCCGGATACTGAATTCTGCCGTAAAACGCTGTGTTAATTCATAGTTGGCAATCATCGAAGCCTCAAAATGATCCAGACCATACTGCCTGACAAAACACACATGCGGCATATAGATAAACGGCACCATACCATGATTTTCCGTGCCTTCGAGTTTCGGCCCCAGCGAGGCCAGCAGAATATCGGCGGCCTTTTCATAACTCCGCGGTAAATGTTCATGCAGGACCGTGGCGATCTGCTGCGCCCGTGGCAACAGTTCGAGTGCCTCGTAACCCGCCAGGGCATTGGCAACAAAGGCATCGACCGGAAAACGCCGATGTACGGCCGATATCATCGTAGCAATTCTGACGGGGACATCGACGCCAAACTGATTTTTAAGTGGTTCAGGCATCTTTGGCCCTGTAATAATCTACCCTGCAGAAAAACATCGCTACTCACCGCCGCGGCTAGCTGGCATCAATTTCATTCTCTGCTATCACCTCAGTTTCGGCCTGACCTGCTGCTATCCATTCCATCATACAGGGCTGTTCCAATACAGTTTGTACATAGTCCTTAACCACACCATCAAGGCTAATGTTATAACCGGCAAAACGTACAACTACGGGGGCAAACATGGCATCGGCGATCGAATATTCGCCAAACAACCACTCCCCACCGGCGCCGAACTCCGCCCGGCAACTTTGCCACAGGGACTGGATACGTTCAATGTCCTGCTCTGCTGCGGCCGACAACTGGATACCTTTATAAGACTTACGGCAGTTCATCGATAATTCACTACGAAGAGGAACAAAACTGGAATGCATCTCGGCACTTACACTACGCGCCCGTGCCCGCGCCCTGATATCGAGCGGCCAGCCGATATTATCCAGATAACGCTCGGACACATACTCCATAATCGCCAGCGAATCCCAGACCAGAAAATCACCATCCTGCAATACCGGCACCTTATAATTGGAATTATAGTCCGCCAGTTCTGCCTTACTCGTCGCGGTAAACAAGGCGATACGTTTTTCGGCAAAACTCAGCTGGTAATGTTTCATAAACAACCATGGGCGTAATGACCAGGAGGAATAATTCTTGTTACCGATAATCAGGGTTAAATCAGCCAATGTTAAATCCCTCTATACAATCAGTTGAAATATTTTATATCCGCACGGATACCCATGTATTGATTTATGACCTATGGTCCGATAGGCCATATGTATTATCGCAAGGGACGGCAATCTGCTTAAAAAAGTATTGCTACACCTGCGCCATAACTATGCGGTCTGGTTTTGACGGTTGGGGCATAGATATTTTCCCGAAAAATAAAATTGTATTTTTTGGCGTACAGGGACAAAGATACTTTTTTATTCATTTTAAACATCAGGCCACCGGAAAAATAATAATCGGCCTGCACCTCTGACTTCTCTTCATTGTTGAGCAAATCATCAATAAACGCTTCGGGTAAATCTATACCCGCTTCTATGTAGGGGCTAAATTTTATGGGTACTCTAAGGCCCATAAATAAATAGAACGGGCGAATGTTTTTACGATTATCGCGCTGGATCACCCTGGATGATTCGATGTAACTCCAGTTAAGGCCGCCATAAAAAACATCACTACCGGCCATAATGCCCGCCCCCGTTGCACTGCCGTTTTCCATCGATTCTGCATACAGGCTGATGTGGTAACTTGTTTCCTGGCCATAAGCCGTATTAACCCAACAGAAGATGACCGCTATAAATAATAATATGGACTTCATTTGTAACTATGTCCTGAAAGGTTAAGTGCCGGCACGATATCTGGCTGTTACATGTTATCAGACCATACGGCATATTCATTGCCACAGGGATCGGAAAAATGAAAACGCCGGCCACCCGGAAACTCAAATACTGGTTTTATAATCGACCCTCCGGCAGCTTCAATTTTTTCCCGGGTTTCCTCAAGCGTCCGGCTGTACAAAACGATCAGGGCACTGCCCGTTGCTGTGGTGCTGCATTGATTTGATCTGTAAAAACCGCCCTTGAGACCCGCGTCGGCAAAGGCCATATAATCGGGACCATAATCGCTAAACGACCAGCCAAAAACCTTCGTAAAAAAGGTTTTTGTCACCTCCAGATCTTTGCAGGGAAATTCCACATAGTTAATTTTTTCATGTATGTCCATTAGCTGCTCCCTGTTCATTAAAGCGCCGAAACATTAGATTTTTTACCGCGACCAAACAACTGCTGCACCGAGTGTTTCGGTGTTCGGGTCAAGCGCTGCACCAATGAAAACGGGATATCTGATACAGCATAACGATCACTCAGCCTATCCAGCATGGCCAGCCACAGGCGTGCTGTCATTTGGGCGTCATATAAGGCGCGGTGGAACACCCCCTCCACCGGGATATTGGCGTGTTTTACCAACGTGCCTAACTGATGATTGGGTGCCCTGGGGTAAACCCGGCGTGCGGCCAGCATCGAACAGGCGAACTGCCCGCCGTAATTTCTGCCAATACGGCTGAGCTCGGCATCAAGAAAACGTTTATCAAAGGATGCATTATGGGCCACCAGATTATAATCACCGATAAAATCGGCAAAGCCATGCATGACCTCCCGGCACGGCGGTGCATGTTTGAGCATCTTGTTGGTGATGCCGGTATAGTCCTCAATAAACCGATCCACACGCCGCCCCGGATTCATCAACTGTTGAAACTGGCCCGTTACCTCACCGCCCTTTATACACACCGCACCGATCTCTATCGCACGATCACCACCGTCCGGTGACAGACCCGTAGTTTCGAAATCCAGCACCACAACGGTATTGGCCCTGGACATTGCTGATTCGTCCGCTGTTTTCTGCTTATTCATTATTTTCAAAAACCCCGTCAATCCTGTTCTATTGACTGGCTGGGATAAGAAACCTCAAGAACCAGACAGCCCTCATCCGTCTTAAACGGCCCATGCACCTCGCCGGGGGGCCTGCTGGCATAATCCCCTGTCTGCAGCCATTGATCAAATGCGGCGTCATAAAGACTTCCGGCCATCACCATAATTTCTTCGGGATAACTATGGCTCTTCGGTCCAAAAGCCGCCGTGTCGGCACCGGGCTTAAATCGGGTCAGGCGGGTGTAATC
>Ga0316187_10002316_pt1 | contig 16586 bp, 12 predicted proteins | sample CroRivburrow1_MG_FD_204927 | JGI IMG/M metagenome (GOLD analysis project Ga0316187, IMG submission 204927) | Coastal sediment microbial communities from Maine, United States - Cross River worm burrow 1 | ecosystem: Environmental > Aquatic > Marine > Coastal > Sediment | place: USA: Maine... | reverse complement strand
AAAGCCGTTCAGTGGTTAACCACGGCAGCTCAAAATGGTTACCCGGATGCTTATCGTGTCCTTGGGGAGATATACGAACAAGGCCAGTTCAACGTGACGCAGGACAACAGAAAGGCACGACAATGGTTTGATCTGGCGACTGAATCAGGCGCCTAATTAACGGTTGGTTTGAACGAAAAAGGACTATCGATAACCCGAAAACCGGCTAAAACCGTTTTCCTGTTTGCGGTCTTTGGCGATAATCATTCAGTTCGCTGCGATAATTCTGCCGAACTGTCCGGCCAGCCAGCCGCCCGCAAGATAGCCAATGCCAGTGCATACTGAGATATAGAGCAGCATGGTTATTAGATAAACCAGTGTGGATGGCTTTTTCCTCCACGGGAAAGATCGAAACTGCCACCAACCTACCAGCAGGCCCAATACAGAAAAAAGCACTACGATAACGGTATTCAAATTTATCCGGATGCTTAGCAGCAGCTATTCACGATGCGCACCGAACGATTCGCTGCACCCATGCCGGATAATAGGCCAATGACGCCCGGTATGCGCATCAACTCGACAGCCGATCATCTCCAATCAGCGACGACGTCTAGATTATCCAGGGTGTTCACGGCCGAACCTGGCAGACCTGCTGCGGAACTCGGTGTTCGTGCAGACTCTAGTTCAGCATATAACCTGCGCCATGATATGGCGGCGGCCAGAATAGCCGCCCGGTTTTGCCGGGCATAACGTTCTTGACTAGCGCTGATCCTGCTCGCTATACCGCCCCAAATGACCGGTAAGGTACACAGGCAAATCGCTGCGGCACTCGCTATAGAGTAGAACATGCTTCACCCCTTCAATCTTTCAGGAATTAGGCATAAATAGTGCCCTAGAGCCGGCCCAAGGTCTGGTGATATCGCCTCACCGGCCGGTTGTTACGCGTCATCTCGTATACGGAAAGACCTGTTCAGGCCGTTCTAAGGGGCTGGACCGCAAATGACCCGAAACTGCGACCCAAAGACAATTCTTATGATTTCCGCACATTTACAATGCTCGCTGCTATCAATACGAGGAGCACGAAATGGCGCGAAACAAAAAGCTGCTGCGATTTCGTTACATTTTCAACAAACTGCATGACAACGCTAAATCGCTGGTCGTATTTGCGGCATCGCTCGGATGCTTCCTGATAATCGGCACGCTGACGAATTTTAGCTGGGCAGGAATATTGACGGGCTGCGTGGCAAGTTACGTATGCCTGTACCTGCTGCGCCCGATCCGGCGTAATCAGAAGTACTAGGCTATGAAAGACCAGGAGAGCCAAAGAACAGGAGAGCTATAGGGTCGACCTGAGTTAGCCGGAATGCTTGCCATCCATTAGAGGCTATTCACTACCCCAACCAGGCCCGGGCCGCGTCCTCGTCGGTGAAGTATTCAATCTCAAGCGGTCGCAAACCTTTAAGCGTGAACATTTCGGCCTGATCCCGCCACTCTATAGGCCCAACGAGCGCCATGCGGTCAACGTTCTGATCAGTTTCATCGACGAGACTGGTTTTATCCCAGCCTTCTTCTTTGGCCCAGCCCGCAAAATTCTCAAGGACAACCAGTACTCTCCAGCCCTTGGCAACTTTTAGCAGAGGATCTGTTTCCTCTTGTGCCTGATCTATCTCGCTGATCCCCAGTCGGGCCGACACGGTATAAACCATCAGGTTGTCTGCTTCGGTTCTCCACTTTATAGCCATCTGCTAATCCCTTGACCCTGTGGTCACTCGCAATAAAAAAGCCGACGATAACGCCGATTCAGCCTGGATTCGATTGTGACCAGCAAAATTGTCCTGCCAGGAAGCCCCGTGCAGTATCCGCCAATCGCAAAGACAAGCCACTAAATGGCACTCTAATACCCTGACTATCGGCACGCAACACAGGCGAATTGATAGCTGGTGAAAAAAGGCGCAGACGCGGCGCGCAGGATTAAGTATGCTTCGCGACTTAAGCAAACCCTGAAAACCTGACGTCAAAGTAAATAGTAGCAATGGCTTCCGATACGCTCAGCACCCACCAGAAAGCCCTGTCCATAAACCTGGACGACAAGATATACGGCACCCTCGCAGAAATCGGGGCGGCGCAGGAAGTTGCCCGCTGGCTGTTTCGCGTCGGCGGCGCCTCCGGCAGCATCGCCAAAACCATGTCCGCCTATGACATGACGGTCAGCGATGAGGTCTACGGACGCGCAGGAAGATACGTTTCGCGCGAGCGTGTCGAAGCGATGCTGGATAAAGAGTATTCACTGCTGATCAAGCGCCTTGGCGACCAACGCAGCGACACCCGTTTTTTTGCATTTGCCAACACCATCGCCGCACGGAATTTTAGCGGCACCAATGAGTGCCACGGCTGGGTCGGCCTGCGATTCCAGACTGAACCCGGCGCGGAACCCGATACCGTTGTCTTGCACATCAATATGCTCGACGACACCACCCTGCAACAACAGGAAGCACTGGGTGTGCTGGGGATCAACCTGCTTTACGGCGCTTTCATGGATTCCCAGGGGCCCTTAAGAGGCCTGGATACATTGTCTGACAACCTTGAGCCCGCCTGCATCGAAGTCGATGTTGCAGACCTTACCGGCCCTTCATTCGAAGGCGTTGACCCGGCGCGCACCGGCATGGCCATGATTCGCAGCGGGCTGGCTGACGTGGTGCTGTTCGATCGCGATGGCAGACAGCGGCCGCCTTCGGAAATCGTGCGCAAACGACCGCTCATCATAAAGCGCACATCTATTCGCTATTCGTCGGTAATTGATTCAGCAGCGTTTAAAGCTGCGGGCAAGAAACTGGCGGCTGAAGGGGTGGAACTAACCGATAAACCGCTTAATGCAACCGAGTTCAGCATCAATAGTGTGCACGCCAGCGGCGGCAGCGACGCAGCTAAAAACCTGGAGCACCTGCGCGCATTAATAGCACAGGAGGAATGGGTCATGCTGACTCGTCTGCGCCAGAGCTATAAACTCACAAGCTACCTGCGACGCTATTCCAATCAGCCTGTGCGTTTTGTCATGGGCGTGTCGACCTTCGCGATGCTGCTGTCAGAAAAATTCTACGTCGACTCAACCGGCGGCCTGCTCGAGGCGACTGGTAAACTCTACGCCGATGAAGTGCGCATATACGTACAACCTATGTCGCATTCTGATTGCGCATCTCATCTGGCATCCGTTGGACTCGATCCGGACTGGGTAACCATACCTACCGACACCGAGGTAACAATCAATAACCTCGAATTCCGTGGCCCCACCCGCCTGCTGCATCGCTATCTCATCGAAGCGGGCTGGGTAGAAGAATTCAGCTAACCCGGTTTCAGCAACGCATGCACTCGGACTTGACCTGTTTACCCGGTATGCAGCTACACTGGCAGCCAGTTAAATCGCACTATCCAAACAATTGTTCGCTGCACGCGTTCCTTAAAGGGGTAAACCATGCCAGCTATTAATCGTCGCCAGTTTATTGCCGGGACCACTACTCTGGCCGCCGCCAGCACATTATCTGCATGTGGCAACCCGGATCAGCAAACAGTCGTTCGCCCTGATGGCGTTCCCATAGGTCCCTTCGGCGCAAAATCCACGGCGCTGGAAGTTACGGAAGGGCTGGATCTTTCCGGTAAAACGGCCTTTATCACAGGCTGTAATTCCGGGCTTGGCCTTGAAACCATGCGCGTGCTCTCACTGCGGGGCGCCAACATCATCGGTGCAGCGCGCACACTGGAAAAAGCGGAAACTGCGCTTGCCACGCTAGACGGCCCCGGAACGCCGGTGGTTTGCGAACTGGGTGACCTGGAATCGGTAGCGGCCTGCGGAGAAACCGTCAGGCAACTGGGCACACCTATAGATATGTTGATTCTGAATGCGGGCATCATGAGCCTGCCGGAACTTGAGCAGATCAATGGCATAGAGAAGCAATTTTTCGTCAACCATGTGGGTCACTTTACGCTGACCAGTCACCTGCTGAACCAGGTTGAAGCCGCGCCACAAGGGCGCATTGTTGTAGTGAGCAGCAGCGGCCATACCTTTGCACCGGAAGACGGCATCGACTTCACCAACCTGTCGGGAGAGAAAGACTATTCGCCCTGGGAAGCCTATGGTGTATCCAAACTGGCCAACGGGCTGTTCGCCCTTGAGCTAACCAAAAGACTGGCACAATCGCCAGTGACGGCGAATGCGATTCATCCCGGCATCATCAATACCAACCTCGGACGACACTTCCCATGGTGGCAGCGCATTGCTGCCAGCCTGTTTGGCTGGACATTCATGAAAGAGATCGAACAGGGTGCAGCGACTCAAACCTATGTTGCGACGGCACCCGCACTTGCGGGTTACAGCGGTTACTACTTCGCCGACTGCAACCCCCTGCTACCCGACCCACGTATGCTCAACGCGGAACAGGCAGCAGAATTGTGGGCTGTTTCAGAAGAACTGGCAGCAGGCTATCTCGGCTAAGTTTTCGCGGCAGCCGACCAACTGACGATGCGCCCCACCCGGCCTTAAAGACCGGGCTGGCGTGAGTCAGGCAACAGCTACCAGTACATCACAGCCTGTTCAATTGCATTGGTAACTTCTTCGCCATAGACCTGCACGATCATCTGCCGGTCGGGGTCCATAGCGATAACAACATCAGACATGTGGTTTCTGCGGGTGGCACGATCTGCAGCTGCAACCGCATCTACTTCTTCGGCCGTTGCAAAAATCTTCTGCCATTCATCAAAATAGCGGTTCGCGATTCTTTCCAATTCCGGTAACTGCGCTTCTGTAGCCTTCGCCGCGTTCAGGAAGAATGGCGAACAAAATGCACGCATGTGCGGCTGCCGCGAGGGCAGGAAACTGATATCAGTCTGTTTGGCCTCATCAAAAACCTGGTTCACACCCCTCATTTGCTCCAGCACCGGTTGTATCTGCATGAAGGTGTCAACATCGGGAAACATGTCCATCGAAACCTGGCTGCCCTGCACGGTCACCATGCCTTCCAGAGAATAGCGAGGCACGTTGTACTGCGGTTGCGGCACAATCTGAATATTAAAATAGCGCGCCCCAGGGGCAACGTTTATCGACAAATGCGTAGCCTTAATCAGTCTGTCGCCGCCATATACGCGCACATAACCGGTGCTCTCGCCCTGCAAGTTCTTTATGTCATTCAACTGCGGGGCGGCATCAATCTGGGAGGCCCCCAACTCGGCAATCAGCCGGTCGATTATCGTTGCCCCGAATCCTGCCACGAGCTTTAAACTTTCAGCACTCACATCAAACTCCTTTACAAATTAGATGCCGGAAACTCCAGCAGTTTTAACAGGTCGACGCGCGACTACCAGGGCCGCTGCAAACAGCAGCGCATTCGCTACGCCAATCAACACAAATGGCGCGACCGGGCTAATACGATCAAACACCCAGCCACCCGCGCTGGAGATAAACAATATGCCGGCCGCACCGAACATCGAGAACATGCCGACCACAGAACCACGGTAGGCGGGTGGCGCTTCCTGACCTATCAAGGTCTGGCTCGCCGTCACCGCACTGATCTGACCGATCCCGAGCAATATCCCCGCCGGGTACATCCAGAACCCAAAGGGGTCCGGGACAAACGCCACCGAGATATAGCCGACCGCGGCCAACCCCATCGCCAGCGCCATTGCATTCACCCGGTTCATGCGGTCATTCAGCCAGCCCATAATGGGCGCCCAAATTAATGCCGCTGTCATGATCATAGCGAAACGAATACCGGCCTGCGTAGCCGCTACATCGGGCTCCATACCCGACTTGATTCCAGCCTGGGTCAGCCACAACGCATAGAAGGTGCCGATCACGACCAGGTCGCCGCGCGCTACAAATGCGCTGAAATAGGCGAGCAGCACCCGCCCGTTTTCGCGACCGGCTTGAATGCCCATCGCCACGCGCTGCCGGAAGGGTTCATGCTCGGCTGCTTTTTCGGGTCGACCGCCCTTGATACCAAAACGGACAACGACGGCGAGCAAAAGAGCCAGCGCCGTCATAGTGAACATCGTGTAACGACCGGCTGTCAGTTTGCTTACGCCATCACCCGCAAAAAATTCCGGTAAGCGCAGCAACACAACACCAATCAATATGTTGCCAAAACCAATAGCGATGCCGATCATGGCTACCAGTTTGCCGCGTGACTCCTCCGCAGGGTAATCGACCATCAGCGCGCTAATCATAACGTTGACGACGGCTATGCCGATTGACAGAAAAACCCGCGCAGCGACCAGCGTGGTCACGTCATCCACGAAAGCAAACAACACATAACCAAAAGCCAGCAGCACCAGGCCACCGACAAAAACACCACGGCGGCCAATGCGATCCGAATAAGCGCCGATAAATGAACTGCTCAGCAACAACACACACTCGCCGGCAAACAGCGCCAACCCACTTACCTGCCCTTGCTGATCATTCGGCAGCCCGAGATTTACGGCGAGGACATAGGGCGTGATCGTACTGATGTAGGTCGTCAGGCAAATGCCCAACAGCGCCGCGAACAGGAAAGCGACGGTGTGCCGGGGCTGTATACCCTGGGCTAGCCAGACTGGCCCCAATTTTCTATATCTATCCGGCATAAATGCTTCTTCGACCTGCGTATGATCGACCCATGCATAACCGCAACGGGCATCCTACCGCATGAGTAACCGGATGGTTACCTATACTGAGCGTATGACCACTTTCCGGGAGTCGGCCTGTCGCTTGTCACTGCCGGCACCGTTAACATATGCGCAATCGTGCAGCAAAGACGGTCCACTGCAGACAACTCATGAAAGATGCCCTTCGAAATGACTGAAAAAGTATTCCCGCAGGATGCCCCCGACCAGGCGCTACAGGATATCCTGAACGAAGCCATGGACAGGCACCGACAGGGCGATTTATACGAAGCCGATCTGTTGTATGCACAGACGCTGCACCTGGACCCCGACAATCAACAGGCCCTGCGCCTGCGCGGCATACTCGCCCGCGAGCGCGGCGAGCTCGAGCAATCACTGCAATTGTTGCAGCACGCATGCGAACTGGCACCTGAAAATCCTGAACCGCTTGGAGAAATCGCGCTGGTTCACATGGCAGCAGGTGAACTGCACGAAGCTGAGCTCACCTTGCGTGCGGCTTTGAAGCTGGACCCCGTCGCCATAAAAACGCTGACTAACCTGGGCGCCCTGTTGCACCACCGTGGTCATATAGAGTCGGCCATCGAGCACTACCGGCAGGCACTGACCATCGATAATGATGACATCGAAGTGCGCTGTAATCTTGCCAAAGCGTTGGTCGACACGGGCCAAATCGACCAGGCATTAGCAGAGTGTGAACTCGCCATCGCCAAAACCAATGGCCACCCCTATGCACTGGCAACAAAGGGTGCTGTGCTGACCGACGCCAAGCAGTATGCGGCAGCGCGAACGACCCTGGAGCAGGCAACCTCGCTGGAACCAAACGACGATATGGCACTCGTTAATCTCGGGCTGGCTTGTTACGAACTGGGTGACCTCGGTGCCGCTACACGAACGCTGAGCCAGGCCGTGAAAGCAAACCCCTATAACGCCAGGGCCATTGCTGATCTGGCTAATAGCCTGACAGTCTCGGGCGACACAGCGGCCGCTCTTGAATTAAGTGGCAGCTTTTTGCAACACAACCCCGGCGAACGACTCGTGGTGGCAGCCTGCGCGCTGGCGTTGCACAACGCCGGCCAGATAGCCGAGGCACGCCAACTGACCGATTGCACCAACCTCGTTCGCGAAATAGAACTGAACTGCCCGGCGAACTTCGAAAGTCTCGAAAGTTTTAACCAGGCCATTGCGCAACACATTCGCAATGATCCTTCGCTGCTGTCAACGCCCACCAGTAAATCGACTGAAGGCGGCGATCAGACCGGCGAACTGAATTTACGCGACGGCGAACTTGCGGACCTTGGCGAATTATTTAACGGGGCCATCGGGCAGATTGTCGAGGCCTATATAGCGGACGACCTCAAAGATCATCCGCTCATGGCTTCTGCCTCAAATGACTGGTCGCTGCGAGCCTGGGGCACATTACTGCGCAGCGAGGGCAGGCAGATTGCGCACATGCACCCACTGGGCTGGCTCAGTGGCGTGTATTACGTGAGCCTGCCAGACCAGCTGGATGCGAGCGACGATGAAGCCGGCTGGCTGGAGTTCGGCTGCCCGCCAGAACGCTTCTTCCGTAATACAGAACCAGAGGTGCGCCGTTATCAACCGGTGGCGGGTAAACTCATCATATTCCCATCCTGGTTGTGGCACCGGACCATTCCGTTCACCTCGGACCAGGATCGCATCAGCATCGCCTTCGACGTCATACCCAAATCAATGCTGCGAATTCTCTAAGCTCAAAGGCAGTACAAAAAAAACCTGCCGAAGCAGGTTTTTTTGAATCTATCCAAGCCCTGAGCCTAGCCCCGCAACTTTGGAATGACCTGTTCGCCAATAATCTTCAGGGCATCCATCGGCTGACCGTGCAGACGCAGCGCTATTTCTGTCAAACCACCCTTGGCAAAAAGTTTATAGCGTTCGATTTCACGATCAATTGCATCCAACCCGCCCGTCGATGTCAGGCCTTCCGCCAGCTTGGCAGAAATCTCGAAGGGAATATTCTTAACTTGTTTCGATGGGTCGAAATAGAAATCTACGTATTCCTGATAGTGCTCACGTACGATCGCAACTTCATCATCATCCAGATACATGTTGATCATCGTAGGATCAAGCAACCGGGCACGCCACGGCAATTCACGTATCGACTCTGCATAGGCGGCATCACGGTCTTCCTTGATATGCCAGCCCCAGAACGTATTTACACGGAAATCTTCCGGCGGTGTGTCGCGGCGTTCGATACCCGTGCGCACGGCTTCCATCGCTGGTTCGACCACTTCGGGAGGCGTACAACCTACGAAGCAACCATCAGCAACGCGCCCTTCCATGCGCATCATCATCGGTCGATATGCGGTGCCATAGACCTTGGGAGGCGGAGCCTTCAGCCATGGGTAGGCGCAGGGAAGATTCACATTATAAATTTCACCCTTATAGCCCTGCGTCAGTTCGCCACGAGCTGCACCACGCACAATTTCTATTGCTTCGCGAATAGCCAGCACCACCTTCTGGGGCTTCTTCAAAGCCATCGCTTCGAGATTGCCTTCACCGGCACCCATCGCGATTTGTGCGCGTCCACCGGAAAGCTCATTCAACGTCAGCAAACTGTTGGCAATCTTGAGTGGGTGCATTTCGAACGGACTAACAGCCAGCGGCCCCATCAGTATCTTGCTGGTCGATGCCGCCAGGGGCGCCAGACTCAGAAAAGCATCCCAGTGAGCAAAATAGTTTGAGGTCCAGATGGCACGGACGCCGTATTTTTCGGCGGCCTGCCCTATTTCGGTAATCTGGTCCGGCGTTAGGTCCGGTTCCAGAATCAGATCAATATCCACGTAGACGAATCCTCCGGAATGGCTCCGGGAATCGAAGCCTGTCTGTTTGGGCACGCAAAGATAGTCGGTTTGGGTCGCGAATACCAGATGCGGTTAACCGAGACCGCTTATTGGCTGATCGATGGCCGAGTCAGCCGTGAGCCAGGAAGGTCAGGGGTGTCTGCTAATTAGCGTAATTCAGCCGTACCGCGCTGTTCACGGGGACCACTTCACCATTGTGGACGTAAGGCTTAAAGCTCCAGCTGCCGACAGCGGTGAGCGACGGCGGCACAAAATCCTGCGGCAGGTCACTACCTGTGACCTTTATGTTGCGTGTATTACCGTCTATCCCGATGGTGAAAGCGACATCCACCCACCCGGCCACTGGAGCATTTAGCAACTGAGCCGGAAACACAGGCTCTGCGTAACGGGTAAATTCGATATCAGACAGCGCTACCGGTATTTCAATACTCAATTCGTCAGCTTCGGCGGCTTCTGCTTCAGCCGCTTCTTTTTGCGCCACTTCTGCTTTGGCGGCAGCCGTTTGTCTGTCCAGCTTAATCCGCAACTGCTCAACTGACCGGCGATTCCGTGCCAGCCGGGCATCATCAACTGTGTAATTACCTGCCAGTCGAGTGTAGCGTTCAGCAGACACGATATTCTTTTGGGCTATAGCCTGATCAGCACGCTGAAACAACGCCTCGGCGAGTTGCGCCTGCACAGCCAGCGTTTCCTTTGAGTTGGGTTCACCCGCACGCATTTTGTCTATCCAGTTCATTGCGCTGGCATCAGCCGGTTCCGTCAGGTTGTCGGCTGCCAGCGCCTGCCGAGCCAGGTTGTGCAAGGCAATCATGTAGCCTGCTGTAAATGCCCCCGGTTCCGGCAATTGCGACACGGCAGGCGCTAGTGACCCCGCTCCCGCATTACCCTCTAAAACATTCGGCACGCTGCCGTTCGCCGCTTGACTGGCCAGACTTAAAGGCACCGCCACGACGGCATTTCCCGTTGCTATTCCGGCATCCGCTGCATTCGCCGACGCGCCTGTCGGCTCCGAATCTGTCTGCCCCTTGGTGGAAAAGAACAATTCAGTAGGCGCAATACGCGGCGTCTCGGATATTGCCGGCTGCACCTGCGAACTCGCATCTGTTGCAGCCAATTCCCGCACCTGATCAACACTGCTTGTCGCCGGTTCACCATCCCTCAACGACCACCCCACAACTAATGCGATGACAGCGACCACTGCCGCTGCGCCACCACCAAACTGCAGTGGTTTTGTTTGTGCAAGACCCACGATGCCCGCGAGCGATAATCGCTTAGTAGTGCGCGACGACTGACGGGCCCCGGTTAATGCCTGCACGATCTTAGTCGAAGTCTGGAATGCGGCATCGTCCACGGACTCCTCCGCCACCTGTGGTGCCGGTGCGGGTGGCTTAATATTTGCCGCCAGTGGCTTTCGGGCAGGCTCAGGTCTGGCAGGCGACTGTGTAACTGCGCTCGTTTTAACCACGGGCTGAGTTTCAGCACCACCCGTCATAAAGCTGCTATCCGCCGGGAGCACTTCCGCATTAGCGCTGCCGGAGCTCTGAGAATCGTCCAGCGGCACAAATACCGAATCATCGCATTCAGCATCGAAGAAATTGATCGGCTCCGGCAATACGCCGAGTTCTTCCGTATCGGCACTCGGCGGATCGGTGGGGTTCGCGCCTGGCGCTTCCCCTATGACATCAGTTCCCAGCAGATCGACACCTTGCTGGAAACTCGCCGCACCCAAGGGCGCTGTTTCATCCAGATTAACGGTATCACTGGTCGTTGCTTCGAGATTCTCTGGCGGCTCACCAAGCGACATGGTTTCCGTAAATATCAAGTCATTTGGCTCAGCCTCAGGCTGAACGGCATCGAAACTTTCTGGAAGTGAATCCAGTAATGCGTCATCGATAATAAATGATGCCTCAGATTCTGTTTCGCACTGATCCGCGCCAACACTCGCATCAGTCGGCGAACTTAGGGCAGCCGTATCTGCAAACGAGACCCCATCGATTTCGAAACTTTCTTCGGCTTCGGTCGCTTCCGTAGCTTCTGTTGCTGTGGGTGCAGCCTCACTTGGGCCGGCTATTTCCGCAGCTGCTGGCACACCAATTCCTTCTGGCAACGACTGCAATGTCATGGTTTCCGTAAAGGCTGCATCGTCAGCAACCGTCTCAACATCGTATTGCCTTGGGGCAGAGCGCTGTCCGAACTCCTCGGCAAAGACATTCACGTCGGCCTGCCGATCTGCCCGCCTGAACGACAGCGCTTTCGCCAGCGCCTGCCAGCGAGACTGGGTCATGCCTCCGATGGGCACAAGCTCGACACCCTGCTCTTCAGCCTGCAAAGCGGTCTTAGAACCAAATGCCCGCCGCCCGGATAGCAATCTGTACACCAGGCATGCCAGAGAAAACAGATCATCCTGGGGAGTGGGCTTTTGTTTCTCGAGCGCTTCGCAACTGGCATAGGCCGGCGTCAGCGCTATGGTTTCCCGTTGTGCATCGGGCGCATCACTGACAGTCGCATCATCGAAATGAGCGATACCAAAATCAATCAGCTTAAGTTCGCCCGGCTTAGTCAGAAACACGTTGCCAGGTTTGATATCTGCATGCACTACATTCCTGGCATGTGCATAGACCAGCGCATCGCAAAGTTGCTCAATAATCGCGTACGCCTGAATCGGCGGCAGTGCAGACCCCATGCTACGGTCAAGCAACAGATCCAGCGATTCGCCTTCCAGCCATTCCATCGTCATAAAGAAATGGTCGTCGTGTTTGTCGAGTTCGAACAGGTGAATAATATTAGGATGTGAGAGGTGCTGAGTATTCGCCACCTCGTTCTGAAAAGATTTCAGCGCAGCCCGGTCGTTCGCGAATTTGGGGTTGATCACTTTTACTGCTACCACCGGCGACATAGCGCCTGCTTCCAGCTTAAGCAAATCGGTTGCTCTGTAGACAAGCCCCATGCTACCGCTCGCAACTTCTTCGTCGAGCCTGAAACGGTCACGCAATAATGTGCCTACTTGCAGCCCAGCGGGCTTTTGCGTTTCTGCCTCTGCCGTCCCTTTATCCTGCTGCAGCTCAAGTGGCGCTTCCGGCCGAGGCGCCTCGACAGTCAATGGCGGAGGCGGCTCAGGTTCAAAATCTCCCGCAAGAATAAGCGTGCCTTCATCGTCAACACGATAAAGACCCGAACGATCTGGCACACCCTCAGTGGTTTCAGTCGGAACATTCTCAGAGGTTGCTTCCTCTAAACCAGCGGTAAACTCCTTGTGGTCCGTAGCCGACATCCGGCGCCCGCGCAGCTCGCGATCCAGTATTTCCTTCATCGCCGCGGCACAGCCGGGATCTATTTCCAGTGCTTTGCTCAGCAGCTGCGAAATTTCCTGCTTACTTAATTGCCCCGCCGTATAGTCGGAAATTGAGCGCTTCAGCGAACCGTGCGTCGCTGCAAGTGTGGGTGAGGAAATCGTTGCTACCATTGTTATTCACGGGTTTCGGGCGGACTCAGGGAGTCTAGCAACGCACCTCTTTGCATAAAGTGGACTCCGTCACAGTTCACTCGGACACGCGGCATCTGTGCACGATCGCAAGCAGCGTCGAACAAAGTGAGCGAACCGAGATACAAACCCGAAATAGGAGAACGAAAAAAAGAACGCCCCGGAACCGGGGCGCAACTTGAATGGTCTTTACATAACGCCGCTAAAAAGCACGACTAGTTCACACTATTGTTTGTTTGCGCAATACCAAATGCTGCTGCCCTCAGAGACTTCCTCTCCCGGACGGCGAAACATTCTGTAGGGCTCGTAATCATCAAGGATTCCATACTCTGCCGTGTACTGGTAACAAAGATAGTTCTCGAAGAGGAACAATTGCGGCGGGAAAAATGTAAAGGTCGAAAACATAACCACCAGGCTGGCGTAACCGGCCGTAACATACCTGCTTGGCACCATTCGGTAGGGCTCGCTGATCAGTATACGGTAGCTGCACATTTGCCCAGCCAGCACCCCGAAGAACATTATCAGCAAGATAGCACCGACGGATGTTGCAGCACCGCTGCTCACCACCCAGGCCATGTAGCCATGGTAACTAAGAGTGATGACCACCGGTGTAACCGCCAGAGCGACTACTTTTCCGAGCCAGTAATTGTTAGCGATGTTTCGTGTATAGGTGTACTGCACAATTGCATAAAGCAGACCAGGCCAGAAATAGATCTTCAGATGCTCCCAGATACTCTCGTTTACAGCTGCAACCAGGGCCAGTGGTGTCCAGTAATCACTGAGTTCGAATGCGAAATGCAGCGAGGAACCGGCAAAACATATCCATAGAACGCAGCCTAGTTCCCATAGTAAAACCTTGGTATTTTTTCTGATCACCATATCAATGCTCCCCGTTCATCAAGCGCCGACAAGAAAAAATGCACCGGTCCCGGCAATCGCTACGCCAGCCGCTCTCAACAGCAGCTTTCCCTGCGCGTAATGCTGAGAGATATCGCCGATAATGACACCCGTAATGTGCAGCATAGCTGTGCCGGTCATAAACCCTAATGCGTAGGTAACAGGCTGCGCTACCGAAGGCATTTCTGCTCCATGCGCATACCCGTGAAAAATGGCAAAGACACCAACGGCACTCATGGCTGCCACCAAAGGCACCCGCCTGTCGGCAGCGATAGCCGTGCCCAATGCCAGCACAGAGAACGCTATACCCACTTCGACGGCGCTCAGGCCAATATCTATCCAGCCAAGGAAACCGCCTAAAGCCATGATGACCACGAACGTAGCTGGCACCGTCCAGATAGCTTTGCCACCAATCTGGGCACTAAGAATGCCGACGCTAACCATGGCTAACAGATGGTCCAGCCCAAGAACAGGATGGGTCAGGCCTGACAGAAACGAACCATAGGGCAACGTGGTGCCATCATGGCTCAATGCAACAGGCGCTACGGCAATTGCGGCCGCAAAAAATGCCACTCTGCGCACAAAGCTGCTCGCAAACATCGGCCTGAAAAGTTCCATCGGTGTCCCCTAATTAAAATTTCTTGTAAAAAATGGATTTTGGCTATCGGCTTATTCTACTTACGAAGAAAATCGATTACCAATTGATTGACCTCATCCGGCTGGTCAAAAATTGCACCATGCCCCGCATTCGCAACCACCACAGAACTTAAGCCGGGCATCAGTGCGGTTGATTTATCTGCAACCTTATTGGGGTTGAAAAACATTTCATGCTCACCAAACACCAGCAGACCCGGGACATTAAACTGGCGTAAATAGGATTTACGCTCTGCCATGAAGAATCTGCGCAGGACGCCAAGACCTTTAGCCAAATCAATCTTGCCCGTCTTGGAGCTGTATACATCCAGGGCTTTGTCCACCCTGTAATGACGAGTACATAGCGCCATTAAACGGGCCAGCTGCCGATCAAAGGTACCGAAGGTGCCCTTGGCACTGGGGGTAGAAACCGATCTGGCCGTCAGATCCTCCTCCAATGCATTAGCATCTTTCTTTTTTGAAAGCACTTTGGAAATCCAGATTTTTACCGGCAACTTCGCTCGCGTCAGACCTGATGGACCAAGCATCACCACTTTGTTAACTCGCTCTGGCGCCTCGATACCCATCCGCATGGCCATCCAGCCACCAACGCTATTGCCAGCAAAATGGGCGCGTTCCAGGCCAAGCTCGTTCAACACATCCTTGAGCCAGACAACGGGATCGTCATTGAGTATTGACAGAATGTTGGCTTCACTGCGCCCTGGCTGACCAATGACGTCGAGCGCATAAACTCGATAATGCTTGGCGAAATCAGCAAATTGGCGCCGCCAAAGAGGTGCGCAGCCGGCTGTTCCCGGAACAAGTATCAATGCTTCTGCGTTTTCAGGGCCACAGACGAGCATATGCGTGCGCCCGAAACTGGTTTCTACATATTGTGATTTAAGCGGCACGTCAATTGAATCAAGCACACCTTCGTACCAGGACATAACCGCGTTGTAGCCAGCAAGGGATTTATAGAATCGCAGGTGTGGTTCATTTTCGCTGCCTGGCGCCGAACCTTTGCGGGCGCTCTGGCCACTAACCTGACCAAGACTGCCGGCCGATGCCACGCTTTTATGTGCTTCCACGTTCCACTCCAAAAACGCCGGTGGCTGCAATAGCAGCCGGACAAGTAAATTCCAAAATATAAAATGTACAGGTGGGTTTACGCAGCAAACTGGATATTGGTTTCACCCGAATTGTAATGAATTCAGGCAATGCGGGGTATCGCAGGAAAGTCAGGTATGACGGGGCGATCACGCCTCCGGAAGGCGCAGCGGCCGGACGATCAGAAAATGGCTGGCGGGGGACTTACGCAGACCGAGGAGATCGGCACCACGACTTACTAAGCAGTTGTTTTTAATAATGATTCGTAAAGGCGCCGAGCCATCGATTGCAGCAACATATCGGGCATATCATCCACAAAAAGGTGGCCACCAGGCAGCATGTGCACCCGGCATGTGCCGGTCGTATGCATTGCCCATGCATCCAACCGCTCTTTGGTCACCAACTCGTCGCCAAAACCACCATAGACCCAGATAGGGAAATCGAAAGGCTGTGCCTCGAGATACTGGTAGGTTTCATGTGCCGTGCAATCGGCCCGCAATATCGGCAATAACATGTCCAGTAATTCAGGATGACTGGCTATCTCATCCGACATCACACCAAAGTTACCGACCTCCTCGAGCAGTTCGGCGTCAGGCAGATTGTGAAACAATTTGGTCTCGGGCAGGTGCGGTGCGCCGATAGCCAGGGGCATCAGACAAACTGGCAGAGCCTCACCCGACTCCCGCAACTTTCGGGCCAGTTCAAAAATTAAAGTACCGCCCATACTCGTACCGAGGAATGCAAAAGGTTTATCCAGAAACGGTCGAATCGCAGCCAGAGCATCGTCGGCCAGCAGTCGCATATCCTTGCAAGGCTTTTCCTGGATCCGCCACTCCCGGCCGGGCAACTGCACGGCCGCCACTTCGATATCCCGTGGCAGTAAATCTGACCAGTCTCGATAAGCACCTGCACCTGCACCGGCATAGGGGAAACAAAACAGGCGTAGTTTGGCCGCAGGATTGGGTGACCGGATACTGACCGGACTGCGTTTAGTATCGTTC
>Ga0316187_10002313_pt1 | contig 16591 bp, 10 predicted proteins | sample CroRivburrow1_MG_FD_204927 | JGI IMG/M metagenome (GOLD analysis project Ga0316187, IMG submission 204927) | Coastal sediment microbial communities from Maine, United States - Cross River worm burrow 1 | ecosystem: Environmental > Aquatic > Marine > Coastal > Sediment | place: USA: Maine... | reverse complement strand
GTTGGTAAGAACCAGGTTATTTGAAAATGTTTCTTTTGCCATTGATGGACTTTTAGCCAATGCAATATCGGAATACAAACGTTCACCTTCGCTTTTATTCATGTAAAATAAAAGGTAATTGGTGTACAATTGATTAAATAAATCCATATAACTCACATTTTGATAGCGTATCGGCATTTCATTAAAATAGTCTTTTGTTACATATAAATTATTGCGCATATAACTTGAATACTTTAATAAAGCATATTTATAGGTTCGATAATTTTTAAAGAAAGTATTGGGAACTGTATCAAACAATTTTTCAATATTGTCTATAACCAAATCAACACTATCTTGAATTGGTTTTTGATATATTTCGTAGTAGTTTTGATCAATGTAGCGCTCCAAGATATCATCAAACTCAAATATTAAGCGATTAATTTCATAAGGATTATCACCTTTAATTCCCAAAAAGAATTCTACTTTCTGAAAATAGGGGTTTAAAATATCAGCGAAGGTTAAGTCACGACGTTCTGGAAGCATCACTTCGTATTTACTATCTGTGTTTGCATACAGCATGCCATTATAGTAACCCAAAGGAATGTATAATAATTTAGTTTCAGTTAATTGAAATTCAAACCTAAAGTTGCCATCTGAATTAACTGTATCTGAAGCCAATAAAACTAACTTACGGGTTATATAATCGTCGTAAGTATAAACTTTAATTATTTGATGAGCATATTCGACATTATTTCCAAATATAATTGTAGTATCGGATTTTGCCCAATTTTGAAAACCAAGAAAGATTAAAAATGAAACTACTATAAGTTTTTTCAGCATTGTTTAAGCATTATTATTTCGAGATTCTAAAATTGCATTCACATTCATGGTTTTAGGTAAAAATTGACTTACATCGCCTCCGTGCCTTAAAATATCGCGAACAATTGTTGAATTTACAGGAGTTAGTTCAGGGGTTGTTAAAAGTATTACCGATTCCACATCAGGCAACATTGACTTATTCATTTGAGCTACAGCACGTTCATATTCAAAATCGGCAGCAGTACGAATTCCTCGTAACATAAATTTAGCATTTACATTTTTGCAGAAATCTACCGTTAACCCATCATAAGATTCAACTGTTACTTGTGCTTGATCCTCGAATACCATTTTAATAAGTTTGATTCGCTCAGGCACTGAAAAGAAACCTGATTTTGATGAATTATTACCTATAGCAATTATCACCTTATCAAACAATGGCAATGCACGTAAAACTACTGATTCATGTCCTCTGGTAAACGGATCAAATGATCCGGGAAATATGGCTACTTTTTTCACTACTATTTTTTTTTAATGCAATCACAAATTTATAGAAAATGTTGATTTACCCAATCATTTAACACTAGCTTAGCTATAAAACTACTCTATTTATACCATTATTATATTCTGAGAATAGAATTTTATCAACTATTTTTTCATAATCACTGCTATTATTCACAAAATCGACGTTTGAACAATCGATGATTACCACAGGAAAATCGTTTATGGTTTTAAAAAATGCAAAATAACTTTGTTGAATACTTAACAAATACTCGGCAGATATTTCCTGCTCATAATCACGCCCACGATTTTTTATATTCTGAAGTAAGCGATCGGCATTCATATGCAAATAAAAGTACACACTAGGTAAAGGCAACTGCTTATATATTATATTGAATAGCTGCCTGTACAAAGCATACTCATCGTCCTGTAAGGTTGATCGCGAAAAAATTAATGATTTAGCAAAATAATAATCGGCAATCGTAAAATTTTTAAACAAATCGGTGGTTTGAATTTCCGAATTAAGTTGTTTATACCGAGCAGCTAAAAATGATAGCTCTAATGTAAAACTATATCGGTCGGGTTCTTTATAAAACTTAGGTAAAAAAGGATTGTCATGAAACTGCTCAAGAATCTGTTTGCCATTAAACTGTTCAGCAATTTTATTCACTAAACTGGTTTTACCAGCTCCGATATTTCCTTCAATTACTATGTATTTATTCTGCAATTCCATTGCAAGCAAAAATAAGTAAGAATTGTTAGCTTTCCGTTTTTTATAAAAGAAAAGTCAGAAGAAATCTCCTGACTTATTATAAATATCTTAAGCTTACGCTTTTATCTATTCAACCTTTACACCACTTGCTGGTGCACTGCTATCGTAAACATCATTTTTACTTTTTGACTTATTAATTTGGTTAATTTATTATAAAAATAATTTTATAATTTAAATCACAAAATTTGATACGCTGATACTTGGCATAAAAAAGCCGGCTATTTGCCGGCTTAAGAACACTTTAATATAAATTTGTTCACATTATTAATAATTCACATCTACACCTAATTCATAAAACAGGAACGAATAAACATCAGCATATTCATCAATAATTTTTGAAGTAGGTTTTCCGGCACCATGACCAGCATTCGTTTCAATTCGAATAATCAAAGGGTTATCGCCTTTATATTTTTCTTGCAATGTTGCAATGTACTTAAACGAATGAGCAGGAACAACCCTATCGTCATGATCAGCTGTAGTTACTAATATCGAAGGGTAGTCTACGTTTTCTTTAACTGTATGAACAGGAGAGTAACTCATTAAATAGTTGAACATTTCTTCTGAATCTTCGCTGGTACCATAATCGGTTGCCCAATAGCGACCAATGGTAAACTTATGATAACGTAACATATCCATAACACCAACAGCAGGCAAGCCTACTCCAAATAAATCAGGCCTTTGATTAATTACGGCACCTACCAATAAACCACCATTTGATCCACCTTGCAAACCGATTTTTTCTTTTGATGTATAATTTTCTTCAATTAAATATTCAGCAGCAGCAATACAATCGTCAAAAACATTTTGTTTTTGCATCAGAGTTCCTGCTTTATGCCACTCTTCACCATATTCGCCTCCACCTCGCAAATTCATATAAACAAAAACTCCACCTTGTTCGAGCCAGGCTAAACGCATGGCACTAAAATATGGTGTTAAACTAATATTAAAACCGCCATATCCGTAAAGCAATACTGGGTTAGATCCGTTCATTGGAATATCGTTTTTATGCACAATAAACATGGGCACTTTGGTCCCATCTTTACTTGAATAAAATACTTGCTTTGTGTTATATTTCGTTGCGTCGAAATCAATCTGTGCTTCCTGATATAACTCAGAGGTGTTTTCTTTTACATTATATTTATATACGGTTGATGGGATTGTAAAAGAGGTTATGGTATAAAAGGTAATTTCATCTTCAAGTTTACCTAAAAAACCACTAACTGTTCCTAACACCGGAAATTCAATATCATATTCATACGTACCTTCTGTGCTATATACTTCAACATGGCTATGTGCATCTTTCAAATAAGAAGCTATTATTTTACCTCCAACCAATTGAACCTCTCTTAAAACTTCAGATTTTTCAGTAATCACTTCCTTCCATGAATCTTGATTTGGATTTGTTGGGTCAATAGCAATAACTTGGTATTTTGGAGCATTATAATCGGTCAATAGTAGAATTTGCCCATTTACATGATCGACTGCCTGATAATCATAATCAAACGTTTCAATGACTTTAACAATTTCACTATCTTTCTCTAAATTTTTAATATACAAAGCATTTCCGCTGGTTGACTCAGTTACATGAATAAGCATGTACTTTTCATCGGTAGTAACTGAGATTCCAAAGCCCCATTCAGGATGTTCATTATCTTCATAAACCAGTTTATCCTCTGATTGATCAGTACCAACTTCATGAAAATAAACCTTATTGTATTCATTTACTCCCTTAAGTGCATCCCCATCAGCGGGTTCTGGATAACGACTATAAAAGAATCCATTCTTATACCAAGAAATGTCTGAAAATTTTGCCCACTCAATATGATCGGATAGTTGTTTTTTTGTTTTTAAATTGATAACAAAAAGTTCACGCCAATCGGAGCCACCCCTAGAAATACCATAAGCTAAATAATTTCCATCGGGTGAAGGAGTAAAATTTGTTAAAGAAACTGTTCCATCTTCCGATAAAGTGTTTGGATCTAAAATAACTCCATCCTCAGCATCCAAACTTGTTCTCATGTAGGCAACACTTTGGTTTTGAAGTCCGTTATTCTTAAACACATAATAATTACCCCCTTTTTTAAAAGGAGCTGAAATTTTGGGATAGTCCCAAAGCTGGGTTAATCGTTCCTTTACTGAATTACGAAAAGGTATTTCTGCAAGATAAGAATCAGTAACTGCATTCTGAGCTAAAACCCATGATTTTGTTTCTTCTGAATTATCATCCTCCAACCAACGATAAGGATCTGAAACTTCGTGACCAAAATACACATCTACTGTATCAACCTTTTCGGTTACCGGAAAAACTACTTTACTTTTGTTTGGATTACATGCCATAATAGCGGCAAAAATAATAACATAAAATATCTTCTTCATTTTTATTTGGATTGATTAATCATATTTCTTTTGTGTATATGGCAAGCAGATAAAACTCACTAAAAATATTAGTAGTATTCAGCATATTATATTAACGCTTTGTTTTAACTGCATTACACTTACAATATAGTAACTATAAATAAAATACGAATGATGTTATAAAAATAGCTCGCCCACTTGCTGTTTAAAAATTAATACCTATATTTGCGCACTTAAAATTTATAAGGATATACTTATACTGTTTCATTTAAAAACAAAACGGTTATGTACTTAACTACAGAGAAAAAACAAGAGTTCTTCAAAACTTACGGAAAAAGTGCCGAAGATACAGGTTCAACAGAAGGTCAAATAGCTTTATTTAGCTATAGAATTGCTCACTTAACTGAGCATTTAAAGAAAAACAAAAAAGATTTTAGTACTCAAAAAGCACTATTAGCTTTAGTAGGTAAAAGACGTAGTTTATTAGACTACCTTAAAAACAAAGATATTGAAAGATATCGTGTTATCATTAAAGCATTGAACTTAAGAAAATAATACACAAAGGGGGTTTTTAATAAACCCTCTTTTTTTTACCCTCTCTCCAACAACCCTCTATATATAATTTCGAGCATAAATATTCAACATATATATTAATATAAGACAGTGTATTTTGCAACCTTATTAAAAGCACCTATATTTGCCAACGAAAAATAAAATAATAATTTTTGGCTTGCTAATTAACACAAGAAAAGAAACCGGCAAGCTGGTTAGAAATCAAAAAGATGAAAATTGTAAACAAAGAAATTGATTTAGGCGACGGCCGTATCATTAACATTGAAACAGGAAAGTTAGCAAAACAAGCTGACGGATCTGTAGTAGTAAAAATGGGCAATACTATGCTATTGGCCACTGTAGTATCAGCAAAAGATGCTAAACCTGATGTGGATTTTATGCCACTTTCAGTAGATTATAAAGAAAACTATGCGGCCGCAGGTCGTTACCCAGGAGGATTTCTTAAACGTGAAGGAAGACCAAACGATTCAGAGATTTTAGTATCTCGTTTAATTGATCGTGCTTTGCGCCCACTATTCCCAGAAGATTACCATGCAGATACATTTGTTAACGTAACACTTATCTCAGGTGATAAAGAAACTATGCCTGATGCTTTAGCTGGTCTTGCAGCATCTGCATGTCTTACAGTTTCAGATATTCCATTTCAAGGACCAATTTCGGAGTGTAGAGTTGCTCGTGTTGAAGGTGTTTTTAAAGTAAACCCAACAAGACAAGAACTTGAAGTTGCCGACTTAGAAATTATGGTAGGCGCAACTATTGATAATATTTTAATGGTTGAAGGTGAAATGAAAGAAGTTTCAGAAGCTGAAATGCTTGAAGCTATTAAAATTGCACACGAAGCTATTAAAGTTCAATGTCAAGCTCAAATTGAATTAGCCAATGAAGTTGGTTCAAACGAAAAACGCGAATATTGTCATGAAGTAAATGACGAAGAGCTTAAAGATAAAATTTGGAAAGAAACTTACGATAAAGTTTATGCTGTTGCTGCTAAATGCAATGCAAATAAACACGAAAGAGCAGCAGATTTCAAAGCGGTTAAAGAAGAGTTTTTAGCACAATACTCAGAAGAAGAATTAGCTGAATTAAATACAACCTTAGTTGGTAAATACTACCATGATGTTGAGAAAGAAGCTGTTCGCAACCTAGTATTAGACACAAGAAAACGCTTAGATGGTAGAAAAACTGATGAGATTCGTCCTATTTGGAGTGAAGTAGATTATTTACCTTCAGCACACGGTTCAGCCATATTTACAAGAGGTGAAACTCAATCGTTAACTACTGTTACTTTAGGAACTAAGCTTGACAACAAACTTATTGACGAAGTACTTCGCCAAGGAAAAGATAATTTTTTATTACACTATAACTTTCCTCCATTTTCGACCGGTGACGCAAGAATGAATCGCGGAACAGGACGCCGTGAAATTGGACATGGAAACTTAGCACACCGTGCACTTAAAAACATGCTTCCAACAGGCGATGATAATCCTTATGCAATTCGTATCGTTTCTGACATTTTAGAATCGAATGGTTCATCATCGATGGCTACTGTATGTGCTGGAACATTAGCATTGATGGATGCTGGTATTAAAATTGCTAAGCCAGTAACAGGTATTGCAATGGGATTAATTACCAAAGATGATAACTTTGCGGTACTTAGCGATATTTTAGGTGACGAAGATCACTTGGGTGATATGGACTTTAAAGTAACAGGAACCAGAGATGGTATTACCGCTACTCAAATGGACATTAAAGTTGATGGTTTACCTTATGAAGTTTTAGAGCAAGCTTTAGAGCAAGCTAAAGAAGGACGTTTACACATCTTAGATGAGATATCGAAAACTTTAGATGCTCCAAGAGAAGATCTTAAACCATATGCTCCTCGTGTAGTTAAATTAACTATTCCTAAGGATTGTATTGGTGCTTTAATTGGACCTGGTGGAAAAATTATTCAGGAAATTCAAGCTTCGACTGAAACAACTATTATTATTGAAGAAGTTGATAATCAAGGAAAAGTTGAAGTTGTAGCTAACAACAAAGACAATATTGATGCTGCTTTAGCACGCATTAAAGGTGTTGTTGCTGTACCTGAAGTTGGTGAAATATACAAAGGAAAAGTAAAAGCTATTGTTGCTTTTGGTGCTTTCATCGAAATACTTCCTGGAAAAGAAGGCTTACTTCACATTTCAGAAATTGAGTGGAGACGCTTAGACAAAGTAGACGAAGTACTTAAAGAAGGTGATGAAGTTGAAGTTAAATTAATTGACGTTGACAAATCGGGAAAATTGAAACTTTCGCGTAAAGTTTTATTACCAAAACCTGAAAGAAAATAAGTTTTCGGAAAAACATAAAAACAAAAACCGCTTCGAATTGAAGCGGTTTTTTTATGCCTCCCTTTTTGTAATAGGTTTTATTTTATAAATATGTTTTACCTATGAAAAACATATTATTTCAATTAACTTCCAATATTCAATATCTACACCCTTTAAATATACTACCTTTATTTTCCAATCATAAATATATTAACATCAATGAAATCGATTCAAATCACTATTTCAGGTAAAGTTCAAAACGTTGGATTCCGATTTCATACTCATAAAAAAGCCCAACAACTGGGAGTAAAGGGTTTTGTTAAAAACCTTGCCAACGGAAACGTATACATCGAAGCTGAAGCGGAGGAGGACAACTTAGACCAATTTATCGCCGGGTGATATCATGGGCCTGATTGGGCAAGAGTTATAGATGTGAAAATTATTGAGCAACCTTTATGTGGTTTTTTAGCGTTTGAAATTAAGAAATAACAATTAAAGTGAACATTTACTTCTCTAAGGTTTATCTTTTTCTATCTTTGCATTTAGGCATTGAATAAATAAATATACAAAAATGAAGACATTTATTTCTATTTTAGCGTCAACACTATTCTTTTTAAGCAGCTTATCTCAAACATCGACAGACATTGATTTAAAAGAAATATTTGAAGGTTACGAATTGGCTGGATGCATGGTAATATACGACCAAAATAAAAATGAGTTTTTCAGATACAATAATAATTTATGTGATACTGGCTATATCCCAGGATCAACTTTCGCTATACCTAATGCTTTAATAGCCCTAGAAGAAGGTGTAATACTTGATGACAAACAGGAAATTATCTGGAATAATCATACATGGAGGATTAAGGCATGGAATAAAAACCAGACTCTTAAATCAGCTGTTGAATCTTCGTGCATATGGGTGTTTGCTGAGTTTGCAAATCAAATAGGCATTGACAAGTATAAAACATACACAGAAGAGTTTGGATATGGAAATAAATTAATAGGCGAACCTGAAAATCGATTCTGGCTTTCCGGTGATTTGCGAATCTCGGCCAATCAACAAATTGATTTTCTAAGAAAATTCTACAATTATGACCTGTCCCTGCAACAAAGGTCAGTTGATATTGTAAAAAACTCAATTGTTAAAGAGAAAAATGAAAAATTCACGCTAAGTACAACGTTTGGATTTGGACAAGTTGACTCACAAACCAATATTCTTTGGCAGGTTGGCTGTATTAAGATTGACAACAATGTATACTTTTTTGCTTTAAACGCAAAAGCTCCCAAACACTATTCAGCAGATGAAGCAAAGAGATATTTATTGAAGGACATATTAAAAGAGCTGAAGATATTGAACTAATCTAATTACTTTTTTAAAAGTTTAATATCATCAAGAGTCTGACCTAATTCTTCCCAATTATGCATTTCGATTTCTAAGTCCTTTTTAAGTTTTTCGTATTGTTCAAATACTGATTGATCATTAATATTTTCAGGATTAGCCAGCAGCTGATCCATTTTCTCAATCTCTGCTTCCAATTCCATTATTCTGGTTTCACTTGTTTCAACCGCACGTTGAGCTTTCCGTATTTTTTTATCTAGTTCCTTACGCTCCTCGTACTTTAGTTTACTGTCTGTTTTATCTTTTACTACATTTTCACTTGACTGTTTCTTTGAAGCATTTAACTGATTCAAGGTTTCCATGCGTTTTTTATGCAAGAAATCGGAAATTCCTCCTAAATGTTGTTTGGCTTTTTTACCGGTAAATTCATAAACAGTACCTACAACTCCATTCAAAAAATCTCTGTCATGCGAAACCAATATCACCGTTCCATCATAAGCCAAAAGCGCTTGCTTCAAAATGTCTTTCGAGCGCATATCTAAATGGTTTGTTGGCTCATCGAGCACCAATAAATTTGCAGGTTCAAGCAATAATTTAGCCAATGACAATCTAGCTCTTTCTCCTCCGGAAAGTACACTAACCTTTTTGTCAATATCCTCACCCCTAAATAGAAATGATGCTAAAATATCACGTATTTTTTTCCTAACCTCACCAGTAGCTACATCATCAATGGTTTGAAAAACGGTGCGATTATCGTCCAACATTTCACTTTGATTCTGTGCATAATATCCAATCTTAATATTAGGTCCAACTTTTAAATGTCCTTTATAATCATGTTCCCCTATTATTACCTTCGAGAAAGTAGTTTTTCCCTCACCATTTTTGCCAACAAAAGCTATTTTTTCGCATTTTTCAAGAATAAAATCAAGCTCATTCAATACTAAATGGTCACCAAAACTTTTCGACAATTCTTTAGCTTCGACCACAATTTGCCCTGAATGCGGAGCTGGTGGAAATTTAAAATGAATAGAAGATTTATCTAATTCATCAATCTCAACACGTTGCATTTTTTCAAGCATTTTGATTCTACTCTGTACTTGAACGGCTTTAGTAGCCTGGTACCTAAACCTACTTATAAAAGCCTCAATATCCTCAATCTTTTTTTGTTGGTTTTCATAGGTAGCTTTTTGCTGCTCCAACATTTCGTGTCGTAACTCTACATATTTTGAATAAGAAACTTTATAATCATAAACTTTACCTAAAGATATCTCAATAGTACGAGTGGTTAAATTATCAAGAAAAGCCTTATCATGCGACACAACCACAACAGCTCCTTCATACACTTTTAACATATCTTCGAACCATTGCACCGACTCAATATCCAAATGGTTTGTTGGCTCATCAAGAAGCAACACGTCGGGCTTTTGCAGCAAAACTTTAGCCAACTCTATGCGCATTCTCCAGCCACCACTAAACTCTCCCGTAGGACGTTCAAAATCAGTCCTCAAAAAACCTAAGCCCAATAAAGTACTTTCTATATTGGCCTCAACACTACCTCCTCCTAAAATGTTAAAACGATCACTTTTTTCAGTTACCTGATTAATCAGTTCCAAATAATCAGCCGAATCATAATCAGTTCGGTTTGCAATTGCATCATTTAGTTTTGCTAAATCCTTTTGTAAAGACAATATTTCTGTAAACGCACTTAATGTTTCTTTATAAACAGTCTTAGTATCTGAAACTGTCATTTGTTGAGGCAAATAACCAATAGTTGTGTCTTTTGGTATTCCAATTTGACCTTTATCGTAAGCTTGTATTCCACAAAGCACTTTTAACAATGTCGTCTTCCCTGCTCCATTCTTCCCTGTTAAACCTATCCTATCGCGCGAATTAATTAAAAAACTAATGTCATCGAACAAAGGTGTTCCCGAAAACTCAACCGTTATGCCATTTAGTGAAATCATAAATACTATTTTAATCTGCCCCAAAAATATAAAAACTATTGGCTTTCTACTGGCAAAATTTTAGAATAAAGAATATTGAGCATCAGCTATTCAAAATTTTCACTATTTTAGAATAAAATATTATTAATATGCCCAAAAAACTAGTAACACACACAGCAAACTTTGGAACTATGCCGGTTTTTATGACCGCAATAAGCACAATACTTGGAGCTATTTTATTTTTACGCTTTGGCTGGGCTGTTGGTAATGTCGGCTTATTAGGTACTTTAGGCATAGTTTTGCTAGGGCATTTAATTACTGTGCCTACGGCTTTAGCAGTTGCCGAAATTGCCACTAACCAGAAAGTTCTTGGTGGAGGAGCATATTATATTATTTCCCGTTCGTTTGGTTTTAACATTGGAGGAGCAATTGGTATTGCCCTATATTTTTCGCAAGCCATAAGTGTAGCTTTTTATATTATTGCTTTTGGCGAGGCTTTTGATCCTATTATTGAAATCATTCAAAACAAGCACGGAATACTCATTGAAAAATCGTGGATAACAATTGGGTCAACCATAATAATTTCAGCACTCATGCTTACTCGTGGCGCTAATATGGGTATGAAATTTTTATATTTTGTAGTAGCTTTACTACTAGCATCATTAGCCATGTTCTTTTTAGGTAAACCCGAAGGTGGTTTCCATGAAGTAAACTATTATGCCCATGTTGAAGATCCAAAGGAATTCTTTTATGTATTTACAATTATCTTCCCTGCCTTTACAGGGATAGCTGCTGGCCTTGGTCTTTCGGGCGATTTAAAGAATCCGCAAAAATCAATTCCTTATGGAACCATTGCAGCAACTATAGGTGGATTGATAATATATATTTTGGCAGCATTCAAATTCTCAGCTTCGGCCTCACCTGCAGATTTAGATACGGACCAATTAATAATGAGTAAAATTGCTGTATGGGGGCCAATTATCCCACTTGGTTTGGCTGCGGCTTGTTTATCTTCAGCTTTAGGATCAATAATGATTGCACCTAGAACTATTCAAGCCATTGGCATGGATTCAATTTTACCATCCAGAGGTATAAATTCCTGGTTAGCCAAGGGGAAAGCTAAAGACAATGAACCAATAAATGGATCAATAATAACCATAATTATAGCTTTTGGGTTTGTTTTTGTTGGCGATATAAATGTAGTTGCTGAAATTATATCAATGTTTTTCATGATTACCTACGGTGCAATTTGTTTAATATCATTCTTAGAACATTTTGCAGCTGATCCGGCCTACAGACCAACCTTTAAGTCTCGTTGGTATATTTCAGCTATTGGTGCCGCACTCTCATTTTGGGTAATGTTTAAAATGAATACAGTTTATGCTTTTATTTCAATAATAATTATGAGCTTACTATATTTCATGATAAACAATTCAAGTAAAGACAAAAAAGGACTGGCAAAACTGTTTAAAGGAGTCGTTTTTCAATTGAGTCGCCAATTACAGGTATTTGCACAACGAGCCGACAAAGAAGACCGCGAAATAAGCTGGAGGCCATTTACCATTTGTATTTCATCCGATACTTTTAAAAGACGCTCTGCTTTTGATATATTAAGATGGATATCGTACAAATATGGATTTGGAACATATATTCATTTCATTAAAGGCTTTTTAAATGAGCATACCAATAACGAATCAAAAGAAGTATTGGGTAGACTTATAAACCTAGCATCGGGCAGTAAAAACAAAGTATATTTAGACACAATTATTAGTCCTTCGTACACTTCAGCAATTGCACAGGTTATTCAATTAACTAATATATCTGGCAAAGTTAATAACATGGTATTATTCGAGTTTAGCAGAACCGAACCTGAATCAGTAAACGAAGTATTAAATAATTTTCAATTACTGGAGTCTACCGATTTCGATGTATGCGTACTAAACACCTCATACAAAAGCTTTGGCTATAAAAAAGAATTACATGTATGGATAAGTCATGAAGATTATGAGAATTCTAATCTTATGATATTACTAGCCTATATTATTCTCGGTCACCCCGATTGGAAACGTGGGCAAATTAAAATATTTGCAGCTTACCCAAAACAAGACTTACAAAGTCAGAAAGAAAAGCTTTTAGAATTAATCAAATCAGGCCGATTGCCGATATCTCCTTCAAACATTAATTTAATACCGATTGATCCAAATGCAAGTATGAAAAGCACTATAGAGCAATATTCCATTGATGCAGATTTAACCATTATCGGTTTTAACTACCACAAGTCTGATAATATTGAATCCGAAGAGCTTTTTAATGGTTATGGTGATGTTGGAAATATTTTATTTGTTAGTGCTACAAAAGCCAAAGAAATAAAATAGTTCTCTGCACTACATTTTATGGAAAATGTGAGAATAAACAATCATTAAGAATCTGCAATAACAAAAGTACAAGGTATTAAACTTTTAAATTTGTGAACTCTTTTGTCACCTTAAAGTCATACTCCGGATATTCATAAATTGGCATTCTGGCTTCCGTTTCACCTATCGAATAACCATGCATTAATTCATATTCACTAATATCCTCACCATTTTTTTCGATCTGTTTAATGTATTGCCTAACCGTTTTTGATTCAACCACTACGAAGTTTTGCATTTTCTTGATAATTGGACTATGGTTTCGATGTACATCATGTTCAAACTCTAAAATACGATGACCAAAGCGAGTAATCCCAATTACTCTAAAAGATAAACTTTTTCCCACACCTGGAATATTCATAACATTCCGATCGGTGGCTAAAAATGGCACACCACCCTCAATTCTTAATTGATCAATTTTTTTACTAATATTCTCGGCATCGATAGGTAGATTTTTAATTGCAGAAAGGAATTTTTGGGGTATCCTACCTATAACTTTTTCTTCAACCGACTCTTGAACAGTACGTGCATTTACTGTAAAGTTATAGCTATTTTCTTTAAACCCTTTAACCGAAAAAGTATAATAAGATACCACACCACAATCGTTTAGTACTTTGCGAAGTTTTGCTGCATGACCTCGCACCGAGGCTGCGGTAGTAAATACCATTTGGTTTGTCACCATCCACCCGGCTGAAATCAGTTTTTGAATACCTTTAATAGCTTCAGGCGTTACCTCTACACCTGTTACAAAATGTGTTTGAATTACAAATTGTTTAAACCCAATTTTTGAAGCTTTAGTTTTAAAATCACCTAATATTTTTATTAATTCTTTAGTTATTCTTTGGGGTAAATAAACGGGCAATCGGGTTCCAAGTCTCACCCTTAACATTTCAGCTAACTTTTCACCATCAGGCAAATGTTTATTTTTTTCTATTTTTCCTAATGCCATATTATAAACAGCATCCAAAATCTTTTTTAACGATTTATCTGAACTCATAAAGGCATCTCCACCTGTAATTAAAATATCGCGCAACTGTGAATCATTAGCGTAATACTCCATTAGTTTACTTAAGCGTTGATCCCAGGAATCATCAGGTTTTAAATTATCGACATTAAAATTTAAGTGCCCATTTTGGAAATCATACATACGTTGGCACGAAACACACAAACCTCCACATGCCCTACCCATAGTGTCTGGAATTAAAATAGCAACTTCAGGATACCGGCGATGTATATTATACTGCGAAGGTAATATCCATCCTGCTGCATTAGGTTTTCCAGGCACAACAACATCTTCTTTTTCCCAAGCAACAATTCTACCAAACTCATTTACTAACTCTTCACTATAAAATACATAGTCGCGAATAACCTGATCAGCCCCTATTCCAATTTCATATTCCCTTATATTTAATAGTGACAAATAATACGGATTTACGAAAAAAGGTATTCCCAGTTCACGAGCCTTTTCCAATAATTTTATGGTATCCGGAGTAATTGTATTATCTAGCATTTCGTTCATTGTTTCAGGATCGCGGATAGCAAATTTTATATGAAATCGCCAATCGTTCCACCATTCATCAACCTGTTGTATTTTTTCTTTATCAGTTAAACCTTTCTTAAATTTATATTTTGCACTACTCCATACACCGGTATCTAATTTCTTAATAATAATCTTTATTATTCTACGTCTATTCCTTTGTCTAATCTTCTTTACATGTTCTTCGTTTCCTGAAGGATGGCGATCCATCCAACGTAAAACCTGATCTTTAGTTGGGAGTTCATATTTCTGCAAGCCATTAAATTGTCTAAACAATGCCAACATATCAATAAAAAAATCATATTTGGCTCCACCTATACCTTTATTAGCTGCTAGCCAAAGTATCCTAAAGGGTTGTATACTTGTAACTCTATTGTGTAGATTTGCATCTTCAACTTTTCGCCCGGCATTTTTAATATAATCAAGAATTCGAATGGCGGCAATTTCTTTCCACAATAGATTCCTAAGAGCTTCTCTTCCATTATTCTCATTGCTGAAAAACTTATAAGCACTGGAATTTATCCCTATTTCTTCACAAACCCATTCCTCAATTTTGGCATGAACTTCCTTTATTCCTTTTGAGTTTTGTAGGATCTCTCTAAGTTTTGGGTTTTCTTCTAATATTAATAATAATGTTTTATAAGATCGAACACTAATTTTATTCTTATCTATTTCAGTATAATACAAATCTCTCATCTCCATTTCCATAATGCAAATATTTATTTCACCCAAAGTTTTTATGAGCAATGAAAAAAAATAGAATTGGTTAGAATAAACCAACAAGGAAGCTAAATGCGAATGCGTTTTAAGACCCCTTTCCCCTATTTTACAAAAATAGTAAATACAAGAAGGAAAAACAACGTGTTTAGGAACTATCTAAAACTATTTGCTTTATTTAAAAAAAATCAGTTAACTAATTCGTTACGATTGGTGTCAAGTTTAAGGAAGATAAAAACAAGAAAAGTAAAGCCCCACAATGATGAACCACCATAGCTGAAAAATGGCAATGGTATACCTATTACCGGAGCCAAACCTATTGTCATTCCAATATTAATAGCCACGTGAAAAAACAATATTGATGCCACCGCATATCCATACACTCGACTAAATCTTGATTTCTGCCTTTCGGCCAAAAATAGTATTCGCAACATTAAAAATACAAACAAAGAAATAACTAAAGTTGAACCAAAAAAACCCCATTCCTCACCAACAGTGCAAAAAATAAAATCGGTGCTTTGCTCAGGGACAAATTTAAATTTAGTTTGTGTTCCTTGTAAATAACCTTTACCGTATACACCCCCAGAACCAATGGCTATTTTTGATTGGTTAACGTTATAACCTGCCCCATAAGGATCTGATTCAATACCAAGTAAGTGATTTATTCTACGTTGCTGATGGTCGTCTAAAACTTTATTAAAAACATAATCAACTGAATAGGCATAAGCAATTGATCCGAAAAGTATAACCAAAAGCAAATAAGCTTCACTAATTTTGTGTTTATATATTTTGGTTAAATACCATAGTGTTGATAACCCTAAAGCTAACAACAAAGGTATTGTTCTCGACAGTTCTGGAAAAAAAAGTTGTGCCAAATATCCAAAACCAATACTTAGAGTAGCCAATAAAGCAATTCCTATAACCGCCATCTTAATATTACGCCGTAATAAATAAAAGGATATAAAAGCAAAAACCTCAAGAATAAGGACTACAATATAGTTTTCGTATAACGATGAAAGTACGAACAATGCTATTGCTAAAAAACCTCCCAGCATATAAACCGAAGGCATGCCTTCTCGAAAAAATACAAGAAAAAACACTACAAAAACTAAGGCTGAACCAGTATCATTCTGTAAAAGAATAAGTATAGCCGGCAAAAAAGCAATTAAGACAAAAGTTAAAATGCTTTTAATTTTTTCGGGTTTAAAATTATATTGACTTAAATATTTTGCCACAGCCAAAGACGTTGCAAACTTAGCAAACTCGGCAGGTTGTATGCGAATTGACCCTATAACAAACCATGATTTTGCTCCATTTACCCGTACACCAAAAATTA
>Ga0316187_10002309_pt1 | contig 16606 bp, 15 predicted proteins | sample CroRivburrow1_MG_FD_204927 | JGI IMG/M metagenome (GOLD analysis project Ga0316187, IMG submission 204927) | Coastal sediment microbial communities from Maine, United States - Cross River worm burrow 1 | ecosystem: Environmental > Aquatic > Marine > Coastal > Sediment | place: USA: Maine... | reverse complement strand
CGGCGGGGGCTCGAAATGAACCGCGACCCGAATGCGGCTCGGCACTGGGGTTTCGCCTCGCGTCGCCGGCTCGAAGGTCCAGGTCCTGACCGCTCGAACGGCTTCCGCGTCGAAGTCGAGGCCCGCTGAATGCTCGACGACGACGTCGGTCACCTCACCCGCCGCCGTCACCGTGATGCGAAGCACGACAGTCGGGTGAAGGTCGCCGTCTTCGCGACCGGCTGGATAGGAAGGAGCCGGCGCCGACAAGAGGTGAGGGGGGTGGAGCTCGGCGTCCGCAGCCGTGCCAGTTTTGGTGCCAGCGTCAACCTCCGGCGCCGTATCGCCCGGCGGGGGCTCTTCGTCCTGCGCACGCACCGGTGCGCCCACGGAGAGGAATACTCCGAGTGCGAGGACGGCCAGGTTGTGGTTATGGATTCCCTTCATTCACTGCTCTTGCCTGTGCGCGCACGTGGGGCGCGGGTCGTTCGATCGCTTGACGAACGAGCTAGGCAGGAGGTGAATTTTTGGGTGCGGTCCGGTAGCGCGGGGCGGGCTCCGGATGCCAAGGCGATGCGGGATGAGCGCACGTGTCGCGGCTGTCTACTAGTGCGACGAACGATGCGTTCTTGATCTCGGCGGCAGCATCTCGGCGCTCCGCGGAGTGGCTGCAGTGTTCATGCGCCGCTTCCGAGCCGGTGTCGGAGGCACCTTCGAACGCGTGCACGTCGGCGACTTCGTCGGCTGTCGCGGCATGCTCGTGCCCCTGCTGGTCGCCATGGACGAGGTCGCCGTGTTCGGCGCAGCGCGTGTGCTCCACGAGGAGCATGTGGCCGCCCGTCGAGCCCTGAAGAAACAGCCCGACGACGGCGAGCAGCGTACAACTGTGCCGAATCATTGCGGAACTGCGGATGATGTCGCTAGGGCGCAACATGGGAGAACGCCGAGTATGACCGAATCGGCCCCGACATCAAACACGCGTCGAGGCGCGCCGAAGTCCGTCACCCTGCCGGGCTACACGCCTCGGCCGCGTTCCATCGCCCGGATGACAAGAGCCCGATCGGGCACGCTCCTCCGCTTTGGGCACGCTTCCTTCTTCTTTTTGTCTGCGGTATCCAGATAACAGCTGGGCAATGTCGCCGTTCGCCGGGAGGCGCGTATGCGAGTTTGGATAGTGACTCTGATCGGGTTGGTGGCTTCCTGGGTGGTCGGTTGTAGCGACGACGCGACCCAAGGTTCGGGAGGCGCGGCTGGAACGGGTGGCACGGCCGGGGCCGGCGGCGACACCGGTGTCGTGGTGTTCATCCCGGAGGGCGCCAGTGAAGATGCCGTGGAGGCGAGCGTGCGCGAACTCGACGCAAGTGGGTTCCCGAACACCGAGGACTTGGTCGCGCCCGTATTCGACATCGGTCCGAGCGGCACGGAGTTCGCCGTCGGGGTGACCGTTGGCATTCCGATCGATCCCGACACACCTGCGGGAACGACGATCGAGGTGGTGCGGTTCGACGACGCGAGTGGTGAGTGGGAGCCACTCGGGGGCACGACGATCATCGGCGCGGCAGCGTTTGCCCAGACCGACCACTTCAGCGTGTTCTCTGCGCTGGGCGGGGTGGCCGCGGCTGCGTGCGACAACCTTTGGACTGGAGGGCCGGGCACGGTTCCCCCATTGCACACGGCTGGCGGCCTCACCGTGGTCCCTGGCGTCAAGACTTCCGAGGACATTGCGTTCTCGGGCCCTTCCGAGATATCGCTCGGATCGACTTGGGAGAGCGAGTCGTGCAGCGTGACCGTCTCGGGGAACTTTGGTCCGGGGCTGGTGGGCGATGGCGCGTGGACCGACTATTCCAACGCCGGGGGCGGCGGCAACATCCCGCAGTCAGGTGCCTACTCATTCCTGATCCAGCACCAACCCCCAAACGACCCGCGCGGTCCGTATCTTGGGTTGAGCGACCCGTGCCACGCGCCACTCGGCGCCTATCCCTACAACCTCAACATCAACTTCGCCGCCAACTGCATCGATCGTTGCGCCGGGGTGACCTGCCAACCCGGCAATGACCCGTGTGCGACCGTTGCGTGTAACCCGGTCAACGGACTGTGTGAGCCCGTGCCGAACGCCGGCACCTGCGGCAGCTCCAATGCAGGGCGGTGCATTCAAGGGATGTGCATCGTCGAGGTTCAGATGGGAGGGGGCGCCAGCGGTGATAGCGTCTGCGCGGCAGAGGGCCTCACCTGCGATAGCGTGCCCGTCATGAATCCACCTGAAGCCGCCTGTATCGCGTTCAATCCGACTGCGACCGTGAGCGCCGACATCAACGGCTGGGAGCAAGGCGTCTACTGCGACGACAACATGGGCAAGGCTTGCGAAGGAAGAATCAACGACTGCCATAGCTGCCCCGCGTGCAACGCAGGCCTCGTGTGCACGATCGTCAACTCCGACCTCATCGAGAGGCTGTACGCCCGATGCGTCCCCTGAATCGCAACTCGCTAGTTCTGCAAGTTGCGGAGGCTCCGTCACGGATGCGCGCTATGCGACACGACGATTCGTACCCGCAATCGGATGACCCGACGCGCTGTTCTTGGTCGTGACGTGCCGCGCTCAGCGTTGCTTGCGTTCGAGAATCCACTGTCGATTGCCGACGCTCTGGTGCACCTGAACCGCTTGCAGGCCCAGCGCGCGTGCCCAATCCGGTAGACTGGGCTCGACCATCGACACGACTTCGTATCCGCTCAGCGTGTCGTCGAGAATCGACTGAAAGAAGGTTCGCGCATCCTGATCGGCTTGGTTGTTGGCCAACACCGCCGGAGTGGCTTCGCCTTGCCGCACAGTCCGGGGAACGAACTCATGTGCCGAGTACTCGGGGACGATCAACACGTCCGGCTGACGCTCGACGATGTTCGCGTATGGCTCGTCGATCTCGAGGGCACCGATGAGTGGATTACGCCCCGCAATCGGGCGCCGACTCACACGCTGAAGCCGATACGGCGAGCTCTCGGATACGTCGAAGTGAGGAAGGTGCACGAGGAGGTGGTAGGTCTCGACCACCGTGCCGGGCGCAAGCCGAGACAGATACTCCGACACCTCGTGTCGCGCATCCCCTCTCTGGGTGAGATGCACCTCAAAGCTATGTGCGGCCGACCACACGACGAGGCATGCGCCAAGCGCGTAAGCCAGACGTTGCGCAAACACTCCGTGTCGAGCGCTCCAGTCGACGAGCGCGGCCGAGCCGACGCCTCCGTAGTAGGCGAGCCAAAAACCGAACGGCAAGAGGAAGCGATGCTCACACCGCGCAACGACGAGTGTGAAGAACAGAAGGCTGCTTACACCGGTGCAAAGTGGCAACAAACGAAAGGTTCGGACCCGAAGACCGCCTTCGTTCTTTGCAAGCGCCGCAACACCGATGCCGAACCAGCAGAGCGCGACCACGAGCCAGGGCCACAGGTAGGGTTGCTGCGCGAAGAAGAGATCGACGACGTTCCGGGACAGGCCTTCCGGTGTTCGATCGTAAGTCATCCAGTCGTGGCTCGCTCCCCCGGTCAGCTCCCGAAAGCGCACCGCGAAGCCGCTTGGGTTGAGTATGCCTCCGCCGAGAAGACCGAGAGAGAGGGCGCCGGCCAACGTGGCCCACGCGGTGTTCACATGGTGGTGGCGTCGGTCGCCGAGTGGCTGATCCTTTCGGAGGGGCAGGAGCAAGAGGTACACGAGCCCCGTCAGGACGAACCCCGCGTATGCTTGGTCCTTCGTTGCAACCGCCGCGCCCGCGAAGATACCGAACCAGATGTAGTCTTTGCGCCGCCGGCTCTCAGCGATCGTCAGGAGCCGGTCGATCGCGACGACGGTCCACATCATGTACGGGCCGTCGAGGTTGCTGACTCGACCGTAGTACGCGAACGAGAGCGAAGTCGCGGCCCAGATGGCAGCCCAGCGACCTGCTCGAGCGTTTACGGTGCGGCGTGCGATCCGCGCTAAGAACAGGATCGAGATGCAGGCCATCGCGAGTCCGAGGCCTTTGGCGATGATCGATACGCCCGTCATCGTGGGTACCGTCAGCATCTGCGCCTTCAGCGCTGGAATGCTCCACTCGCCGCCGCGGAGCGCCGCCGGGAGCAGCACCGGAAGCGACAGGATCCCGAGCACCAGGTTGTGAAACAGCGGGTATCGATGGCCCTGCCCGGGAGTCAAATTCACTCCAATCCCGCCGAAGAAGTCGCGAGGCGCGATGCCGTCGTTCTCCCAGCCGTAACTACCGGGAAGGTCCCAGCCCATCGCGAGCAATTGCGAAATCGCAAAGGCGACAATGATCCAGCCGACGACCTGGTCCTCCCGCAGGATCTTCACGAGACACGGCCGGGCCGGAGCTTGAACGCGTAGAGCCTTCCGAGGTGGCGGATGAAGTTGAGCTGCTCCTTGAGCGACAACTTGCTCTCTCCGTATCGCCTGTCCGCGAAATGGATGGGTACTTCACTGGGCGCCGAAAAGCGCCCCTTTGCGTAGATTTCGAGTGCGACCTTGTACCCGATGGGGGAGAGGATGCTTGGGTCCGGCATGTCGTCCTTGCGGATCGCGAAGAAGCCACTCATCGGGTCCTTTAGCGGGCAGAGCGGACGGGCCATCAGCGAAGGAACCATCGAATTGAGCTTCCGAAAGATGCTCCACTCGTCGTGGATGCTGCCACCGGCCACGTAGCGCGAACCGAGCACGAAATCGCTGCGACGGGACTCCAGTCTAGATACCATTTCGGGGATCGCGCTGGCCGGATGCGAGAGGTCCGCATCCATTACGACGATGATCTCGCCCTTGGCGGCCCTCATGCCGTGAATGACGGCGGTAGCGAGCCCGCGCTCGTCCTTGCGAACGAGGATCCGCACGGGGTGCTCTTTTTGGAGCTCCGCGCAGATCTCTTCCGAGCCATCATTCGAGTCGTCGTCGACGAAGATTACTTCGTAGTCGAGTCCCGCTGGTTCCAACGCCTCGCCGATCGCTCGCGAGAGGGGGCGCAGGTTCTCGGCCTCTTTGTAGGTCGGGACGACAATCGAGATCACGACGCGTTTTCTAGCATAGATTTCTGTGCCCGTGCGTTGGTGGCGTCGGCCCCGGCACTAGGCTAGGAACCCCGCCGAGGTTCGAGCGGTGATTCCTTCCATTGCGCATTTCGTCTGGTACGGAAACAGGCTTCCCTACCTGCATGCCGTGGCGATTCGATCCGCAGCTACCCACGGTGGATTCGATTCGGTTCGGCTTCATCACACCGACCCGCTCGACCCGCTCCCACACGTAACGGCGCTCGATGAGCTGGACAACTTCGAGCTCGTCTCACTCGATGACCGAGAGCTCTGCGATCGGGCGGCAGGTTCATCGCTCGCTGACCTCGTCAGCGCTCTCGAGTCCCCCGTCGCTCGCTCGAACCTCGTGCGCACGGCTCTCGTCTACTTGGACGGTGGCGTCTACCTCGATATGGACACGCTCACGATTCGTTCGTTTGACGAAGTGCGGGCAACGGCGCCCGGATTTCTCGGGGAGGAGCACATCGTCTTCCCGGAGGAGGTCGCCTCGTCTTGGGACCCGCGCGTCAAAGCGAAGGCCTACCTGAGCACCACCGTCCGTGACGTCTGTCGTCGTCTCCCTCACGGCTATCGATACTTCCCCCGAATCGAGCATCACTACCATCGTGCCGTCAATGGCGCGATCATGGGTGGGCTTCCAGGTCACGCGTTTTGTGGTGAATATCTTTCGGCGATGACGCGTGTGCCCAAAGCCCGCTGGAACAAGCCCCACGCGCTCGGCACCCACCTGCTGCAGGCCACCTACAAGCAGTACCGGGGAGATGACCTCCACGCGTTTCCTCCGCCCTACTTCTACCCGCTGCCTCCCGAGATCAGCGCCCATTGGTTTCGTATGTATCGCGAGGGGGTCGACCCGTTCGAAGTCCTCGACCCCGTCACCTGTTGCGTTCACTGGTACGCGTCCGTCCGAACCAAGAAGGTCGTCAAGACGATGGACGAGGCGGAGCTTCGACGTCTGGCGACCCAGCAATTGTTTGCCGGCTTGGCGACCCGAGTGCTCGACGGCGAAGTCATCGAGCGATGAACTCCCCTCTTAGGCAGAGCTGACCAAAACTCTATCAAGGGGACAGGCTGCCCCCCGAAAACTCAAACGATGCCGAGCACTTGGCAGCCCAAACGCGCAGTTTGCGCGAAACGCTGCGCTTCGGAAGTCGCTCGATGGCATGTCGCCTTCGGCGTGAACCGGAGAAAGAAGTCTAGCGCTGCACGGCGCGGAACTCGACGCCGAGGCTCACCGTGATGAAGTGGAGCCAGTTCTTGGTGTAGCCGTCGCTCGGTGGAGTCGGGTTGCTCTGGGTTCCGACGGCACCACCTCCGAGATAGCGAACGTTGAAAAAGCCCGCGACGCGGTCCGTGAAGTCATAGCCAACGCGAAGGCTCGCATCGAGCAAGGCACCCGTAATCTCCTCGTCGCTTCCGTTGATTCCGCTGACGGGCGCGTAGATGCCGTCGATCTCCGTCCCCCACCAAACGCCATTCTCGAAGCCCCAGCGGCCCCGAAACTTGAGCGCCGGCACCGGCCCGATGTCGCGTCGATCTGCGCGGAGGGTGCCGTCTGCCGAGGTGAACGTGATGGTCGCATTTCGGATTTGCAGCGAAACTCCAATTGACACCTCGTCGCCGGGGCGCCGCAAGAAGTCGTACAGATAGCTGATGCGCCAAAATGGGAAGCCATAGGTCGAGTTGAGCGGCGTCTCTGCTGGAAAGACGACATCATCGAACGTCGTGTCCTCGCTCAGCACGGTTTCCCCGTTGAGCCTCAGCGGCTGGTAGAGGAATACGATGCTGTGTCGCCCCTTGAACTTCAGTTCTGTGCTGAAACGAAAGAACGGAAAGAGGACGTCTTGGCCGCCCTCGGCACGGTAGTCGAAACGTGTGCCATCGATGCCGAGCTGAACGATATGACTGGCCACGGCCAGAAACCCAAGCTCGGCTCCAAGGAACCACTCCACGGTCGGGGGCTTTTCGAGAGTCGCCTTGTACTTTGGAGCGATTTGGCTCTCTCCGTAGGCCGACAACTCCTGCGGCGAGTCGTGGCTGTCGGCTTCGTGGGCCCGCACCTGCACCGACATGAGCAAACTTAGCCCCGCAAGAGCAAGCGCGATTCTGGAAGCGAGTGAGCTCATCTTCGTCCGATCCTGGAGTCAGGCTAGCACATCGACACATTCTCATACGACGCGGCTGCTCCGTGCCGCTGACCTAGCGAGGCACGAGCCCAAGCACTTCTTGCATCCGCGTGTCGTCTACTTCGCCGTTCACGATGCCGAGTCGCTTGCCGTCCGCGTTGAACACGCCCACGGCGATGGTCGCCTCGTCCGGGAAGTCGAGCTTCCGGTAGACCTTGCCGTCCCAGTCGCAGAGCACCGTCGTCTTGGGGAGCTGTTTGATGAGCGCCTTGGTGATCGAGCCCTTGGGCACGAAGAACGGTACGTCGTCGAGGTTGCTGAGGCCGATGACGCGCACGCCGGAGGGCGCCTTTGCACGTAAAGCCTTGTCCCATGCCTCCATCGCGTCGGGTGTCTTTCGCGCCATGCCCGCCATCATGATCACCGGGGCGCCCGCAAAGATGTCGGCTTCGGTGTGCTTCTTTCCGTACTGATCGTCCAATTCGAACGCGACGGCCGCACTCACGCCGCCGGCGAGGAGGAGCAGAAGAACAGGAGCGGTGCTTAGGATTCGCTGGGTCATGTTGCTACTCTGGCGCGAGTCTCGGCGCCCACTTGCATCATCGTTTCAAACCCGAGTTTGCCAAGCCCACAATCGTCCTTGTGCATCGCTCGAGTAGAGGGGGACACGCAGGGGGTCGAATAGCTGCCTGATTTCGCGTGCCTGCGCACCGAAGTGCGCGCTTTCCGCGCCGCCGTCCAGATTCCGCGATGGCCGGAGGACAAGCGCCGTCCGTCAGACCAAGCTCGAAGGCGAACGCGGCAAAGTTACATCGCGTTTGAGTGAAGCCTCTGTGCGCCAGCCACTAGCCGAGCAGCGTCCTGATGCACGGCCCTAGTTCGCGTCGACGACGTTGCCTGCGCCGCTGATGCGGATGTCGAGCTGGGGGTCGCCTTTGTACAAGACCGCTCCCGCGCCGCTGAGGTCGACGTTGAGTTTCTCGTTCGCCGTCACGTTCACCGTGCCCTCTCCGGAGAGCAGCACGCTGGTTTCATCGGTCACGAGGCCGAACGCTTCAATGGTCCCGGAGCCGTCGAGAGTGACCTGCTGCCTCGTGCTTTCGCCGGAGATCGTAATGGTGCCTGCGCCGCTGAGAGAGACTTCGACTTCGGTAGAGTTGGTTTCCGCGTTGATCGTGCCTGCCCCGGAGAGCTCGACGTTGTCGAGCTCCGGGATCACGATGTCGACGCGGAACTCGCTTACGTTCTGCACACACTCTGCGAAGCCGATTTCCCAGATTCCATTGATGACGTCTCGATTGAGCAGGTCGATGACGTTTTGCTCGGCACGAACCATGACTTGCTGAGTTGTCCCGGGAACGAGCGTGACCTCGCCCGCGGCCTGGAAGTCGACCCCGGTCAACGCCGAGAGGTCGAGCGTCTGAGAAACGATCGGACCCGAACCACTCACGCAGGAGTCCGAGCTGCCGCACCCTAACGTTAGGGTCGCGAGTATTGGCACCAAGGCCGCCATCGCTGAGGTGACTCTCATCGGCTCGACCCTAGCCACCGACTGCTGGGAGTCAAAATCCTGCGCGGTTGTTGCGAGCTGCTTGCGGGCTCGACAGTCCCGATGGGACCTTCAGCGGGAGCATCTTGGGCGGCGTCCTTCGGGGTCTCTGGGACTCGTTGGCGATATTCCCGCCTTATTGCTTCGAGGGCATCTCCTCCGTTGGGCCCAACATGTACGCGACGAAGTCATGGACGACTGGCTCTATGGCGGCGTCGTCACGGCGCCCGACAGCGTCGTTGATCGCATCCAAGAAGGCGACTTCGTGCAAGACATCCCAGGGGTTGATCCATTCCCCTGCACCGTCGTTCCGTGATCGCTTTGAAATGAGGAACGGGGCGCGGAGCTAGTCGAGAGGAAAAACCGTGAACGTCTTGGCCTCGTCGAAGAGCACGGGGATCGCCCTGTCTGGGTCCATGGTCTGCGTTTGATCCGGACTCCGAAAGTCGGCGGGCAGAACATCCAAGGGGTTGACGTCGGGGTCGAGCACCTCGAGGTCCTGCAGCACGTGCGTCACGAGCTCGCTGCAGAAGAGTCTCTTCGACCCGTGGCCTCGTCCAGTCAGCGTGCGCCAGGGACGTAAACCCGTGTAGAGGGGGCTGAGCAGATAGACCGGGTTCATCTCGAACTTCCGATTCAGGTATTTGTTCACCACGCGCTCTAGCGCTTCGGGATCGACGTTCGGCCGCGCATCCTGGTGCATCCGCATCCAAGCCAGCTCCGTTTCTTTGCAGCAGTCGTAGTTCGGAACGACTTCATCCAAGTCCCGAAGCTGTACGCCCATGAACTTCTTCCCATCGAAGTTTGGCACGGCGTCTTGCTTGCAGTCGGTGCAGCCAAAAACAAAGACAAGATCACAAATTGCGCGATCGGGAACGCAGGTGTCTGGAATTGTTAGGGGTTTGGGGGGGCTGCCTGTCCCCTAGATGGCGCTGGGGAGCTACTCCATGCTGTCGTCGGCCTTCACCTTCGGCGATTCGGGCATTTTATGTTCGGCCGGGACGGAGTGCCCAGGCACGGGTTCAGCCGTAGCAGGCTCGTGCGCGGTGTTCGTCTTGGGCTGGCTGTTGCAGCCGATGAGCAGTAGCCCCGCGATGAGGATGATCCGGTTCATTGTTCTCCTTCTCCTTCTCGGTCGGCGTAGGCTCGTCGAACCGCGCCGTCAACCAGCTCGTGACGCTGCGCGGCCAAGGAAGTCCGCCGAGTCTGAGCCTCGCCGACCAAGCGAACGAATCTTCTGTGCGGCCACTCCCTCGAATTCTGGCGCTACTTTGTGTAGTGGGGGGAGAAGGTCACTGGGGCGGCGAGCTTGCTGTTTGTCACATGCACCCGCATCACTAGCTGACCGGCTTCGTTGAAACGGAAAGTGTTGGTTTTGACTCCACCAGTCTTGGCGACGGACTGCCGCAAGGTGGCCGTCTTGGTGTCGAAGGAGACGTCGGCTGTTTCGCCAAACGCTGTCTTGGCCGACGCGGAGCTCCCGTCTTTGGGCACTGTGACGCTGTGGTCGTCCATCTTGAAGGTGATCTGGTCACCTTGCAGCGTGATGGTCAGGCTCTCCGGGATGCGGGTGCTCGCTTGGAGCCGAGGCAATGCACGCTTCAAGGTCATTCTGCCCATGCCCGCGGTCGCGGTGTCTGAGCTCGCCTTGACCGCAGCCTCCTCTTTCGTGCGATCGCCGGCGTACTTGTAGCTTCCGGTCAGCTTATCGAGAGTCGGAACCTGATCGGGTTCGGCGAGTGCCTGCATGCCGAAGGCCGAGACGGCCAGACAGAAGCCCATGGCTCCAACGAACAGCTCTTTAGAGCGCAGCATAGGACCGAAGGTGTACACCGACGGGCCCTGATGCGGCAAGCGTCGATCGGGAAGCGCCGCTGCCTCGCTGGTTCCTGCAACGGTCCGCAGGCATCTGTTGGAAGCCGACGGGTCCTACGGGTTACGATTCGCGGCAGCCAAGCATGACAACTCGAACTCAACAGGCCCAGCCGCCGCTCGGCAACGCTCCGGACTCCTCCATCGCGCGTCGCACGCCATGGAGAGTCGTGGGCACGCTGCTCTGCGCGTGGCTCTTCGCACCGCCGGTGGATGCACAAACCGTTCTGCCCCATCCGGATCCGGTCTTTCAAGGCACGATCGAGAGAACCCTCAAAGGGTCGACGGCCGTCCGCCCCAGTGCGGTGCGCGCCCCGGCGGGCGCTCCGAATGTAGTCATTGTGCTCGTCGACGACGCGGGCTTTGGCAATCCGTCTACCTTCGGCGGCCCTGTACGGACCCCAACCCTGGACGGCCTCGCCGCAAACGGGCTGCGCTACAACCGCTTCCACGTGACGGGGCTTTGCTCCCCAACCCGTGCAGCACTGCTGTCGGGTCGCAACCATCACAGCGTCGGCTTCGGGATGGTGTCTGAAGTGCACAGTGACTTCCCCGGCTACAATGCGCACTGGCCGAAGTCGGCGGCGTCGCTCGGGAAAATTCTGAGCGACAACGGCTACAGCACGGCGGCCATCGGCAAGTGGCACCTCACCCCCGACGACGAGCAGGGCCCTTCCGGACCATTCGATCGCTGGCCGAACGCTCTGGGGTTCGACTACTTCTGGGGCTTCCTCGGTGGCGAAGATTCGCACTACGACTCGATGATCGTCGAGAACAACTCCATCGTCGGAGTCCCTACACAGAAAGACTTTTACCTGACGACGGCAATGGCGGATCAAGCCATCGCTTGGGTCCGGGAGCAGAAGTCCCAATCGCCCGATCGGCCGTTCTTCTTGTATTTCGCGACCGGCGCGAGCCATTCGCCGCACCACGTGAGCAAGGAGTGGAGCGACAAGTACAAAGGACAGTTCGACGAGGGCTGGGACGTGCTGCGCGAGGCCACCTTCGCACGCCAGAAGCAACTCGGTGTGATTCCGGACGACGCGAAGCTGACGCCCCGTCCGAGCGCCATTCCTGCCTGGGACTCGCTGACGCCCGAGGAGCAGAAGCTCTTCGCCAGACAGATGGAGGTCTACGCAGGGTTTCAGGAGTGCACCGATCATGAAGTCGGACGGGTCCTAGGGAACCTCGATGCGATGGGACTCTCGGACGACACGCTCGTCGTCTACATCTTCGGTGACAACGGGGCGAGCATGGAAGGCAGCATCACCGGCTCGTTCAACGAGATGACCGTTCTGAACGGTATCCCGCTCACCATCGAACAGCAGCTCGAGGCGATCAAGGCCTACGGCGGTATCGACGTTTGGGGAGGTCCGCGTACGGCTCCCCATTACGCAGTGGGCTGGGCATGGGCAGGCAACACGCCGTTCCAATGGGGTAAACAAGTGGCATCCCATCTTGGAGGGACCAGAAACCCGATGGTCGTGGCCTGGCCGAAGCGGATCAACGATGCGGGCGGTCTCCGAGAGCAGTTCACCCACGCGATCGACATCGCGCCTACGATCCTCGAGGTAGCTGGGCTCCCGGTGCCTGAGATCGTCGACGGTACGCCGCAGACGCCGATGCAGGGCGCGAGCTTTGCCGACAGCTTTGTCGACGCAGTCGCCCCCGAGCATCACACCGAACAGTATTTCGAAACGATCGGCAACCGCGCGATGTACAAGGATGGCTGGATGTGGAGCTGCCGAGTCCCGCGCATCCCGTGGAAGTTGGACCCCGAAACGATCGCGCGATTTGCGCCGGGCAAATGGAACCCAGAAGACGACCCGTGTGAGCTCTACGACCTCGACGGCGATTTCTCACAGAGCGAGAACCTCGCGAGCGAGCATCCAGAGAAGATGCGCGAGATGGAAGCGCTGTTTTGGAGCCAGGCCCGAGAAAACCAGGTGCTGCCGCTCTTCGGAGGGCTCGCGGCGCTCTGGAGCCCGAAGCCTCCGTCTGGTTCCAGTCCGCAACGAGCCACCTTCTACCCTGATGTGCAGAACGTGGCGCAAGGCATGATTCCACAAGTCTACAACCGCTCGTTCTCGATCACTGCCGATCTCGACATCGAGCGAAACTGGTGCCTGTTCTCGCTCTGCTACGGGGCGGACGGCGTCATCGTCGCGAATGCGAGTTTCCTCGGCGGCTTCTCCCTGTACGTCCAAGGTGGGAAGCTCCGGTACACGTATAGCTTCGTCGGCGTGAAGGTCGACGACCTAGTCGCGTCCGAGCGCATGCCAAGCGGGAAGGTCCAAGTGCGATACGAGTTCACGGCCGACGACCCGAGTCAGATGGCCACCGGCGGCACACATCGGCTGTTCGTCGCGGGCGAACAAGTCGCCGAAGGGAAACTGGAACATACCGTGCCCGTTCGCTTCTCTGGCTATGCAGGGCTCGACATCGGACGTGACAACGGTCTGCCTGTGTCTCCGAACAAGATCTACTACCTGCGCGCGCCGTTCCCCTTCGAAGGCAGCATCGAGCAGGTCGTCTTCGAGGTGGAGTGATCCTGCAGGCAAGTCATCGGAACACACCGACGCCCTCGGGCCTGTGCTAGGAAGCCTATATGATCGAAGACCTCAAGACGCGCGGGGAACTCGAGACCCTGATGAGCGAGGACGGCGGGGCTGCCATCATCGACTTCTGGTCTCCCAGCTGCGGGCCGTGCATGGCGATGGCGCCCCACTTCGAAGCGGTGGCAAAAGAGCTCGAAGGCGAGCCGATTCGCTTCGTGAAGATCAACACCGCCGCCCAGCCGGCACTGGCCCAACCTTTCAAGATTCACTCGGTGCCCACCATGCTGTTCATCCACAATGGCGAGATCTTGGATGTGCGGGTAGGCGCGCTCCCCGGCGCCGCATTGGCTAAGAAGGCGCAGTGGCTGCTTCGGAAGGCACGGGGCGAGGGCTTCTTGTCGGGTCTGTTTCGGGGAAACCGGACCCGCCCCAGTTGAGCCGTTTGCGGTGACTCACCTTCGCGCCACTCCTCTGTCGAATGCGGTCGAACTTCCGCCACTGCCCTTGCGCAATGTCGATGGTCTTCCGGGGGAGGGTGGCGCGCACCAGGTTCGCGACTCCATCGAACAGCTCCGCGACATGCATGGCTTCTTGCAGAAGCGAAGAGAGCGGTTCGGTCCCAACTTCGCCCATGGCTACTTCGGATTCGTCAATTTCGACGTGGGTGAGCCAGAGCTCGTGCGCGAAATTCTTCTCGACCGCGGGACGAACTTTTCGAGCCGCATCGGCTGGGATTATTCGATTGGGGAGCTCTTCGAGGGGGGGCTCATGCTGCGCGATTTCGATGATCATCGCGCCCAGCGGAACATCATGCAGTCGGCGTTCCGGCCCGCCGCGATGCGAGGATACCTCGACATCATCAATCCGATCATCGCACGCGGGCTGACACAGTGGGGCCGCAGTCCGAGGCTTCGCTTCTTCCCTGCGATCAAACAGCTCGGCTTGCAGGTCGCGACCGAGCTGCTCCTGGGCGAGTCACTCGACGCCAGGACGGGTCGAAAGATTGGTCGCTCGTTCGTCGATGCGGTGAATGCTGCCGTCGCGGTCGTTCGTCGACCGGTGCCGCCGGGTCGCTACTGGCGTGGCATGCGCGGCCGTGCGTTTCTCGAGCGCTACTTCGCCTCGCAGATCGAAGAGCGGAGGCGGAGCACTCGTACCGACATGTTCTCGGAGCTCTGCCGGGCGGAAGACGAGGCTGGGGACCGCTTGAGCGATCAGGAGATCGCGCAGCACATCATCTTTTTGGTGTTCGCTGCACACGACACCAGCTCGAGTGCGCTCACGACCGCGGTCTGGGCGCTTGCAGAGCATCCCGAGTGGCAAGAGCGCTTGCGACGCGAGATCCGCGCGCAACAAAGCCCTGCGATGTCATACGATTCGCGCGATGCGCTGGTCGAGACCGACTGGGTCCTCAAGGAAGCTCTCCGGCTGCAGCCGCCCGGTGCGTTCATGATGCGTCGCACGGTTCGAGAGGTGCAGCTCGGGCCCTACCTTCTCCCGAAGAACCTCTCGGTATCGCCCTCGTCGCGGATCACGCACTACCTACCCGATTGGTGGACCGAGCCGACTCGCTTCGACCCGATGCGCTTCAGCCCTGCGCGAGCCGAGCACAAACGACACCCGGGCCTGTATTATCCGTTCGGCGGAGGAGCTCACATGTGCCTCGGCGTCCACTTGGCGATGATGCAGACCAAGGCATTCCTCTATCAGTTTCTGCGACGCTACGAGGTGCGACCGACGAGTCGTCGCCCGACCTCGTTCCAGCCGGTGCCAATGCCACATCCCAGGAACTCGCTTCCCGTCGAGCTCGTACCTGTCGTCGGGTGAGGCGACGCGATCCGCGGCTACGGTGCGACTAGCGGCTTCTGGAACTTGAGCGTCATGCGATCGCTCTCGCCGATTTCTACGTAGGTCGCTGCATCCTCGGCTCCGAGTCGAAGCACGGGAGGAAGCGTCCAGACGCCTTCGGGATGATGGTGCTTGTCGTTCGGGTTCCCGTTGACGTCAGAGCGGTCGAGCAGCTCGAACCCGGCCTGCTCGGCTAGGGCGATGACGTACGCCTCGGGCACGTAGCCCTCGGGTGCGCTCTCTTTCGGGTCAGCTCCCTCGTCAGCGCGGTGCTGCACGACGCCGAGGATTCCACCGGGCCTGAGGACATCGAAGAAGGCGGCGTATGCTTGCTCGGCGCCGCCGTCGACGATCCAGTTGTGCGTGTTGCGGAAGGTGAGGACGAGGTCGACCGAGGCGTCGGGGCCGAGCTCGATCGGCGAGGGCGGATCGAACGTGACGATCTCAGCGGCGCCGAAGACGTCGGGTCGAGACTCCCGCGCGTCCATGAAGCGTTTGCGGTATTTCGCGCGCGGGCCTTCGGCGCTTGGAATACCGACGGACAGCCTGCCCGTGTCCGCAAGGTAAGGGGCGAGGATCTCCGTGTACCAGCCGCTCCCGGGCCGGAGTTCGAGGACGTGCATGTCCGGTTCAATCTCGAAGAAGGTCAGCGTCTCCACGGGATGTCGGTACCGGTCGCGGGCCCGATTCTCGGCCGAGCGATCTGCGGTGGCCACCACGGCGGCGAGGCTTCCGGGAGCTGCGGCCACTTCGCTCGGCGCCTCCGCTACGCTCGGCTCAGCCGGCGATACGACGCTCGGCCCTGTCGAAGTCGAAGCGCAGCCATAGGCGAAGAGCGCGAGCACGATGAAGATAGAAAGGCGGTCAGTCATGCGTAGCGGCTGACGACAAAGCAGCCGCCTGTCAATGCGGCGCGGGCGGAGAGCGACGGGGCGTCGAGGGACCCATCCTCCACGATTCCCAAGGTGCCGACGCTTGGTTTCGCTTGCGCCGAGCGCGCCCCAATGGTAGCCCTCTCGCAATTGATTTTCACTTTCAATAGCAGGAGCGCCCGATGCTGCGCCGAGACTTGCGTATTTTCCCAGAATTATTGATCGTTTTCGCCCTGGTCGCGGCCTGCAGCGAGAGCGCTGGGTCTGAAGGCGAGGCGGTTCCTGAGACCTACACCTTCGAACGGGGAGGGGAGTCGAGCGTCGCCTACACCGGCCAGGCAACGCGGCAGATACTCATCGAGGACCTCGTCGGACTGATGAAGACCATCAGTGACGACGTGCTCAACGGCGTGAACCTCGGGCGCTACAGCAGCCCCGAAGCGGTGTACGCGTTCCTGACACCTCTCTATGAGGAAGGGGGGGCCGCCGATCCCAAGCGAACAATTCCGGACCTCGTCGCCGATGCCGACTCCACCCTTCAGTCGACGTACGCGGATTTCAACGATGCGAATCTGAAGTCGAAGCTCGCCGGCAACGATTCGGTTACAGACCACGCGGACTGGAACGCGGGCGCGTTCGTTGGATGGGAGACGGCCAACTTAGTGGTCAACGCCGAAGGCGACCTCGGGGCACCCGACACGCCGGAATCTCTCTTGCTCGCGTTCTTCTGGACGTTTTCGT
>Ga0316187_10002308_pt1 | contig 16612 bp, 16 predicted proteins | sample CroRivburrow1_MG_FD_204927 | JGI IMG/M metagenome (GOLD analysis project Ga0316187, IMG submission 204927) | Coastal sediment microbial communities from Maine, United States - Cross River worm burrow 1 | ecosystem: Environmental > Aquatic > Marine > Coastal > Sediment | place: USA: Maine... | reverse complement strand
AGGGAGTTGGGCAGTAGAATGGCTTGATCATAATGGCGACCCCGTAGATCACGACCCAGCTGCCAGCGCGTCTTGAGATCGAGCTTGCCATGGCCCAATGGCATATCAATGGCATCGGTCACCTCCGGCATGCGTTCCAGCAGCGGCAGGCTCCAGCCAGGGGCCAGTACATCTATTTGTGGCTCTGGATCACGCTGTTTGAGGGTGATAAACAGGCTCTGGGCCATCACCATGTCACCCACCCAGGAGGGGCCAACGACGAGGATTTTGGGTGGGTGGTTCAATCTAGAAAGAGTAGTTGGGTGTGCCTGCGCCTAACTGCTTTTTCCAGATTTAATCAGTCAGTTCGTAGTGAGCACCACAGTATTTACAGACTGCTTCACCCGTCTTCTTGATATCCAGAAAAACAACCGGATGCTCACTCCACTCATTGGCACCCTTTGGCGGACAGCTCAGTGGCAGATCTTTACGGCTTACCTTGATAGTAGTTTCTTTGGTCATCTTATTCTCCCAATTTAGAGTAGAGATGGCAGCCTCAATAGATGCCATCTCTTGGACTGATTAAACCAGCGATAGCCATTCTGGGCGTTCATCCCGACGGCCATGCACCTGATCAAAATAGAGACCCTGCAGCCGCTCCGTGATCGGGCCACGCCCTCCATCACCAATGGTGCGATTATCAACCTCACGAATCGGTGTCACCTCAGCAGCTGTGCCTGTGAAAAAGAGTTCATCGGCGATATAGACCTCATCACGGGTGATGCGCTTTTCCCGTACCGGAATACCCAGCTCAGCAGCCAGTTGAAAAATGGTGTTGCGGGTAATACCATCCAGCGCAGAGGTCAGATCCGGGGTAACCAGGGTGCCGTCCTGCACCAGGAAGATGTTCTCGCCGCTACCCTCGGCCACATAGCCCTCGGTATCCAGCAGCATCGCCTCATCGTAGCCGTTATTGATCGCCTCCTGCAGGGCCAGCATGGAGTTCATGTAGTTGCCGTTAGCCTTGGCCTTGCACATGGTGACATTGACATGGTGCCGACTGTAGGAGGAGGTATGGATGCGGATCCCCTTCTGCATATTCTCTTCACCCAGGTAGGCACCCCACTCCCAGGCGGCAACCATGGTATGCACCTTGAGGTTATCAGCACGCAGGCCCATACCCTCTGAACCGTAGAAACACATGGGGCGGATATAGGCTGAATCCAGGTTATTCTCACGCACCACGGCCTTTTGCGCCTCATCCAGAGCATCGGCATCATAGATCATTGGCATGCTCAGAATGTGCGCAGAGCGCAGCAACCGGGTGGTGTGATCGCGCAGGCGGAAGATTGCGGCACCCTTATCGGTCTTGTAGGCACGCACACCTTCAAATACACCCATGCCATAGTGCAGGGTATGCGTCAGGACATGGGTTTTCGCCTCACGCCAGGGCACCATTTCACCGTCGAGCCAGATGACCCCATCACGATCAGCCATTGTTGACATTGGGTTTCTCTCCAAAACAGTTACAAATCAATTTAAGAAACAAGCGGCAAGTTCCTTAATATAACTTGCAACTCAAATACTTAGTCCGGGCAAACCTTCATGGTAGCTTGCCAGATCTCCTGAACCAGTTTGCGTTCCTCAACCAATTCATCGTCGGGCACCAAGGCCGGCGAGTCCTGAAGACTTTTACGATGTGAGGCGGTGCGCAAAGTGCGATAGGCATCGGCCAGTTTATCCGTCGCCTCACCCTCCATCAGTTGATGGCGGGAGAGCGTCTCAAGCAGGCGGATATTATCTGTCCACTCAAGCAGGTCCGGATATTTATGCGCCCATCGCAGAACCGCGTATTGAACCATAAATTCAATATCTGCGATACCGCCCGGCCCCTGCTTCAGGTCAAATTGCCCCGATGCGGTTTTATCAAGCGATTGCCGCATCTTTTCACGCATCTCAACTACATCCGTTCGCAGCTGTTCAGGATCCCGCTCACGGGAGAGAATCTTACGGCGGATGCGTTTAAATTCACCGATAACCTTCGGGTCACCTGCAATTGGGCGCGCCCGTATCAGGGCCTGGTGTTCCCAGGTCCAGGCATCATCCGCTTGGTAACTCTCAAAGGCCTTCAGCGAACTGACCAACATGCCAGAATTGCCGTTAGGCCGTAGCCGCATATCGGCCTCATAGAGCATGCCGGAGGGGGTACGCGTGGTGAACATATGCACCATGCGCTGACCGAGGCGGATGTAGAAGACATCATTGCCCACCGAACGCTTGCCATCGGTCATCCCATTGGGGTTCTGGCTGCCATGCAGAAAGACCATATCCAGGTCCGAGCCATAGCCCAGCTCAATGCCGCCCAGCTTGCCGTATCCAATCACCGCAAAGCCCGTCTCTTCTCCCAAAAACTCGGTAGGTCTGCCGTTGGTTGATACCAGGTTATCCCAGGTCAATTGCAGCACACGGGCCGCTATCACCTCAGCAATCTCAGTCAAGTAATCACTCACCACCATCAGCGGGATCACATCGGTCACATCGGCAGCCGCCACCCTGAGCATATTGCTTTGGGCAAACTGGCGCAAAGACTCCATCTGCTGCTCCAGGTCATCCGCCTCCACAGGAGCCAACAGGCTATCCAGCTCCTGCTCCAACTCCTGCCGGTGCAGTGGTTCATACAGACGCCGGGGATCCAACAGCTCATCCAGCAGCACTGGGTGTCGAGCCATTTGACGACTGATCCAGAGACTCTGGGCACTCAGGCGAACCAGCTGTGACAGTGCCAGCGGCCGCTCCACCAGCAGGGCGATATAGGCAGTGCGCCGGGCAATGGCCTCAACCAGGGGGGCAAGACGCCCCAGCACCTGATCCGGCATCTTGGTCTGACCCATTGCCTCCAGCAGCAGGGGCAGCAGCTGTTCCAGGCGCTGCCCACCTTTCGCACCCAGAGCACGGCAGGCTGAGGAGTTGCGCAGCTGATGCAGCTGCTCCAAGGTTTCAGCAGGTTGCTGAAAGCCTATGCCCTCCAGAATTTCATGGGCATCTTCTTCTCCTAATCTCTCTTGCCACAGGGCGACCAGCGCTCGCTGTTCATCCTCTGCCTCAGTCTGGGGGGCGGCAAATATCTGGTTGAACTGGGCCTGCACCCGCTGACGATGCTGCTCCAGCTCATTGTAAAAGCTACCCCACTCTTCAAAACCCATGGAACGGGCCAGGCGCAGTCGTCCCAACTCACCCTCGGGCAGGGAGTGGGTCTGCTGATCCTGCCAGGCCTGGAGCCGATTCTCAGCCAGGCGCAGAAAGGCGTAGGCCTCAGTCAGTTCCCTCACCACAAAGGCTGGCAGTAGATCCTTCTCACCCAGGAGCCGCAGCACTCGGAGGATGGAACGGGTCTGCAAATCAGGATCACGCCCTCCCCGGACCAGCTGAAAGGCCTGACCGATAAACTCAATCTCACGAATGCCTCCGGGGCCGAGTTTGATATTCTCCGCCATCCCTTTGCGCTTCAGCTCTTGGGTTATCAGCCCCTTCATATCTCGGATAGACTCAATAACCCCAAAGTCGAGATAGCGGCGATAGACAAAGGGCTTGAGCATGTCCATCAACTCAGCCCCACTCTCCTGGTCACCAGCCACCACCCGCGCCTTGATCATGGCATAGCGCTCCCACTCCCGCGCTTGGGTCTGGTAATAATCCTCCATCGCACTGAAGCTCATCGCCAGCGGGCCAGAATCACCAAAAGGGCGCAGCCGAACATCCACCCGGAAGACAAAGCCATTGGCATCCTGTGTATTCAGCACCTTTACCAGGCGCTGGCAGAGACGGAGAAAAAACTGCTCATTACTAATGGAGCGGCGGCCACCCTCCACCTCACCATGTGATGGAAAGGTAAAGATGAGGTCGATATCAGAAGAGAGATTCAGCTCGCGGGCACCCAGCTTACCCATGCCCAGCACCACCAAGTGCTGCTGAACCCCCTCTTTATCACGTGGGATACCCTGCTCGGCACAGGCCCACTCGTAGAGTTTATTATGCGCCTCATCAATGCAGGCATCAGCCAGGGCACTCAGGTCCTCCAGAATTTCATCCAGGGGGGCAAGCTGGGCCAGGTCCCGCCAGATAATGCGCACCATCTGATAGCGGCGAAACTGGCGCAGCACCTTGGCCAGCAGCACCTCATCTTCCACATCAGCAAGCTGTTCCTGCAGCTGCTTTTCCATATAGTCAGCAGCGTATGGCGTGAACAGATCACTCTTCTGCAATTCAGTCAGCAGCTTGGGATCACGCAGGCAGCTCTGGGCAATGTAGTCACTCCCTTCCCAGACCTGTTTAAGCGTGAAGATGAAGCCCTCATCATCAGGAACAGAGAGTCCTTCACCCTGAGCAGCCTCACACCAGGATTGCCAAAGCTTTTCACTTCGGTCCACGAGATCATCGATTAGATTGGCGTTCATGCAGAGAGCTTAACTGGCCCCGCAGGGGCTGGCAATGCGCGAAGCACACATCTCTGTCATTACGGTTAGAGAATAAAAAAACCCGGTCAGATTCCATCTAACCGGGTGAATTTCAGATCTGATGCGTTAAGTCATCCATCTGAATCAGCATGCAATGAAGTTGCAGCTGCTTCCATCCTTGAGGGGGATGCGATCCTTGCTGTTTAGCCTCCATGGGTAACTTCGTAAGAGCTCCGTCTTGAAGTCGAAAAAATTGTGCCACTCTCCAACAAAAAGCAGCGTAGGCATTTTCGATAGATCCATGTAAGATTTTTCCCATACATTTGACAGACACCCTAATAGGCAGCCCCGTGAACTACGATCTTGTGCTATCTGAGTTGCAACAAGCCTCAACATTTGAGCTCTTTCGCCTCCAGGCAGCTATCAGCACATTGATAGATGAACCCAGTCGATTGGACGCTATCAAGCAGCAGCTTCGACCCGGCATGCAAATCACCTACTTTCACGAGCAGGAGAATCGTCTGAGGCCTGCCAAGTTATTGGAGGTACGCAAGACCCGCGCTGTCATCCAGGATGGTACAACCGGCAAGCACTGGACCATCCCACTCTACATGATCAATCTGGAACAGAGCGACACCGACATCACCCCACAAAGACAGGGGGTTGACCGATTGTCACTACACATTGATGACCGAGTCGGATTCAGAGGTAAAAACAGTGAGGAGCACTTTGGCACTGTCATCAAGCTCAATCCAAAACGGGCCAAGATCAAGGTGGGCAATACCATCTGGAGCGTGCCCTACGCCATGCTCTTCAGCATCATCGATGGTGAACAGGGTGCCGATCTTTTTATTCCCGCAGGCGCTCCAGAGTAGCCTCACTTTGGTAAACTGCCACCAACAACAACTCATCATCCGGAAACAGAATGAAATACAAAGATCTGCGTGACTTCATTAAACAGCTGGAGGCGGAGGGCGAACTCAAGCGAGTCAGCATGGAGGTTGATCCCAATCTGGAGATCACCGAGATCTGCGACCGCACCCTGCGAGCCGGTGGCCCTGCCCTGCTGTTCGAGAAGGTCAAAGGCTCAGAGTTCCCACTGCTGGGCAATCTGTTCGGCACTCCGCGGCGGGTCGCCATGGGCATGGGCGAAGAGGATGTTGAAGCACTGCGTGAGATCGGCAAGCTGCTCTCTATTCTAAAAGAGCCCGATCCACCCAAAGGAATGAAGGACGCACTGGGCAAACTCCCCATGTACCGCAAGGTGCTGGATATGGCCCCAAAGGAGCTAAAGCGCGCACCCTGCCAAGAGGTCATTAAGGAGGATACCGTAGTCGATCTGGGCAAGATCCCCGTGCAGACCTGCTGGCCGGGCGATGGCGGGCCACTGATCACCTGGGGACTGGTGATTACCCGCGGGCCAGAGAAGCCTCGCCAGAACCTTGGCATCTACCGCATGCAGGTGATTGGGAAGAACCGCGTCATCATGCGCTGGCTCTCCCACCGGGGCGGAGCACTGGATTTTCGTGAGTGGCAGATCAAACACCCTGGCGAACCCTTCCCGGTCGCCGTGGCACTGGGGGCAGACCCCGCCACCATCCTGGCTGCCGTCACCCCGGTACCAGACACCCTCTCTGAATATGCCTTTGCCGGGCTGCTGCGCGGCAGCCGCACCGAGGTGATCAAGGCCCTGATTTCAGATCTTCAGGTACCTGCCAGCGCCGAGTTTGTCATGGAAGGCCACATCTACCCGGATGACATGGCCCCAGAAGGCCCCTTTGGTGATCACACCGGCTACTACAATGAGGTGGACAATTTCCCGGTATTCACCGTCGAGCGCCTCACCCACCGGCAAAAACCGATCTATCACAGCACCTACACCGGCCGCCCACCGGATGAGCCCGCCATCCTCGGCGTAGCACTGAATGAGGTATTTGTCCCCATCCTGCAGAAGCAGTTCCCGGAGATTGTCGACTTCTACCTACCACCAGAGGGGTGCTCCTACCGCATGGCCGTAGTGAGCATGAAGAAGCAGTACCCTGGCCATGCCAAGCGGGTGATGTTAGGCATCTGGTCCTTTCTGCGCCAGTTCATGTACACAAAATTCGTGATCGTCACCGATGATGACGTGAACGTGCGCGATTGGAACGATGTGATCTGGGCCATGACCACCCGCATGGATCCTGCACGAGACACCACCATGATCGAGAATACACCCATCGACTACCTGGATTTTGCCTCACCCGTCTCAGGGCTCGGTTCAAAGATCGGCTTTGACGCCACCAACAAATGGCCTGGAGAGACTACCCGTGAGTGGGGAACACCTATTGAGATGACAGCCGAAGTTAAACAGCGGGTGGATGAGATTTGGGAGCGGTTGGGGATTTAATTATTTCTGGCAGGTAAGAGCTAGGCTACCGAACCAGCCCCTCTTCCACCTCATCCCTTTTCTCTTTACCAACCAGCGATTCAATCAACTGCAAGGCAAAATCCATGGCAGTACCAGGCCCACGACCTGTGATCACATTACCATCAACCATCACAGGTTCATCCTTTATACCCACCAACGGGAAATCCATCCGCCCCAGGACACCGGGATAACAAGTTGCACGCTTGCCATTCAGCAAGCCAGCACGAGCCAGCACCTTCGGGGCAGCGCAGATAGCCGCAATAAAATGGCCTTGGTTAACCGCTCTTTTTAGTAGTTCACGGACGCGAGGATCATTATCAAAGTGATCAGATCCTGGGAGGCCACCGGGTAGGACAACCATGTCAAACTCCTGCTCCATTATGGCATCCAGTGTGGTATCTGGTAGTAGGGTTACGCCGCGTGAGGCCTTGATTGGGCCATCTGATAATCCAGCAGTGGTTACTTCAATTCCGGCTCTTCGCAGCAGGTCGATGATGGTGACTGCTTCGAGCTCTTCACTTCCTTCGGCGAGGGGGACAAGGACGCTTGCCATGGGATATTCCTTCGATCTGTTGCAATTATCTCTGAGGTGAAGACCAGCTTGATGCCGTTCTCCTCCAGTTTTTCCAGCTCTTCAGCCAGGATAGCAATGGTTTCTGGAAAAGGATGACCTATGCCAATAGCCTTACCACGAACCTTTGCCCGGCGGATGAGTTGCTGAAACTGCTCACGAATATATTCAGGGTCTCTTTCATGATCCAGAAAGACATCACGACTAGCGGTTGGCACCTTGTTCTCACGGGCAAGCTGTTCAGCTACCGTCAATGAGGTGGTACGGCTATCGACAAAAAAGAGGTTGCCACGCTGCTGAATAGCCTGCATTAGCCAGCCCATGGCTCCAGGATGCTGGGTCAGCAAGCTGCCCATATGGTTATTCAGACCAGTCACATGAGGTACAGCCGCCAGGCTAGTGATCAGCGTATCCTGAAGCCTCTCTTCCGTCATATGCAGAGTGAGTCCACCCGGCCCCAGCTCCTTGCCGCTATGCGCATCCATCGGAAGGTGCAGCATCACCTCTTTACCTGATTCATGTGCCTTTTCCGCCATCTCCCGGGCATGGGGGGTGTGCGGGAGAAAAGCATAGGTTACTGCTCCCGGCAGCGCCAGCGCCTTGCTTCCATCCTCAAGCCGGTTTCCCATATCATCGATGATGATGGAAATTACCGGCTGCTCTTTCTCAGGCAAGCTACCCGGCTCTTCAGCCACAGCACTCCAGCCAACCAGCAGCAGGAGTAGCGTCAATGAGAAGAGCGGTATAGGGTTCATAGATAGAGATACCGAAATATCCTCAGCCACGCTTGTTTAAAATATCCAAGCCTTTGAGCAGATTAAGCGCTTCATTCAATTGGTAGTCACGCTCAGCCAGTGGTTTCTTCTTGGAGTCATTATTCTTTTTGGGAGAGAGCTTTTTGCCATTCCCCTGATCCAGGTGTCCTTTCAAATTGGCTTCTTTCAAATGGTTGATCTTTGCCTCTTTTTTAGCTGCCACCTTTACATTTTCAAGAAGAATATCCGGTGTAATACCTTCTGCTTGAATGGAACGGCCTGAGGGGGTGTAGTAACGGGCTGTCGTCAGCTTAACCGCACGTTTCTGGGAGATGGGGATAACGGTTTGAACCGACCCTTTGCCAAAGGTCTCTGTACCCATGATGATGGCACGTTTCCGATCCTGCAGGGCACCAGCAACAATCTCACTGGCAGAAGCCGACCCACCGTTAACCAAAACCACAATAGGTGCACCGTCTAAAATATCATCGGGTGCTGCATTGAATTTGAGCTGGGAGTCATCAATCCGGCCCTCTGTATAGACAATCAGTCCATCTTCAAGAAAAGCATCACTAACTGCCACAGCACCATTCAGCACACCACCAGGGTTATTACGCAGATCCAGAATCAATCCCTTCAGCTCCCCTTCAGTCACCTCCTTGAGCCGTTGGATTTTTTTCAGCATATCTTCACTGGTATGTGCCTGAAAATGGGAAATCCGAATATAAGCAAAGCCCTTCTCCAGGATGCGCCCTTTGACGCTGGTGATCTTGATGATGTCACGGATGATCTCTATCTGAAATGGGGCATCCCGGCCTTCACGCACTACTGTGATTACGATCTTGCTGCCCGGTTTGCCACGCATGGTCTTGACCGCATCATTAAGACTCATGCCTTTGACCGGTTTATCATCCAGGCGAATGATCAGGTCACCCGCTTCAACACCCGCCCGTTGCGCCGGGGTATCATCAATGGGGGAGATCACCTTTACAAAGCCATTCTCCATGCCCACTTCAATGCCCAGGCCACCAAATTCACCTGTGGTACCTACCTTCAGCTCTTTAAACTCTTCATCACCCAGATAGCTTGAGTGCGGGTCCAATCCCGCCAACATGCCACGAATTGCATGCTCCAACAGCACTCGATCATCCACGGGTTCCACATAGTCCCGCTTAATGCGGCCAAAGATTTCAGCAAAGGCGCGCAGCTCCTCCAATGGCATATCCGGGGCTGCTGGGGTTGCCTCCAGGCTCTCTGTAGCTGTTTCCTGATTCTCTTCAGCTATGGCCATGCGGTCTGGAGAGAGAACTCCCCCGACCATTAAGCCCAGTGCCAACACCAGAATAACATTCAACCTTTGATTCATCTTTGGATCCAAATCCTGTCTAATATCTAAATAGTATAGAACTCAGTAGCATAAGCTGATAATTAAAATTTTTCCTCAACTTTCTGCCCAGGCCGCCTTACTGCCGACCTCTATACGCTGAGTCACGCGGTTGCCTTTTATCCTTTTGCACCACTTCTTGGGATTCACAGGCTTGCCTTTTTTGCGGATACTGAAGTAGACGCCCGACTCCAGCCGCCCGCCGCTGTTGCCCACCAAGGCAATCACCTCGCCTGGCTGCACCCAGTCGCCTGCTTCTTTAAACAGACTCTGGTTGTGGCCATATAGGCTCATGTATCCATTGCCATGATCAATAATCAGCAGCAGTCCAAAGCCACGTAGCCAGTCAGCAAAGGCCACCCGCCCGTGATGAACCGCCTGCACCTCTTGGCCCTCCTTGCCTGCAATCACCACGCCATCCCAGCGAAGCCCGGCCCCCTTTGCCATGCCAAAACGGGCAGCCAGCCTACCTTTTGACGGCCAGGGCAGGCGACCCTTTAACGCATGGAAGGGTTTATGGGCAACCGATTCAGCGGGTGGCGCTGATAGCTCCTGCTGCAGGCGCTGCATAAGCGATTTCAGCTGACGCTCATTCTTCTTCAACCCGCCCAGCTCCTGACCCTTGCTGCTGATCTTTGCCGAGAGAGATTTGATCACCTCATGACGGGCTAGCTGCACTTGCTTCAGCTCATCCTGCTGCTGTAACTGTTTGGCCTGCAGCTCCTCCAGTCGATCGGTCTCGCTGATGAGATCAGCCTCCGTCTCCTGCAGTCCGGCTATCAACTTTTGGATGAGCGCCAACTGCTCCGTCCTGGCCTGATTGAAGTAGTCGTAGTAAGCCATGACCCGGCTGATAGTGGCAGGGTCCTGCTGATTGAGCAGAATCTTTATGCGCTCTTGGCGCCCCATGGCATAAGCCGTGCGAATCTGTCGTGACAGGAGCGAACGATGGGTCTCCAGCTCCGCCTCCTGCTTAGTGCGCTTTTGTTGCAGCTGTTGGAGTTGTTTCTTCTGACGACCCAGGCTTCCGGCCAACACCCGCAAGTGGCGAGCCAGACGCCCAATCTTCTGCTCCACCGTCTGGAGTTTTTTGTTGAGTTCAGATTGCTGATCCTTCGCTGATTTCAGCTCTGACTGAAGATCATTGATGCGCCCACGTATCTGTTGCAGCTCCTCCTTTTTTGTATCCAGCGGCGCCGCTGCCTGGGCAAGCGGCACCAAGCCCAGCAGCAACATGCCAATGCCCTGCAGCCGCAAAAAAAAGGCTCTGGAGAAGAAGAAAAACATAGGTTAGTAAATACTTGCTTTCAGCACTGCTCAATCAGTGGCCGCCCCTCCATCTCAGGCGGCTGTTCCAAACCAAGCAATTTCAACAGCGTTGGAGATAGATCACAGAGCGAGCCATGCTCAGCCATCACAGCAGGTTGCCCCACATAAATCAGTGGCACCGGATTGTGGGTATGTGCCGTATGCGGCTGTCCCGTCTCAGGATCCCGCATCTGCTCAACATTGCCATGGTCAGCCGTTATCAGCATTTGACCACCCGCACCTTCAAGCGCGTCTACGATCCTTCCCAGATTCCGATCTATGGTTTCAACGGCCTTGACCGCCGCCTCATAGATACCGGTATGCCCTACCATATCCGGGTTGGCCAGATTGCAGATGATGACATCATGCTCTCCCGCTTCAATCGCCTCGACCAATCTATCAGTCACCTCATCGGCGCTCATTTCAGGCTGCAGATCATAGGTTGCCACCTTGGGTGACGGCACCAGGATGCGATCTTCATTCTCAAATGGCTCTTCCCGCCCGCCATTGAAGAAGAAGGTGACATGGGCATACTTCTCCGTCTCCGCCAGTCGCAGCTGGCACAGACCATGGTCAGCAATATATTCACCAAAAACGTTATGCAGCTCATTGGGCGAGAAGACAACCGGGGTATCAAATGCCTTATTGTATTGGGTGAGGGTCACGAAGCCTGCCAGATTGGGCACAGCCTGCCGCTCAAAACCTTTGAAGTCAGGCTCAATAAAGGCCTGGGTGATCTCGCGAGCCCGGTCTGAGCGATAGTTCATGAAGATCACTGCATCACCATCTTCAATCAATGCTGGCTCAGCATCGCCCCCCAGAATCCGAGTAGGTGCGACAAACTCATCGGTCTCACCCCGCGCATAGGCTTGATGCAGGGCTGTGATGGCATCATCTGCCTCAAACTCAGCCCGGCCTCCTGTCATGACTGTATAGCCTTTCTCTACACGCTCCCAGCGCTGATCACGGTCCATGGTGTAATAACGCCCGGTGATAGTGGCAATGCGGCCCACTCCCAGCTCTTTAAACAGCTCATTCATCGCCTGCAACGAAGGTTCAGCACTTTTTGGCGGTACATCCCGGCCATCCAGCAGGGCATGCATGTAGATCTTGGTCGCCCCCTGTTTTGCCGCCATTCGAGCCATGGCATGGATATGCTCCTCATGGCTATGCACCCCTCCCGGTGAGAGCAGCCCCATGATATGCACCGCTTTGCCGTTAGTCACTGCACGGCCCACAACCTCGCTGAGGGTGGGATCCGAGTAAAACTCACCGGAGCTGATGGAGCGGCTGATGCGGGTAAACTCCTGGTAGACCACACGCCCCGCCCCCAGGTTTAGATGCCCCACCTCAGAGTTGCCCATCTGTCCATCCGGCAGGCCAACCGCCTCACCTGAGGTGCCAATCAGAGTATGCGGGCGCTGTCGCCAGAGCCGATCCCATACCGGGGTCTTTGCGCCATAAATGGCATTATCATCAGATTCTTCTCTATATCCCCAGCCATCCAGGATAAGCAGTACTACCGGCTTGCCTTTATCTGTCATCAGTTTTGATCTTCGTTGTTGGTAATCGGGTTATTGAATCACGTTAGCCCAAACCCTGGCAAAGCTATTAGTATCAATCAAGGAGACGATGCAAGGGTTCTCAATCCTTACAAAAACAGAGTATTATTCTATTCTATTGCGCTAATACAGCACTCATTAAAATATAAAAAACTCATGAAACCGCCAATTATCAACGACGAAGACATTGCCCGCGCCTCGCGCTCCCTCAAAGCCATGTCACATCCGCTACGCTTAAAGATCCTCTGCGTACTTGGAAATGCAGAGATCAGCGTCCAGGATATCGTTGATCACGTTGGTACCTCACAGAGCAATATATCCCAACACCTTGCCATTCTGCGGGACAAGGGTATCCTAGCGTGCCGAAAAGACGCCAACCGCGTCTTTTACCGGATTAGCGATAACCGCACACTGCGTCTTATTAAGATGATGCGGGAAATTTTTTGTACCCAGGGCCACTGATTCAGCTGGATATCATGTGCGATTTTCGCATAGATCGATAACATATCCTGCCAACATGAGATGCATCTCTCACCACCGCTCTGGATTTAACACCAATTAAGGCAACATGAAATATGGAACAATTTAACGAATTTGTTGGAAACCACATGCCACTCTTCTTGGCCCTTGCTGTTATTGCGGGCCTGCTGGCACACAATTTCTGGGCAGCCATGACCAATACAAGTGCAGTTGATCCTGCACGCGTAACAGAGCTGATCAACCGGGAGGATGCTCTGGTGGTCGATATCCGTGCCATGGCTGACTATGCCAAAGGCCACATCATCAACGCTATCAACATCCCCAGTAACGGTTTCAAAGATCAACTCCATCAGTTGCAGAAGCACAAAGATAACCCGATCATCGTAACCTGCGCCACAGGCACCACTGCGGGCAGCGTCTGCAAAATATTACGCGAAAATGACTTTGAAAAGATCTACGAACTAAAAGGCGGAATGATGTCGTGGAACAGCGTCAACCTGCCACTCAGCAAAAGCAAAAAATAACTGACATCTACAAACCCGACAATTGGACACTGACATGACTGAAAATGCGCAAGCCTCTGATAACCAACGTGAGTTCGCTATCCAACGCATCTACGTAAAGGACATCTCCTTTGAAGCACCAAATGCTCCTCAAATCTTCAACGCCGAGTGGAAGCCAGAGTCCAACCTTAACCTCAATAGCGAAGCAAAGCAGATAGGCGATGATAGCTACGAAGTCACCCTCTCTGTCACTGTCACCACCAAGGTCGATGGCAAGGTCGCCTTTTTGGTTGAGGCCAAGCAGGCTGGCATCTTCAGGCTGGTGGGTTTTGCAGATGAAGAGAAGGGACACATGCTGGGCAGCTACTGCCCGAACACCCTGTTCCCCTATCTGCGTGAAGTGGTCTCTGACCTGGTCATGAAAGGGAGTTTCCCGCAACTGGTACTGACCCCCGTCAATTTTGACGCCCTCTACGCCCAACACCTGGCCGAAAAGAGCGCCAAAGAGAAGAGTGACAGCAGCGCCACAACCCACTGATCACGGCTGAGGCCTACACTATGTCGGCAGCATCAACCACCATCGCAGTACTGGGCGCAGGCTCCTGGGGCACCGCCCTGGCCATCCTGCTCAGCCACAATGGCATCAATGTGCGACTTTGGGGGCACCTCAAAGAGGAGATAGAACCTCTGCAGCAGGATCGGGAGAACAAGCAGTATCTCCCAGGCATTCCACTGCCCGAACTACTGCAGCCCGTCACCAGTCTGGCCGAAGCGGTGACCGGTGCTGATGAGCTGCTGGTGGTGGTTCCAAGCCATGCCTTTCGCCAGGCGCTAGAGGCGGTCAATCCACTCATTGCTGCAGATATTCCGGTCAGCTGGGCCACCAAAGGGCTGGAGCCCAAAACCCGCAAGCTGCTGCATCAGGTCGCACTTGAGGTGCTGGGTGATCGACCCATTGCTGTAGTCTCGGGCCCAACCTTTGCCAAAGAGGTTGCCGCAGGCCTGCCAACAGCCATCACCGTCGCCTCTCCTTCAGAAGAGCATGCTCAACGTTTTGCTGGCTACCTCAACTCCGACTGTTTTCGCGCCTATACCAGCAGCGATATCATCGGCGTGCAGATCGGTGGTGGCGCCAAAAATGTGCTCGCCATTGCAGCAGGTATTGCCGATGGCCTCGGCTTTGGCGCCAATACCCGCGCCGCCCTGATCACCCGCGGGCTGGCTGAGATTATGCGACTGGGACAGGCCGTTGGCGGAAAACCCGAGACCTTCATGGGGTTGGCTGGCCTGGGAGATCTGGCGCTGACCTGCACCGATAACCAGTCACGCAACCGGCGCATGGGGCTGGCACTGGCCAAAGGGCTGACCATCGAAGAGGCGCGCAAAGAGATTGGGCAAGAGGTAGAAGGAGTCGGCACCGCGCAGGAGATCTTCGACAAGGCCAACGACCTTGGGGTAGAGATGCCAATCACCGAGCAGGTCTACCGCATACTCTACGAAGGGTTGGATCCAAAAGAGGCCGTGCACCGGTTACTCGCCAGAGACATCAAGCCGGAGTACTAGCCGCCACCTGCAAACCCCTGCTGCCGCCAGGCTTCATACAGGATTACAGCCGTAGCATTCGACAAATTCATGCTGCGACTCTCTGGCAGCATCGGGATGCGAATCAGCTGATCCGGTGGCAGGTCATCCAGCAGTGATTGCGGCAGGCCACGCGTCTCTGGCCCAAACAGCAGGGCATCTCCGGCTGCATAGGTTACATCACTATAGGCTTGAGTTGCCCGGGTGGTACAAGCAAAGAGCCGACAAGGCTGACAACTGGCTATAAAGGCATCAAGGTTTTCATGCTCCTGCACCCCTACCCATTCGCGGTAATCCAGACCGGCCCGGCGCAGGCGCTTATCATCCAGCGTAAATCCCAATGGATGAATCAGATGCAAAGTGCTGCCACTGTTGGCGCATAGGCGTATGATATTGCCCGTATTGGGGGGTATCTCCGGCTCAAACAACACGATATGAAACATAAAATCCTAGAACAATTAGTTGAGCCGTAGCGAGAACGATTAGGGTGCTTAATATACAGGTTTTTTTCACACATTTTGGGCGAAAGCGTATCAGCCATACGGTGAGTTCAAAATGTGTGAAAAAAACCTGTAGATTGAGTGCATTAAGCGTTCGTAGTAGGCTCAACTAATTTTTCTAGGATTACAGGTTTTTCCGATGGCATCAAATTCAGACACATCCCTGGCAGTAGACTTCTGTGGACTCCATTTCAACACACCTCTGGTGCTGCTATCCGGCTGTGTCGGCTTTGGCGAAGAGTATACGCGGGTAAAGGGCTTTTCCAACCGGGATACCGGGGCCATCTGTCTGAAAGGCACCACTGGGGAAGCTCGCCCAGGCAACCCACCCCACCGAGTCTACGAGACACCCAACGGCATGCTCAATGCCATCGGGCTACAAAATCCAGGCGTGGACAAGGTGGTGGATGAGATCCTGCCACAACTCGATTTTGATGAGACCCGCTTCATCGCTAACGTCTCCGGCTCCAGCATCGAGGAGTATCAGGCGGTCACCGAGCGCTTCAACGATTCACCCATCGATGCCATCGAGGTCAACATCTCCTGCCCCAATGTGAAAGAGGGTGGCGTCACCTTCGGCAATGATCCCGCTATGTCCGCCAAAGTAGTGGAAGCCTGCCGCAAGGCCACCGACAAACCGCTGATTATCAAGCTCTCACCCAATCAGACCGATATCGCCACTAACGCCAAAGGGTGCATCGAGGCGGGTGCTGATGCCTTTGCCGTGATCAATACCCTGATGGGCATGGCCATCGACATCGAAAGCCGCACCCCGGTCATCGGCAACAACCAGGGCGGACTCTCCGGCCCAGCCATTAAGCCAGTCGCACTGCTCAAGGTGCACCAGGTCTATCAGGTCTGTCGGGATCACAATATTCCCATCATCGGTCAGGGCGGCATCTGCAATGCAGAAGATGCTATCGAATTTCTGATCGCCGGAGCCACCGCCGTCGGCATCGGCACCGCACTCTTCTACGATCCACTGGTCTGTCAGAAGATCAACCAGGGGATTCAGGAGTACCTGGAACGGCACGAGCTGCAATCCGTATCTCAGCTCACGGGTACACTGCAACTGCACAGCCGCTAACCCAGCATTGGTGGCTTTTTTACCCCATTTATGAAATA
>Ga0316187_10002307_pt1 | contig 16615 bp, 10 predicted proteins | sample CroRivburrow1_MG_FD_204927 | JGI IMG/M metagenome (GOLD analysis project Ga0316187, IMG submission 204927) | Coastal sediment microbial communities from Maine, United States - Cross River worm burrow 1 | ecosystem: Environmental > Aquatic > Marine > Coastal > Sediment | place: USA: Maine... | reverse complement strand
ATGCCACAGTCAAGACTTATTATAAGGCCGATATTATTATTTTCAGCCCATTCAACGCCCTCTTGGGAAATACCATAACCTTCATTATATCTATCTGGAATATAATAGAATACATTTGAATATATCTCTTTTAAAAAGCCATACACCAAGGCAACAGAAGTAGTTCCATCAACATCATAATCTCCATATATTAGAATATTTTCTCCAGTGTGAATGGCTTTATTGAGTCGTTCAATTCCAAGGTCCATATCTTCCATTAAAAAAGGATCATGAAGGTCGTCAAGAGATGGACGGAAAAATGCTTTTGCCTCGTTATAGTCGTTAATATTCCTTTGAATCAAGATGGTGGCCAGGACAGGATTGATATTTATATCCTTTGAAAGCTTTTCAACTTTCTCTGGAAGGGGGCTGCTTTTTATTATCCATCTATGATCCATATAGGTGTAAAAATAGATATTTAGGTTCAATAATTATGGCTATGTATCATTTATAATTTGCAATGTACATGCTCCTTCTAAAAACTATTTTACTGAAGGTTGCCGGACTTATTTGGTACTGTGTTCAATTGGAATTGTGATTGTAAAGGTTGTGCCAGATCCCACTTCACTTTTTACGGAAATTTCACCTTGATGCTGTTGAATAATTCCATAGGAAATGGACAATCCCAATCCGGTTCCCTCACCTACATCTTTTGTTGTGTAAAAAGGATCAAAAATATTATTTATGAATTCTTCAGGTATTCCTTTCCCATCATCAGAAATCTCAATGTTAACCTGATTTTTAACCTTTTTAGTTTTGATCGATATTGTTCCTTTATCACTTATTGCCTGAATAGCATTATTTAGAATATTCAGCAAAACCTGATTAAGCTGTCCCGGATAGCATTCAATTTCATTAAGATTTGTATCAAATTCCTTTTCTATTTTTATTCGGTCCTTATATTTGTTTCTAAGCAGAAGAAGGGTGGAATTAATTGATTCTTTGAGGTTTATCTTTTTCAATTCATATTTATCTACTCTGCTGAAATTTCTCAGACCCAGAACGATTTCTTTTGTTCTTTCAGCTCCTTCAAAAATGCCATTTAATAGCATTTCTACTTCATTAAGTAAATATTCCAGGTCATACTTGTCTTCAAGATTCCTGGCCTCTTCCAGGTATTGGATCTTATCGTCTCCTGAGTTAGCCTTACGATAGGTATTCAATATATTGATTATTTCAGATATACTCATTTTGAGAGGTTGGACATTGGAACTCACAAAATTTATTGGATTGTTTATTTCATGAGCTATCCCGGCAGTTAAATGCCCAAGGGATGCCATTTTCTCTGATTCAATTAATTGCCCCTGAGTTTTTTTCAATGAATCCAAGGTTTTCTGGAGATCATTTAATGATTCTTCAATCTTATTTCTTTGCCTTTCTATTTCCGAATTCTTTACTTCAAGTTCTTCATTGATTTTCAGGATAGCGTCCTTCTGTTTATGCAGTTTATTATTAGCCTTGCGTTTCTGGAAATACCCTATAACAATCAATATCATGATTAAAACAAGAAGTCCTAGAATCCAACCAAATAGTTTACGTCGAAGGGTAATTTTTTCCAGTTCTTGTTCTTGCAATAGGATAGTATTTTTTTGTTCTTTTTCCTGTGCTTCCCGGGTTTTTAATTCATATTGTTGAATTTCCTTGGTTCGTTGCAGGGTTTGGATTTCTCGATCTTTTTTCTCAGCCTCCATCGATTGTTCAAGAATTTTTAAATTTTGTATTGCCCTTTCCTTTTCTAATCGATTACGCTCCTGATCGGCTTTTAATAACTCATAGTCACTTTTTTGCTTATCTGCCTTAAGTTGCATTTGTAGAAGCGCCATATCTTTCACTTCTTCATCTTTTACTATTAGAAAAAGTTTTTTTTCTCTGACTTCGATATTAATTTCCCTTTGACTCATTTCAATATCTTTTTTAATTTTCAGCCTGTTGATGCTGTCATCCAAAGCAAGATATATTTTATAGGTATCCAGAGCATTTTTGAAATTATCCATTTCCTGATAAATCTCAAAAAGAGTATAGTTACTTTCCTTCAATATTGTCAGATCATTAGATTTTTCGGCATTTTTAATTGATTTCTTAGAAGTTGAAATAGCCATATTAAAGTTTTTCTCATCTGCATGAATTTTTGCAATTGAGTTTAAGGTAACTGCAACCTTTTTATAATCATTTTTACTGGCATAGAATTTCCAAACTCTATTTAAAGTATCAATAGCAGCATTGCGATCACCTAAATTATTCAAGGTAATACCGATAAAATACAAAGTGATGCCTTTAATTGAATCGGGAGTACCCAGTAAATTTCTTGTATGGTAGGATTCATAAAAATGTTTCAATGCCAAGGAATAATCTCCTAATTCAGAATAATTATACCCTATTTCACTTAGACTTTCGGCAATAGCTGATAGGTTATTTTTGCTTTTATTGATTTCCAGAATCAGCAGGTTTTTTTCTAACATCTTTTCGAAGTCACCTGTTTCTTCATAAATAAGAACCATTGTCTTTAAAAGTGGAACGATATCATTTTCCAAATTATTTTCATTGATCAAATTCGTTGCTTTTTCTATTTGTGTTAAGGCTAGATCAAATTTTTTGGTTTTATAATAAAGGTTTCCTAGTACGATTTGAGTTGCTACTTCTTTTTTAGTGTCGTTAACTTCATGATAGTTTTTAAGGGCAAGTAAAAAATATGTTGAAGCCTTATTGTTCAAGTCATATTTCATGTAATCAGAACCCAGGTTGTAATACGTTTCAGCCAACAAAGCTGATTGTTCGTTTTTCTCAAGCTCAACAATCAACTCAATATAATGCTTTACTGCCGCCTCCGGTTCACCTAATTGTTCAAATATGTTAGCAAGTTTGATTTTGGCTTTTGCATACAAATCCCAATAACTAGCCGAGAAGCTATTTGATACTATATTCTCCAGTAAACTCTGGGCGGAATCGAGGTTATTGTTATCAATTAAATAAACAGCAATTTCATAATCGTTCCTGAGTGCTGTGGAATCTATGGTTTGGGCGTAAATCGATTTTCCGGAGATTGAAATCCAAAGAAATAGAACTGAGGAAACGATATGCAAATAATAATTTCTCTTCAAACGGTTGGATGAGTTGACGTTTAATATAAATATACTTTTTTTATTATTTATTTCTTAATTCCCATCTCAATGAAGTTTAAAAAGTTTCTTTTTAAAAAAGAACTAGGTTGAATTATTGTCATAGAAAGAGATTCAGCTATTTAGGATTAGCTAGAATCCATCATCATCTTCCTCCTCTTCGACTACTTCTTCTGGGATAATAAACCCATCATCTGATTCTTCTGTTTCTTCAAGTGGCATAAAATTATCCTGTGATGGGGCAAATTCAATTTCATAGGGTTCATTAATATTCAAGTATACTGATCTGAAAGCATCTACAAATTTTAAGGCATCACTTAATTCTCCATCCAGATAAAAGTAATCCCCAAAATCAGCTTTTGTGGCTGTGGTTTTGTCTGCAATATAGTTTAAGTAATCTTCATTAGAGCTGGAAGTAATCATTCTATTTTCTTCAAAATTGAAAAAATACCAGGTACTTGGGGAAAACTGTAAAAAGAGATTGACAACATCTCCGTCTTCGGTTTTCTTAATTTCGAGGAATCCATCTGCAGAAGCATTAATATCATTACTACCCATATTCGCTACACCGATTTTACCCACACTATACCATGCTTTGTTTTCTTTTGACCAAAAAAGGTCAACATTTGAAATCGCAATTGTTTTTATTAATCTCTGAGAAATGGAAACAAGGGAGGTATACTCCTGAAGGGATCTTTCTTCAAATTCAACCACAGCTTTTTCTCCAATTAATTCTGAAGCTTTATACATTGTCATCGGATCATCGCTGTAGGCCATTTCCATACCAAGTATATCTACAATTTCTATCATTTCCTCGCTGATCATTGCCAATGCCTGACTGGGTAATTTAAAGTCAAGCGTCATGAAGGCATTGATATTATAAGTATTATTCTCAAGATTGCCTGTGCCAACCACTGCACCGGTTATTTCCAAATCTTGCGTAAGCATATTGAAGTTAACCGGACCTTCGAATTGGATATCACTGTTTGTGACTTTATAATTAAAGATACGCCCGCTATAACTGTTGCCGTTAATTTTTACCGAATCCTCAATACGATACATGGTTGAATCCGCATCAAAGGACAAAATCCCATCAGGTGTGAAAAAGGCTGGATCCAGTATTGATTCCTTTGGACTAATAAAGGAACTATAAAGCTGGTCATTATCATTATAGAATATACCGGCAATTAACTCAGTATCGTTCTCAGTTCTGGCTTTATTGAAGTCAAATTGCACTTCTTTAGATTGGCCACTATTCTGATATTTAATCCATACATCGTCAAGATCACTTATACGATATTGCAATCTAACATATCCATCAAGTTTGAATGCCGGATCAGGGGCATACATGATTGCTTCCCCTTTATATGACAATCCTGGTGAAATTACTACACCATCATCTTCATAAACATACCCCATAGCTTGAGTATGAAGAGTGATTTTTCTTCCTCTTTCTTCACTTTCAACTAAATTAAATTCATCAATTTTAATAGCAAATGTATCATATACAGCATTTACGTATTGATATGTAGCACGTCCTTCAAACTTATTTCTTGATATGATATCAATGGTTCCATCATATAAATGATGGAATTCATACAAAGTGTCAATTACAATTGAGGTATTGTATAAGGTCCCTATCTTAGAATTTTCGAGAATAAGTACCTCGTTATTCTCAGGAGTTATTTTTGCATCTGCCACATTTATATAAGGAATTCCTGACACTAGTAATTCCAGTTTCTCTATGTCATACACTGCTTGAGAGGCATTAAATGCAAGCGAGTCAAGATCTTCCAGAGTAGAGTAAAAATAGGAATTGATAATATCCACTTCCGGTGGTTTCGCCATTTCTACTTTTTTATTTTCTAAATCCCACCGGGCATTTGAAATAGACGTCTTGAACTGAGCATATGGGAAGGTGATAGCAGCTATTCCTTCAATCTCAGGGCCAATATCTGCATAATTATCAGTAAGATTGAAATCCAGTTTGACATCATCCCCGGCAAATGCGGGCTTTTCTGCAATATCTGATTTTATTATAAAGTTTGAATGCCTGGCACCAAAACGAGATTCATTAAATGAAAATTCATCAGAAATAACTTCTGCTCCTTTGGTTAATAAAACTCCTCTACCATATCCACCCAGCTTATTTACAGTGAATACGCCATCAAGGGTTGCTGTATTGTCATATAAAGTAAAGGGATTACCCAGGTTTGTAATATACATGCTGTCTTTTCGAGGCAACCACTTCAATCGAAAATCATCAACTATCACATCCGGGAAACTGCCCACGTCAAATTCACCCCTATCGACCCAAAAGGAAGATCCGGTTCCTGTTAGCGAGTCTAAATAAAATGTTAAAGAATCAGAAACAACAGTTGAAGAAATGTATTCTAATGATCCTTTGGCGGTAAGGCCATTTTTATCTAAAGTTAATCTATTATAAATTTTCCCCGGTCCGTTATATAGGTTATATCCCTCAGGAGAAACGACATGTTTAAAGCCCAGAGAATTATCAGCCTGAATAAGTAAAGTCTCCTGGAATGGTGGTAATATTCCTTCAGCCACAAAAGTCCCGTCAAATCCTATTGCGGCAGGATCACTGTCACTTAAACTATCAATTTCAAAAGGAGGAATGATAAAATAAACCCTCTCATCATAGGCTCCATTAAGAACACTATTATTATTAAAATATACAATTGCTCCTTTATCAGCAGTAAAACGCGGGTATTGTGGAAACATACGTTGTCCTGACTTATTGTCGGGTCTGTTAATAAATAATCTTCCAGTGGTCTCTCTGAATTCTTTTGACAAACCTGCAAGGGCATCATCTGTAGAGGTATCGGCTGAAACTAGTTTATTCCCCACCATTCTTTTCATACCAGTTTCAGGATCTTCGATATAAAATCGGATAGAATCTATATAGTTAAGATCTACCATAAAGCTATCATAATCAAAGAGGAATTCACGGCCGATGAATTCAAAATTACCAGCATATAATTGGCCGTTGAATGCCATGTCCCGGTTGCCTTTTAGTGTAATGGAATTATTTTTAGGTACTATGAAAACATTCAATATTTCACTGATATAAAATTTTTCTATTCCCCTGATTGTAAGTGTGTTTTCATTTAAATCAATGGTTCCATTAGGTAATACTGGCGAAACCGATTTTATCTTCATATCATCAAAATCCTTTCGAAATCGATTGGCATCAACATAATGGAAAGCTTTCTGATTTACTCTGATCAAACCGGTATTTTGATCATAATCAATAAAGCCATTTTGCATAATTCCAATCATCGCAGCTTTTACAGCTTTTTCATTCTGTTTCATAGCTTCGGCCAAATCAAAAACATAAAATTCAAGCTTTTTCAATTTCCTTGCATAGTGTACAGTCATGATTAGCGGATTGAAATCATAAATTCCAGTCAGGCTATTCATATCTTCTTTGTTGAAATATTCTTTGGATTCGAAGTACGCTGGGATAATATTTCTGGCACTTGAAATGGATATATTAACACTATCTTCATCCAAATCCCATTGGATCATATCAGCTGTAATATCCATATTAAAATGAGAAATGCTATAGGGCGTCATCCTGAAGGGGCCATCATCCCTGAATACCATCAGGTTACGTATAGCAGGTTCATACTCGAGTTTTACCGATGGATGAAATATAGAATCGGATCCCTGGTAGATTGTGAACCTGGCATTCTTAGTAGTGATTAAAGTATCTCCTAATTTATAGATTGGTGCTATTGCCCGAAAAAGTATGCCAGTTTTATCCTGTGCTTCCAGAATGGCATTTTCTTTTAGAAAAGATTTTCCCCATACCTGGTTTCCTACCATTGCAAATCCACCTATATATGTCAGCTCTTTGTCATAAGGGAAATAAACCTGGATATCATGAGCGTATGAAGTGAATTGTGGATATGATGATAGAATCCCTGGACGTCTTCTTGTACTCTTGTATTCAAAATTTCCCTCTATGGATCCATCGATTTTCCCTTCATAAAACATTTGAGATTTGTGTGCATTAAAATGAGGGATATTAACATCAAAAGCATACTTATTCAGGTTACAATATACATCTTCTCTATTCAATCCCGTCGAACTCCAATTAAAGCTACCTCCATTACCAAGATATTGCTCTTCTACCAATAGGAATGATCCTTTCGTGGAAACCAATTTAATAGTATCATAATTCGTTTGGAAAATCAGGTCTGCATTTCCAAATTTTATATACGGGCCTCTTTCCGGAGGTAAATCAGGATCAACAAAAGCATCAATGGTTAATTCCATACCCGTACTCTCTGAGTCTTCCAATTGATCGCCACCACCCCCCCAGTTATCCTCAGAATTATTTGTGGACCAATCATCTGTCGTGTCCCAATCATCTACCCATGAATCGTTAGTTTCGTTATCATTACCCCAGTCATCTGTGTTATTCTCACTTACCTGGCCATCCTCCAATTCCTTCAATGGTTCTACATCAATAAAGTCTTCTGGTATTGGGTCAGTACTTTCAGCATATTCAAAAGAGATATCAATATTATCAACCAGAAGTTTATATCCATTTGAATAGTATATTGCCCGATGGGTTAAAAAGGTGTTCAAATTCATGAAATAGCGATGGATATTGCCATTTCTTTCATTTTCTATAACTTTTTCTGTAACATTTAGGATGTCGTCCAAAATGTTCAATGAAATAAGTTCATTAGCCCCTGCTAAAGAAATTGTGTTTAGAAAATCAATCAGATATGGATTAGCGGTTAATGATTTTTGTTTATAAAGAATATAAATGGCTTCTATTTTCTCTTTTTGAGTTCCTGTAATACCTCCAGAATCCCAATTTGACTCAAAATCAAGGGCAAGCTGAATGGCTGAATTTACCTTGGTACGAGCTGCATCTATGATGATTTCTCCAACAATATCATCTCTTTGAGGTATGGAATCAGGAAGTTGAGCAGCAACATTTATTGCAGCCACTGCGATAAGGAAAAAAGATAATATAAGTTTAATAGGCCTCACAGAATCTTATTCAACCATTAAATATAAATAATTTTTATTGGACGATATGATATAAGTATAACGAATCGGAATCAAAATCATTCAAAAAAAAGTTTAAAATTATTCATTTTTATTATTGAAAATCAGACATAGCCATTTACCTCTCTCCCTTTTATCCAGCAAATTAAGTCCCAATAATTCACATTTCTGATGGATTGTAATTTCATCTGTCAGTAAAAAGCCACTCAATACCATGATGCCATCAGCATTCAAATTTTCAGAATAAAATTGAAGCTGATCCAGTATTATATTCAGGTTTATATTGGCCAGAATAATATCATATTTTTTACCAGCAGGAATAGAAGAAGTATTTCCCTGAAAAACTTTAATTTTTTTCGAGTTATTTAATTGAATATTTTCAATTGAATTTTCATAAGACCAACTATCAATATCAAAAGCAGTTACTTCACCAGCTCCTAGTTTTTCTGCCAGAATTGAAAGTATTCCTGTTCCACAGCCTGCATCAAGAACGGTCTTTCCTTTAATGTTTAATTTTATTTCATTTTCAACCATCAAGTAGGTGGTATCATGATGTCCGGTTCCAAAAGACATTTTCGGGTTGATGGTTATTTCTAATGGATACTTTTTATCAATATCGTGAAATGATGCTTTTATCAGGCAATAATCATTTACCAGAATTGGGTCGTAATTTTTTTCCCACTCTTTATTCCAGTTTTTATCCTTTACTTCAGTGACCTTATATGGTATCTTATATTTTTCAGCTATCGTACGAATAACTGTTTCGTTATAGGAGTTGGTTGAAACACTGGCCTCAAGACCATTATCTAATATTAAAAATGAGTCAAAACCAATAAAGCCTAGTTCAGCAATAAGGATATTACTCTGGTCCTCATCACTTAAAAAATGCAATAATTTATAGGATTTAGTCACTACAGCCAGCTAATGATTCATAAGAAGTGAAATATACTGTAAAATCCGAATTTCCTTTTGATTCAACGAAGTAAACAGAAAAATCAGCAAAACCTTTCTGATCAGTGAAATACCATATTCCTGCTTTAGTAGCAAATAAGGCATTATCCATTTCATATATCAGCATATCGGCAAAGGCTTCTGAATCTTCTTCATAAATTAAAAAATTAGCTCTTTCAGGAAATTCTTCAATATATACTGTTCCTTTTAGCTCACAAATAACTGCTGGAGGGCTGGCTGAATAGATATCACTACCCGTAATAAATACAATAAACAATATGAGTAAACGATACAACATATAAGTATGCAAAACTGCCTCCTATTTTATCTGTAATGTACTTTGTTGGACAAAATCAGGTAAAATAAAAGGCAGTTGTAATTTAAAATGATTTTATAATACCAACAAAATCCCTGGAATTTAAAGCAGCACCACCAATTAATCCACCATCAACATCAGGATTGGCAAATAATTCAACAGCATTACTTGGTTTACAGCTACCACCATAAAGAATCGAAGTCTCATCTGCAACAGCATCTCCATATTTTCCGGCTAAATGCTTTCTCAAAGCAGCATGCATTTCCTGAGCTTGTTCTGAAGATGCGGTAACTCCTGTTCCTATCGCCCAGATTGGCTCATAAGCAATAACAATTTTACTGAATTCTTCAGACGAAAGATGGAAAAGGCTTTCTGTTAACTGCTTGCTTACGTATTCGACAAATGTTCCTTTTTCTCTTATATCTAATGACTCACCACAGCAAAATATAGGTGTCAAACCATTTGCCAGGACAGTATTTACTTTATTAGCTAATTGTTCGTTTGATTCATTAAAATACTCTCTTCGCTCACTATGACCCAGAATAACATATTGTACTCCAACTGATTGGAGCATTCCAACTGATATTTCACCAGTATAGGCTCCTGATTCATGTTCACTACAGTTTTGTGCTCCTAAAAATACTTTCTCAGAATCTTTTACAATGTGTTGTACACTGTTTAAATGGATAAAAGGAGGATTGAGAACAATGGTTACATCATCTTTAACTTCATCTGTTACAATATTGACTATCTCAGATGCCAGAGATATTCCTTCCTCCAGGGTTTTATTCATTTTCCAGTTTCCTGCTACTATATTTTTTCTCATAATTTCGAAATATTTTTAGTTAAAAAATTTTTGCAAAGATACTTCTTTTATACTTGTTGGAAGTCATTTTTTTAAGAATAGCTTGTCTGTTAGAACGCTTCCTTGACAGCAAGATAAATTGCATACTGATCTCCCGGACCTTTTCCAATATCCAGTCTTAGATTCAATTTTTCATTTTTAAAGGGTCTGAATCTGCCTCCAATACCGAAAACATATTTTAAGGAATTAAATTCAAAATCAGATAAACGGTTATTTACATTTCCCACTCCGGCGAAAATAACACCGCCCAAACGCCAGAACAATTCTCTTCTTCCCTCTACTTGCAGGTAGTAAGCATGATTATCGCGATATCGATTTTCATTATTGATTCCTCGGAGTCTGGAGTCTCCTCCTAATCTGGGAAGCTTATAAAAAGGAATGGATCTGCCGTTTACGTGATCATAATAAACCTGGAAGGCCAGGATGTTTTTTTTTGAGAAGACGTGATGGAAACTGCGAAAGTCAATCGAAAAATTTTGATACTGATAATCATTTCCGAAAGCATTTGGATAAAACAGTGATTTAAATTCAAAAAATATTCCTTTGTCAGGATAAAAGATATTGTTCCTGCTATCATACCTGAGCAAAGGACCTATCCCCAATATACTACCACCTTCGATGCCATTAATATTATTCTGAACCAAGCGACCATCCGGATCAAGATCTGATATTTGATTTATTTGCCAGTTGAAAGCTAATCCGATAAATAAGTTAGGATAAATCACATAAGAAACATCCCAATTCCACTTAAAAAATTTGTCTGTATACGTTTCATAAATATCAGGAGTTTCGTTACCTATTCCATAATAAAAATCCGGGTAGTTAAACAAGCGTATGGTAGTATTCACATTTATCTTGCTGCCTGGATAGAATTCAAAATCAATAGCAGACAGGAATTGGTTATTTAACGTATATAAAAAATAGGGTGATATTGAAGAGGGGCGGTGATATTCGGCATTTTTAACTTGATTGCGCGGATTGACAACAAGAAATCCTACAACTCCAAATGACAACGATGTTTCGGGGGAATACCCCACCGCTGGATACGCAGTAATTTTAATATGTTTTAAACTGTCCTGTTGTAGGGAATCTTTTGGCCCACCTATAACGTAGCGGGATGAAATAATCAACAAGATTACAAACAGCAAATTTAAAAGCCATTGTGATCTATGTGAATTTGTCTGTCGATTGTAAATTTTGTTTACTACAGCCAATATCTCGATTCAAACATTAAAGTTAAAGCCACACCAGCTATACTCGAGCTAACTACTAAATTCCAGTCCTTTCTGCTAATCCCCAGATTATTTACAAAAATCCATGTGATGAATAAGTAAATAAACGCTATCAATAACAAACCGAGTTCGACACCAATATTAAAGCCTGCTAATGGAATGGCAATTTTTACGTCGTTTCCAATAAAAGTGTTTAGATAGTTTGCAAATCCAAATCCGTGAATTAAGCCAAAGAATCCTGCAATGAAAAATTTAATAGGATTTCTGGGCAAATAGGAGTGATGCTTCTTAAAAATATTTGAAATTGCTGCTATAAAGATTGTCAATGGTATAAGATATTCAATTATATCCATGTTAATAACAATAATTCTTTTAACAGACAAGGCCAGAGAAATAGAATTGCCTACCGCATAAAAAGAAAATAAGAAAAGAACTTTTTTCCAATCTCTTAAAAGATATAATGCAAGTAAAGCTATAATGAATAGCATATGGTCAACACTATATATGTCTAATATATGACGGTATCCTAATCTTATATATAGAATGAATGTTGACATCTCTCAAAGCTACTTCTGGCGAAGAATCACTGGTTTGCTATTTTATTATATTTATGAATTTTTGCTCAATATACTATATTAAAAGATAACATCTATTTGTTTTCTTTTCCAAATCAAAAAATTAAAGTTCAACTCTTAAAAACTCCTTCATGGATAACTTCCCATTTTTTCCCATTATGTTTTAACAGACCTAATTTTTCTACTTTGAATTGAAATCTGATCTTTTTATGCTTGTATGATTTCCAGGCCTTTCTGAAATTTTCAATTGTAAGATCACGGAATGCTACTGTTACATGAGGTGAAAAATAATGTGCACCCTTTTGTTTAGTCTTTGATTTCAACAAATCCTTAAAAGTTAAAGATAACTGTGCCTGAATATTGGATAGCTCGTTATTTTCCTTTACACCCACATATATAACTTTTGGCGGGAATGATCCAAATCCTGATAGTTTTTGCCAAAAAACATCAAAAGTAGAACAAAGCTTATTTAATGTTTGAACAAGTTGACTTTCTTCATCAGAATTAAACCAAAAAGGAGGAAATAAAGTAATATGCGGAGGAGAATTCAGTGCATGCTGGGAATCGAATTTGTTTTTAAAGTGTAATTTAATATGCGTTAATTCGGTCTGGATATTATCCGGAGGTATTATAGCAACAAAATACAAACTAAGATTCTTTTCCATTAATGAAAAAAGGAAATCCCAATGATATACCAGTGTATATCATTGGGATTTCCGAATGTTAGATATAATTAAACCTTCACCTTGGCTTTTCTTTCTTCTTTATTCAAATCCAGTACTGCTGGAGTTGCAATAAAGATGGAAGAATAGGTACCTACCAGGATACCAATTAATAAAGCAAAAGCAAATCCCCGAAGAACCTCACCTCCAAAAATAAGTAAGGCCAACACTACAATAAGAGTTGTAGCAGATGTAATTAATGTTCTACTGACAGTGTTGTTAATCGCCTCATTAAACACCTTATATAAAGGAGATCCCGGCTTTAACTGCAGGTTTTCTCGTACCCTGTCAAATACCACAACAGTATCGTTGATAGAATAACCAATTATAGTTAACATAGCTGCTATGAAGACCTGATCAATTTCAAAAGATTTACCAAAGAGTCTCGCAAAAGCAAAAGCTGATATTACAAAGAGTGTATCATGGAATAATGCGATGACCGCACCCAGGCCAAACTGCCATTTCCTGAAACGAATTAAAATATATAAGAATATTACAATTAATGAGAATATTACTGACTCCATCGAAGCTGTTTTAATGTCATCTGCTATAGTTGCTCCCACCTTGGATGATCCTGCTATAATAAAAGTTTCCTCTGTTAAATTATCAGTGTTTGTATAAGATAATCCTGTAAAATCACTAACACCTTTGATCATAGCGCTCTCCACCTGTGTATCTGCATCATCAGATTCATCATTAACCAGGTAACTTGTTGTAATTTTAACTACATTGTTTGATCCGAAAGTTTTTACCTCAGTACCTGTATTTTCAAAATTAGGTTGAATGGCTGTTTTAAGATCAGATGGAGTGACCGGTGCGTCAAAAGCAACAACAAAAGAACGTCCTCCCATGAAATCAACTCCAAGATTCAATCCTCCCTGAGTTACAATCAGGGTTATTCCTGTGGCTATAAAAATTGTTGAAAACACATATGCAATTCTCCTTTTAGACATAAAATCAATATTCAGATTAGTAAGGAGATTTTTTGACCAGAATGTATCAAAGGAAATTTTGCTTTTATCTCCTTTTCGGACCATCCAGGTAATAACAACACGAGTAATAAATACTGCCGAGAAAAATGAAGATGCAATACCAATCATCAATGTTGTCGCAAATCCCTTTAATGGTCCCTGTCCCAGGGCATACATTATAACTCCAATTAGAAAGGTAGTTACATTCGCATCTATAATCGAGCTGTAGGCTTTGCTATAACCTGTAGAAATCGCATTAAGAAGAGTAGAACCTCCCCTTAATTCTTCTCTGATTCTTTCAAAAATAAGCACATTAGCATCGATTGACATACCTATTGTCAGTACAATACCGGCAATTCCAGGTAAGGTAAGTGCAGCATTTAACTGTGCCAATATCCCAAGTAAGAAGAAGATATTAAATACTAAAGCAATGTTAGCTACAAATCCACCTTTGGAATAATAAGCTATCATAAATAATACTACAATTGCAAGACCGGATATAATAGATAAAAAACCTTGGGTTTGAGCTTCTTTTCCAAGAGTTGGTCCAATAACTGCTTCTTCAACAATTCTTGTTGGTGCCGGCAATTTACCAGCTTTTAAAATATTAGATAAGTCTTTTGTATCATCAAGGGTAAAGTCACCAGTGATTTGTGAATTGCCAGTTGGAATTTCACCAATTACATTCGGAGCGGAATAAACATATCCATCAAGTACAATGGCGATTCTTCTGTTAACATTTTCACCTGTCAATCTTTTCCAAATCTTTGCACCAGTTGCATTCATTTGCATAGAAACACTTGGCCTTCCCATTTCGTCAAAATCAGGGCGAGCATCTGTAATCACTTCCCCCGATAAGGGTGCTTTTCCACCACGTCGAACTTTTACAACTAAAAGTTCCAGAACTTCCTCAGCTCCCTCCCCTTCAATTGGCTTATTCTTCCAAACAAATTTCATGGTATTGGGAATAAGACTTCTGACATCCTGTCTTTTTAATGTTCTGTTAATCTTGGATGTGTCTTTTACATTATAAAACAATCCATAATAAGGTGCTTGCCTTAAACTGAATAAAGGAGAGGAGAATGCTTGATCAAGTGAATCAATACTTGTAGAATCACCTGCTAATTGTGCGGCAAGATCTTCAGTAGCGGTATCTCCGGAAATGTCATCACCAAGAAGGGAGGCTAGGTCTTCTTCGCTACCTCCAGATTCTTGTGATACTTCTGTTTCTCCCAGATCCACCTTCTTTAATTGATTCTCTTCAACGAGTTTGTTATTGATTAAAGTAAGAGTATTTCCAATTTCCTGTAATTCATAAACTTCCCAAAACTCAAGTTTAGCAACACCTTGTAATAATTTTCTAACTCGTTCCCGGTTATCAACACCTGGTAATTCAACCTGGATTCTTCCGGTTCCCGGCAATTTTTGAATATTAGGCTGGGAAGTACCAAAGCGGTCCACTCTGGTACGAAGAATCTCAAATGACCTGTCAATAGCTCCCTCAACTTCCGTGCTGATTATATCAAGGATTTCATCGTCAGAAGATTCAAGACTTATTCTTCCACGGTTAGCAGCATTGGCAAAAATATTACTTAGCTTGCTATCAGGATTAATTTCAATAAATGACTGATAGAAAAGGTCTGTGAAATTTTCCTGGCTGTTTTTTTGCTTTTCCTGTGCTGTCCTTAAGGCTTCCAGAAACTGCGGATTCTCACTATTTCCACTTAGACCTTTTATTATATCAATAGGAGATACTTCTAGAGTTACATGCATTCCTCCCTGTAAGTCCAGTCCGAGACTTAATTCAGTATCTTTCACCTCTTTATAGGTATATTCGATACCAAGTAAATTATATACCGGTTCGTTCCAAACTGAATCGAGGTATGCCTGCCTTTTATAAAAATCAAGGCTCCCATCTGAATCAGTGGCAAATTCAATCGCGTCTTGCTGAATGTTCCTTGACACCAGGGTGAAGGATAAATAATATACACATAGCAAGGTGATTATTACCGTTAAAGTGACAATAAATCCTTTGTTTTTCATTTTTTTATATTCTTAAATTTATATTCTAATTCGTTATACTTATATCAGGTGTAGGGATCACAATTAATCTCCTAAAGAAGAGATTACGGTGCGTTAGGAGAAATGATATGCTGAAATAGTGTTTTAAAAAAAGAGGTACTAAAGAAAATAAATATCCTTTGATTCCATTTTTCATCCAGGGTAATCATTGGAATCGAGATATCGACATTAGCCAATTGATCTATATGAACCTGGAATGAAGATATTGTTGCTTGATATTCCGGAAGATAAAACGAATCTTCATTTTCTTCCTGATTGCTATCCTTATTATTTTCGGATTGAACCAAAGATTGATCCTCTACAATTTTATCTCTGATAATATAATCGAACGAAGAGATAGAAATTGAAAAGAGCCCAAGTGCCAAGGCAACAACTCTTAAAAAATTCTGTATATATATTCTTACCCTCACTTTTTGTCTATTGGACGGCAAAAGTAAGTATATTTCCTTAAAAATCAACAGGTTTGATTCTTTTTCAGAACTAAGATTAAATAATGCGCTCTATGTGGGATTTTATTACTTCAACTCCTTTATCAAAGCTTCTATTATTATTAATCACCAGATCACATTTACTCTTATATGGCAATATATATTTATAGAATGTTGGCATTACATGTTTTTCATATCGGTATAATACATCTGCTAAGTCATATCCTCGTTCTTCTTTGTCTCGAATGATTCTTCTTTTTAGCATAATG
>Ga0316187_10002305_pt1 | contig 16617 bp, 18 predicted proteins | sample CroRivburrow1_MG_FD_204927 | JGI IMG/M metagenome (GOLD analysis project Ga0316187, IMG submission 204927) | Coastal sediment microbial communities from Maine, United States - Cross River worm burrow 1 | ecosystem: Environmental > Aquatic > Marine > Coastal > Sediment | place: USA: Maine... | reverse complement strand
TTGCTGATTCAAGCAAGAAGTCTGCAGCTTGAAGATGACCTGGTGGTTAACATAATTACGAATCACTTGCGCGACTTGGAAAATAGGAACTACCACGCCATTGTTAAGGCCACCGGCAGGAACCCGGAGGAGATACGCGAGGCCATTGAAATTATAACAGGGCTGGATCCCAAACCCGGCAGGCAGTATGATGAGGAGGAAATCCAATATATTAGTCCCGACATTTTCGTGTACAAAGTGGAAGATGAATTTGTCATCCTTTTGAACGAAGACGGCATGCCGAAGCTGCGGATAAGCCCCTTTTACCGCGAGGCCCTGAGCAAGGATGGTAATGTTACAGAGCAGGCACGCGAATACATTCAAGGCAAATTGCGCTCTGCCGCCTGGCTCATCAAGAGCATTCATCAGAGGCAGCGTACCATCTACCGAGTGGCTGAGAGTATCATCAAGTTTCAACGCGGATTTTTTGAAAAGGGCATTGCTCATCTCAAGCCTCTCGTTTTACGCGATGTGGCAGAAGATCTCAGCATGCACGAGTCCACAATTAGCCGGGTGACCACAAACAAGTACATGCATACACCCCGGGGGGTTTTTGAACTCAAGTATTTCTTCAACTCCTCAATAAGTAGTTTTAGCGGTGGTTCTGTAGCGTCGGAAAGCGTGAAGGAGCGCATCCGGCAGCTTGTGTCCAATGAAGACACACAGAAACCTTATAGTGACAAAGCCGTCGTTGAAAAGCTGCGCGAGGAGAACATCGACATTGCCCGCAGAACCGTGGCCAAGTATCGGGAGCTGCTGGGTATATTACCTTCAAATCTACGAAAAGAGCCTGTGTGGGGAACCAAGAGGCGGAAAAGAAAATAGCACCAAATTACAATTTCGAAATTGTTTCGTACTTCGGATTTCGGATTTATCCAACAGTGACATTGTAGATAAACTGGCTTAATGAATGGAAATGACGTCTACAATGTAATAAGGAATGGAGGATGTAGATGCAGGTTTCGGTTACCTTCAGAAAGATTGATGCATCTGACACGTTGCGAAATTACGCCCAAGAGAAACTCCATCGTATTAAGAAATACGTTGAAGATCCCATTGAGGCCCATGTGGTACTTTCAGTGGAAAAGTTCAGGCATATCGCCGAGGTAAGCATCAATGCCAATGGCCTCCGGATTAATGGTCAAGAAGAAACCGGAGATATGTACTCGGCCATCGACATGGTGGTAGATAAAGTTGAAGCTCAGATCAAGAAATACAGGGAGAAACTCAAGAAGCGGAAAAGCGATGGCGGCACAAAACCGTTGGTGATGAAGATGAACATCTTGGCTGGCGAGAGTTTTGAGGAAGACCGGGGACCAGAAGTCATCAAGACAAAGCAGATCAATGCCAAGCCTATGGATATAGATGAAGCAGTGATGCAGTTGGATCTTGCCAACAGCGAATTTCTGGTCTTCACTAATGCCAGGACCCGGAACATCAACGTCATCTATCGACGTAGGGATGGCAATTACGGTCTCATAGAGCCCGAGAACAGATAAAAGGTTCGGGCCCGTCAGGGTAGATGCGAGAGATCTCGTTGCCATAGGCAAGAGGTGCGCTGAGAGCATACATGAAGATACTGGACATCCTGGATAAGGAATGCATCATTCCAGAACTTCGTTCCAGGACCAAGAGAGAGGTTCTGGAGGAGCTCACCGGAGCCTTGCTGAATTTCAAGGCTAACTTGGACAAAGAAGCTCTCGTGGAGGTACTGCTTGAGCGAGAACGGCTGGGCAGTACCGGCATTGGTGATGGTATAGCCATACCTCACGGCAAGGTTCAGGATCTTGATGAACTGGTCCTGTCGTTCGGGCGCAGTACTCAGGGAATCGAGTTTGATTCCATGGACGGCAGACCAACGCACCTCTTTTTCTTGCTTATAGCTCCGGAAAACTCCGCCGGCATTCATCTGCGTGCTCTGGCTAAGATATCCAGGTTGCTCAAGAGTTCCCACTTTCGCCAGAGGCTCTTGGAGGCCGGGACCGAAGAAGAACTCTTCCAAGTAATCCAGGAAGAAGACAAAGAGTTCTGACCGAACGCATCTCAGGCCAATTTTGTAAGCTGCTTACTGACTTTTCTCGCCATTTTGAGCATCTAATCGAATAATATACGCCTTCCATAACATACGGGTATTCTTTCTACCACAAAGTGCACCAAGAGGACCGTTGGAATGAAGCCATACCATTGCGGATTTGGGAATGCGGATTGTGGAATTCTAAGTTAATTTCGAGTTTTCATTTTATTATTTTCAATCCGAAATCCGAAATCGAAGATCCGCCATCGCTAGGGCTCCAGTACTCCAACATCCACTATTCCGAGTAGTATTGCTGTCAGGGAACAGCCCGTTTGGAGGTGACCGTGACTGATTCAGTAAGAACGAATGATCATAGGGGGTTGCGAGTCGTTGTGGTCACAGGACTTTCTGGATCTGGTAAGAGTACAGCCATAAAGGCATTTGAAGATATTGACTATTTCTGTGTTGACAATCTGCCGGTTGCATTGCTGCCGCATTTTCTCAAACTGCGGCAGGAATCCTCCGATGATCTCTGGCATATAGCCTTGGGTATGGATATTCGTGAGCGGAGCTTTCTCGAAAGCTATCCAAGAATCTTCAGCGAGCTGCGGCAGGGTGGCACCGATCTGGAGATCGTCTTCCTGGAGGCAACCGACGAGGACCTACAGCGCCGCTTCAGTCAGACGCGCCGCAAACATCCTCTGGTAGGAGAGGGCACTGTTCTGGATAGAATCAAAGCCGAGCGGCAAAGCTTGAAAGATCTCAAAGGAATGGCAACCCGGGTTATCGATACGTCCAATCTCAATGTACACGAGTTAAAGCGGATGATCTCCCGGCTCTACACGGTTTACCCTGCACAGGATACACTCCATGTAAATGTTTTATCTTTCGGGTTCAAATACGGTGTACCGATGGAGGCAGACATCATTATGGATGTAAGATTTCTGCCTAATCCTTTCTTTGTCAAGGAGCTTAGAGACCTGAACGGTACCCAGGAGCCGGTAATTCGCTTTGTTACGCAACAGGAACAGACCGAACTTTTTCTGGAGAAGTTTACCGAGTTGATAAACTATCTCTTGCCTCGTTATCGTGATGAAGGTAAAAACTATCTGACCATCGCTGTGGGATGTACAGGGGGAAAACATCGATCTGTAGTGATCACAGAACAATTGAAAGAGCAATTGGCCGGCCTGGGATATCCGGTAACCGCAGGCCACCGGGACATTGAGGTGGATTAGAAGCATCGACAATCCAGGCGAAAAGGAATTGACCACAGAGAACAGAGTATAGAATTAATTCGAAATCCGAATATCGAAATTGGTCCTACGGACTCCCCACCCTGCGGGCGGGGCCCCAGTTTCGAAACAATTTTCAAATTACCAAAATTAAAATGACCGAAACCTTTGTATCTCAAATGATAGCCAGTATTGTTCTGGACATTTGAACATTCGTATTTCGGATTTGTTTCGTGCTTCGGATTTAGAATTTCGAATTTGGCAAGCACCGTGGCCTCCTTTGCTTTAAGGTTCAGTGGGCAGGGATGAGCAGTCTGGCTAACTAGGAGTAGATTGATGGTGGGTATATTGGTGGTTACTCATGGGCGGTTGGCACAAGAGTTCATTGCCACCGCTGAGCTGATTGTGGATAAGATGGACAATTGCATAGGACTATCACTCGACCCAAATTTACCGGTGGACGCGCTGCGCCAGCAAATTCACAAGGCAATGGATGAGGTAGACGAAGGGGATGGAGTGATTGTGCTTACCGATATGTTCGGCGGCACTCCCTCTAATTTGAGTCTCAGTTTTCTCAATCAGGAGGGAGTCGAGGTCGTTACTGGCGTGAATCTACCCATGCTTCTCAAGCTGGCACATTCGCGCCAAGACAATACGGTGGATGCCTTGGCTAGAAGCATTAAAGAATATGGGCGGCGAAGTATTTCATTGGCCAGTGAGATTTTGGATCAAGAAGTAGTGGAGTAGAATCTCGTGCGTGACCACCAGACAGCAGAGAGCCAGATGGGAAGGTCAGCCGAGGATACTCATTCAGCTATCCGCGGCTTAGATTTCCGGCTTGAGGATGATATTGGTGAGCAGTTCAGTGTTGAACCCATGAGACTGGCTGATCTTGCCCAAGTGCTGGCCATAGAACGGGCGAGTTTTAGGAGTCCCTGGAGTAAAGCCTCTTTTGAGGCGGAGCTGGGGAAATCCTACGGTGGCCTGAGAGTGGTCCGCATAAAGGGAGGAGACCACATCGGTCCAGTGCTGGGCTACATTTGTTTTTGGTTGGTGGCTGATGAACTCCAGATAACGAATTTGGCAGTGCATCCGGAGTACCGGCGGCGCTCCATCGGGTGGCAATTACTATTGCACGCTTTTCAACTGGGCCATGCGTCGGGAGCGCAGTTCGCGGTGCTGGAAGTGGGTCGGTCCAACAAAGCGGCGCGGGCTTTATACGAACGACTCGGTTTTGTGGCTGTGCACAAGAGACCTCGTTACTATTCCGAATCCAGGGAAGACGCCTTGGTTATGAAGTTTAACTTGAACCTGAAGACTGCAGCGGGTGTAGGTTTGCAACCTTAGGGTTGAGAAAATAAAGATCATTTAGACTTGGTCGGAACAACAGTAATTTATGAGGGAGGATATGAATATGGCTGTCAAGGTTGGAATCAACGGTTTTGGTCGTATTGGTCGGATGGTGATGAGAAGCATTATCGGGCGCGGAATAGACGTTGAAGTAGTGGGCATCAACGATCTAAGTGATCCGGAGGAGTTGGCTCATCTACTCCGCTATGACTCGGTTCATGGTCGTTTTGACACACCGGTGGAGGTCCGGGATGGTAATCTCATTATAGGGGGCAAGGAAGTCCACTGCACCCAGATTAGGAGTGTTGACGAGCTGAAGTGGAAGGACTTGGGTGCGGATATAGTTTTGGAGTGTACCGGACTCTTTAGGGATAGAGAGGCTGCTGCGAATCATTTGAAAGCTGGGGCTCGGAAGGTGATCATCAGCGCACCAGGAAAAAACGCCGACGCAACCTTTGTCTTGGGAGTCAATGAGGACACCTATGATCCGGCCAATCACGACATTGTTTCCAATGCGTCCTGCACTACGAACTGTCTGGCGCCTGTGGTCAGGATTCTTCACGACTCTTTTGGCATTGAACACGGCCTGATGACTACCATCCACGCCTACACCATGGGCCAGAATCTTCTGGATGGGTTGCATAAGGATCGGCGCCGGGGACGGGCTGCGGCTCTTTCCATGGTTCCGACCACCACTGGTGCCGCAGTGGCAGTGACTCTGGTTATCCCCGAGCTGAAAGGCAAACTCGATGGCATGGCCATCCGCGTTCCCACCCCCAATGTTTCCGTGGTTGACTTTGTGGGGCGCGTGAGCCGGGAGGTTACCAAGGAAGAGGTGAACAAGGCTTTGGAACAGGAGGCCACCGGCCGACTGAAGGGCATCCTCGCCTACATCACCGAGCCTCTGGTTTCGATGGATTTTAACACCAGTACTTACTCTTCTGCGGTGGATGCGGCCCTGACAAGTGTTGTAGATGGTCGACTGGTGAAAGTTCTGAGCTGGTATGACAACGAATTCGGTTACGCCAGCCGGTTGGTTGATCTGGCTGTGTATATGGGGGAGAGGTTGTAGTCCGTTGTCCGTGGTCCGTCGTACGTTGCTAAAGAAGCATGGAGCATAGAGCACGGGGCATGGAGTCGTGGGTTCTAAAGTCATTGTGCTACGTATGTTGTCATTTATTGTCACTTGGCCACTAAAGGTGGCCGTCAGTACGCTACGCTGTCACAATGCCTTCGGCGTCATTTGTTGTCATCAGGTTACGCTACGCTGACATCTACAATTATATGTCATTATGCTGTCTTTACGACCTAATGACGGGCGTAAGCCCAAATGACTCAATGACGGCGAAGCCAAATGACCACAAGCAATCCAGAGGAGGAATGAAAGTATGAAAGCGCGTATGCCCCTCATGGCAGGAAACTGGAAAATGCATTTTACCATAGCCGAAAGTGTGGCTCTGGCGGAAGAGCTCAAGACCGGGATCTCGCGTTTTGATGACCGCGAGGTGGTGGTGGCGCCTCCTTTTACGGCCATTGCTGCGGTGGCCTCCACCCTGGCAGGGAGCCCCATTCGGCTTTCGGCGCAGAACTGTTACTGGGAGAATCAGGGGGCTTATACCGGAGAGATCTCGCCCCCAATGCTGCGCGATCTGGGTTGCCATTACGGCATAGTTGGACACTCAGAGCGGCGCCAGTACTTCGGCGAAACCAATGAGAGTGTAAATCGCAGGGCTCTGGCGCTGTTGGCCATCGATCTCGCGGTTATCCTCTGTATTGGTGAGACTCTGGAGGAGAAACAGGCCGGAAAGACACTGGATGTTTTGGCCGAGCAGCTCAAAGGCGGTCTCGAGGGTTTGGGAGAAGAGCAAGCTGGCCGGTTGGTCTTGGCCTACGAGCCGGTGTGGGCCATTGGTACCGGTCACACGGCTACGCCCGAGCAGGCCCAGGAGGCCCATGCTTTTCTACGTGAGAACCTGGCAGAGCGCTTTAACAATACGGTTGCAAACGATATACGTATCCTGTATGGTGGCAGCGTCAAACCGGAGAACGTGGATGAATTGATGGCGCAGTCTGATATAGACGGCGCCCTGGTAGGGGGAGCAAGTCTGAAGGGTGCTTCTTTTATCAGGATTGTTGATTTTGAAGGATAAATAGGCTATATATTTAAAGTTAAATCATAAATAGAGGGAAGTTTTAGCCCAATGCAGACAGCACTTATTGTCTTACATCTCGTCATTTGTATTACCCTGATCATGATTGTACTATTGCAGACAGGCAAAGGATCGGAGATTGGGGCGGTTTTCGGCAGTTCTTCGCAAACCCTGTTCGGCTCAACTGGCGGCAGTACCTTTTTCGGCAAACTGACCGCAGCTGTCGCAATTGTTTTCATGATTACCTCGCTTGTTCTGGCTAGCCGGTCCAGCAGGGTTCCCAAAGAGTCTGTAATGAGTGGGGTCAAGCCTGCGGTCACGGCACCGGCCACGACTGAAGGTGTGACGCCAATCCAACCTCTCGAAGCTGAGAAGAACACGCAAGCCGAGCCATCGGCGGACGTACCGACGCCGGAGAAACAGCAGACCACTCCGGTTGCTGGTGAAGAGAAGACAGAGTAAGCCACAACCTTGCCGAAGTGGTGGAAACTGGTAGACACGCCATCTTGAGGGGGTGGTGGGGAGACCCGTGCCGGTTCGAGTCCGGCCTTCGGCACCAAATTTATTGAAATTACTACACTTTTTGCTATAAGGTGTAAACAAAACCGGGTTCATTTTGTTTACACCTTTTTCTTTTGTTACACCTGGCGTCGGCGTAAATGGATCTCACCTCGGATGCGGTAACTTGCAGGTACCTCTCAAAGGCCTTGTTCGTCGAATGCATCGAGGCACGCTTGACCGCCTCAGGTGAGTGACCCAGTTCCCTCAGGTAGATCACTGTGCTATGTCTTGTCCCGCCGTAAAGGTCCACTCCTTCAATTCCCAGATTGGAACAGGCCTTCTTCCACCATTTCCAAAGGTAGTCATGCCCGAACCGCTGGCCGGGCCTGGCTGCGCCGTTGCCCTTCAGGTGACGGAAGAAGTAGAGATCCGGTAATCCTCGGGGCATTGACTGCAGAAGATTTATATCCTCCTCTATGAGATACATGTACTTCGGCTTTCCTTCCTTGGGATGAGGAATCAAGATTCTCCCCTGCTGCAGGTCTATGTGGCTCTCCCGGATGTTAATCAGCTCCTTCGGTCTGACGTTCACATACGTGGCGAGAAACCGAATGCCGATCCAGATGCGAATATTGAAATCTTTAGTGCAGGAGTTTGGGTACTGACATTGTAGCTAGAAACAAGAGTAATCCGGGTTGGATTATGAACTCTCAGCTTTTTGCTGCCTTTTCCTGCTCCTTCTTTTCAATCACACAGTAAATGCCGCCTTCTTCAAGGCCAGGCATAAAGCAGCTATTACATGAAATACACGTGGCTGGACTCCGGTCGCCCTGCAGCCAGCGGTTGGCCAAGCCTGGTTCCCGGATCAGCGGCCTGGCCATGGCAATGTAATCCATGCCATCTTCCTTGATGGTTCTTTCAGCAACATCATAAGAGCGGAATCCACCCACCACCATTACCGGACAGTTGACCACCTCTTTGATGCGGCGGGCCAGTGGCAGGTTGTATGCTTCCTTTTCGGGTTTGAGGATTTTCTCGCGCGCCGGGTTTTCGTCGCCGGAAGCTGGGGTGCCGGCGGAGACTTCTATGGCATCAATACCGGCTTCAGCAAGTTTTTTGGCGGCGTAAACTGCATCATCAACTTCCAGACCACCATCCAGGTTATCCGCAGCGTTCAGTTTGATGAACAGGGGATAATCGGCACCCACGGTCTCCCGCACCTTTCGGTACACCTCGAGCAGAAACCGGCAACGGTTCTCAATGCTGCCCCCATAATCATCAGTACGGCGGTTGGTCAGGGGAGAGAGAAACTGGTTGACCAAATAGCCATGAGCGCCATGTAGTTGCACTCCGTCGAAGCCCCAGGCCTTGGCCCGTCGCGCCCCCTCAGCAAAGGCTGCGATAATTTCACTGATCTCGTCCTTGGTGAGTTCGGCCGGCATCTCTGGAAATTGGTCTACCTTCACGGCCGAGGGGGCCAGGGGCTGTCGGCCTGCGTTGTTTGCATCGGTCTGGCCGCCTGCATGGACCAACTGGACCGCGATCTTACCGCCGGCATCGTGGACTGTGCGGGTCAAGTTTTCATAAGCGCGCGCAAAGTCATCGGTATGGATGCCCATTTTGCCAGGAAACTGCTTGCCATCCGGCCGCACAAAGGCAAAACCCGAAATGATCAGGCCTATACCGCCTTGGGCCAAGTCGCGATAGCAGTTGGTCAATTTTTCCGTGGGCCTTCCGTCCTGTTCGCACATCCCTTCCCAGGTGGCGGATCGGACAAGGCGGTTTCGCAGGGTCATGCCGTTTATTGTAGTTTCCTCGAATAATGTGGCCATGCCTTACCTCCTCTAAGTTGAACTCAGCAGTTGGGCTCAAACATTAATCTTCTTCTGAACTAGGCTCTGGAAATCGTAGGTCCCAAGCCCCCACTTTTGTCCCAGTCTTATGAAGCCTATTTCCATAGGAGTTTTGCCAAACAGCAGAGCGGCCTTGGCGTCCGCAGCAACCGGGTCATCACTTAAGACCAGAGTATTTCTTTTGGCAACATCAGATCTGCTTCCACCGGAAGGACCATTTCTGGTCATGATCCTGGTGGCATCGATCAGGGTCACGGTGGGTTTGAAAAATTGGGCCAGATCAACAATATTCTCATGTATATCCCCGTGCAGGGACCACCGCCTGCCACCAACAGCGCCGATCCAATTCTTCATACCAAGGGTCAGGGAACTCAATATATGATGCTTTGCCACCGGTAGGTTAATTATCTTGTCAGCTTCAACCAATGGTAGATAGACAGGCCAGACATCCAGACGATTTCCCCGCAAGTTCATGTCCCGCATGAGAGATTTGGTGGGATAAACCAGCTCCGCCCCAGTTTTACTTGCTACAGCATCTGCACCCGTAACCTTGAAGCAGAACGCGGCATCGTCAATGGTATTATCAGCGATTCTGACCTTTTTTGCCCCGGCTTCTTGACAAAGCTCAATGACCGCTTGCAACACTTCCGGATTTGTGGTGGCTCCCAGGTGAACCGGTCTGGCCCAGGAGATATTCGGTTTGATAACTACCACATCTCCCCTTGACACAAATCGTCTCATTCCTCCGGCCGCTTCGAAGACCTTTGTCACCAACTCTTTCTCTTTGTAGCCCTCTTCTGCGCCAACGCCTTCCACAATAAATCCTGTCTTTTTTGCCCCGGCCCAAGCCAAAAGTGGTCCTCGGACAGATCCCGTCACAAAACCGGCCAGCGCTAAAGAGCCGGATACGTGAAGTAGCCTTTTAATAGATTCTCTTCTTGTCATGGGATGATGTAGCGCCATAATCCACACCTTTTGAATTTGCCAGGATGGCGGCCTGATGGGTTGTTTCCTTAGCGAAGAAGATCTGCGTCTGGTCTGGTCCGGCCGGCAAAGAGCCCTTATTACAACAATAGATCTTGTTTCCAGCCAAAATGGGCGATCTTTATTTTTTCCATACGGCTCGTTCCCAGGCCGTAGACTTTATCAGCAGCTTCTACGCAGATGGGTGGCGGAGAAAGGGGCCAAGGTTCGCCTCGTAAAGCCCGCCTTTTCTCTTCGATAATTCGTAGGCAAACAGTCTCGACTGCAACTGGGTCCGTACCGGCGATCAAGCCACTGTATGGCCATTTATAGCGAGGATCAGCCTGAGGCCCTTTATCACAAAGTGGATAGAGCGCGTCCACCAAGATAAGTTTTGTTTTCCCTTTCACATGAGGAAGATGCCAAATCTCCCCCAATTTTGCACTGTTTTGATCGTGATATGCAGAGGGGCTGCCTGAATACATAATGTAGTTTTTTAGAACTGTACCGATCCCTGTTAACCAGTGTGCTTTGAGAGCTGGTAGTGAAATCAAGGCGGTGCAGCGCTTCACTTTTCTAGATGAACCTTGCGCCATTTTGATTCTGTTTTTTGGAACACCGATGTCCATTAATGCTATTTTAACAGCATAAACCAGTTCATCATGCGTTGGATTTAAATGCCCTGTCGACACCAGACCAACTGTATCATCTGGTGTGATTATCTTCGACCATGCTTCTTTACTATTTTTTCTGCCCGTAAGTTGAACGATAGACTGATCAAGAATCTTCTGCAGCACCTTGAAATCGACATCTAGGCCTGCATTCATTACATCTTTATCACGGACCACCGTAACTAAACTTGATGGAGCTGATTTCTCACTCCCCACAGCCCACCTAACACCGAACATGGAAGTCCCTAGAGTTGCCCCAATGGTCCCACGTATAAAATCTCTTCTTGTGATTAGCCTTCGTTTATTTGGCATGATCATCCTCCCGTTCTTAATAAATTGAATTGAATTTGTTCGATGATCATTCGGGCAGAGTTCTCATCTGGGCATTCGAACACAAGTGCGACACACGGACCATACACTTTATAGCCTAACCAACCATCCTCGATTTTGAAGTAACTCTGGCTTTCGGTCATTGAGCTTGTGCCGAAATTTTTCTTCTGTTCTGGTAGATAGGTTTTGTGGAAGTGATCCAGTGCTTGTTGCGCTTGTCTAGAATCGGCATATCTTACAAAAAGAAACTGGACACGCGTACGATCTTTACCATCCATGCTGTCATAGGGTGCAGCAACAGCTTCGGTTGAAAGATCTAGGTTCAGAATATTTTGATGACTGAGATAGTATAATGAATTCAGGACCAGATGCGAACGAAAATAACCGATCCTGTCGTTTCGTAGTTTCCAATCCATACCAATATCAATAGGAAGAATTTTCAATAATTCTGGCTCAGGGGGACTCTTTCGGTTCGCAGCAATTGTCTTACCTAAGGTAAGCACGGCTTGTTTTGAGGCAGGAGTTTCACGGAAAGCCATGACTCGACAATAGAGATTGTCCGACCAGACGCGCAATAAGCCTGCACCATAGAGGGCCCTGGTCGATGAAGTAAGAGATTGGTTCGATGTCTTTGCAGGAGAGTCACTGAAAGATACTCGCTCACCGCCCCAATCCAAGGAAAGCAAACCAAAAGCATCGTCAGAGGTCTCCATATAATATAGTTCTACTAAGATGCTTGTTTCATCATCAGCCTTATACTCATATACTTCAAGGTGCTTAAAACGATAGGCCAGATAAAGTTCTCCAGCTCCGTTCATATACTCAAAAATATTTCCAGAATCAATTACTCGAGGCGCATCAGGCCTAGTCCAAACACCAATAGTTTTGGGAAGATTAAGTTTTCTTACTTTCATCCTGCCAGTTGCTCCCTCAGATGTTGAAACCATCAAAGCAATTGTCAAAAGAAAAAAGGCTGTTCTCGACGACATTTTCATTATGGTCAGTTTATTTCCAAAGATATGCGGTAAAGATTCTTTCTTTTCAAATACTTATCGGTTTTGAGAGTGGGTCTATATATTGCTGAGTTATCGCAAGTCTTAATGCTTTAGTATATTACTAAGAATATCTATCTACGGAAAGGTATCTGTTTCAAGAATACTAGCACTATATATGGCTGCAGATCAATGATGGGACGGGTAAATGTCTCTTGCCAAGATGTGAAATTTGCACGGATCCAAGATATGATAAGCAGATGTAAAATTTTGGTGAGTGGTAGCAATTAAACATCTATAGCAGGGATACGTAAGTAGCCGGTCGAACAGTTCTGGCGCTATATAAAGTGGAAGGAGAAAGGATCAGATCGACACTTCGCTCCAACCGTTATCATGCAAGAGTTATACGGACATCTGGCCCCTTAACATTTAATAGTAGAGATGCAACCCCGATTTGCAATTATAGATGCTTTAGTTGCGGCCGGCCATGACGCCTCCGTCAACATCCCAGATTGCACCAGTCACCCATCCTGCCTCGTCTGAAAGCAAGAAATCGATCACAGCGCCCACATCCTCCGGCTGTCCTATGCGTCCGATCGGGTGAAAGCTGTCAAAGCCTTTCAAGGCTTCCGTAATCTTGTCTTCCTCAATAAAAGATTTATAGATCGTGGTCTGAACTACCGCCGGGGATACGGCATTGACACGAATATTGTACTCGGCCAGCTCCATTGCCAGATGTTGCGTCAAAGAATGCAGACCTGCCTTTGCCATTGAATACGCAGAGGACGGAGTAGCTTTGATCGCTTGTTTAGCCCACATCGAGCCAACATTTACTATCAATCCACCGCCATTTTTCTTCATATTTTTGGTCACGGCTTGGGTGACAAAAAAAACGGCCTCATTGAGATCCATGTACTTCTTGTAATCTTCAAGTGTATGATCAAGGAAAGACACAGGTTTGAAATAGCCGGCGGCATTTATCAGATATTTAATCGCACGGCTATCACTGTCGATTTTTGAGATGAATGCTTGCACCCCATCAGAGTCATACAGATCAAGCGATACGGTCTCTACATCGACGTTACCAACGTTTTGTACGTCTGTTTTGGCCCGAGCCAATTGATCTTGCCCTCGTGCAATAAGGATTAAATCCACGCCTCGTTTCGCCAGTCTTTTGGCAGTATCAAGAGCGATGCCTGCCGATCCGCCTACAATTAATGCTGTTTCTTTGGTCATTGTCTCCTCCATTCTATCGCATTAAATAATATGGATATAAATAATGATCGATGACCTTGAAATCAAGGTAAACTTAAGGTTTTTTAGATTTACCGGCGCTATTCGACCCTTAAGCCGCACTTTTAGCTTCTGAGGACTCGGAACAAAATAGTGGGGTAGCAATTCAAGGATGTTGGTTAAACATCTCTTGCCAAGATGTAAACTTCCGGGAAATTAAAGATATGAAAAGGAGATCGAAACGTTTTGGTGGGATGCCAGAGTTTATATAGATAGCAGAGATCTTTATATCAAGGTCAGGTAGGATAACTACTATATGCGGTAGCAGGATCTCAAACGAAAAAGTGTGGATTGAAGTATGTAATCTACATTCCGGGCATTCGAATACGAAGATCAGATAATCACGGTTGTCCCTTTCTAATCCAGTGGATCACAGGATTAAACCAGATTTTTTCGGGCTTAAAGAAAAGTCTATGACCACTTTCGCTTTCCAATTTGATTTCAGTGCTTGAGATACCCTCCGACGCCGTCGAAAAGGCGCTGTCGCAACTGCTAGCAACTGAATCGGAAGAGGCATAGATGGAGAGAAAACGACCCTTGAGGGTTTTGTAATCTGGGTATGCATCCAAGAGCGGTTTTATTTCACAACCCGCCATTACAACGAAGTTGACTTTGGGATTCCCTAATTTTGAAGAGACACAAAGAGCGATCACACCACCCTTTGAATGCCCTGCGACCGTGATGTTCTCGGGTGGGACGCCTGCATCTAGAAGGGTCCTGATTTGACCTACAATTTTCCCTGCATATGCACAGGGGATAATTTTTCCAGACCGTACCTCGCTTATCACAATGAAACCGCTGTCTGCAAAGTCATTCAGAAGGTCGTAATATTTACAATCCCCATCTGGACCGTGTTTTTCCACATAATAATTATGAAGAAAGAAGAGATATTTAGCCGAGGCATCGATAGTAGAGGGCACATCATATGATGCTTGTTTCGCATAGGATACTGAGACATAGCCTATCATGGACAGTGCAAGCAAAACTAATACAATCAAGACAAAAGAACCGTTTCTAGCAAGTAGTCGCTTCATCGTATCTCCTTTTCTGTTGAGGTGGTATTTCACTACCGGATAAGTTGTAGCCATGCACATTTTTTGGCGAATTAGTTATCTTTTTAGTGGAGGTTTCAGCCTTAGCCCAAAAATCACAACAAAAACTATGGCGATTATGAAAAAAGGTGCTACATTCCTTAGCTCTTCAGGACTAGCGAAATTGAGGAAGTCCAGCCACCAGCGAGGGACTCTGGGGTCTACCTGCCAAGAAGAACTGACATCGGCAGCGGCGAGTTTGTTGCGTTCCATTTTCCAATAAAGCTTGGCTCTGGTTCTATAAGCGTCGGCCTTGGCTCGTAGATCACCCCTAAGCTTGATGGCGGTGGTAGCATCTCGGAAAGCTTCCTCGTCCTTATCGCTCAGCCGATAAGCTTCCGCCCGGTAAGCATAAGCTGTAACATGTTCTGGTTCCATCTCGATGGCGCGGGTGAAATTATTGATGGCAGGTTCATAAATTTCACTTTTAAGATAGCCCATACCCAATATCCAGTAAGCCTCAGCTTTCGCTGGCGCAAGGTCAAGATATGTCAGGTAATCCTGAATCACCTTGTCATATTTCTCCTGAAAATAATAAAGTAATCCTCTTTTTTCATAAGCAGCAGCCAGTCTTGGATTCAACTCCAATGCCTTAGTGAAGTAGCCGATCTTTTTGCGGGTCACCGAGCCCTTAACTCCGAGATTGAAGTAGTCCATGGCATCTTCGCCATAGGCCGAGGCTGAGGTCAGCCAGAGGAGTGTAAAGAGACAAATCGCAGCTATTCTCATGTTGCTATCTCCTGATCTAGTTGGTGCTAACTGCGGTAGATATTGCATTACTGCTTTTCCTTAGAAGGAATCTTGCCTCCCTCAAGCGCCTTTCTTGTAGCCTTAAGGCCTGCCAAGGAAAAGCGGGTTATGTGATCGGCCAGCTGCCCCAGATACTCCTGCATGCTTGAACGGTCGGGGTTGAGGCGGAGGTGGACGGACCAGTGAGTGTCGTAATACAGAATCTGGCCGATAATGGAGCAGTCACAATCCCGAACGACGTCTTCAGGAGCATCATGGCCAATGATGTCTCGGATGATGGAGCGGATCTCGTCGGTGTCATCACGGAGGAGCTGGTACACCTTTTCATCCAGTTCTGGGGTGGTGGCGCGCGTCATTTCCCTTAGAAAAATCTTGCGCAGATTAACCAGAAGCTCATTAAATCTAACGGTGTCTTGATCACTAAGGAGCTCATCGCATGAGCTGGCGTCTTGTTCACTCACGCCGAAAGTCCACCGGCAGACTCGCAGAATATAGTAGTGCAACCTTTCTTCGGGGGTCTGCCCCTCCCGCTGCCTGGATTCCTCCTCACGCCTAAACTCCTGACCTTTTTTAAACATCATTTCGAGGATGGACCTGTAAAGGCTCTCTTTGCCCCCGAAGTAATAATTCACTGCGGACACATTGGCACCAACCCGGAAGCAAATATCCCTCACCGTTGCGCCATCGAACCCCTTCTCGGCAAAGACATTGATGGCCGCACAGAAGAGCTTTTCCTTGGTGTTTTCTTGTGTTAAATCAGACATATATTCCCGTTTAGTTGGAGCTAAAACACTCGCTTAATACACCAGTTTAATACTAATGTTTCATGGCGCCGAAATTTTGTCAAGGTATTTTTAATGAAGACTTTTGAGAATGGTCTTTGCCAGGTTGTTGTATGGGCAGGCAAGGGATTATATTACATTCAGAGAATACATCGTAAAGGGAAAGTTATCAGGATGGTATCAACTACTCAAATCGGGGAGATGCATTTCAGTTCGCAAAAGGCAGTTAGAAAATACAGCTTTTGATGAGTTAAACATACTCCTACTAAACCGCTAGAAGAGTGCACTCAATATCCCTGCCACTGAAATGGTATTTACGAATGCTCGGACAAAGTATTGTAGTAATCCTCTAACAAAGAGAAATTTTGATCTCTTGCCAAGATGTGAACTTCTTGAAAAGTTCAGATAGGAGAAGGAGATGTGACTTTGATTAAGATCGAGTAATGCGTAATTCCTCAGGATTTCAGTCGGCGTTAATGTCGCATCCTTCAATTTAATGTTTTGAAGGGTGAACTATTAATGATAAACAGTAACCGTTTACCGTTAACTGTTTACCCTTTACTAAGCGCTGGATTAGAGTTACCCATGAGAAATGGAGAACGG
>Ga0316187_10002304_pt1 | contig 16618 bp, 18 predicted proteins | sample CroRivburrow1_MG_FD_204927 | JGI IMG/M metagenome (GOLD analysis project Ga0316187, IMG submission 204927) | Coastal sediment microbial communities from Maine, United States - Cross River worm burrow 1 | ecosystem: Environmental > Aquatic > Marine > Coastal > Sediment | place: USA: Maine... | reverse complement strand
TCCGGCAGGCTTGATGGTTTCGCCTTTGCGCCTGAGTTAACTTCAATAGTATTGTCATCCCTGTCGCTACCATTTATGGAAAGGGCTGGAGCTGCAGCAGCGGGCAAAGAAAATGTTATAACAGCTATCAAGGCAGCAACACGCAGTTTCTTCACTATTCTCCCCTTTTTTAATTGAAATCCACTGCGAATAATATTCCTTTTTCTTGCTCATTAATGTGATCTGGGTCACAAACTTACTGTTTTGATGTGAGCCAAATCACAAATATATAATTGAGACCCTGACTGGACCTGGTCGGGGTTGCCATTTTGGAATTAGTTAGTGTCGACTGTTTCGGAGTAGTCCATTTAATTCCTATATAGCATCTTCATGCGATATCCATATCTGTTTTTAGGGCTAATGTAAGCCGAATGAATATTACGATGCCCTCAGAAATCAATAATAACAGTGAAGGCTTAACAGAGAAAAAGATGGAACTGTTACTTATCGATGATGATTACGTAACTCACCGTATTCTGGAGAGTTATCTCCACCGGTTTGGAAAAGAAAACAGTATCATAGTAAATCTCAATAGTATCTTTGATCCGGTACAGGGGCTGTTTGAGCTGAGTAAAATGGGGCAATCATTTGATGTCATCGCTCTGGATGTGCAGATGCCCATGCTGTCTGGAGACGATATCTACGATTTTCTTATGCAAGAGGGCGCCCCCTTGCTGAACAATATTCTATTCGTGACAAGTTGCGGAGAAGATTTGAAAGCACGCTTTTCCAGCCAAAAACTTCGCGTGCTTGATAAGCCGGTTGAATATGAGAAGTTTGCCAAGATATTAATGAGTATCACTGGCTAATGATTGTTTAAAAGAGTTCTCTGACGAGTGCTGCTTATGTAATGCGATGGTAGATAATAAATCCTGCAATATAGGTTCCGATTGCGGAGCCGAGCGAAGAGAGAATGAAAACCAGCAGGGTTCGTGAAATCCTGTTTTGCCACCAGCCTTTGAAATAGGCAGTGTCATGACGCAGGTTATCAAAGTCCTTCATTTGAGGCTTGCGCAACCACAGCTCCAGTGCGGAAGTAACTACTCCCGCTCCAATCATTGGGTTCAGTGAAGTGATAGGGGCGGCAACAAAGGCACCGAGGATGGTCAGTGGATGTGCAGTTGCAAGCATTGCACCGATGGCTGCAAGCCCGCCGTTAATTAGCACCCAGTTTTGTACCAGATCCCAGCCCAGAGATGGGTTCTTTGAGAAGCCAATGGCAAAACCTGATAGAATCAAGGCGGTTATAAACCAGGGGATAAACTTGCCGATTTTTTTCTTATCAGGTATCTGCTTGAGTTCGGTTAATGCTGTATTAAGGCTTGATTCTGAATAGTCGCAATATTCATCCAGATATCGGCGGATGCCTTTAAGGTGGCCTGCACCAACCACGGCAACAATGTGGTGGTGTTCAGCATGGTTTGTCTCCTGGATCAGTCGTAGTGCCATGTATTGATCCCGTTCATCAATCAGAGGGCGATAGAGTTCACTATCTTTCTTGGCAAACTGGGCAAACGCTGACTCAAGAATATCACCATCTTTAAGCTGTTCGACCTCTTCTTTACTGACACTTTTACGATTAAGAACGCTCTGGATCAGTCCGGTAAGCAGCACCATGCGGCGCTTGAAAGGCACACTTCTATAGATGCGCCTCATAGTGATAGAGATGTCACGATCTATCAGGGAGATCGGGTAGTTGGCCTCGTCAGCCTCTTCAATAGCGGCTTTTAACTCAGCCCCAGGTTCAATATCCACCTGTTCAGCCATACGCTGTTGGAATGCACCAATGGCCAGGTTGGCCCATATCATTGGGCCTTTTCCCTGTTTGATGGCTGTAAAGAGATCAAGCTCTGCGAGTGTGTCAGGATTGGCCATTTTTTCATGGCGTCCTGAACATAGTTCAACTGCAACGGCATCAAATTCACCCGAAGAGAGAAGTTCGCGAACTTTGTCAGCACTGGCTCTGGAGATGTGAGCAGTCCCAAGAACAGTAATAAACTGTTCGCCATGCTCAAAAGTGAAGATGGGATGGTTACTCATGTTTTAAATACTCCTTGAGTCTACCTTTTGCGATTTTAGACGAGTGCTGATGTTGGGTCGAGTGATCTTTTATTATGTTAGGAGCAAAAAAAAGCCCCGATTAGATCGGGGCTTTTTACAATGATAATTAAATTTAATGATCGTTATCTGATAACGTTAGGATGCTGAAAATGTTGCAAGCCCAACAAAGAAGGCAATGGTAACGGCTCCTACAAGTGTTATTTCTGCATCGTCAATTAGTAGTTTTTTCAGTTTCTTTGTCATGGTTATGACCTCCTGGCGCTACACGCGATAACGAAGTTATATATTACCCTATGAAAAGAGTCAAGTATTATTTTGATCTGTCTATTCCCGAACCGAACGTTACTCTTCGTCGATGAGTGATAAAATTGAAGAAGATTTCCGCTGCGGAGCGATCGCACTACTCGGTCGGCCAAATGTGGGAAAGTCTACGTTAATGAACAAGATTGTAGGCACCAAGGTGGCTATTGTTACACCCAAACCCCAGACAACCCGTCATCGGATTCTGGGCATCTATACCGATGAGAAACGCCAGCTTATTTTTGTCGACACACCGGGAATCCATAAAGGAACCAAGCAGCTGAACAGAAATATGGTTCGTATTGCCTATGCTGCTGCCCAGGAAGCCGATGTGTTGGTGATTATGCAGGATGTAACCAAGCCGTTGGATACTGGGACCCGTAATTTGATTGAACGATTTGCTGATGGATCACTTGACCAGCCCCGCATTCACGTGTTGAACAAGATCGATAAGGTTAAACGGGACACACTTCTTCCTCGCCTTCAAGCCGTTCAGTCTCTTGATCCTGATGCGGTTGCCTATATTCCACTCTCTGCAACTAAAGGGACTCAGATTGAAGCTCTTGTTGATACATTGACAGGACTACTGCCAAAGCTTCCAGCTATCTATGATCCGGAATGGTTTACTGACCAGAGTCAGCGACAGCTGGCTGCAGAGTATGTTCGTGAGCAGGTTTTTCTGGCCATGCATGAGGAGATTCCATTTCAGACGGCTGTTGAGATTGAGGGGTTTCATGAGACTGCCTCTGGTGTTGAGATTGAGGCAGTAATTCTTGTCGGCAACGATCGACACAAACCGATGCTGATCGGCAAGGGTGGTGAACGCATGAAGATGATCGGTATCAGTACGCGCATGGGGCTTGAAGAACTTCTCGACTGTAAGGTGAACTTGAAACTATGGGTGAAGGTACAGACCGACTGGTTTGATAACGCTTCTCAATTGAATGAATTGGGGTTGAATGGCTGAAGTTGAAGATCATGCTCTGCTATTGAGGCGGATAGCTTTTAGCGACACCTCTCTGGTCTGCCATTTTTTGACCGAAGATCATGGGCGCATAGCTTTGATGACTCGCGGTGCAAGACGAGCCAAAAGTCCGTTTAGAGGAGCTTTGGAGCCTCTTTACAGACTTAATATCCGTTGGCGTCCGGGCAGGACAGGTATGGGGACGCTGGTAGATATCGAACGTGGCCCCCGATTATTAAGTGAGGCTTTTGATCTGGATGGTCTTGAGCTCTGTGCAGTAGCATCCGGACTTTTTCAGGATGGAGATCCACACGGATATGGCGAGCTTATTGAATCACTGCAAGTGATGCGTGATCGTCCTGCAGACTCTTCTCTATATTGCGGAGTCTGGCGACTGCTGGAGTTGAGCGGGTGGGTTAGTGGTTTTGAACACTGTTGGGTCTGTGGAAGTGAAGTGGATGCGTCATCCCCGATGGCGTGGCACGACGGGCATCTCGTCTGTAGCCCCTGTGGAAATGGCAGTGCTATCTCAGCAGGCATGAGAAAAGGGATTGCTGCACATCTGAGCCAACCGAATGTTCGATTGAACCAGCATGATCTTTTAAGCTGGCGAAAGATGATTCAGGATGTGCTGAGCCAACATGGTGTCAGATCACTATCCTCAATAACTTAAGGAGTAGCAATGAACTTAGGTGTAAACATTGATCATGTAGCGACGCTCAGACAAGCGCGTCTAACTCAGTATCCGGACCCGATTGAGGCAGCGCGAATATGTATGGCTGCCGGAGCTGATGGTATTACTGCGCATCTGCGTGAAGACAGACGGCATATTCAGGATGCAGACATGGAGGCGCTGGCTGGAATGGATCTTCATCTCAATATGGAGATGGCTGCCGAGAATGAGATGGTTGCGATCTGTGAGAGACTGAAACCAGCCGCCTGCTGTCTGGTTCCAGAGAAGCGCGAGGAGCTGACCACGGAGGGAGGGCTAGATGTGGCTTCTCATATTCCACGTCTGAAGTCTGTAGTAGAGAGGCTTACCAATGCGGGCGTTCGCGTCTCGATGTTTATCGACCCGGTGAAAGAGCAGATTGAGGCATCCAAAGCCATTGGAGCACCAGTGATTGAACTGCATACCGGTCACTATGCAAACCTGACTGGAAAAGTTCAGGCTGCGGAGTTGGCAGTGATTGCCGATGGCGCAAAACTGGCAGCAGATATTGGACTGATTGTGCATGCAGGCCACGGCCTGACCGTTGAAAATACTCCGGCTATTATGGCAATTTCTGAAATCGAAGAGCTTAATATTGGCCATGCGATTGTTGCTGATGCGGTATTTAAGGGGCTGGCGCAGGCGGTGAAAGATTTCAAAGCGGTAATGCAACGCTAATGAGCATCTTCGGTATCGGAACGGATCGCATTGCGATTGAACGAATAGAACGTTCGATTGAACGTTTTGGCGACCGGTTTGTTCAACGCATCTACACCGAAGCCGAACACCGACAGGCGCTTGCCAAAGGAAACAGCGCGCGCCGTCTGGCGATGCTTTTTGCAGCCAAAGAAGCGGTCTCCAAAGCGCTGGGGACAGGTTTTAGAAATGGGGTAATGCTCAAGGATATCGAAACCATTCACCGGGACTCTGGCAAGCCTGAGGTGCTGCTGTATGGAGGTGCTGCTTCTGTAGCATCGGCAGCCGGTATCTCAAACGTACACCTCTCCCTGACTGATGATGATGGTGTGGCAATGGCTTTTGCCATTGCAGAGTTGTAGTCCATAAGCATGAATAGTGGTCGTCTCGGAGAGTTTGAGCTGATTCAAGCCGCATTTCGGGATGGAGCACCTAATGCACATTCAACTACGTCAGTTATAAATGGTGATGATGCATCTGTGCATGCCATTCCGGACGGAATGGAGCTTGTCATGAGCACCGATGCATCGATCAGTGGAGTTCACTGGCCAGATGGGTTTGCGCTTCAGTCGGCAGCGGACAGGGCAACCTGTGCAGCGCTCTCTGATCTGGCTGCGATGGGGGCCGAGGCATGTTGGGCATGGGTGTCCGTAATGTCCCAGTCTCAGAATGATCTGCTTGAACTTGGGAAGGGAGTGAATGCAGCGCTTTCTCGTTATTCAGTAGAACTCTCTGGCGGCGATACTGCATACTCTTCTGTAAACGCACTAACAGTGACTGTGGGAGGCGTTGTTCCTGCTGGCAAAGCAATGTGCCGGAACGGAGCAAAGAAGGGTGACGGTATCTGGATCATCGGTAGAGCGGGATTTTCATCTCTGGGGCTGAAACAGTGGATGGCCGAGATGGAAGAGGGTTATTTCAAACGCTATTTTGAAGAGATCAAGCCAAAGCTGGAGCAGGGGATTCGCCTGCGGGAGCTTGGTGTTAAGTGCTGTATCGATGTCAGCGATGGCATATTGCAGGATGCCTCTCATATCGCTCAGGGTTCAAGCGTCGGTATGAGGCTTGACCTGGAATGTTTCCCCGGCTGGGAGCTTCTCTGCCATAAAGTAGGGGAGAAGAGTGCCATTCGCGCCGCAGTTTCAGGTGGTGAGGACTACGCACTTCTTTTTACTGCTCCCGAAGGCATGGGCTTTCTCGACTCCTTTGCAACGCAGATAGGCGCCTGCACCGACGGCACTGATGTGGAAGTTCAGCTAAATGGGACAACGCTTAAAGGATTGGCATCAGGATATGATCACTTTGCTTAGTACTGCCCGCTTTATTGCAGCTGGTTTTGGTAGTGGCTGGCTACCCAAGGCGCCTGGCACATGGGGGAGCCTGGCCTCACTTCCGATAGCATGGCTGCTTCTCACCTATACAGGCATTGAAGGTCTTGCAGTTGCCTCACTGATCATTCTGGCTCTTGGTTGTTTTGTATCTGCCGTGATTCTACCAACACTGGAATCGGATGATCCGGGTTGGATTGTGATTGATGAGTGGGCAGGCCAATGGTTAACGCTTGTTATCATTGTAATCATCTATGGTTTGTCGCTTCTTACGCTGCTGTCGGCTTTCCTGGCATTCAGACTCTTTGATATTTTCAAACCATTCCCGATTCGCCAGCTTGAGCATATTGGTCCGCCGTGGTGGGCAATCATGGCCGATGATCTATTGGCTGGCGTGATGGGCGCTATAGTTGTTGTTGTTGCTCTCTACATAGTTGGATTGATCTGATGTCGGTACAGGTTGAGAGGCTGCTCCAACTCTGCAGAGAGCAAGGCCTGAAACTTCGTACAGCCGAGTCGTGTACCGCCGGTGCTATTGCTGCCGAGATTGCCTCTGTTTCCGGCGCATCCGATGTTCTGGACCGGGGCTGGATCACCTATAGTGACAGTGCAAAATCCGAAACGTTAAACGTTGAGCCTGAACTGATTACCGAACATGGCGCTGTGAGTCGTGAAGTGGTGTTGAAGATGGCTGAAGGCGGCTCTTCTGACTCTGCGCTCTGTGTAGCTGTCAGTGGCATTGCAGGTCCCAGTGGTGGTTCAGATGAGAAGCCTGTTGGCACGGTTTGGATTGCGGTGGCTGGCGGTAGTTATGCCCATGTAGCGAAGCACTACCTGTTTTCCGGTGATCGTGCCGCAGTTCAACAGCAAACGGTAACCTGCGCTATCAGCATGCTTATTGATCAAATAGAGAAAGGGTGAGACTATTTTTTTGAAAAATGTGAAAACCGGCTGGAGAGAAGCATGGGGATTACGAGCAAGATCAAGTCGCTGATTCATAGCGGTTCAAACAGCCAGGATTCTGAGATGGCACTGAAAGATGCGGTAGAGATCATTCAGGCATATGCAAAATGTTTGGAGGTGAGAGCCGTATCAGCCAGTATTGTAACAGACTTAAATGAACTTCCTTGTAGCAAGGAAGCGATTAAGAGCGCGCTAATTGTTGCAATGAACGAAAAACATATTGATCCGGTTCAGAGGAAATATCTGGCAACAGGCTATCTGCGATTGGCAGATTTTCAGACAGGCGTTGGTGACAGAGTGATTGGGATTGATGTTTCCACTATCGATATAGACAAAGAAAATGTGGATGCCCTGGCTAATCAGGTAGCTCAAAGCAGACAGGAGTTTGACAGTTGGAAACCCATTGTCGAAGAGGAGCAAAAAAAGTTGCTGGATGAGTTGAAAGAAGCTGGTTTCGAGGGATCTCTTTAGCGAGTAAAAAAAGCCCTGTTTTTGGCTAAAATCTAATCCCAATTGTTAATATATTGACTCATATGGAGTATAAGTTAATCTGCAGATGATGTTCCATGTTATAGATGATAACTTGATAGGTGGAAAAAACACTGCCGCAATCATTAATCTTTTCAGTGAAAAGCCGATGCTTTTCTCATCTGCACTTGAATACCTGGAGTATGCAAGCAGTTCTGATTATCAAAAACCAAAAGCCATTTTTACTGATGTGCTTATGTTTAATATGAACGGTTATGAACTCATTGAAAAAATATTGGCTATTCATCCTGATCAAAGATTTGTCATTATGTCAGGGCGCCCTGACCTGGAGCACCCATTTAAAAATCGCGCCTGTTCCTATCTAAGCAAGCCGTTTCATCCGATGGACGTCAAAAAAATCATTCTCGAGCTGGAAAAATGTGAGCAGGAGGGCCCTTCACCTGAAGCTCTCTGTGCAATAACTTGTGGTTGTTCACTGTTTACTCCTGACAATTGGAGCTGTCCTCATTCAGCATAACTGAAGTGTCTGAAATTAGTGGCAGAAGTTGATGGCCAGCTCTCTGTCAGAGAAGCGAGAGCGCATCGGTCAGGTCAGCAACTGAGGGAATCACAAGATCCGCCCTGATTCCGATCTGTTTTACAAACGTTTCCCTGTATTTGCCTGTTTGAACCAGCGCTGTTTTTAACCCGGATTGTTGTGCTCCGCCGATGTCTGATTCGATATCATCACCAATCATTAATGCATGTTCGGGAAGCACGCCGAGTTCCCTGCATATTTCATGGAAAAAGCCGGCCGATGGCTTTCCAAGCACAGTGGCACTCTTTCCGGTAGCGTACTCAATGGCGGCGACAAAGACGCCGAGATCGAGATGAAGCCCATCTGCCTTCTGCCAGAAACGGTTTTTATGCAGAGCGAGAATCTCTGCGCCCTCCATCACCATTTCAAAAATGAGGCGCAGAGTCTTTGGTGGATATCCCTCTCCACCAATATCTCCCATGACAACAAAGTCAGGTGAGTCACGGCATTCTCTAATGTTCTGGAAATCTTCAAGGAGCGAGTCGCGAATAAAGAGCGCTGCCTTTTTGCTGCCTATAGCTCTATTGGCAAGTGCTGCTGGTGTATAGATAGCCGCTTCCGGGATCGGAATCCCCATGGATTTCAGCTTCTCGGCAATGGTTCTTCGGGATTGGGTGGTTGTATTGGTAACACCAGCAATGCGGTGTCCGAACTGCTGCAGGCTGCTGACAGTTTCAACTGCTCCGGGAACACTGTTTTCGCCAATATAGAGCACTCCGTCCAGATCAAAAAGGATAGCCTCTATTTCAGAACTGTTTTTTTCGTTCATGTTGTTACTATAGCAACAGGTGCAAGGTTTAGTGCTTGTGGGGAAACTGTTACACTCTCGCGAGTTTTTATTATAGTTATCATCTTGTTATTACAAAAAAGGAAATGATCCATGAACGAACAGGAAATTCTGGCTATGTATGAAGATGCAGGAGCGCTTCTAAACGGGCACTTTGTTCTCTCTTCAGGCCGTCACTCTTCACGCTATCTGCAGTCGGCGCTTGTGTTGAGGAACATCGACAATGCTACGGCACTTGCTGGTGAATTGATCTCAAAGGTGAACGAGGATGATTACGATATGGTCGTGGCTCCAGCCATTGGTGGTCTGGTGATCGGACAGGAGGTGGCGCGCCTGTTGAAGAAGCCATTTATTTTTACCGAACGAAAAGAGGGAGAGATGCAGCTTCGTCGCGGATTTACTATTCCTGAAGGAGCACGTCTGCTAGTTGTGGAAGACGTGATTACAACTGGTGGTTCTGTTTGTGAATGTATGGCCGTGGTTCGTGAACATGGTGGAATCCCGAGCAGGGTGTTGGCCGTTGTTGACCGTGCTCCTGATTCGGAAGGTCGTTTTGATGTGCCGCACGAGACTGCGATCTCTCTAAGTGTTGAAACACACGCTGCAGATGATTGCCCAATGTGCCGCGAGGGTACTCCAGCCATTAAGCCCGGAAGCCGCGGTTCAGCTTGATGAGTGATAATACCATCCGCTGCTACCCCTTTGGCGGGGTGGGTGAATTCGGCAAGAACATGATGATCTATGCGATGGGCAACGATGCAGTCATGGTCGATTGCGGAATGGGGTTCCCCAATCCCGGTCAGCACGGGATTGATCTTGTCATTCCTGATATCTCGGCACTTGAAGAGCTTGGGCTGAATATTCACGCTATTCTTCTTACTCATGGGCATGAGGATCATATTGGAGCCCTACCGTTTCTTCTGCCGCAGTTGGGTTTGCCTGTGTACGGCACTCCAGTGACGCTGGCGCTGGTGGCGGCCAAGCTTGAAGAGCGGCAGTACAAAGGTGACCTGAGAGCACTGCCTGAAGAGGGTGAAGTCGATGTTGGACCATTCAGGGTGGAAGCGGTTCCGGTAACACACTCAATTATGGACGCCGCATCGATTGTGATTCATACCCCGCTGGGTGCTATTATTCATACCGGGGACTTTAAGTTTGATCTGGCTCCGATTGATGGTCGTGCAACGCCTCTGCACCGGTTCTCCCAGTTGGGAGACAGAGGGGTTCTGTTATTGGCATCTGACTCGACCAACGCCACTAGAAGTGGCAGCAATCCGAGTGAAAGAACCGTCGGCCCGGCTCTAAAGCAGGGCATATGTCAGTGCACGGGCAAAGTGGTGGTGACCACATTTTCATCCAACATGTTCCGTATCCAGCAGATTATCGATGCAGCCATAGCCTGTGGCCGAAAAGTGGCACTGGCAGGACGTAGTCTGGAGAAAAATGTAAATATCACCCGCGATCTGGATCGGCTATCTATTCCCGCCGGCACACTGGTGGATATCAAACAGTGTGGTGATATACCCGACAGTGAACTGTTAATCATCGCAACTGGTTCACAGGGTGAATGGCGGGCTGCCCTGGCTCGCATTGCTCAGGATCGTTTTAGAGGAATCAGCCTGGGTGTCGGTGATCTGGTGATCTTCTCCTCATCCAACATTCCGGGAAATGAGAGAGTGATCGCCGGCCTCTATAATCATATCTATCGACGTGGCGCACGGGTACTTCACTCAGGTAATGCTCCGCTTCATGTTTCTGGCCATGCTCAGGCGCATGAATTGAAGATGATGATGCAGCTGACACGGCCCAGATTTCTTTATCCGGTTCATGGTGAATATCGGAATTTAATTGAACATCAGAATCTGGGTGTTGCTGCCGGGATTCCATATCAGAACACCATAATTGCTGAAAATGGACAGGGTGTAGTGGTTGATTCTGAGACTATTACTCTGGGTGAGGGCTTCCATGCAGGCGCAGTCTTTGTTGATGGCACGGGCCGTGATGAGGTAGATGATCTTGTGCTTCGGGATCGACGTGTTCTGGCCGATGACGGCATGATCTCTGCTACCGTCTTGATCAGTGAACATGAGGGCACACTGCTTGGCGAACCGGAGCTGGTAGCACGTGGATTTCTGCATCAGGAAGTCAGCGAAGATATCTTGTCTGATGCGGCAAAAGATCTGCATAGGCACCTTGATGGTATGGATCAGGAGATTCTTGCTAATATTGAAGAGGCGAAGGAAGAGGTTCGTGTCTGGTTGAGACGCTGGTGCAAGAAGAGGATTGGCAGGCGGCCAATGGTTCTCCCCGTTGTGATCGAGGTTTAGAAGCTATGAATGTGCACTCAATTCTTCGAGAGGCCCTGGCTCTGCTCTTGTTGATGCTTCTGCTGGTTACGGCACTTGCGCTATACAGCTTTACTCCACAGGACCCGTCGTTCAACCATGAGACATCTGTGGAGGCAATGAATCAGGCTGGTATTATAGGCGCCTATATTGCCGACTTTTTCTACCAGTTGTTTGGTTATGTAAGCTGGGTTGTATTACTGCTTGGAATCGCTCTGATGGTTCGTATTGCATTTGGTTTTCGTCCATTTGCAGGCAGATGGACCACACTGTTCTGGCTTCCCTGCCTTTTGGGTCTAGCAGCTCTTGTGGCTGCACACGCTGATCTTCTCTCTCCATCCAGTCAGGCACTGCTTCCAGCAGGATCAGGCGGCGCTCTCGGGGCGCTTATCTCCAATGGTCTTCTGGCCACCCTGCATGCAACAGGGCGCGATCTGGTGTTGGTCGCAATGGTGTTGAGCAGTTTTATTGCAGCCTCGCATATTTCGATACTTGCTCTGCTTCAGCGATTGGGTGTTGGAATCAGATGGTTCGCCGGCGTTGCATACAGTGTGATAGCCCGTTGGCAGGGAAAAATCGATATTCGCCGTGATCGTATGGAAGGGCGTGATAAGCGACGTGAGAAGAAGGCTTCACGTCCTGTACATATTGCCGAGTCTGATCCTGAAGTTATGAAGCCTGCCAAAGTTAAAGTCTCTAGAAAGGCCAAGGAACAACAGCAGAGAGAGCTCTCTCTTGGTACGCCGCCAGAGTCGGGGTTTCGTCTCCCGGGCCTCTCCCTGTTTACAGCGAAACGTGAAGATGGGCATGCCTACAGTGCAGAGACCCTTCAGGCGATGGCTAGAATGCTGGAGAAGAAACTTCTCGACTATCGGGTTGAAGGGCAGGTGGTTGCAGTGCAGCCGGGCCCGGTTGTGATTCAGTTTGAATTTGAGCCTGCACCTGGCACCAAGGCAGGTCGGATCATTGCACTTCAGGATGATCTGGCCAGATCAATGTCGGCAGTTAGCGTTCGTGTAGCCGGGAATATTCCAGGTAAAAATGTCATTGGCATCGAGATTCCAAACGAAGAGCGTGAAATGGTGTTGATGCACGATATTCTGGCGAGTAAGGCTTTTGCGGATAAGAAGAAAAAACTGCCATTAGCACTGGGTGTCGATATTGCCGGTCAGGCTGTGGTTGTCGATCTTGCAAAAATGCCGCATCTACTGGTTGCCGGCACAACAGGCTCAGGAAAGTCAGTCTCTATCAATACCATGATCTGTTCGATGTTGATGACTTATTCACCCAAGGATCTGCGCCTGATTATGGTTGACCCCAAGATGCTGGAACTCTCCATGTATGATGATATTCCGCACCTTCTGGTTCCAGTGGTAACCAGCCCGCATAAGGCAGCTAAGGCGTTGGCATGGGCGGTCTATGAGATGGAGCGCCGTTATCATCTGATGAGTGAGGCAAAAGTTCGAAATCTCGAGGGCTACAACAAGGCTGCCGACAGCTCAAAAGATGGTGAAATAGAACGTCTTCCCTATATCGTAATCGTTATTGATGAACTGGCTGACCTGATGATGGTAGCCGGCAAAGAGGTGGAGCAGGCGATCTGCAGAATCGCCCAGAAAGCGCGTGCGGCAGGACTTCACCTTATTCTGGCGACTCAGCGGCCAAGTGTTGATGTGATCACCGGACTTATCAAAGCTAACCTGCCAAGCCGACTATCATTTCAGGTATCTTCCAAAATTGATTCCAGAACTATTCTTGATCAGATGGGGGCTGAACAGCTGCTAGGGCAGGGCGATTCGCTGTTTGTAAGTGGAGGGCGTGAGATCATCCGTGTGCATGGTGCATATGTCTCGGATGGAGACGTGCTTGCTCTGGTAGAGCACCTGAAAGAGCAGGGTGAGCCAGAATACCGGAATGAGGTGTTTGAGGTGAAGAGTCCCGATGAAGCGCTTGTCGGCGGCGGGGAAGAGAAGGATTCCAAGTATGATGAGGCAGCCGAACTGGTGATAGAGAAAGGGCAGTGTTCAGTCTCCATGGTGCAGCGATACCTGCGTATCGGCTACAACCGTGCCAGTCGCATCGTTGAACAGATGGAGCAGGATGGCCTGGTTACTCCTCCCGGGTCAGGGGGGATTCGTAAGGTGCTTGCCCGATCCGAAGCCGATGGCGGTGGTGTTATCGAGTGAGTTTCTTCTCCACGCTAAAAGCTGTCGGCACTATTCTTTTCTGCTCTCTGGTGGCCTCTGCTGCCACGGTTGGGAATGCAACTGAAAAGCCATTTCCCGAGCAGATTGAAAGAGCGCTTAAGCAGCTGGCAGAGATTCCAGGCTTCTCATGTGAGTTTATTCAGGTGGTCCGTTTTTCTGATGGTGCAGACCAGCGTTATTCCGGAACACTATCAATTAGCCGACCCGGTCGTTTTCACTGGAAGTATCAGCGACCATATGAACAACTCTATGTCAGTGATGGCAGTGGTGTATGGCACTATGAGGCGGACCTGATGCAGGCCGAGTATTTGCAGGGTCTGGACACAGTTGATCCTGTTGCCATGAAGCTGCTGGATGGGCGGGTGAACCGGAAAGATGTTGAATTGCTCGGATTTGAAAATGCGGGTGGCGATGAAACTGCATACAGAGTAACTATAAACAGCAGTCAGGAACTTCTTCTCGGTCTGACAAAAGAGGGTGAGCTTCGCTGGATTGAGAGTGAAGATGTTCTTGGCAACAGGAACAGGATTCTATTTATTAACGTTGAAAAAATTCGTCGTCCAGACGACTATTTCAATTTTGTTCCGCCTAAGGGTGTGGATGTGATCAATGTGGCGGATTCGCAGCTCGAATCAATCGACAATAATTGAGTGATAATATGAGGATGAATATGAATAGACTAGCTACGAGTTGCCTTGATATGAGTAGGTTTGGAATGAGAGTTGTTTCTGTAGCTGTTGCCTGCTGCATAGGTGTTACTGCTGCTCAGGCAGGAGGGTTTTCCAATCCGAACATGTCAGCATCCGGCCTTGGCGTCGCTAATGCGGTGGTTGCCAGTGCAGATGATGTCTCGGCAGCAGCCTACAATCCGGCCGGAATTGCATGGCAGGATGGTATACAGGCAATGCTCGGTATCGACCTGCAGTACCGAAACAGTTCAGTGAAGCTGGGTTCGGGTGTCGGTTCAAATAGCGGTGGCGCGGGCAACCTGGCTCACCTTTATGCATCCTGGATGCCGCACGATGGAGATATCGGCTTTTCACTGGCAATTAACACGCCGTACGAGCTGGACAACAACTGGGATTCAGCTTTTCCTGCCTCTTCAGGCAAGTCGAAATTAAAAATCAACCGCCTTTCTCTGGACGCTATCTATGCAGTGAATAGTACATTGGCGATTTCCGCTGGTGCAGATTGGTATCTTAGCGCTGTTGATATGACGCTTCCTGGGCTGAACTTTAGCGGCAACGATTTGGCCGGTTTTGGAGGCCACCTCTCAATGAAGTGGAAGCCTGCTCCTACATGGTCCGTTGGTGCGATGGCCAGATTGGGCGGTAAGATTAAATTTGCAAACGGTGTCGCTCAGGCTCTTACCGTAAAGCTGCCGGATGAAATTACCGTGGGTGTTGCCCATGACATTGCCGATGCGGTCCGCCTCGAACTGGATGCTGCCTGGAGCAGGTGGTCAAGGCTGAAAAACCTGAACGTGATGTCTGGTACAACTATAGTGCAGAATCATGCAGTGAACATGCGGGACTCGTTAACGGTGATGGCAGGTGCAACCTGGTTCTGGAGAGAGAACAGCCAGTTCCGTTTCGGCTATGCCTATGATCAGGAAGCAAACAAAGGCACTGGTTTTAACCCGGTCGTCGCTGATCAAACCGGGCATAAAGTGAGTCTTGGTGCCGGTGGTGACATGCTCGGATTTCATGCTGATCTGGCTTACGCCTATACGTTTTATCCGAAGAGAACTGTTACCGGAGGAACTTATGCCGGAACCTATCGTGATCGCCGCCATTCTCTTGCGTTCTCTGTCTCCAAGAGATTCTGATTCTGTCTGCACCCGGCCTGTTTGATACTGTAGAGCACTCTGTCAGCTCCTCACCACTGGCCTATCGGCTAAGGCCAAAAACGCTGGCTGATGTGGCAGGGCAGGATGCGCTGACTAGCCATGATTCATGGTTCAGTTCGACCCTCAGTGAGGGAAGAGCTGTCTCTGCTGTCTTCTGGGGCCCTCCTGGAGTAGGCAAGACCACGCTGGCAAAGATCATGGCTGAATCTGCCAAGATGCCGTTTGAGCAACTCTCTGCAGTGTCCGCAGGTAAAAAAGAGGTGCAGGCGGTTGTAGAGCGTGCAAAATCTGAGGGGCGAAGCTATCTGCTGTTCCTTGATGAGATTCACCGATTCAACAAGGCACAACAGGACGTTCTGCTTCCCTATATTGAAGATGGAACACTGATTCTGGTTGGAGCCACGACTGAAAACCCATCTTTCTCGCTGAACAATGCACTACTTTCCCGTTGCCGGGTGATTGTTCTGAAACCCCTCGACAGAGAGGCGATCCGGCAGATAGTGGAACGCGGTATTTCTCTTTTGCATGAACAGTCTGATCTGTTTGGTGTTAGCGATGCCGCGATTGATTGGCTGGCAAAGGCTTGTGATGGCGATGCGCGTTATGCTCTGAATGCTTTGCAGAGCCTGTTTGAGGCCGATGATTCAACTGTGTGGGATGATGAAGCGGTTGCCCGACAGTGGACACGCAGGCAGGGACAGTATGATCGGGATGGCGATGCTCACTACGATCTGATCTCTGCCCTGCATAAATCTGTTCGTGATTCTGATGCCGATGCTTCCTGTTATTGGTTGGCAAGAATGCTGGAGTCTGGCGAGGAGCCCCTCTATCTGGCACGCCGTATGATCAGGATGGCAACTGAAGATATCGGCCTTGCTGACCCCAAGGCATTAACGTTGGCTCTGGATGCACAAAGAATGTATCAGGTTCTGGGTTCGCCGGAGGGGGAGCAGGGTCTGTTTGAAACGGTGATCTATCTGGCTCTGGCACCAAAGAGTAATGCGGCCTATATGGCTGAGAAAGCAGCCAGACGTTTGGCCAGAGAGAGTCAGCACCTTGATGTTCCCATACACCTGAAAAATGCTCCGACCAAGCTTATGAAGGAGCTCGGGCATGGCAAGAGTTACCAATATGCCCACAGTGCCGATGATGCAGTGGTGACTCAATCCCACTTCCCTGATGAGATGGATGCGGTTTCCCTCTATCATCCGACGGAACGCGGTTTTGAACGGACGTTGGGAGAGAGGATTAAGTGGTTAAAAGATCGAAGAGAGCGGAAAGGGGAGAAGGGTAGTTGACCA
>Ga0316187_10002303_pt1 | contig 16624 bp, 15 predicted proteins | sample CroRivburrow1_MG_FD_204927 | JGI IMG/M metagenome (GOLD analysis project Ga0316187, IMG submission 204927) | Coastal sediment microbial communities from Maine, United States - Cross River worm burrow 1 | ecosystem: Environmental > Aquatic > Marine > Coastal > Sediment | place: USA: Maine... | reverse complement strand
GTAAAGGCCCCACCACCCTGGAAACCGGCCTGCGCCTGCACTACGCCATCAAGCCGGAATTTGCTCCTTATATAGGTGTGGATTTTGAAAGTGCCTTGTCGAGTACGCGGGGCTTAAAAAAAGATGCCGGCGAACAGCGCAGCAGCTGGGGAGCCGTAATCGGTCTTTCGGGCTGGTTCTGACCCCTGTCGCCCTGGGGCGGGTCCTCGCGTGCCGTGGTTCACAGTTTCCGGCTGGCCGTAGCCGGATACTTGTGGGCGTAATGCCTTCTTTGCGGAGAGTATTAATGCCGACATCTATCAGCTTAGCCCTTGCCCTGCTGTTGTTCAGCGGCAGCGCCCTGGCCGATCCCTACGACGAAGCCATTGCCAGTTTTCGTGCCGCCGACGGCACGCAAACTTTTTTCTCGCAGGCGTATGGTTACGCGGTTTTTCCAACCATCGGCAAAGGCGGTATAGGCATTGGTGGCGCTTACGGCAAAGGTCGCGTCTATGAAGGCGCTGGCTACACGGGTGATGCATCCATGGCGCAGCTCACGATAGGCTTCCAACTGGGCGGCCAGGCCTACAGCCAGATCGTCTTCTTCCAGGACAAGGCTGCCCACGACAAATTCACCAGCGGTAATTTTGAGTTCGGGGCTGAAGCCTCTGCTGTTGCCGTCACCTTGGGCGCCCAGGCCAAGGCGGGAACACAGGGTGCGTCGGCCGGTGGTAACGAGGCTATTTCCGGCGACGCCGCCGGATCAGCCAGCTGGACCGTCGGCATGGCGATATTCACACTCGCCAAGGGCGGGCTCATGTATGAGGCCTCTATCGGCGGGCAGAAGTTCAACTACAAGCGCGTGTCGTCCTGAACGACTGCCGGACCAGCCTTATCGGATGCAGGAACGGCTGCTTTCGGCTGCGACTTCAATGGATTCTGGCAAATCGCATGGCTCATGTCGCAAGAAACCCAGAATGACCGGGCCGGTGTCTACGAACTAAGAAATTCGGGCTTCCGCAATAGCTAAAGATGGCTTGGCGCTAGCGCCAGGCATTACAGCACCATCACGCTACTGCAAACCGGCATTGCGCTCCTCCGCGAGCTGCCACTGTTCAGGGTTGCGGCCAAAGGGGATCATGACGTGATGCTGGTATGCAGAACGCTGGGTCAGCCCCTGATACCAGGCCTCTACATGGGGGATACCCGGCCGCTCGATATCCAGGGCGAGATACCGGTAGGTCATGGTCCCGATCGGAATATCACCCATGGATAACTGATCACCCGCCACAAAGGCTTGCCGCGATAAATGTTCATTGAGCAGGGCGTAGAAACGGGCACAACTTTCAACACCGGCCTTGATGGCACCCTGATCCGCCTGCTCGGGTGGGCGACGAATCAGATTAAAAAAGACTCGCAGTAAGGCCGGGCCGGCAGCCGTTGCCTGCCAATCCATCCATTGATCCGCGTGGGCAAGAGCCAGGGTATCCTCCGGCCACAGGCTGCCGCGCCCATAAGTTCGCGCCAGGTAGCGAACACAGGCATTGGAATCCCACATCACCAGCTCACCATCCTGAAGCGAGGGTACGACCCCATTAGGATTGCTAGCGCGGTAATCCTCCGGATAACCGAAGGAGCCACCCACATCCTCGCGCTGATAGGCCAGTGACAGCTCGCCCAATGCCCACATGACTTTCTGGACATTCATGGAGTTTCGCCTGCCCTGCACTCTGATCGTTGCCACTCTCACACCTGCATGGATTTAGGCCCCGAGCTGAGTATATAGAGTCCATACGGACTCGCTGTGAGCAGTGATCCGGGACAGTCAGGCTAATTCAGCGGGCCTTGTCGCGGGTCAATGCCCGCGCACCCGCAATCAGGGAATTCCCCTCGATGCCTGTCCAAGGTCCTGATCTGCAGCATCGGGAATCAAGACTTTGACCGGTTGTTCAGGGACGGCATCGCGCAGTTCGTCGCCTCGTTGCAGCGCCGATAGCCAAAAGGCTCAGCAACATCAGCCAGCCCAATGAGCCACCGCCACCGCCACCGCCGCCAGCGGCGGCACCGGCGCCCGACGGATTCGCATCGGGGTCTACAAAGCTGATGAACAGCGTTGGCGCGCCACCGTCCGGACTATCGAACGCGCGGGCGATCCTGCGACCTTCACCGCCAATGACGAAGGCCAGGTCGTTGCCCGACTGCCAGCCCGGTCGATTGACAATTTCCGTCACCAGTTCAACGAGGCTGGGCGTCCGTTGGGCAATGGCCGCCTCGCCCGGGGCCAGCCAGGCTGTCGGCGCCCAGTCAATGAAGGCATTGGCCAGCGGGCGCGATGAAATATCGGCCTGCTGCGCGGCGAACGTTGCGGCGTTGTCGCTCGACGCGATACTGATACGCAGGGCCGTGGGATCACCGCTGTCGGCGTCGGCCGTGAACTGGATATAGGCATCCATAATGGCCGCGCCAGGCTCGATGCCAATGCCCGGGAAGTGGAGGCCAACCATGCCCTGATCGCCATCGGGTACCAGTGTCAGCCGGACCTGATCAAGAATGACTGCGCCCGTGCCGCTCTCACCCGCATCATCGGCGCTGGCTGAGACTGCGCTGATGGCTTGCTGCACGGGGTTGCCCGGCAGTGCGCTATAGCTGGCGGCAAAAGTTTGGTCGACATCACCGGCGACGATTTGTTGCGAAGCCTGCCCACCGTTCGACCAGCCATTGAATATCAGGTCACCTTGCAACCACGGGGCAGAAATCTGGCGGGTGCCGCCTACGGGCACCTCGACGCTGAACGGTGTGATCGCACTTTCGCCGTTATAGCTAAGTAGCAAACCAACCGGGCTGCTATCAAAGTTGTAAGTGACCAGCTCCGGGCGCACGTCCACACAGCTCTGGCTTTTGTTGTTGTCGGCATCTGTCGCCGTGAGGCATAGCTGAAGATAGCTATTGTCACCGTGATCCGGATAAGTGAACGGGGCTGTCGGACCCGTCTCTTCCAGGAAACCTGGATGCATATGCGTGTTGTGAATGATGGTCCCTTCCCACAGCAAGGCATCGGCACCAATGACACCATCTTCGGTATCAGTGGCCGAGCCACTTGCGAAGATAACTTCGTCGACTCGCATAAACTGGTTGTCCAGCGGACTATCAATAATTACGACGGGTGCGTCGCCCGTGGGCGCAGTATCAAGTATTTGAAAGATCTCCCAGTCGATGGCCACCTTGTCACAGCCATCCGTGCCGTTGGGACCCACGGCCACACCAATGCTGGAGCCGGCTGCAAGGGTACCGAGATCCTCCGCAACAGGATCGGCGTCTGTCACCGTATGCTGGTGAATAATCTGGTCATTCACCAGGATGGCCACTTCAAAGCCATTGGTGAATTCACAACCATTGGCCTGCACCTGGCCATTACGCAGTGAATACTCGCCGTCCTCAGCTACGGTGAATCGAGCAATCGCGAAACGGTCATCCGATTCCCCCTGCGCAATACCCTTGCCGGGGTGCATAACGCCAGATGCCAGGAAGCCAAAATTCATGGCCGTTGCATCGGGCAGACCGGGGGCGCCGTCGGAGTCATAGCTGCCGGTGCCGGTCCACAGCAGGGGTAGCTCCACGCTTGGGCTGCCAAGGGGCCCGTTGGCATTCCAGCTGTATGACCAGCCAGGCTTGGGCGCGGGTCCCCGGAAGTCGCCGACGAAACCCGCCACCTGGATGTCACCATTACCGCCAGTGCCACCGCCCGAACTACCGCCGCCACCCGTGCCGCCACCGCTGCCTGTATACCGAATGACTTCGATATCACCCGTCGCAATGTTGGCGCTATAAATATCGCCATCGGGGCCCACGGCCAGGTCAACACTCAGCACCTCATCGGCGAATGGGATGACCGTGGCTGTGTCACCTGAAATCCTTGCAATGGAGAGTTCCTGGAACGAATAGTCACCGAGCATCACCGTGCCCTGGTACTCACTGGGCCACTTGGTGGCCTGGTAAAACTCACCAATGATGATGGCGCCGCCGAACCCCGAGCGATGTGGGTAAGCATAGGCTGGCGCTGCGGCCATATCCGTCGCGTAGTAGGCCTGGCATTCGGTGCGAGCGGAATAACCGGGTTGTTGCACCGGACCAATATCGCTGCCCTCGTAGCAGGGCCAGCCAAAGTCTGTTCCGGGCGGACCCTGGTTGAGTTCTTCCCAGTCTTCCCAGCCCACGTCGGCAATCCAGGCCTTGCCATCCTCGGGGTTAAAGCTGAACCTGAACGGGTTACGCAAGCCCAGTTGCCACACGCGTGAACGGTTACTGTTCGGGTCACCGTCCCAATAGGGATTATCCGGCAGCCCCAGTCCCGTTTCGGGATCGATACGCAAGAGCTTCCCGGACAGGCTATCCACCCGGAGCGCGCGCAAGGCGCCAGCGTTCACGTTGCTCCAGCTGCTGTTATCGCCATTGGTGACGTAGAGCATGCCGTCGGGTCCGAACGACACGTCGCCGATAGAATGACTCCAGCCGTCGGCCGGGATGCAGTCATCCACGTAGGCCCCATCGGGTCCACAGGAAAAGGGGGCCGGATCGTTCTGTTCTGCCGTCGGATCCCCAATATTGCCCCAGGTGCTGGCTTTGCCCAGGATTACGATTTCGCTACCCGGTACAGCCGTCTGGTAGTTCGTCGTCGCATCGGCCGTGACCCGAATCAGTCGGGACACACGCTGGCCTTTGCCATTTGGCTTGTCTTCACCCACGTTGCCGACCGTCTCGGGTGGATCGTAGGTATGCAGGAGATACATATAGGGCGTGTCGGGGAAGTCAGGATGCAGGCTGATACCCAGCAAACCCCGGTCAATAGCCCGATTAACCTGCTCGCCAATATCGATGAAGACCTCAGGCAGTACCGTGCCGTTCTGAACCACGGACACCGTGCCGCTTTTCTCGGCCACGTAAAGGACGCCCGTTGAACTCCATTCAATATCCGTGGGCCGGGCAAGATCGCTGGCGTAGATTTCCAGCTCAAAGCCGTCGGGCAGAAGTGCCCAGCTCTGCACAGATATCAGGCTGATAGCCGATGCGATGAATACACGCATCACGCCGGTACGGATCCAGTACCCCATGAAACTTCCTTGTCATGGCCAGATACAGCTCTGGCTTCTGATTTTTATTGAAAATTTATCTTAGCGGTCTGTGATTGAGCTGTCGAATATCTCTCGAAAAAACTCCCTGATGATGTCAAATTACCTGTCGATTCCATGAGGTTTTCATTTTTATCCAGGTCAGGCGGCCGCCACCACAGTCGCTTCTCGTTGCAAACAATTGGCGGTCGACGATTTAGCGAAATATGGCCGCCAATCTTCCTTCTGGCGCAATCGCCAGCATGATCAAACGTGCGGATTGAATGCAGGGTATTCGAATAGGCTGGATTACTGTTCTAAGGGATTGCGTTTTTTGCACTCCTTACACCCTGTCGAAAACACTTACGAGAGCAAGCGAATTTCGGTGTCAACGGATCGGAAATCTCAGGCTGGTTTCCGGCGGCAGCCCGGACGCGTGAATATTCTCCTGCCGGTCGAAAATGCCGGCCGCCCGCTGATGGCATCCCGCACAGGCGGCCACCACAATAAGTATCAGCTGAGCTGCGACGTGTCCGCTAATCAAAATACCTTCAATCTCTGGCCATAGCGCGCACCACGATTGAATGCTGGTTGCACAGCGGTTTCAGCGGCCATTACCCTGCTTCGCCTGAGTCAATTCACCGGGAGCCCGTCAATGACCGTCAGAAATAGAGCCACCCCTTCAGCCGTTACGCTGCTTGTCAGCTTGACGAGCATGCTGCTGCTGACCTCAGCCGTCAGTTTTGCCGGAGGCCACAAGCGCATCCAGCCCATGGTGCCCATCACCGTTGATTCGGGGATCGAGGCCGGCGTAAAGGCTGTGGTGCTGGATACCGCTGAGCGCTGGAACTCCCAGGACTATGCAACCGTGCTGGAACTGTGGGATAAGAATGAGCCCTTCCCCACTTATCTGGCAGAAGAACAGGCACAGTGGTTTGTTGGCTGGGATCGGCTGAATGAATATCTTGATCCGGCGATGCCTAATCCTATCGTGGATGCCATCCGTGAGGAGATGTTCCAGATCCAGGTTAAGGAAATTGGTCCCGACCTGGCCATCGCCATCTGGGAAATGCGTTTCCACATGAAGATGCGTTTCAGCAATGCTATCGGCGAAACCGTGCGTGTCAGCGCGGTGCTGAGAAATACACCGGACGGCTGGCGCTACATCCACTGGGCCGAATCACCCAAGACAGCCATGGTCTACATCGAAGACCTCTATGAGCAGGACGTAGACGACGACTGGCCTGAGTACTTCGAAGAAGCCAAGAAACGGCGCAAGGAAGTGGTGAAGAAAAAGAAAGCTGCTATGCGCAGTCAGGCAACTGCCCCGGAATAAGTCGCTAGTCTGAATTTGGCGCCGGGCATCCGTCCAGGACAGTTGCCCGGCGCCGCTTCGACCGGTTGAGCTTTATGCAGCCAGATGTTTTGCCAGAAAGGCGAGACTGCGCTGTTCGGATGAACGCGAGGCATCCGGGTCGAAACCCTCGCGATCTTCACAGTTGAAACCGTGCCCTGCGCCTGCGTACACGTAAATGTCACCGCTGGGATCTGCCGAGCGCAGCTGGTCAATCACCTCCGGCGGAATAAAGCCATCCTCTGCCCCGAAGTGATACTGCACAGGCACCTTGGGCTGCATGCGCTCCAGTAATCGGCCGATCCCGCCGCCGTAGTAGGACACGGCACAACTGAAAGGCTGCCCGGCGGCGGCCATGTAGGCGACGGTGCCGCCCCAGCAGTAACCAATGATGCCCGTGGCGCCGCTGCCCGCCACAACCTGCCGGGCCGCCTCCACGTCCGCAAGCATTTGCGGCGGCGCAATGGACATGGCGGCTTCGCCGCCGCGTTTGAAATCCGCATAGTCGACGATCAGGCCGGGTTCGACGCGATCAAACAGTGCCGGCAGCACCACGTGATAACCCGCGTCGGCATAGCGATCAGCACAGTGTTGCATCTGCTCAGTCAGCCCGAATATTTCCTGGATCATGACCAGTCCGCCTTTTGGCTCACCCGAAGGCTTCGCCTCATAGGCGGCCAACCGGTGGCCGTCTGCTGCTTCCAGTTCAATCCATGTGCCCATTTCCCAAGCCTAGCGCAGCGCGCGTTTGACCGCGACTCCGAGTCTGACAATCAGGCCACCGCGTCCCCATCAACAGCCAGGGACTCGCGTCCATGGGCAGTAGTGAAATCGATGTCGGGGCCGGCGGGCACAATGCCGGTGGGATTGACTGCCACCTGGCTGCGGTAATAGTGCGCCTTGATGTAATCGATATCGACGGTCTCGCCGATGCCAGGTTGCTGATAAAGATCCCGGAGGTAGCCCCACAGGTTTGGATAGTCGCGCAGCTCCCGGATGTTGCACTTGAAGTGCGCCACATACACTGCATCGAAGCGCACCAGCGTAGTAAACAGACGCCAGTCGGCCTCGGTGATCGTCTCGCCCGTCAAATACCGCTTGCTGCCCAGGCGAACTTCGATTTCATCCAGTGCTGCAAACAAACCAGTCACAGCATCGTCGTACGGCGCCTGTTCGGTGGCAAAGCCGGCCTTGTAAACACCGTTGTTGATAGCGGGGTAAATGAAATCGTTCAGGGCGTCGATGTCGGCTCGCAGTGACACCGGATACAGGTCCAGCGGCTTGGCACCCAGTGCGTCAAAGGCCGAATTGAGCATGCGGATAATGTCCGCACTCTCATTGGACACCATGGTCTGGCGCTGCTTGTCCCACAGCACCGGTACGGTCACCCGGCCGGAGTATTGGGGATCGGCCTGGGTATAAATCTGATGGAGTCGAGTGGCGCCGTTTACGTCGTCCGGCACAACCCCGGGGCCTGGCTCAAAGGTCCAGCCTTCCGGCCCCATGTAGGCATTCACCACGGACATTGAAATGAGATCTTCCAGCCCCTTCAGGCGTCGATAGATAATGGCGCGGTGCGCCCAGGGACAGGCCCACGATACATACAGGTGATAACGACCGGCTTGCGCCTGGAAGCCGCCCTCGCCCGTGGGACCGGGGGAGCCATCCGGCGTCAGCCAGTGGCGAAACTGCGATTCGGAGCGCACAAAGCGGCCACCCGTGCTGTCCGTGTCATACCACTGGTCATGCCATTGACCGTCGACTAAAAGTCCCATGTGTCTTACTCCTGGTTTGATGCAGGCGCGTCAAGCAAACGCCCTGCTGAATAGTCGGCAAAAGCCTGCTGAATTTGTTCGCGGGTATTCATCACGAAGGGCCCGCCCCGGGCGATGGGCTCGTGCAGGGCCCGCGCGGCGACCAGCAATACCCGGGCCTGGTCGACACCAGCGGTCAACTGCACGCTCTCGCCGGCACCGAGCACGGCCAGCTGTCTTGCGTGCACCGAAACCTCCCCGACCTTAAGACTACCGCTCACCACATAGAGAATAGCGCTGTGGCCCTGGGGAAGCGGTTCGCTAAAACTGCCACCCGGTGACAAGTCAATATCGGCAAACAGGGGTTCGGTAATCACACCCTGAACCGGGCCGGCATAACCTGCTGAACTCGTGCCGGCGATGATCTTTGCCTGGCTGCCGACTCGCACATCTACAGGCATCTGGCCGGCAGCAAACTCCCGATAAGCCGGCGCACTCATTTTTAATCGGGCGGGCAAATTAATCCACAGCTGCACACCTCTGAGCAGACCGGCCTCCTGTTGCGGCATTTCCGAGTGAATGATCCCGCGCGCCGCCGTCATCCATTGCACACCGCCTCTTTCTATTACCCCACTGTGTCCTGCGCTGTCTTCATGAGCCATTTTTCCTGCCAGCATATAGGTCACTGTCTCGAAGCCCCGGTGCGGATGCGGCGGAAAGCCGGCGATGTAATCGCCCGGTTGATCGGACTCGAACACATCGAACAGCAGGAAGGGATCCAGGCGATTAATTTCTGGTGAGCCAATAATGCGGATGAGCTTCACGCCGGCTCCGTCCGTAGCCGCCCGACCCGAGAAAACCGATTCCACGGGGCGAATGCCTGGCTTGCTCTGAATCGCAGCAGTCATCAGGACACCGTCCGGGCGCGCCCAGCGTCCAAAGACCAGGGGCCGGCGCCATTGGCGACGATAAACAAAAAGCCACCGGCGATAGCCACGTTCTTCCAGAACAGAATGGACTGCATCTGATCACCCAGATCGCCGTGAAATAGCACCGCAGTCACCAGGCTAAAACCCGACAACAGGAAAGCGGCAAGCCGGGCCTGATAGCCGACGGCCACGAGCAGCCCGGCACCGATTTCAAAAGCGATAACCAGGGGCAACAAGGCGCCGGGCACACCCATGGATGCCATGAAACTTTGTGTGCCTTCATAGGCACCGAGTTTGCCGATCCCGGAAATCACGAAAATTGCTGCGATCAGAACCCGGCCGCCCAGATTGAAAAGGGGATTGAGCTGATTCATGAGTACACTCCTTACACGGGTCAGTTTGCGTCAGGCCGGGCCATTCCGTTGCCTTGCAGACGATACTCGCAGTTCTTTAATTGTAGACAAACCTTGTTTTTTTCATTTCTTTGTTCGAATATTTCGAACTATGAGCCGCCTTCAGGAAATGCTGGTTTTCATCCGGGTTGTCGAGGCCGGCAGCCTGACAGCGGCGGCCGACCAGCTGGACCTGGCCAAATCTGCCGTCAGTCGACGCCTGGCTGAACTGGAAAAGCGCCTGAGTGTGCGCCTGCTGACCCGCACCACCCGGACCATGTCCCTGACCGATGCCGGCCAGAACTATTTCGAGCAGGCCCGGGCTGTGCTGGCGGCGGCGGACGCAGCGGATGCCAGCGTTCGTTCGGCCTCTTCCGAGCTGGCCGGGCGCATTCGCCTGGCAGCCCCCCTGTCCTTCGGTATTGGGCACCTGGGTCCGGCTTTGCGCGAATTCGCCCTGGCGCATCCGGCCATCGAGTTCGACGTGGATCTCAACGACCGACAGGTCGATCTGGTGGCAGAAGGATTCGACCTGGCCATCCGGATTGCCCATCTGGACGATTCCCAACTGGCGGCCCGGCGACTGACGAGCGTGCGTCGCGTCGTTGCGGCCAGCCCGTCCTGGTGGCAAGAACATGGTCTGCCGACGCAACCGGCCGAACTGGCCAGCCACCAACACCTGGAGTACACCAATGAAGGTCAGTCTGGCTGGGACTACACGACCCCGACCGGTCAGCACGGCACGGTGCGACTGCGAACCCGACTGCGGGCCAGCAATGGGGAATTCCTGCGCGATGCGGCCATCGCCGGCATGGGCGTCATACTGCAGCCGACTTTTCTGATCCACCAGGCTATTGAGACCGGCGATCTGCAGCCGGCGCTAATGGACTGTGACTGGCAAGACCTGGATGCCTGGGCGATTTATCCGGCAACGCGCTTCTTGCCGCAACGAACTCGCGCGCTGGTAGATTTTCTGGCGGCGCGCTTCGGGGCTGCGCCCTACTGGGACGAATGCCTGCGCGGAAAAGCCTGATGCGCTTGTGACTACCAGCCGCCGGTCCCCGGCTCGCCTTTGTGCGGCCCGATAATTTCATCCGTCACCCAGCCACCATAGAAACCTCCACCCTGGGGGCGAACCCGCTCGCCCTCCACATAACACTCGGCTCGGGCAGGATAGAAACTGAAGTAGCCGGCGATAGCGCTGAAGGCCTCCGTAGGGGATGGATAGGACCAGCCCACATCAGCGGCACGCTTGGCACCGTGCACAAAAGACCAATAGCTGGCCGCGCCCTTCCATTCACAGTAAGACTGCTGACGGGATGGCTGGAGCCACTCCAGGCGCACATCCTCCGGCGGCAGGTAAAAGGTCGGCGGACTCGCTGTTTCCAGGATACGAATCGCGCGCGTGGTATCGGCGATCAGGAAATCACTGCAACGGACCTGGACCCGGCGTTCGTCCGGAACCAGGGCGGGCGGGCGCGGATAATCCCAGACTGATTCCTGATCAGGCCCGGGCTCCAGGGCGAAGGGCGGTCGCTGCTGGCCGCGGAACTGCCACATTCAGAGGCCGACCAGCCGGTTCGCCTCAGTCAGCGCCTGGTCGATGGTCGGGCCATAGCCATCAGCACCAACTTTACGCCAGATGTCCTGGGCCTCATCAAAAGCCGGACCGCCTACCAGGATTTTGATGTCGTGCTCGCAACGATCTCGCACGGCGGTGATGGTGTAAGCCACACGGGGTAGCTGGGTGCTCAGAGCCGCCGTCAGCACAAGCAAATCGGCATTAAAGAATGTCAGCGTAGCCGGTAGCTCCTGCATGGGAACATCGGCGCCCAGAAAAATAGTCCGCCAACCGGCAATCTGAAACACATCACTCACGGCACGCAGGCCAATGTCATGCACATTACCCGTGGCTGCCGCTGCCACCATCGTCTTGCCGTTGGCAGCTGCCAGGGTCGCTGACTGAACCAGCACAGCCATGGCGCGCTGGGTTGCGAAGGTCACCAGGTGTTCCTCGGCCACGTTCATATCACCCAGATGCCACAAGCGGCCCACTTCCCGCTGGGCGGGCATCAAGACCTGGGTATAGACATCCATCGGGCTCATTTCGCCCTGGCTTAGTTTCTGGACATCGGCAATGGCCTCGGCAGCATTGCCTTCCAGCACAGATTGAAGATACAGCAGAGCCAGACGGTCGTGGGGTCGTTCCGGATTGAGCTCCGACTCCTCCATGCCCGGACGCGCCTGGGACAGGACATCAATGGCCTGCTCCACATAGTCGACGGCGGTAGTCGCTGCGGCATCCGGCAGGTTGTCCGCCAGCACATCTTTTAAGGCGCTCAGGCTCACCACCAGATCATCTTCCTGCTGGTTCCTGGCCAGAAAGGCCTTACGTGACCAGATGACCCGGGATGAGAACAGCAGCGGCTCCCCGGTACCCACCGCCGCGGCGAGCTCCAGGATGCGCTGGGTCATGTAAGTTTTCCAGGTAGCGAAGGCATCGGGCTGGAAACGCTGTTTGATCCCCGGCGATTTTTCGAACATCAGATTCGTCGCAAATCCGGCAAAGCCGGAGGCGCTTCGCTCCAGCAGTTCGGCCGCAAAACGGTTGCCTGCGTTATCTTTGTCGGCGCTTTCCATACTTTTCCCCGAGCTTTGACCGGATTCTAACCGATCATGCCCAACTTCCAGTCCAGACCCTATGCTGATAAAGACTTTTTTCGCTGCGCCCCCGGCCCGCGGATTCAGCCGCCCGATCCAAGCAGCCCAGCAGGCTATCCAGGCAAAGCAGCAGCCTTCTTCCCGCCCCACAGCGTAACAATTTGTATCAGACCACCAAGGCCGGCTTCCCCCGTGGCAGAATGCGCCTTAATTCAACAAGATAACCGGCCGAAGTCCGGGAAAAGGAGTGATTGATGGGGGATCTGATGAAAAGTGCGCCGGGCATCCTGTTGCTGTTATCCCTGCTCACTGCCTGCGGGACGCCCGAAGCGCCGCCGGCCGAGAAAGCAGTGGCAGAGTCCGCCGCCGCACCTGCAGCAGCTGCGCCGGAACCAAGCTATGAATTCGCCGGCAGTTCGGCAAGCTTTGCGGCCGATCAGCCCACTGTCCTGGTTACCGGCGCCAATCGCGGCATCGGGCTGGAATTCGTGCGGCAGTTTTCGGCTATGGGCTACAACGTTATTGCCACGGCGCGGAAACCGGAAAAGGCTGAGGCTCTCAATGCACTGGCAGCCGAAAACGCCAGGATTATCGTTGAGGCACTGGATGTGACGGACTATGGCCGAGTTGAAGCCATGGCCAAAAATTATGCGGATCAGCCCATCGATATTCTGCTCAGTAACGCTGCCATCACGCCTCGCTACAAAACCGCTTTCCAGCGTGTGAAAGGTATCGACTTCGACATGGCCAGACAGAGCTTTGAGGTCAACGCCCTGGCCCCTCTGAAACTCGCGCAGAGCTTCATGGCCAACGTGGAAGCATCAAACGGCAAGAAAATTATTGTGCTGACCAGCAAAGCCGGCTCCTTCGCCGAAGGCCCGCAGATGCCGATGATGTACAGCTACCGGGGAAGCAAAGCGGCCCTGAATATGTACATGTATACCCTGGCCTTTGAAACCGGAAAGAAAGGCATCACCACTGTGATGCTATCTCCGGGCACAGTAAATACGACGGAAGGCATGAAGATGCCAAATGCCATCGAGCCGCCGGACTCCGTGGCTATGATGCTCAAGGTCATCGACGAGCTGACCCTGGAGAACAATGGCCAGTTCCTTAACTATGAGGAAGGCCGCATCGTCGGCTGGTAAGCCACACTGAAGGCTTCCAGATAAATAAACCCCGTGTAGCGGAACCGGCTGGTTCTGCTGCACGGGGTTTTTATTTTGCGTTAGTGAGAAATAGTCCTGGGCAGTGACTTGGCTTGATCGATCCAGGCCTCTACCTGCGACTCCGCGGGTAATGCGCGGACCAGTTTCTTTTCCCCATTCACTTCTGCCATCTTGGCAGTCAGATTAGCGGCATTGCGCTGAGCCAGCTCAGGGACGGTGTCCACACCTGAACATTCCAGCAACTCCGCATACTCGCCACCGACACCTTTGATCCGCATCAGGTCAGCTGCGTTGACGAACTTAAGAATATTGCCTTCCGACATGCCGGATTTTTCGGCGATTTCAGAGCGGCCCTTTTTGCTCGCGCCGGCTTCCAGCAAAGCCTCGCAGGTCTCGATGCCGGCAGCAGCCAGCTTTTCGCTCAGAGCCGGGCCAATGCCCTCAATGGTGTCAATTTTTGCCATCTGTTTTTTTCCTGTTAGTTAAGCCAGCTCTGGCCTAGTCTTTCAATACAAAGGTTACTTTCATGCGGACCCGATATTCTTTGATCTTGCCCTTGTCGATAACGACATGCTGATCAGCTATCCAGGCGCTGGTAACGTTATCGAGCGTCTTATTCGCGCGATCAATACCGGACTTCATGGCAGCCTTGAAGCCATCGGGTGAAGAGGCAACGATCTCCGTAGTGCGTGCAACAGACATAATAGATATCCCCTTTATAGGCGTTATTATTGTTGAAAGTTAAATTGTAGCAGACTGATGCCCTGCCCAAGGGCACCGGGGCCCCGGCAAAAAGAGAACAGTAATCATGCATATCGAATTTTTCGGCGCGGCCGGCGAAGTCACCGGCTCTTGTCACATACTGCATATCGATGGACGCCGAATCCTGCTTGACTGCGGGATGATCCAGGGAGGCCGCAAGGCCGAGGAACGCAATCGCGATCCTTTTCCCTTTGATCCCGAGGAGATCCATGCCGTCGTCCTGAGCCACGCGCATATCGATCATTCGGGCCGGCTCCCCTTACTGGTGAAACGCGGCTTCACGGGCCCCATTCATGCACACGAGGCCACCCGTGATTTTGGCTGGATCATGTTGAAAGACTCCGCGGGCCTGGGAGAACGCGATGTCGAGAACGAGAATCGCAAGCGTGCCCGAAAAGGCCTGGAACCACTGGAACCCCTCTACACGACCGAGGATGCAGAGCAAGCCTGCCGGCAGTTCGACGCTATGGTCTACGGCGAAGCACGAAGCATCGCGCCCGGCGTGACAGTTACTTTTCATGACGCCGGCCACATCATGGGTTCCTGCCTGGTTGAACTGGATCTGGAAGAGAATGGCAGCCGCAAAAAAATTGTCTTTAGCGGTGACGTCGGCCAATACGACACGCCGATCCTGAATGACCCGGAACGGATTGCTGCCGCCGACCTGGTACTCATGGAAAGCACCTATGGCGACCGGCTCCACCGAGACCGGTCGGAAACTGTCGCGGAGCTGGCTGAAATTATCGCCTCCGCCGACCATCATCGCGGCAATGTACTGATCCCCGCTTTTGCGGTGGGCCGCAGCCAGGAATTGCTCTATCTGTTCGGCAAGCACTTCGACGAATGGCAACTGGGGCGCTGGAGTATTTTTCTCGACAGCCCGATGGCCATCGAAGCCACGCGGGTCTATCGAAGTCACCCGGAACTCTATGATAAAGAAGCCGCGGAAATGAACGACCAGAATGAGCGTAAATCGCTGTTACCCAATCTTGGCATGTCGCGCAGCCCCGAGGATTCGAGAAAAATTAACCGGATGGAAAGCGGTGCCATCGTCATTGCCGGCAGCGGCATGTGCACCGGGGGCCGGATTCTGCATCACTTCAAACACAATCTATGGCGGCCCGAGTGCCAGGTCATCATCGTCGGCTATCAAGCCAATGGCTCGCTGGGCCGGCGCCTGGTGGATGGCCATGACTATGTGCGCATCCATCATGAGACCATTCGTATTCGCGCCCAGATACATACGGTGGGCGGCCTGTCTGCCCATGGCGATCAGAATGACCTCACCCGATGGTATGAAGGATTCGAGAATCGCCCGCCTGTCTGCCTGGTCCATGGAGAACCCGACGCGGCCAAGGCTTTCGCCGGGCGACTGACCGGCAGCGGCGCGTCCTGGGTCAAGCGTGCCCATCCGGGTCTGACACTGGATCTCAATCAACTCGAGCATGCCCCGGGGGGCTGATCATGCAGGACTTTGAAAAACTGGGCGCCTTTTACCTGGGACGTCGTGTATCGGCCGAGAGTGGCGAGACCACGTCCGACACAGTGCTCTACGACTCCAAGGACCTGACAACCCATGCCGTGATCATCGGTATGACGGGCAGCGGCAAGACCGGCCTGGGCGTGGCCATGATCGAAGAGGCCGCGCTGGACCATGTACCGGTTATCGCCATCGACCCGAAGGGCGACATGGGCAATCTCCTGCTGACTTTCCCGCAACTCAGGGGCAAGGACTTCGAACCGTGGGTGGATGCGCGGGCGGCAGCCGAGCGTGGCCAGTCCCCGGCTGACTTTGCGGCGTCGGTAGCCAAAACCTGGAAGGACGGTCTGGCCAGTTGGGGGCAGAAACCCATGCGCATTAAGGCTTTGCGCCAGGCGGCCGATTTTTCGATTTATACACCGGGCAGCACAACGGGCACACCTGTCTCAGTGCTGCGCGAATTCAGCGCCCCGCCGCCAGAGCTGCGGGATGATCGCGACCTGCATCGCGAGCGCGTGCAAAGCGCCGCTACGGGCCTGCTGACCCTGGTCGGCGTCGATGCCGACCCCATCACCAGCCCGGAACATATTCTGTTGGCCACCGTGCTCGATCGCGCCTGGCAGGAAGGCCGCAGCCTGAACCTGCCGACACTGATCGGCGCGATTCAGCAACCCGGTATTGATCGGATCGGGGTCATGGACCTGGACAGTTTCTTCCCGCCCAAGGACCGTTTCGCCCTGGCCATGCGCCTGAATAACCTGCTGGCCGCACCCGGCTTTGGCGCCTGGATGGAAGGCGTGCCCCTGGATGCGGACAAGCTGCTGTTTAGTGAGTCAGGCAAACCTCGCGTTTCCATCATGTCCATCGCCCACCTGGGTGATGCAGAACGCATGTTCTTCGTCACCATGCTGCTCGCCGAGATCATCAGCTGGATGCGGCGGCAACCTGGCAGCGGATCCCTGCGCGCTATTCTTTATATGGATGAGTTGTTCGGGTACCTGCCGCCGGTAGCCAACCCACCGTCCAAGGCCCTGTTCCT
>Ga0316187_10002301_pt1 | contig 16631 bp, 13 predicted proteins | sample CroRivburrow1_MG_FD_204927 | JGI IMG/M metagenome (GOLD analysis project Ga0316187, IMG submission 204927) | Coastal sediment microbial communities from Maine, United States - Cross River worm burrow 1 | ecosystem: Environmental > Aquatic > Marine > Coastal > Sediment | place: USA: Maine... | reverse complement strand
GCGGAAAATTGAGTTACACCTGTAGGAGCGGCCGCCCTGGCCGCGATTCTTTTCGGTGCAGCAATCGCGGCCAGGGGGCCGCTCCTACAGGTGTTCACCAATAACGTAGCGATCACATAGATAGTACGCGATGCAAAACAAGCTACCGGCAATCATCCTGACAGCGCTGGCTTTTGCAGCCGGCGCCTGGCTGTGGTTCGGCGAGCGGCAATCATCACCTGACGACAGCGTTAGCGGCCAGCGCCTTTTCCCCGGGCTGGAGCAGCAGCTGAACGACATTAGCCGCATCCGGGTCGAACACAGCGGTAGCACCTATGAAGTCGTAAAAAAAGGCGACCAGTGGCAATTGCCGGGCAAAGGCGGTTACCCTGCCCTGTTTGAACGGGTCAAGCCGCTGCTGCTGGGCATCGCCCTGCTGGAGAAAGTAGAGCCCAAAACCAGCAAGCCGGAAAACTATGCGCGACTGGGTGTGCAGGAACCGGCTGCAGACACCGGGAACATGCGCATCAATCTGTACCTGACGGGTGACACCCCTGTCGCCTCGCTCATCGTCGGCGGGATCAGGGGTGGTCTGATTGCCGGCGGCAAGGATGGTATTTACGCGCGGGTATCCGGCGAACCACAGGCCTGGCTGGTCGCCGGCAAGCTGGATCTGCCACAGGCAGAGGTTGACTGGGTCGACCGGCAGGTTATTCATATCAAGCCGAAAGCCGTGCAGCGCGTCACTATCAGATACCCCGACGGTGACAGTCTGGTAGTGGAAAGATCACGCCAGGGTGCGCCGGACTTCACGCTGGTAAATATGCCCGAAGGTGCCGTGCTGAAAGACGGCATAGAGATCAACCCGCTGGCCAGAAGTCTTGCCGGACTTAATATGGAAGACGTCCTGGTTCGCTCCGAAGCCGGGCTTCCCGAGGCAGAGGCGGTAGCCGCCGTTTTCGAAACCTGGGATGGTTTACAGGTCACAGCCTATACAGTCGAACAGGGGCGTAAAGTTTTTGCCTGGTTTGATGTGGGTGTGACCGCCCTAGACGTGACGGACCTGTCCGGGGTAAGAACCACGCAGACCAATGACGCTGAGCTGCGTTCCCGGCTCGAGGGCTGGGTCTACCAGGTACCACGGAAACGCGGGGATAAGCTGCGGGCGAAGCTGACAGACCTCATCGAGGCAGATTCGGGGTTACCATTACCACCCGGCTACCGGAAATAATTCCCCGGGTCGGACATGAAGCATAAAACCAGGCAGAAGTCGGGAAGCGGGGCCGGGAATATGCTGAGTACCGACCACGCCGGACTTCAGGAAAAACTCGACTTTGCGTTACAGCAGCACAGAGCAGGGAAGTTTAAAAAAGCAAGGAAGGTCTATAAACAGATTCTTAAGGCCAGACCGCAGCATACGGATGCCCTGCATATGCTGGGCCTGCTTGAGCATCAGTCCGGCGCTATTGAAACAGCCATCAGGTTATTGACTCGCGCCGTTGAGCAGGGCCCTGCAAGCGCGGAATTGTTCACCAATCTTGGTTCCGCCCTGCAGGCGAAAGGAAATTACAACGAGGCTATTAATGCCTTTCAGAGCGCTATCGAGATCAACCCCGGTTTCGCACTGGCACATAACAATCTCGGCAACGCGCTACGTGCAGCCGGCGACCAGGATGCGGCAGGCAGTGCTTTCCGTCGCGCCATAGAATCTGCCCCGCATTTTGCGCTGGCACATTACAACCTCGGTGATTTGTTGCATGCACAGGGCCGTCAAGATGAAGCCATTGCTTCAGTGAGGCGTGCACTGGCCCTCGAGCCGGATTTTGCGGATGCCTGCAACAGCCTTGCAACCATGCTTATGGAGCAGGGAGCAACGGGTGAAGCCAGGACTTTGTTTGGGCGCGTGTTGCAACTGGATAACAAAAATACCAGTGCACGACACATGCTTGCTGCACTGGAAGGACAGACAACGGAAACCGCCCCGCAGGACTATGTAGTTGGATTGTTTGATGGCTGTGCGGCGTATTTTGATCAGCACCTTGTTGACGACCTCGGGTACAACGCTCCCCAGAGTCTTCACAGGGCAGTATCACGGTTAATCGATTCCAGCCGGCAGGGACTGGATGTGATGGATCTTGGTTGTGGCACCGGTTTATGCGGCCCCCTGTTTCGTGACATGGCCAGAACCATGGTGGGTGTGGATCTCTCGCCGGGAATGTTGGCTATGGCAAGCCAACGCAAGTTGTATGACCAGCTTGTCACTGGTGATATAACGAAGGAACTGCGTAAATATGAAGATGCGTATGATTTGATCCTGGCTGCCGATGTTTTTATTTATGTGGGCGGCCTGGATCAGGTGTTTACGGCTATTAGCGCAGCCTTGAAAGCCGGTGGCCTGTTTGCGTTTTCCGTCGAGGCAGAACACGAGGATGACGACTTTGTGCTGAAGCCAACAGGGCGCTATACCCATTCAATTGGTTATATAGGAAGGCTGGCGGAAGTCTCCGGGTTACGGGAAGTGCACCTGGAGGAGAGCGTATTGCGGATGGACAAGGGGCAGCCCATTGGCGGCTACATCGTTGTGCTGGGGAAACCTGAGGAGGGGAACCCGTAAAACACCTGTGCCGGGAGCCATGAAATGCCGGGTTATACTGAAATTTCAGCGATTCTCACGGAATAGAATGCCCCCCGGTTGTAACTACTAATAGCGTTGTGACAGCTGCGACTATCCCAAGTATTAGAAAACGGTAGCGCACCCTGGTCTGATACTACAAATAAAGAGGTCAGCGCCCGATTGCCGCTGACCACGGTTGTTTTTCCTGCTTGATATGATGCGAATTTGATGGAAGGGGATGTGCGACACATTGGCAAACACCTGTTGTTAGTGGCTTTATTGCTGACGGTCGTGTGCGGGCCTGTATTCGTCAATAATTTGGCAGCCGAAGAGGCGGAGACCATCCGCATCGGCGTGCTTGCCTACCGGGGCAAGGTGCCTGCGCTGGAGCGCTGGTCAGCGACCGCCGCATACCTGTCTGACAGTATCGGCCGCAAGTTCGAGATCGTTCCGGTAAACCTGGACGAAATAGCAGATGCCATCAATTCCGGACGGATTCAGTTCACACTGACCAACCCCGGAAACTACGTCAGCCTCGAGGCACGTTTCGGTGCGTCACGTATTGCAACCATGCAAACCCGGGAACAGGGACGGACACACGTTCGTTATGGCGCCGTAATCATCGCACTGGCAGCTAATCGCGATATCAGGTCGCTAAGTGACCTGAAGGGACGATCCTTTATGGCGGTCAGCCCGGTGGCCTTCGGTGGTTTTCAGATGGCCTGGCGTGAACTGATCGAGAACGGCATCGATCCTTTCAGTGACTTCGGGGATTTGCAGTTTGCCGGTTTTCCCCAGGACAAGATTATCCATGCCGTCCAAAACGGCGAAGTCGATGCAGCTACAGTCCGCGCGGAAACGCTGATGCGTATGGTCGAAGCCGGGACGGTAAGACTTGATGAGTTCCGAATCCTGAATTCACAACACGGAACGGACAGCGCGCTTCCACTAAGTACCCGGCTTTATCCAGAATGGCCATTTGCCACAATGAAAGATACGCCCCGGGAGCTGGCAACCCGTGTGGCACAGGCACTGCTTTCGATGCCGCCTGACCACCCGGCTGCGCGCGTTTCACGTACCGCCGGGTGGACCGTGCCACTGGATTATTCGCCGGTACACAGGCTGATGAAGACCTTGAAAATAGGGCCCTACGAGGTGTTGCGCCAGACGTCATTTACAGCGGTGTTACAGCGCTATGCCGGCTGGTTTGCAATGGCCGCCCTGCTCCTGCTGTTCCTGATCATTCTGAACGGTTATATATCCCGCACCAACCGCAAGCTCAAGCATGCGCAATCCGTTTTGCACGACGAGATTTCCGAGCGCAAGCGCTCGCAAGAGGCGCTTGCGCGCTACCGGGATACGCTGGAAGAGCAAGTGACAGAACGAACCGAGGACCTGAAAGAAACCAACCGGGCACTGGAGAAAAGCCGGATAGCGTTGCGCGAACTGGTCAGGATTACCAGTGCCCCGGATTTATCGCACGACGAAAAACTTGCGCGCTTACTGGATAACGGCCGGGAATACTTTGACTTGCCGGTTGCTGTGCTTGCGAGCATTGAAGCGGGTGGACCCCGGATCTGCAGGATTTCAGGTGATGCCGGGCTGGCGCCGGACCGCTCAGGACCGCTGAGTGACAAGTGTGTGTCCCGCCTGCTTGACTGCAAGGGTGAACCGCTGGATATCCCCGATCTGGAGAAGGATACAGAGACTGACTGCGGGTGCCGGCAACCGGGCTGGAAAAGCTATCTCGGCGCTGCTGTCATGGTCGACGGTCGCATCCACTGCACCCTCGAATTCGCCGGCACACGCGCCCGTAGTCATGTGTTCAGCAAATGGGATCACGAATTGCTCAAGGTCATGGCTCAGTGGATCGGCGATGAAGTGGAACTGCGGATCGCACATGAGTCACAGCAACGCCACCAGGCCGAGTTCGCACGCGTTTCGCGTATGAGCACCATTGGAGAAATGGCAGCCAGCCTTGCACATGAACTCAATCAGCCGCTGACAGGCGCAATAAACTATTGCAGCGGGTGTTTACGTATGCTGCGGGAAGGCAATACGAATACGGAGAAGCTTACGCACGGTATGGAGAGCGCTGTAGAAGGGGCAACACTGGCCGCAAATATCATCCGGCGTGTCAGGGAATTTGTGCAGAAAGGCGACACCAAACTAAGCGCGGTGGATCTTAACCATGCAGTGCGTAATGTAGCGACACTGGTGAAGCACGAGGCCAGTCGTCACGATGTGGAAATCAAACTTGACCTGGATGAAAATCTGCCTCTCGTCGAGGGGGACATTATCCAGCTTGAACAGGTTGTACTGAATTTTATTCGTAATGGAATTGATGCAATGGATGCGGTGGAACCGGGAAGCCGCAACCTCACAATTACAACCCGGCGCATGGGGGAGGCAACGGTGATGGTAAGTACAATTGATAGTGGGAAAGGTATTACGGAAGAGGCAATGCCAAAGATTTTTGATGCATTTTATACCACCAAGCCGGATGGTATGGGGATAGGCCTGTCGATAAGCCGATCGATCATCGAATCCCACCAGGGAAGGATCAGAGCCAGGCCCCTGTCGGACGGTGGCACCGAATTCTTTTTCGAACTTCCAGTACTGCAGCCGAGTCAGCCATGAACCCTGTTATCAATATAATTGACGACGACCGCCTTGCCAGGGAGTCGCTGAAATGGCTCGCAGAGTCTGCTCACCTGTCGGTACGCGAATTTGAGTGCGGGCATGCGTTCCTTGATCAATTCGACAACAATATACCGGGGTGTGTGGTGCTCGATGTACGTATGCCGGATATCAACGGTCTTGAGCTGTATTCTCGGTTGAAGGAATCCGGGGCAAGCATTCCTGTCATTATTGTTACAGGTCACGCGGATGTTGCCATGGCTGTCAGGGCGATGAAAGCCGGTGCTTACGACTTTGTTGAAAAACCCTACAATGATGCGCTAATGCTGGAGCTGATCCAGAACGCTATCGCATACGATAGTGACAAACGCGAAAACCAGGTAAAGGTGGATGATGTCCGCTGCCGCATACGCCGCTTAACCCCGCGTGAACACGAAGTAATGCAATTTGTGCTTAATTCAAAACAGAATAAGGTGATCGCATCCGAACTTGGCATCAGCATCAAGACGGTGGAACTTCATCGTGCAAACCTGATGGCGAAAATGAATGCGGCCTCCCCTACTGAACTTGTCAGGCTGGCGATGCTGGCCGGACTGGATCAGGGTGACGGCCTATCGGGTTAAACCCGCAAGGCTTAACTCCTCCAACCCCTGGGCGCTACACCCGTTTGATACGGGGTAGCGCTTTTTCCTAGGGCCTACCCTAGGGTGGAGTCGGGTTCAACCCGGTTACGCGATTGATATCAGTCTAATAGACTGGGTCGCGCAATAATCAGTAAAACGAACCAATTTGGAGGATTTCACAGATGTTCAAGTTCAACAAACTAAGCACAGCATTTGCTCTGGCGGGGGCATTGTCCCTGATACCAGCGGGCGCCGCATTTGCTAAACACGATGATGACTCAAATGACGATGATGACAAGCCATACATTCTGCAAGGCAACTGTGCACAACTACCTGCGGACCGCACTACAGAATTTCACGGCAACCCGGCGACCAGTAACCTGAACCTGGCCATGGCCGGTAACCAGTGGGTGGTGTTCGACCACTTCATGCAGGCGTTCAACGAGCACCGCGATGCAACTGGCGAAAAGGGCATCGATCTCACCGCCATCGGTAACCAGCCGCGGACCTTTGCCGGCCTGCAGAACAAGGGGGCCGATTACTTCATCGAACTGATCCCGCCGGGTCAGGAACGGGACCAGATCAAGAGCGGTTGTATGTTGCTCGGCAATGAAGACGACCGTAACTTCCTGCCGACCAGCATCCAGGTCGACTTTGACGTGTTTACCAGTACCAACTTCAACCTGATGCGTGACCTGGCTGCCAATGGCTTCGTCACCGAAGCAGTGCCCTACATTCGTAACCAGCTGACTTTGATGACCGACGATGCCAACAGCGCCGGAATCGGTGTCGGTGCCGATCCGACCGTGGATGCGACTCTGGATCTGGTGGACCCGGTGATCCGTGTTTCCCAGGTTGACCATATCAACGAGGGTATCCACCGCGGCATCAACAACATGTACAAACGGATGGACGAGTACACCCGCCTGAACGGTGACCAGTCCGATATCGACCAATTGGATGCCTGGCTGGCTCTCGTCGCCACGCCTCAGCCCGGTTCACCGGCAGCAACCCGTACCGGTGTGAGCACCAACTTCGACCTGGCCACCAATGCGGAATGTCATTACTCCGGTCACGCCAGCATCGCGGACGGCACATTGCGCGTGTGTGAGTATGCGGTTCTGAACAAGAGCAACACTCACGAGACGCGCGTGCACCACGTCGAGACACCGGCGCGTATCCTGGCGGATGAATCCGATGTGGGTCCGGTATGGGTCTCCGAGCTGCAACTGGCGGTCAATAATGGCGACGCTGTGGCCGGTTTCCAGCCGCCGGATAACGTCAACCTCCCGGTTGTCTACTCGGTAGCCTTCCTGGCCACCATGAGCAAGAAGCACAAGAAGCTTGCCAAAAAATGGGTCAAGTTCCTGCTGAGCCCTGAAGGGTCACAGGTTTATGTCGATGGTGGTTTCTCGGCGCTGACCGGTACCGAGCAGGGCGAGCGTTACTCGTTCGATGAAAATGGCGATCTTGTCATCGAGCAATTCACTCCCTAGCTAATATTTTCAGGGAGTATTGAGCCTGTCCGCGCCCTGCGGACAGGCTTTTTTTTGGCATCGATGATTGTATGAACTGGCCGTCACCCACGCCTCTGCTCCAGCGCCGGGTAGTCCGTGTATCCTTCCGCATCACCACCATAGAAGGTCTCCTGGTCCGGTTCATTGAGCGCCGCCCCCTGGGAAAACCGTTCCGGCAGGTCAGGATTTGCGATAAACAGCCTGCCAAATGCCACCATGTCTGCATGCTCCTGTTGCAATGCCTGCTCGGCGCTGGCCTGGGTATAGCCATTGTTGGCCATATAGAGTCCTGCAAAGCGTCGCTTGAGTTCGGGGTAGTCCACAATGCGTTCGCCACCCAACATATCGCCTTCCAGCACGTGCAGGTAAGCAAGCTTATGCCCACGTAACATATCGACAACAGCATTAAAGGTCGCTTGTGGCTGCGCATCGTGGATATCGTTGAACCGGTTTTCCGGTGACAGGCGCACACCGATACGGTTAGTGGGCCAGACCGCACTGACTGCCGTGATCACCTCGTTGAGCAAGCGCATACGGTTTTCAACGCTACCACCATAGGCATCGGTGCGGGCATTGGTACCGTCGCGCAAAAACTCGTCCAGCAGATAGCCGTTCGCCGAGTGAATCTCTACGCCGTCAAACCCTGCATCCTTTGCCCGTTGTGCCGCAGCCGCATAGTCAGCAATCAGGGCGGGTATTTCATCAAGGGTCAAGGCACGAGGTTCCTCGAAAGGTTGCATCCCCTCGTAAGTCACGGCCTCACCTTCAGGACGGATGGCCGAGGGTGCTACCGGCTGAGCGTTGCCGGGCTGCATCGAGGGGTGTGATATACGTCCAACATGCCAGAGCTGTATAAAGATGCGCCCACCTTCAGCGTGCACCGCATCGCAAACCTGCCGCCATCCTGCCACTTGCTCATCGCTGTGGATGCCCGGTGTCAACGGATAGCCGACGCCCTGTGGTGATATCTGACTGGCCTCGGTAATAATCAACCCGGCACTTGCCCGTTGCGCGTAATACTGGACATTCAGTGGCCTCGGTACATTGCCCTCCCCGGCCCGGTTGCGGGTCAGGGGTGCCATCACAATACGGTTTGGCAGCGTCAGGTCACCCAGCCTGAGCGGCGTGAAGAGGTTAATGGCCGGTGATTCGTTAGCATCCATGGCCCACTCCCTTTATGAATTTTCAGCAGATGCCAGTCTAGAGGCCTCGATGCCATCCGTACAGCACCATAAAAACAGGCGCCGCCGAACCCTGGAATATACGTTACCGGAGTTCGTCGAAAAAACAGCATTCGCCGCATCGCGATAGCAATACTGGCCTGGATTATCAGTTGTTACCCGCTTGCAGTGGACTTCCCGAATACACAGATATAGCCATTGACTGGCTGGTTCATATCCTTGCGCAGTACACATTTCTCAACACTCAGTTCCTGCAGGCCTGCATCATCCATCAGGCGCCTGATATAGCTCATCGAGTGGGCGTAGCGCCCCGAGGGACGTAGTACATACGCCGCACCTTCTTCCTCTGCTTCAAGTGAAAATGCAAACAGTCCGCCAGATCTCAGGGCCTGTGCTGCTGCCATGAATATCTGTCCCAGGTCAACGATATAGACAAATACATCGACCGCAATTATCAAGTCGTAGGCGTCCCTGGCAGGGCTTAAAAAGCGCACTATATCGCTTGATGCAAGTTCATCGTATACGTCGCGCTGTCTCGCCTTTTCAAGCATTTTTTCCGAGAGATCGATACCGGTCAGCGTTCTGGCCAGATCGCGAAACAGTGGTCCGCACAAACCGGTACCGCATCCAAGATCCAGCACATCGAGTTCCTTGTAATCCGGACCAATAACAGAACGCACTGACAAGTCAACAATCTCGGGAGTCTTGTACTCAAGCTTCTCTATGAGGTGATGATCAAAGTTTTCAGCAAAATCATCAAAATATTTTTCTACATTTTCACGATGGGCGTCTGCACCTGTCTCTCCCTGAAGGGCTGCCAGCAGGGTTTTCGCCTGGAGATTACTGCTGTCAAGCTGCAGGATATGCTTAAACTGGATTACAGCCTCATCGGTTTTTCCTGTTTCCATGAGCGCCATTGCAAGATTGTGGACTACGTTTTTATTATCGGGATCCACTGCAAGTGCATTCCTGAAGCTGGCTATTGCCTTGTCGAGTTCACCTTCGGCATACAGTGCATTGCCAAGGTTGTAGTGTGCGAGGGCGTAACTCGGGCTGAGACCGATAGCATGCCGGAAACTGGCAATGGCTTCATTTATTTCACCCGCTTCACGAAGTGCATTCCCGAGGTTATTGTGCGCGAGGGCGTAATCCGGGTTGATCCTGATTGCCTGCCGGAAAGCGGCAATGGCCTCATCAATCCTGTTGCAGGACTGCAGGGCGGAACCAAGGTTTGTATAAACCTCTGTACTCTCCGGACCGTGCTCAATAGCCTGGTTGAACAATCTGATGGCAGTTTCATGATCATTTTGCTGGTGCAGGAGCAGGCCCAGCATGTGAAGAGCATCGACATTCCCGGGGTCGACCTTCAGAAGCTTGCGGTAAAGTGCTTTAGCCTTTTGCAGCCTTCCCGACCTGTGATGCTTGAGCGCAACATCAAGTCTGTGTTGGATATCCCTGCCTTGACCCTTGAGTCCCGCACTCTTCCCGCTTTTACCCATTTGTTAATTTCACGTATCTCATTTTCTGGAGAGATCAAATCGATCACTATTATGGTAAACGGGGTAAGAAGTACTGGAAGCATAAACACCCTTTTCCTATAAGTCCAGCCGTACCGGGTTGGCTGTTGAGTGCAAACACGCCGTGGGTGTCACGTTACCGGAGTTCGTCGAAAAAACAGAAATTGCCGCCCTGCTTCGATTTGGTTTGATACATAGCCCGATCGGCCGCTTTCAGAATGACGTTGGCGTCTTTACCGTCTTGAGGTGCAATCGCGATCCCGATACTGGCCTGAATTTCGATATTGTGTTGCTCTATACGCTGAGGCTGGGATATTTTCTTAATAGCTTTTTCGGCAATACGCACAATGCCCGCGCGCGACCGGCAGGATTCCGCCAAAATAACAAACTCGTCACCGCCTAACCGTGCCACGGTGTCACCACTGCGTAACATAGCCTGCAAATGCTCAGCAACTGTTTGTAAAAGGCGGTCACCGATTGCATGACCCAACGTATCATTTATACCCTTGAAACCATCCAGGTCGACAAACAACACTGCCAGCTGTGTCTTGTTACGAATGTGTGTACGCAGTGCATGCTCCAGCCGGTCGACCAACATCAGTCGATTGGGCAGGTCGGTCAGTGGATCATGATAGGCCAGGTGGCCTACGTTTGCCTGCTGTCGCTTAATGGCAGTGATATCGCAAAATATCGAAACATAATGAGTGACATGCCCTAGCCTGCTTTCAAAGATCGGGCTGATGGTATGCAGAGCAGGGTAGTCCTCGCCATTCTTATGGCGCCCCCAGATCTCTCCGAACCAATGTCCTTTTTCTTCGAGCGCTTTCCAGATTTGCCGGTAAAAAGCGTTGTTATGCCGTTCGGACTTAAAATAACGCAGGGATTTACCCCTGATTTCATCGACCGCATAACCAGTCATCGCAACAAACGCCGGATTCGCATAGACAATGCGTCGCCGGGTTTTCTCAAAAATGACCACGGCCTGGTGAGTGGATTCAAGAACAGTTTCAGCGAGACAGCAGTGCTTTCCATCACTCCCCGGCTTTGATACAAAAACAGCATGCTTCACAGTTCGAATACCCTCTACGCGACTAACTCAATTTATTAGCGTTGTACAGGCCAGGCAATGACACTGGAGAAAGAAAGTCTGAGATTCCGCATTGAGTAAAGCCATCCTTCCCTGGACATAGTACGTCCCTATCGTGCCGTCACTGCTTATCGATGTCAACTTCAAAAATACAGGCCTGATAGCGTATGTGTAACCTGCTACAACATGCATGACGTGGACTTCGTCGTCGAATTCATACAGGTTGGAGCCCCTGGATGATAAGCGCTTGAGCGGACGTGATATTGGTTGTAGCTAACTAACGACATCAGCTATCCAACAGCTTGTCCAGACGATCCAGGTCATTTACAACCTTCCACAGACCACCACCTTCATACACCCGCTTTTCCCAGTCATCCAGGCGATTCAGGTAATCCCTGGGGTCGATATTATCGCTTCTCAGTTTGGTGACGTTTAAGGCAACCACCTTGATCTGAACCAGCGGCATGGTGAAGTCGCGAATATGACCTCTGACCAGATCTTCCTCAAGATCTGAAAAGATCAATATGTACTTCGTTTGTGCCTGTGTTTCATTCAGGAACTCGGATGCCTGCAACACCGCACCACTTATATCGGTGTGTGCGCTGGGTTTAGCGCTGCTGACAAAATTATCCAGCTGGCGCTTGAACTGGTGCTTCTGCGTCGTCGCCATGCTCGGGCGCATATCAAACGTCACTTTGGAAATGATGTCCTTTTCGCTGAAACTGCCACTGTCGATCCTGGCCATGGCAAGCGAATCGCCACTGTTCAGGCTGCCCAGCAGATAATTGCCGATTTTCTGGGCTTTATCCAGTTCCCGGGTGTATGTGCCCGATGTATCGATGAGCATATACACAGCCCTGGATTTCGGGGCCTTCCCGTCACAGGCGATCAGGGTTGAACACAGCAGTAGTGTTGTCACCAGGTGAAATGTTTTCATGGCTTGATACCTCCCACAGTTTCATCAGTTTTCAAAATGATCTCATCCACGTCATCACTGTCGCGCGCCGCTTTGCTGTTGCGCACCAGCTGTTCGACAGAGAGTGGTAAAAAGATCGCCATATCGTAGGTATGGATCATGATACGACCGGCCTGGTACATCATCTGGCCTGTCATCTTGGCGGCATAAGCCAGCATCCGTACGACACTTGCGCCGGCCAGGCCGATAACGGTACGGCTGGCGTGAATAAACGACTCCAGCGGGATCGCCACAAATGCCAGGGCAAATGGCAGTATGAAACCCATCACCATCTGCCCGATGGATGGAATCCAGCGGAACTCGACATTGCTGGCGGCGACACCGGCCAGGGACTGCGCCAGTGCTTCACGATCCAGCGCCAGCAGGTCCCGCATGTAGGCCAGCGAGGCTTCAACACTGGCCAGAATGGTCAGTATAGTCAGTGTGACAATCACCATGCGCTTGCGCATCTTGTCATCCATACTGCTGATGACCGGGAACAGGTGGGTAATCCGCAACGACTCCAGCAGGAACAGGCCCATCGCCACCTCGACCATAATGATCACCATGGCGGCTATATCCGCTGTACGCCAGCCACCGATTTCGCTGACGCCACCCACCATTTCCGACATCGGCAGGGCAATCAACTGGTAATTGATCAGTCCGCCGAACATAGCGATCACCATCACCAGACCCGCGACAAAGAACTGGGTCAGTGATGACGAAGTGAGCATGCGCGCGATCTGGTCATCATTCCTGCGCATGCGCTCGTACTTCTCCATCTGTTTATCGATGAACGCTGTTCGCTCACTCAGATCGGTGACCGCGGTACTCATGGAAGAAACGGTTTGCGACAGGCCACGCCAGGACGGCAGCATCTTTTTCAACACCTGCAAACGCTCCAGGCTGCTCTTGCGATAGGCCTTGACCGTCTCCTCGTGGGCTGATTCGATGGTTTCCTGAATACTCTGCAGCACCTGACTGACAGTCGAGTCGCCACCCTTCTCGATACGCGATATAGTGTCGACCGCTTCCAGCCATTCCGGCGGAGACGGCGGCGTCTCGTTGGATGCCTGATAGTCCGTCTCGATCTTGTTGATCAGGTCGGTAATCGTGCGTTGTGCGGCCGGGTAGCCACTCAAATCCCTTTCCACGATCGTATTGACCCGCTGGAACTCCCGTTCGATGGTCCGCTCTGCTGATTCCTGGCCGGCCTGCAGAATGACCTGCTTGTTGCGTTTGACCATGCGTTGTTCCAGGGCTATCAAAGATGACGCTGTCATACGCAGGGCAGCCCGTAAGGAACGCGCCACGGCCCCGATGGACAAGTGGGCCGATGACCGTGCCAGGTACATGGCCGTCACCAGCAGAATGGTCCAGATAAGCAGGGACAATCCCCGGTTATCCGACCACAGCATAATGATTTCTGAAATACTCATGGTGTCACCTCATTACTTGCCAATTACTCTGAAATTAAATAACCGGGCATGCACTGCCCGATCGGCTTGAGCTAGTTGTACCAAGCGCTTGTAAAAATCCTGTGAAAAATGAAATACGAAACCGGTGGAAATTGCTCGGGTACTGGCAGGCTGCTGATTCGATGGGGAAAGCCGAATCGCGGCGGATATCTGGAAATGGGAACCGTGTCACACGCGCTGTGGTGCGGTATCGCGGTCAGGAGACCGCTCCTACAGGTCGTAGGGCTGTGCTGTGTAGGAGCGCCGGCCTTCGGCGCGATTGTCATCGCACCCGATCGCGGTCAGGGAAACGCTTCGAAAAACTTAATCTTCGATCAGGACGCTGACGGCTTTGACTTGCTCGTTCAACGCTTCGGGTTCCGTCAGGACCTGTTGCGTTGCTTCGTGGTACTCGGGATCCAGGCGCGATTCTGCGCAAGGGATGTGAATAGTAAATTCCACTCCCATGACATCGAGCGGCTTGAAGCTGATCTCCGTCGACGCAAGCCGCTCCACCACGTCGACACACCAGGCCGGGCTCTCAGGGTAACCGGGATCCAGAATCCGCGTCTTTCCGGATGACTCAAACTCACTGAACACATGCGTCTGTTTAGCCGCTTGCCGGGACACCTCCAGGGTTCGGATGCGTTCTGGCAAACTGAACTTCAGTCCTTTCTCCAGTGTACCGGTTTCACCCTTACACAAAGGCTTGCCTTTCTCGTTCACCGCAGTTTCAACGATCTGATTAACGACAACACCGGACTCGCACTCAATCCGGACGACATAGGTATCTTCCCGGTTAAGTACATTGTGAAAATCAATACTGCCTTCATAGCCGTTAACCAGCTGCTTGACAAAATACAGTCCCAGCCCCTTACCCTGATTGCCTTTGCTACGCTTGGTCGAATAGCCCAACTGATAGATCTTGTCGTGAACATCCTCACTGATTACCGGGCCCGCATTATATATACGAAACACGACGTTGCCGTTGTCTTTCACCATACGCAGTGACAGTTTGGCATAACGGTTCCTGTATTGTTTCTGGCCGGTATAGTACAAACCGTTGTTAATCATATTCTCCACAATCAACAACACATAATTCTCATTGCCAAGCAGTTCACCGACATCGTCCAGCTCTACCAGAAGCTGGTCATCCTCGTAACAAAAGCGTTCACTTGCATTGAGCAATTCTGTACTGACACGGTCGCTCTCTTCCACGAAACCCCGCACCGCCCTGACTGCAGCCCGCCGTGCAGGAAAAGTTGGTGTAAAGGGTGACGCCTTGGAATCCGCATCCAGCACCTGGTGATAATAGAGCTCCTCGCATTCGTATAGTTTATTGGCAACATACATGGCTATATTGTCTGTGGTGGAGAGATCCAGTAAATCCCACAGATATACCATACTATCGAGCGTTTCCTGGTAGTGTCGCCTGTCCTCTGTTGCCAGATCCTGGTCCAGCGCCTTTTTCAGAACCGATACAACCCGGTCATAGCAGATCACGCCATTGTGCCGAACTTCTGACGCGATACTCTTGAAGTGGAGAAACTTCTCATCGTACTCGATATATTCGAGCAGTCGGTCGCTGATAAAGAATTTCAGCTTGTCTGCGTGCCCCGAGTACTTATGTGCCTTGTTCTGCAGGGCGCTCTTGCTTTTGAACAGCTCGTCCACTTGCTCATTCAATGTTTTAATTCTGGCATCGTAATCCCGGCCAGCCCTTCGATAGCGCAGAAAATCAAAAACCAGAACGACAAGCACCAGCGAGAGCATCAGCAACTTATGCTCATAGTCGTGCACCCAGACAAGCAGCGAGTCATCTATATGCCGGGCGCTGCCTGGATCAGACACAAACACCAGCAGCAGGATGAATCCGACACTGGCCAGCACGCCAAACCAGGGAAACTGTAATATCGTTCTGGTCATCAGCCGTCTCCTGTTGCTGCCTGGGTAGCTGCGGGGAACTTCCTCCAATTGTAAGCGCCCTGTTCACCGCAACTGATGATGCCGTAGCCGTTTTTGCAGTGCTCGGTAAAATGACCTACCCTGCCCTCGGCAGCATCAAAGGAACGGCGCAGTGTTTTGATATGTTGACGATAGGTCGCATAGGAATATGAATCGGGGTCGACACCCAGGTATTCCCCAATCTGCCAGGTCGTCACCGGCCGCGGCGAACGCTCTACCAGGCAACGCAGTATTTTCCTGGGCGTCGGCGCCAGCGGGCGCTTCGGATTATCCGGATTCATCAGCCTGACACCTTTCCAGTACACTTCCCAGGTATCCAGATCCAGCTTCAGTTCACCACTGCTGATCACATCGTCCACGGTTGTCATTGCAGCGCCATCATTCACGGCTTTGTGTCGCAACACAGCCCGCATCCGCCAGCACAACACCTCTTCCACATTGCGCTGGTGCTTGGCAATAAAATCAGCGGCCTGGTGCTCGGAAAGGGCGTCTTTCTCGATACCGGTTCCGCTGTGCTCGGAAAAAAAGATAATGGGCAGTCCGGGCCATTTGTTGAGCAAGGCGCTGGAAACCGAGAAACCGGCCCGATCGTTGCCATTCATCCTGGCGTCGAGCAGCGCGATATCCGGCCGGTCTTCGGCTGCCATGAATGCGATCTGCTGCCGGGCCGCCTCACTGAACTTGTAGACCATTAATGTATTACGTTCGCCATCCAGGTCCGCACGCGTCAGGGTATCCTGAAACTTGTCTATCCAGTGAGACTGGTCTTCGACCCAGAATATCTTTGCCATTGGAAAACCGGTATGAAATGTAAACCGAGGCGCCACGATGGCACCTCAATAGAGTAACTATCGGGCTGCAGTAAGGTTTTCTGGAGCACCCGGAAGTCATTTGACCGGACGTAGTTCACATTTATAGCCTCGCCGCTAAAGCGCATGCGTAAATGAACGGCCCGCTTGCCGTGTTACCGTTCCGGGTATAAACTTTCTAACCCGTGCCGACTCAAATACTTATCTGCGACGATTCACGTTTTGCCTGCAAGCAGCTGGCCCGGTCACTCCCCCAGGATTGGGACGCCAGCGTCGGTTTTGCCTCT
>Ga0316187_10002300_pt1 | contig 16634 bp, 11 predicted proteins | sample CroRivburrow1_MG_FD_204927 | JGI IMG/M metagenome (GOLD analysis project Ga0316187, IMG submission 204927) | Coastal sediment microbial communities from Maine, United States - Cross River worm burrow 1 | ecosystem: Environmental > Aquatic > Marine > Coastal > Sediment | place: USA: Maine... | reverse complement strand
CAGCCCGCTGAGCCAGAAGATGCCCCCCAGAAGGCAGGTCAGATAGACGAAGATCGCTGTCGGGTTGGTGATCACGATGGGTTGGTGAGCCGGCTCGAGAGGTGATTGCGTCAACCCGAGAGGGCAACGTCGCTTGCCCGCCCGACGTCGTTCCGGAACAATATCCCAATGCTTACGAAGCGTCTCTACTCGGGTAGGCAATCGTGACCGACCCTACCGATCCGAGCCTCGCACCCGACAGTTGGCAGACCCTCCTGACGGAGGGTCGTCACCCCAAGAGCACCGAGCTCGACACCCTGTCGAGTCAGGAAGTGGTCTTGCTCCTGCTCGAGGAGGACCGCGCGGGGATCGAGGCGGCCCTGGTGCATCGCGAGAAGATCGCCCAGGCAGCCGATTGGGTTGCCGAGGCCCTGGAGGCTGGAGGCGACCTGGTCTTCGCCGGCGCAGGCACCAGCGGCCGGCTGGGCATTCTGGAGTCGGCGGAGTGCCCGCCGACTTTCGGTACCGATCCCGAGAGAATTCGCGCCGTCATGGCAGGTGGACAGAGGGCGGTCTTCAGAGCCCAGGAAGGAGCGGAAGATCGCTTCGACGACGGCCAGACTGCGGTCGACGCTCTGGGCCCGGGCGACCTCCTGGTGGGTCTGTCGGCCAGCTCGGTGACGCCCTACGCTCGCGGTGCACTGGCGCAAGCTCGGCAGCAGGGGGCGCGGACGATTCTCGTCACATGCGCCGCCGCAGAAGGCCTGGAAGACCAGGCCGACCTGGTCATCGCCCTTGAGACCGGACCGGAGATCCTCACCGGATCCACCCGACTCAAGGCGGGCTCGGCCACCAAGGCAGTCCTCAATGCCATCACCACGGCGGCCATGGTGAGCGTGGGTAAGGCCTACGAAAACCTGATGGTGGATCTCAAGCCCGGCTCCGCGAAACTCCGGGACAGAGCCGTGCGTATCGTAGAGAGTGCAGGACAGGTTTCGCGCCAGGAGGCTGATCGCCTGATTCGCGCGGCAGACGGAGAGGTCAAGACCGCCATTGTCATGGCGCGCTGCCGGATCTCGCCTGACGAGGCGCGAAAACGCCTCAGCGCCGCCCGTGGCCATGTTCGCCGAGCCCTTACAAACCTCAGAGACTCGGAGAGAAGTCAATAATTGCAAAGGGAAAATCCCTGTGCTAGTTTGAAAAGTCTAGAGACAATTTGTGACCCTCTCGACGTCGCCGAGGCGGCTGCCGAGAACCTGGGGAGGTGGAATTGGGTCGAACTTCAATTTGCACGAATGGTACGCAGCGGAGCCTCTGCGGTAGCTCTTCAGCGCACCTCCTCCCCCAGCCGACTCCAAGAACAACCCATCCATACGTTCCTTCTCACCTCGCCTCCGGCAGCGGATGGCGTGAGGTGTGTCGAAGATTCGTGCCCACAGTGGCCAAAACTCAACGAGTATCAAGGCCCTTACCAACCCAAGAAGGGGGAACAAGATGAGACGCTTTCTATTCATTCTCATGGCTGTCAGTGTGCTCTGCGCCCCGGCCTTCGCCCAGGAAACCGGTTCGGTATCCGGAACCATCACCATGGACGACGGCACGGCGCTGCCGGGTGTCACCGCTACCGCGGTCGGCGATGTGTTGCCGCAGCCGCGTATCGTTGTCAGTGAAAGCGCGGGGGAGTATCGTTTCCCTTACTTGCCTCCGGGAAACTACGAACTGACCTTCGAGATGGACGGCATGGCGACCCAGAGGTACTCCCTGGAAGTGCTCTTGGAGAAGAACACGGTGGTCAACGTCACGATGACCTCCGCGGCAGTGGATGATGTCATCGAAGTCGTGGCAGCGACGGAGTCGCTGGACATCACGACCCCGACAATTCAGTCCGCCATAGCCGACCAGACCATTGAGGCCCTACCGGTCGGCCAGGACTTCCAGGATTTCTTCAAGCTGGCGCCGGGTGTGCAGTACACCGAGGACTTGATCCGCGGCCCGAGCGCCGGCGGCAACGGTCAGGACAACGTCTACAAGATCGACGGCGTCGACGTCGGCTACCCGCTCTTCGGCTCGCTGACCACCGAGCCGGCTTCCTACGACATCGAGCAGGTCTCCTTCATCCGCGGCGGCGTCAAGGCGATCGACTTCAACCGCTCCGGAGGGCTCACCGTCAACTCGGTCACCCGCTCAGGCACCAACGACTGGCGCGGCCTGGTGAACTACCAGTTCCAGAACGCCAGCATGGTCAGCGACATCACCGACGAGTCGAACGAGACCTACGACCAGGACAAGGACTGGCTGACGCTGGGCATCGGTGGCCCGCTGTGGCGGGACAAGGCCTACTTCTACGGCTCCTACTACCGGCCGACGATCACCGAGGACAACGCCTCGAACGTCTACGGCGAGGTGCCGAACTACGAAAGTACCCGCGACGAGTTCTTCGGCAAGCTGACCTTCACGCCGACCGCCAAGCTGCTGCTCTCCGGCAGCTACCGGACCTCGGAGACCGACCAGCAGGGATTGGGCGTCTGCGACACCTGTGCGGCGACGACCTCCTCTGGTGATGACTCGAATATCGACGTCGCCTACCTCGAGGGAACCTGGCTCATCAACGACCGGATGTCGCTCAACCTCAAGTTCACCGACTGGTCGAACGAGGCTGTGGGAACCCCCGACAACCTGGTGAATCTGGACATCGGCCCCGGCCGCAGCCTCGACGTCTCGGCCCTCGACACCCAGGGCTATTTCTATGTGCCCATCCTCCTCGATGACGACCCGTTCTTCAACGCCTTCGCGGCGCCGTTGATCCAGCGGTACGGCTACGTCGAGGGTGGCGTGCCGCAGGGCGGCGGTGAAATCGGCGTCGATCCGACCTACGACGACACGGGCCTGTATCGCGAAAGTCTCGCGGGCAACTTCGATTACTACCTGGGCCGGCACCAGCTCCATTTCGGCTACCAGGCCTACGAGGTCCGCGAAGAGCTGCTGCGTCGCTCGAACGGCTGGGGCGAGATCAGGGCCGTCGGCGGACAAGACGAACTCGACGACGGCAGGCCGGTCTTCTACGAGGCCCGGATCTGGCAGCAGAGCCTGGCCGACTCGGTGCCCTCGATCGAATCCTCGCTGGAGTCGCAGAGCTTCGAGCTCAACGACACCTTCACACTCAAGGACTGGACCTTCAACGTCGGGTTCCTGTTCTCCGAGGACACCTACTTCGGCTCCGGTCTGAACTACACGGGCCAGGGCCTCTCAGGCTTCGAGCAGTCTCCGGGCACGAAGTACGAGATGTACAACATCGGATTCGGCGACATGATCCAGCCGCGACTGGGCGCCACCTGGAGTTGGAACGGACGCGACAAGGCCTACGCCAGCTACGCGCGCTACAACCCGGCGGTGAGCTCGCTACCGCGGGCCGCCTCCTGGGACCGTAACCTGCAGCGCCAGATCGACGTCCAGTTCGACCGCAACGGCGACTACCTGGCGATCGATCCGGTGCGCTCCTCGTCGGGTAAGTGGTTCGACGACGGTCTCGATCCGCGCTACATCGACGAGTACATCATCGGCTACGACCGCCAGGTTTCGAGCCGGATCATCGCCCGTAGCCACTTCCGCTACCGCAAGGGCCGCAACTTCTGGGAGGATACCGCCAACGATGACCGAGTGATCCTCGAGCCCCCGGCAGGCATTCCTCGCGAGCTCTACATTCCCTATCTGGACGACATCCGGGCCGAGATCGGCGGCTCGTCCTACGTCATCGCGCAGCTCGACGACGCTTTCACCGACTATTACGAGGTCAACCTGGAAGCCGAGTACCGGAGCTCGAAGTGGTACGCGCAGGCCGGCTACGTCTGGAGTCAGTACTACGGCAACTTCGACCAGGACAACTCGGGCACGACGAACGACGCCAACCTTTTCGTCGGCTCGTCGTACATCGCCGACTGGTCGGGTCGCCAGCTCTGGAACAACCGCTATGGCTACCTGCGTGGCGACCGGCGTCACCAGTTCAAGGCCTACGGCTACTACAACCTGCCCTGGAACGCCACGGCGGGCGGCTTCTTCGTCTATCAGGACGGCCAGCCCTGGGAGGCCTGGGACTACACCGCGATCTCCGCGCAGTACAGTGGCAGCACCAACGACGTGAGCCGCTACGGCGAGCCGGCGGGGTCTCGCCGGACCGATAGCCATTACCAGCTGGATGTGAACTACACCCAGTACTTCGACTTCGGCGGCCGCTACCGGGTCAAACTGGCAGCCGATCTGTTCAACGTCTTCGACAAGCAGACCGGGTACAACATCCAGAACCAGGTCCACACTGCCCTCTTCGGCACTCCGCGGGACTTCATCAATCCGCGTCGCCTCCAGCTGGCAGTTGGCTTCGAGTTCTAACGAGCTGACGTCACCTGTTTCATTCTTCCGGCTCCCCCAGGGATAATCCCAGGGGGAGCCGATTTTCTTGGGAGAGGAGCTCTTGCACGAACCGCTGAACTGGGTGGAGATCGATCTCGTGGCCTACCGGCACAACGTCGCCGCGCTGCGCCGGATCACCCGCGCGGAGTCGCGATTCATGGCCGTCGTCAAAGCCAACGGCTATGGGCACGGTGCGGTCGAGGTGGCGCAGGCGGCTCTGGATTCGGGAGCGGACTGCCTGGGCGTGGCTCGGCTTCACGAAGCCGTCGAGCTTCGCGAGACAGGGATCAATGCTCCGATCCTGATTTTTGGGCTGACACCTCCGGAGGGGATCGACACCCTTCTGGACCTCGCCCTGACACAGGCCGTCTTCACTCGGGAGACCGCCGAGGCCCTGGCCGCGGAGGCCTCTTCGAGAGGTAAGCGAGTCCGGGTCCACATCAAAGTCGATACCGGGATGGGCAGACTCGGCCTGTTGGCGAATGAGCCGAGGGCTGAAGAGGCGACGATCAGCGCGGCCAATCACCGATTCGACGAAGTCAGAGCGATCGCCATCCTCCCCGGGTTGGAGGTCGAGGGTCTCTTCACGCACTTCGCCACCGCCGATCATGCGGAGAAGTCCTATGCAGAGCGGCAACTACAACGCTTCGACGATCTGGTGGAGCGCCTGAAGCAGGAGGGCATCGAGGTTCCCTTGAACCACGCTGCGAACAGCGCAGCTCTCCTCGACATGCCCGACTCCCATCTGGACATGGTCAGACCCGGAATCGCCACCTACGGGCTCTATCCGTCGGCGCAGGTTGATCACAGTCGCGTGAAGCTGAAACCGGTCATGGAGTGGAAGACCAGCATCATCCAGCTCAAGGAGGTGCCAGCCGGGTTCGGTGTCAGCTACGGCATCACCTACGAGACTCCCCAGCCGACAACCCTGGCCACGGTCGCCGTGGGCTATGCCGACGGTCTGAGGCGGAGCCTCTCCTCCCGCGGTGAGATGCTCGTAGGAGGCCAGCGGGTCCCCATCGTTGGCAGGGTGTGCATGGATCTGACCCTGCTCGACGTGGGAGAAGTTCCCGATGTCGCAGTGGGAGACGAAGTCGTGATCCTGGGGCGACAAGGCGACGAGGTGCTCGGCGCGGACGAGATGGCAACAACGCTCGACACCATCAACTACGAGATCGTCTCGACCATCACGAGCCGGGTTCCCAGGATCTACCTGCGATAACCTGTCGTCGTACCCGACTTATGAACCGATCGAGAAAGGGGCCTTGCGCCTCTGCGGCCTCACCCGACCATGCCCCTTCGAGCCGCAAGGCCCCTTCCCCGATCGTCTTCGACAGGAAGATGCCCCAGGTGAAGTCATGAAGGGCAAAACCCCACATCCTGGCTCCCGGCGGTACTGGGCTGAGACCCGCAGTCTGGAGCGGCCGGTGCTACCGGTCTCGCATCACAGCCGCTACACGATGGCCCTGGCCTACGCCAACAGCTACCACATCGGCATGTCGAGTCTCGCCTTCCAGCGGGTCTTCGAGCTCATCCACAGAACCCCCGAGTGGAGCTGCGAACGATTCTTCGCTGACGGAACGGGAATGCCCCTGTCGGTGGAGGCGGCCACCCCGCTCAACAGCTTTGGCACCATCGCTTTTTCCGTCTCTTTCGAAGAGGACTACGTCCATCTGCTACAGATGCTCGACAGGGCTGGGATCGCCCTGCGCCGAAAGGACCGAGGTCCGAGAGATCCGGTCATCCTTGTCGGTGGCTCCTGCGCCATGATCAACCCTCTGACCCTGAGCGAGTTCGTCGACGTTTTTGCGCTGGGCGCGGCGGAGAACCTGCTGCCGACGCTTCTACCGGCACTGGCTGAGGAGCCGGCCCGCGATGCGGTTCTGGAGAGATTGTCGAGCGCCGACGGATTCTATGTTCCGGCTGCATTTCAAGTCGGCGAGGTGCCGGCGCGCAAGCTCAAGAAGTTGGAGCTCTCCGAGGAGCAGATGCGGCTACCCGGGAACTTGCCGACGACGGCTATCGTGACGCCCAGGACCGAGTTCAGCGACAAGTTCCTGATCGAGATGTCCCGGGGCTGCCCCGAAAAGTGTCGCTACTGCTGGGCGACCTTCGGAATGGGCCGTTTCCGATGGCACCCGACGGAAATGATCCTGGATTCCCTGGAGCGGGCCCGTCCGGTCACTGACCAGCTCGGTTTTGTCGCCACGGCGGTGGGGGATCATCCCGAGATCGAGCGGATCCTTCGCCAGGCCGGTGAGATGGGATTTCGCAGCGCGGTCTCCTCGGTGCGGATTCCCGCTGTGACCGAGGGGGTTCTGGAAGCGCTGCACACTTCGGGAGGACGCTCCATCACCTTGGCCCCGGAGACCGGCAGCGACGAGCTACGGGTCAAGTTGAACAAACCGATCCCGAACTCGGTGCTGTACGGCAAGGTTCGGTTGATCTTTCGGCAGGGTTTCACGGGCTTGAAGCTCTATTTCATCATCGGCCTGCCCGAAGAGACGGAAGAGGATGTAAGGGCGATCCTCGAAGTTGCGGCTCGGTGTCGCGCCATCATGTTGGATGAGCTCGCCCCGACCGGGGTCATCGGCCAGATCCACCTGGGGGCCAACATCCTGATCCCGAAACCCTACACGGGGTACCAACGGGAGCACATGGAAGCTTCGGACTCTTTGAAGCACAAGATCTCGATGCTCAAACGTGGAGTGGCAGCGCTCGACAATGTCAGTCTCGGGACCATGTCGGTGCGCCAGGCGGTTTGGCAGGCCTATTTGAGCAAGGCGGACCACACCGCCGCACTACCCCTGGAGATGGCAGCCCAGGGAACCACAACCGCAAACCTGCTACGCGAGTTTCGGGCCCAAATCGAGCCTCTCGTCTTCGAGCCCCCCAAGGGTCCCCTTCCCTGGCAGTTCCTCCGCACCGCGTAACAGGGGATTGAGGCGGCCTTCGCCTGCTCAGGCCGACCCTTGCGGGCTTGGGGTTGAAGCAGCCGTCGTACCTCCGGCAGATCTTTGGGGCAGTAGGGCAATAAGGAATGCCTCGAACCCCGAGGCCCTTAAGCCCTTACTGCCTTGTTGGGTGCCAGAGGTTCGTCCGGGTGGTCCGCAGGCGGACGGCGGCGGCTACTCTGACTGCAACGGACGGGCCGCCGCCTCGTCTCGTCATCGCGCCCCATCTCTCGTGCCTATTCGTGGCTCTTGCGCTGCGCTCGACTCGGCGCCCCCTATCGAAACACCCGGACGAACCTCTGGCGCCGATGGCGGCAATATGGGCGTAGGGGCTTAAGGGCTTAGGGGGAGAGACTCTCTCCCACGGGAGTCCTGGTACCTCTCAGTCGTTCTGAAAGGCGAAGACGGTACAAGGCCTGCCGACAGTTCTTTCCCTCACTGCCTCAACGGCCGGTCGGCGAAGTCGCCGAGCGCCTCACCCCCCAAGCCGTTAAGGATCGGCAGGGAGCCACGACCGGACGCCTCAACCCCGCTCCCCAGGACCTTGGTCCTGGGGAGTGATGTCCTTCATGGGCGGCTTGTCGCCCGGTGTGGTGACCTTTGGAGGGGCAGTCTTGCGCCACATGCCAAAGAGCAGGGTGATCAGACCCAGCAGCACCTCGTCGGCGAAGGGAATCAGGTCGGGAATGAGCAGATCGAGAAAGAACAGGGCACCGGTAAAGAGGAACAGCTGAGGGAATCGCAAGCCTCCCGCGAAGCGGGCGATCAGGGCGGGAAGCATTCCACGAGGCGATGCGGCCATCAGAAAGATCTTAATGCGAGGGAAGCAATCGCACCACCCCCGGCAAAAGAGAAGAGACGTTCGATGGGGTAACGAGAATCAGCCGACGTGGCGGTGTCCGAGCTCCTCGAGGCTCTTCGGCCAGTCCTGCTCGAGTAGCCGCGACAGCACCCGGTCGGCCAGAAGGCGGCCAAGCCACTCTTCTTGGGAGGTGCTGTACCGAGTGACTTCCAGCGGAGTCGCCCAGCGATCATGAGGTGCAGGACCAAGAAGAGGTCCTCGTCAAGGTCGAAAACGAGCCGCTTTCCAAGGCGCCGGAGGCCAACCACCCGCCTGCCGTGGGCCTCTTCGAGCGGCGGGCTCACCGAGCGCCGGAGAAAAGGGCTGGTCAGACGTATCCGTTCGAGTCGCGGGCTGAGAATTCGGGCGTCGAGGGCCTCTCGGTGGACCTCTAGATCTGGGAGCTCAGGCACCCTCCGGTGCTACCCGAATGCGCACGTCGAGGGCTTTGGCACTCACTCGGTCGGCGGCGGCGACGAAGGGATTGATATCCAACTCCTGGATCGAGGGGTGGCGCTCGGCGAGCTGAGCGATTCGCAGCAGGATCTCTTCGAGCAGGGCGAGATCGGCGCCGGACTCGCCACGCACTCCCTCCAGCAGCGGAAACCCCTGAATACCCCGGATCATCTCGCGGGCTTCTTGGGGTGTCAGGGGCGGCACACCGAAGCGCACGTCGCGCAGTACCTCCACGTACTTGCCCCCCAGGCCGAACATGAGGAGAGGACCGAATCGAGCGTCGGTCGTGATGCCGAAAATGACCTCGTGGCCACCACGACCCAGCTCCTGTAGAAGAAACCGTTCGCTCTCGACGCCGGCGCTGCCGAGCGCGCTGCGGATCTCTTGTATGGCCTTCTCGAGCTCGCTGGAGCTGCGCAGGTCGATCTTCACCGCGCCGAGGTCGCTCTTGTGCTCGAGCCCAGGTCCGACAGCCTTGACCACCACCGGGTAGCCGATCCCTTCTGCCGCTACAGAGGCGTCGACGCCGCCGGTAACTTCTCGCCATTTGGCAACTGGTATGCCGTAGAGCTCGAGCACCCTCAAGGCGAGTCCGTCGGGCAGGTACCCTTCGCCTTGCTGCGCCAGGATCTCGGCTACCGTCTCGTCGTCGACGTCGAACTGCGGAATGGGCTCGTCTGCCGGACGTTGCCGGAAGGCCGAGTAGCGATAGAGCTGGGCCAGCGCTCGTGCAGCCGATTCGGGAAACTCGTAGACCGGCGGCAGATCGGTGCGCTTCCGGACCTCGTCGTGAAACTCCTCGGTGGCCATCATCACGGCGACTACCGGCTTCTTTTGCCCTTGAATCGCCTCACCGACCTGTTGCATGACGTCGATGGGGTTGGTGAGTAGCGGCCGGACGTTGATCACCATCACCATATCGACCTGCTCGTCGGCGAGAATGGCACGCAGAGCCTTGGAGTAGCCTTCAGGGGTGGCGGAGGCGATCATGTCGATCGGGTTGGCGATGCTGGCTTCGGGCGGCAAGAAAGCCGCCAGGGCCTCGAGCGTCGGCGGACTCAGCTCGGCGATCTCGAGGCCGAGGTTGACGCACGCATCCGTGGCCATGATTGCCGGGCCACCGGCATTGGTCAGAATAGCCACTCGCTTACCCGGCGAGAGCGGGCAGCGGTCGAGGGCCTTGGCGATGGCGAAGAGCTCCTCGATGGTGTTGGCGCGCAGCACCCCGCATTGCTCGAGAAAAGCCGAGACGGGTACGTCGGCACCGGCGATGGCCCCGGTGTGGCTTGAGGCGGCCCGGGCACCCTCGGCGGTGCGTCCCGACTTCACGATCAGGATGGGCTTCTTGCGGCTGACCCGTTTGGCGATCTGCGGAAAGCGGCGAGGGTTGCCGAACGACTCCAGGTACATGCAGATGACCTTCGTGTCGGGGTCGTCCTCCCAGAACTCCACCAGGTCGTTGCCCGAAACATCGGCCTTGTTTCCCATGGAGACGAACTGAGTCAACCCCAATCCCAAATCGGCAGCCGCATTGAGAATGGCCACGCCCAGAGCTCCAGACTGGCTGACGAAGCCGATCGAGCCTCGCCGAGCAGGGGTGGGTGAGAATGTGGCATCGAGCCGGACCTCCGGATCGGTATTGATGACGCCCATGCAGTTGGGGCCGATCATCCGGGCACCGGCTTCGCGGACCTTGGCTCGCAGCTCACGCTCGAGCTGGAGGCCCTCGGCGCCGGTCTCGGAATAGCCTGCCGTAATGACGACGAGGCCCTTGATCCCCTTCTCCAGACAGTCGTCGATGACGCCCGGGACCAGTGGCCTGGGGACCATGACGACGGCCAGGTCTACCGGGTCGGGTATATCCCCCACGCGTTTGTAGGCTTTGAGCGAGTGGATGTTGCCGGCGTGCGGATTGACCGGAAAGATGGGGCCATTGAACTGACTGAAGACCAGGTTGTGCACCAGGGCAAAGCCTAAGGAGTTGCGATTCCGAGAGGCGCCGATCACGGCCACCGAGCGGGGCGAAAAGATGGGCTCGAGCGACCGGACAGTTTCAACTTGCTTCATGATAGATAGATCCTCCGACTCTCGAGCATCATAACGCCGTGAGCCGATTCGGCGCTGAAGAGAGCTCCCTCAGAGGGTCACACTCGGAAGCGCCAGAACGTGGAGCCGATCCTCGGCCAGACGAACGGTGGTGGGCAGAGCCGATCTCATCGCGTCGCCGTCCAGTTGTAGGGCAAGCCCGGCTGGCGCCCTGAGCTCGACGTTCTGAACGCGAAGGACCTCTACGTCGCGCCGCGCCACATGCCGGCCGAGGGCCAGGTCGCGCGCGAAGGCCAGCGTCTCCATCCTTCCCTGTCCGTGAAAGAGAACCAGGTGCAGCTGGTGATCGTCGAGTCGGGCGGCCGGAGCGAGACGAAATCGGCCCCCGTAGTAGGGGAGATTACAGATCGCGAAGAAGGAGGCGTGCTGTAGATGGCCATCGGCGATCAACTCGAGATCGGGATAATCGTACTTGCGCCATTGGGCAAGGCCGGTCCAAGCCACGGCCACCTTGCCGAAATAGCGCTTCTGGACGGGGTTGAGATGGTGCAGCGCATTACCATCCAAGCCGCCAGAGGCCTGCATGAGGAAGATCTCATCGCCGCAGCGGCCGACGTCCATTTCGATGGGTCTCGCTTCGCGCAGCCGTTTGGCAGCCGCTACGGGTCTCGGTGGCAGGCCAAGCGCGAGAGGGATCACGTTGGCGGTGCCGCCGGGGACGGTGCCCAGGACTACCTCCGAGCCCAAAAGGCCGGCCGCGGTCTCACGTAGGGTGCCGTCACCGCCGAACGCGTACACCGTCTCTGCGCCAGCCTCCACGGCTTGTCTGGCCAGGCGAGTCGCATCTCCAGGCGCGCGCGTAGGCAGGGCCTCGATGCTCTGACCCGGTTGCTCCAAAGCCGCCAGGATGCGGTCCACCAACTGGGGCGTACGCCAACGTCCGGCCCGCGGGTTGAAGATCAAGAAAGCTGTGCTCACAGCGACGCCGATGAGAGTCGAGAGGAACTAGAAAAGGCTGGCGTTCGAGTCGGATGGCGGTGGCTGACCGAGGTGCTCATAGGCACGAGGGGTGGCGATCCGCCCTTGTTTGGTGCGTTGCAGAAAGCCTTGCTGGATGAGATAGGGCTCGTAGAGGTCTTCGATCGTGCCCCGGTCCTCGCCTACCGCCGCCGCGATGGCGCCGATCCCAGCTGGCCCACCCCGGTAGTGCTCGATCAAGGTGGTGAGGATCTTGCGGTCCACCTCGTCGAAGCCGAGCTCGTCGACCTCCAGCATCTCGAGCGCCCGGGCGGCGCTCGTCTGGTTGATGACCCCATCGCCTTTGACCTGGGCGAAATCTCGCACCCTGCGCAACAGCCGATTGGCGATTCTTGGAGTGCCGCGGCTGCGTCGTGCGATCTCTTCGGCGCCATCGTCTTTGATCTGGATTTCCAACAATCGAGCTGATCGTCGTGCAATCTCCGCGAGCTCGGGCGGCTCGTAGAAGTCGAGACGATGCACGATACCGAATCGCGCCCTCAGTGGACCGGTAATGAGCCCGGCCCGAGTTGTGGCGCCCACGAGAGTGAAGGGGCGCAGCTCGATCTGCATGGTTCGGGCCCCTGGACCCTGACCGATCACGAGGTCGAGCCGGTAGTCCTCGAGGGCCGGATAGAGGATCTCTTCGATGGTCGGACCAAGGCGGTGCATCTCATCGATGAAGAGCACCTGACCAGGCTCGAGATTCGTCAGGATGGCAGCGAGATCGCCAGGTCTCTCCAGGACTGGGCCAGAAGTGCTACGAATCGAGGTGCCCATCTCCCGGGCGATGATGTGCGCCAGGGTGGTCTTTCCCAGGCCGGGGGGTCCGAAGAGCAGCACGTGGTCCAATGCCTCTCGGCGTTCCCGCGCCGCCTGCATGAAGACTCGCAGTTTACTGACGATCCGTTCCTGCCCGACATAGTCGTTGAGCGTTTCCGGCCGTAGAGACTGCTCGATACCGAGCTCTTCGGGTTCGGGAGCTCCGGAGAGGATGTTGCGCTCGCTGGGCACGCTGCCATTGTAGCCGCCCTGGGAGGAAGGGCGCGAAAAAGTAGAACAGGCCTAGACGTGAGACAGCTTCTGCAGGCTGGAGCGCAACAATTCGTGAGAGGTGGCCTCGGGGTTCTCGCTTCGGGCCTGCGCCACGGCGCGCTGGGCCTCGCTGTCACGATAGCCAAGGTTGACAAGGGCCAGGACGAGGTCCTCTTCGAGTGGAGCCGTTGCCGTCGCCTCTGGCAGCTGGGCAGCCAACTCTTGAACCCGATCCTTGAGATCCACGATCATCCGCTGAGCGGTTTTCTTGCCGATACCGGGGATTGTTGCCAACCGAGCGGTGTCTCCCGCCGCCAGGGCGGCGAGCAGGTCGTCGGAAGCCATGCCCGAAAGAATGACGCGGGCGAGCCGCGGACCAATGCCGCTGACCGCGATCAGTTTCTCGAAGAGCAGCTTCTCTCGCTCGCTCCAGAAGCCGAAAAGCTCGATGGCGTCCTCGCGGACGTGGGTATGGATGAACAGACCGACCGTGGGATCGGTGTCGAGTTTGTCGATCTCGTAGTACGTCGAGAGCGGAATGTGAACGTCGTAGCCGACGCCTCCGACGTCCACGAGTAGCCGCTCCGGCGTCGACCGCCGAACCTTGCCGTGAAGGAAGCCGATCATGGTCTAGCCTAGGGGCCTAGGGGCGTGAAGGGGCCAATCCATCAGGGGTCAGCCTTCGATGCCGGGAACGAGCTCGAAATTGCGCAGCAGCTGCTCGTCGTAGGTCACGCCCAGCTCATCGCGCCGCTGCGTTATCAGAGAGGCCAGTAACTGGTTGAGTCTCTCGGAGCGCACCGCCTCTCGGGCTTCTTGCTTCTGGGCCTCGAACTCCTGGGGGTCGAAGCGCTGGCGTTCGAGGACCTCGAAGAGCAACACCTGATTCTCGTGTCGCAGAGGACCGGCGAAGTCACCTACGTTCAGACCCAGTGCCGCCGATGCCACCTCCGGGTTGTTGCCCAGACCGGCAATAGAGCCACCGCGCCCGAACTGACCACTCTCGCGAACCGCCAACTCCAACTCTTCAGCCACCTCGTCCAGGCTGGCGCCATCGTCGAGCTTCTGGCGGGCCTCTACCATGCGCTCGGTCGCCAATTGCATCTGCTTGTTCTGGCGCACACTGCTGGCGACAGCATCGCGCACCTCGTCGAGCTCTGGAAGGCGAGGCTCCTGAACCTCGGCCATACGAAGAATGACCCACCCTGCCGCCGCGCGGACCGGTTCGGAAATCGCGTCCGGGTCCAACTCGAAGGCGGTGACCGAAAAACCGGTTCCACGGCCAATGCCGGGCACGTTGTCTTCACGGCCGAAGGCGGGGGTGGTGAGGAAGGTGACGCCCGTCTCGGTGTCGGCCAGCTGCTGCAAAGCCTCCCGGGTCGTCAGGTCTTCCCTCTCGATACGCTCGGCCAACTCGGTTGCCGTGGACTCGGCAAGACCCTGGGCGCGCTGGCTGAGCAAGCGATTACGAATCGGCTCTTGGGCCTCCGCAAAGCTCGAACGGCCGGCATCGCGCCTCTCCTCGACCCGGATCAGGTGATAGCCGAAATTGGTTTTGACGGGTCCGACGACCTCGCCCGGGGCGGCACTGAAGGCGGCCTCCTCGAACTCCCCGATCATCTGGCCCCGGCCGAAGAAGCCCAGATCGCCGCCCTGTGCCTTGCTGCCCGGATCGTCTGACAGCTCGGTGGCCAGAGTGGCGAAGTCCTCACCCGCTTCGAGGCGATCGCGAATGGCCAGCATCTGCTCTTCCGCCTCTTGTTCGGTGCGGTCACTGCCGACCTGCAGCAGGATGTGGCGTGCCCGAACCTGCTCCTCTTGGGTGAACTCTTCCGGATTGGCTTCGTAGTATTCGAACAACTCGTCGTCGGACAGCTCGATGGTGTCTCGCAAGGTGTTCTGGTCGAGGAGCAGGTAGTCGACAACCCGTCTCTCAGGAACCCTCAGCTCTTCCTGGTGCTCTTCGAAGTAGGCTTCGATCTCCTCGGGTGAGGCGATCACCTCGCTGGCCATGCTCGAGGAGGGCAATTGAACGAATCGAATCTTGGCCTGCTCGATCTGGTCCTTGTAGGAGGCTAGGACGTCCTCGTCCGAAACGAAGAGATTGGCCGACAGGACATCCCGCACCATCTGGCCCAGCAACTGTGTGCGGATCATTTGCTCGAAGCTGTCCACGGTGTAGCCGCTGGAACGCAGGATCTGGCGGTAGCGCTCTTCGCCGACGAAGCCACCGGTCGCGGCCTGAAAGGCCGGGAACTCGAGAATCGCCTGGCGAACCTCCTCGTCGGTGACCCTGAGACCCATCCGATCGGCCTCTTGGAGCAGGATCTTGTCGGCCACCAGGCTGTCGAGCACCTGCAGGGGGAGGCCCATCTGCTGGGCCAGTTCCCGATTGAACTGGTCACCGTAGATCTGGCGGTAGGTTTCCTCGGCCTGGCGGTACGAGCGTTCGAAATCGCCGTAGGTCACGTCGAGATCGCCGACGGTGGCGGCGGCATCGGTCGGAATGGTGCTGCCCGTGGGCACTGTAGCGCCGAAGTCCACAAACACGAAGAGCACGAAGACGACGATGACGAGCCACAGAACCCAACTCAGATACTTCAGATTGTCACGAAACACTTTGAGCATGAAAATCCCCTTTTCTTCGCTGGTCGCGAAGAACTCCGAACTCTAGCAGGCGACAGGGGTCCGGGCAAGATAGTGACCGCGCCCACAACCTCAAAAGCTAGAATGCCTTATGCTATATTCGCTCGTTCGACGCAAGAGCGTCGGCAGAACCGAAATTACGGCGGAAAGACCATGGCATTTGCCTCGTTTTTAAGGTATTTCTCGAACGATCTGGCGATCGATTTGGGAACCGCGAACACTCTGGTGTACGCACGCAACAAGGGTATCGTCGTGCGCGAGCCTTCAGTCGTGGTGGTCAACAAGCTGACCAACCGCATCGAGGCCGTCGGTGGTGAGGCCAAGCAGATGCTCGGGCGGACCCCGGGCAACATCCAGTCCATTCGTCCCATGAAAGACGGCGTGATCGCCGATTTCGAGGTGACCGAGAGGATGCTCGAGTACTTCATCAAGAAGGCTCATGGGCGCAAGATGTATGTTCATCCCCGCATCGTCATTGGTGTCCCCTCGGAGATAACGCAGGTCGAGAAGCGGGCCGTCAGGGACTCGGCGACCCGTGCCGGTGCTTCAGAGGTCTTCCTCGTCGAGCAGGCGATGATGGCAGCCATTGGTGCGGGCCTACCGATTACCGAACCCTCCGGCAACATGATCGTCGACATCGGAGGTGGCACGACCGACGTGGCGGTCATCTCGCTGGCCGGCACGGTCTACAGTCGTTCGGTAAGGATCGCAGGCAACGAGATGGATGATGCCGTGATCCAGTACCTGAAGCGCAAGTACAACCTGCTGATCGGAGAGCGATCGGCAGAACAGCTCAAGATGGACCTGGGCTCGGCCTTTCCTCTGAAAGAGGAGATCAAGGTCGAGATCAAGGGACGTGACCTGATCGAAGGTGTGCCCCGTAATCTCACCATCACCGATGCAGAGATCCGAGAGTCGCTGGCCGAGCCTGTTGCGACAATCGTCGAGGCGGTCCGCATGGCTTTGGAGCGGACCCCCCCCGAGCTGTCGGCAGACATCATGGACAAGGGAATCGTCCTGTCGGGTGGAGGGTCGTTGTTGCGGGGTCTCGATCAACGGCTGCGGAATGAGACCGGCCTACCGGTAGTGCTGGCCGAAGATCCCCTCTCCTCGGTTGTTCTGGGAACGGGCCGGGTCCTCGAGGACATCGATCTGCTGCGAAAGGTCTCTATCCGCTGAGTGAACGTCAGGCGCGCTGGCTACTGATAGTCCTGCTCGTCGGGCAGCTGATCCTGCTGACCGCTCAGATCCGCAAT
>Ga0316187_10002297_pt1 | contig 16639 bp, 13 predicted proteins | sample CroRivburrow1_MG_FD_204927 | JGI IMG/M metagenome (GOLD analysis project Ga0316187, IMG submission 204927) | Coastal sediment microbial communities from Maine, United States - Cross River worm burrow 1 | ecosystem: Environmental > Aquatic > Marine > Coastal > Sediment | place: USA: Maine... | reverse complement strand
AGTGGGAAGAGCGCCTGTTCCAACCCCTGAAGGAAACAGGCAAGCCCCACAATCACAAAGGCAAATCCGACCAACAACTGCGGCAGATTGGGGATGCGTCGTCGCAACACAAAGAGTTGAAAGCCAAAAATAATAGCGGCAATTGGCAGCACATCACGGATCGTGGCAATCAATGCATCGAAGAAATGCAGTATCCCGGCAATCACAACAAAATCCCATAGCCCATCACAAAAATCATGGGGGTCAGTGATGCAAAGGCAACCAATCCAAAACCATCCGTCAGTGGATTGCGGCCATGGACGCTAGAGGAGAGCCCAACCCCCAGTGCGGTAACCAGAGGCACCGTTATGGTTGATGTCGTCACGCCACCAGAGTCATAGGCAATACCGATGATCTCAGGCGGTGCAAAACTGGTCATGCCCACCACCCCAGCATAACCGCCAATAATAAGGAAATGCAGTGGCCAGCCTTTGATGATGCGCATCACGCCAACCGCAATCGCCAGGCCGACAGAGAGGGCAACCGTCAGCCGCAACTCATTGGCATAGTCAGCTATGGCCACCTCTGTGCTTTCAATCATATTGCCTGCTGCAGCAATCTTGGCTGCTTCATCAGCCACTGCAATCAATGCCGGCTCTGCCACCGTTGTGCCAAAACCCAATGCAAATGCAAACACCAGTAACCAGAAGATGCTTCCTTTACGGGCAAAGCCGTGCGCCATGGCTTCACCAATGGGGAACAATCCCGTCTTCAGCCCATAGACAAACAGGGTCAACCCAATGACCACCAGCATGGTGCCAATCAATATATCCGCCAGATTGGGTATAGGCTGACGCAGCACCACAAGCTGAAAAAAACCAATAACAACAATAATTGGCAGCAGATCCTTGATGCTGTCCAGCAAAGATGAACCAAGATGTAACAACAGTTTTTTCACAACTTGCACTTCGTCAAAGCTTACTCCGCAGTTAAGCGCTTATCTTATCAGTCAGCATATTGTGAGCAAGGTAAAAAATCATAAATAAAAGGCCTCTGACCATGGAGATATACCTCCATCCAAGCTAGAATTTGGCCACTGGATAATATTTCTTGCAGCAGCATTGTAAAACGCAATATTCCGATAGCATTTTTGATTACTTGACCTCAACAAGGTGGTATAGAAATGAATGACAGCAGCAACATTGAAGCAATCAAACGATCAGATATCTCAGCTGGATTGAGCGACGAGCAGTGCCAGGTTCTGGCAGATATCATTGAGATTCATAATATGTCTGATGGTGATGTCTTGATATCTGAAGGCCATACAGACAACCGCCTGTTTATGATCGACAGAGGCAGGCTTGAGGTCACCAGGGGCACTCCAGGTGGCGATTGGGTCACTCTGGCCATACTCAAGGATGGTGATTTTGCGGGTGAAATGGGGTTTATCGATGGCTCTGTCCACTCTGCAACACTACGTTCAATGGGCAACACAAGGGTGCTTAGCCTCTCACGTGATGACCTGGAGTCACTCATCGACAGCAATCCTCACCTGGTCTACAAGCTAATGCAGACCATCATCCGCGTGGTACACAAGCTCCTAACCAGGATGAATCAACAGTATGTTGAAATGAATAACTACATCACCAAGCAGCATGGCCGTTACTGACGCACTCTGCAAAAACATAAAAAAACGGCGCCAAACGGCGCCGTTTTTTTATGTAATTTCATAGTTGTGATAGAGATCACCACCCTACATTCCAGCAATTGCTATAGTCACTCTTGACCAAGAACAATAAAAACATTTTACAACAGCAGCAAAATCTACCAAAAGGTCGCCATGCCAACAGCCAGAATCTACCAATTCAGCACACCCTTGCAGTCTGACAGCCACACAGATGCGGCGACAAAACAGCCATCCACACACAATAAAAACAGACCCAAGTTCCTTGCTGCTTTCCAACGACTGCTCAGTCAGGGGCAGCAAGATGAAAGTATTCCAGCTTCTGAGACAACAGAGCTAGTCAATGCACTGACCCGCCTGCAGCAGCAACCGGGAACCCTAAAAGAGAGAGCTGCCGCTATAGAAGAAGCTGTGCTAACTGCAACATCAGGCAGTGAGCTTCACTACCCGGAAGAGGAAGCCATTAACAGGATTATCTACAACACCATTGATATCATTAAGTCGCTATTCAAAACCATCCTGAATAATAAAAACCTCCCCAGCACCATGAAGCCCCTTATGGAGCAGCTGCACATCCCCATACTAAAGGTGGCTATTCTCGACAAATCATTCTTTAGCCAGAAAGATCACCCCGCAAGACGCTTACTCAATCAGTTCACACAAGCCGCCTTCACCTGGAGCGAAGTAAAAGAGCCCCAGCAGGATGAACTCTACATTCGCATCCATACAGCTATTCAACAGATCCTTACCGAGTTTGAACAGGACATCAGCCTATTTGATGAGATAAACCTGGAATTCAGTGACTTTATTGAGCGCGAACAACGTGTCGCAAAAGCACTTGAAAAGCGCATGCAGCAGATTGCAATGGGCAAAGAGAAACTATTGATTGCACGCCGCCAGGTTAGGGATGAAATCAATAGCCGTATCAATGGACAAGCGCTTCCTCCTGTCCTAACCACACTACTACTGGATGGTTGGAGTGATCTACTACTTCTAATCAATATGCAGCAGGGTCAACAGAGCAAAGCATGGAAAAAGTCATTAATTTTAGTAGACAAATTGCTATGGAGCATAGCACCAAAACAGACTGCAGCTGACCAGCAAAAGTTACGCCAGCTGATACCCGCACTCCACAGGCAACTTAAAGAGGGGCTACTCTGCATCTCATTTGATCCATGCAAAATAGAGCAACTACTTAAGGAGCTTCGCACCTACCAGATCACCAGCATGCATCCAGCCCATCAAAATGGCGAGGAGTCACGGCCACATAAAACACCTGCAGAAGATCCCTCCACAGCACCCTCAAGGGCGCAAGCCAACAGCGTTGAAGAGATCGTAATGATTGACCCTCAGCTCAGTTCATTTCAGATTGGAACCTGGTTTATTATTACTCATGACGATGGCTATGTAATCCGGGCAAAACTGGCATGGCGAAGCATTGCTGATGACTCCATCACACTCGTAAACCGCCAGGGAGTTACCGTACTAGAGACCTCAACAAGTCGATTAAACCACCAGATTCAGGTTGGCACAGCAGAGATCCTGAGTGACCTGGAGGTTCCTCTTATGGATCGCGCACTACGATCAATGACAGGCAAACTAAAGAAGCTAGAAAAGAAACAGGCGTAAAGTCGCCCATCTTATGTAAAAATACGCGCCTCATACACTCAACAGAATTAATGAGGAGCAACCGATGCTGCCATCTGCATCGATCATTCAAGAACAGATAGCCAACGCACTGACAGAAGACATTGGCTCTGGCGATCAGACTGCAGCCCTGATTCCATCAGGTGCCACCACCACCGCCCAGGTGATATCCCGAGAGCATGCCGTGTTATCAGGCACCGCCTGGTTTGATGAAGTGTTCAACCAACTGGATCCCAGCATAGAGATCAAGTGGGACGCAGAGGATGGTGACACCTTGCAACCTGATCAACTCCTCTGCACCCTCACAGGCAACACCCGCGCCTTGCTAACGGGTGAGCGCACAGCCCTAAACTACCTCCAAACCCTCTCTGGAACTGCAACACGGGCAAAACGTTATGCAGATGCTGTAGCAGGCACCGGGGTTCGCATTCTGGATACACGCAAGACCCTGCCCGGCATGCGGCTCCAGCAAAAATACGCCGTAACCTGTGGTGGTTGCCATAACCATCGCATTGGGCTCTATGATGCTATTCTGATCAAAGAGAACCACATCATGGCAGCTGGCTCCATCCTCGCAGCAGTTGAAACCGCCCGCACCAATGCACCTGACCTGGAGATCGAGGTTGAGGTGGAAAATATGGATGAATTGGAGCAAACCTTGAATACTGGTGTACAGCGCGTTTTACTGGATAACTTCACTCCCGACCAGCTACGTGAAGCCGTTGCGTTCAATCAGGGGCGCGCAAGACTGGAAGCGTCAGGTGGCATCAACCTGGAGACCATTCGCAGTATCGCTGAGACTGGCATTGACGATATCTCTGTTGGGGCGCTGACCAAAGACCTACAGGCCGTAGATCTCTCTATGCGTTTTGCCGACTAGCTATAGCCCATTGCTGCCAAGCCGAGCGTACTTGATCCGGCAGCTGTGTCGGATTAAAGGGCTTGGCAATTACATCAATTGCCCCAAGCGCTTTAAGTGATGCGACCTCTTCCGGGCGTGATTTGCCCGTCATGAAGATCACCGGCACATCAGCAGTCACCGGTAGTGCGCGCAACTTATCAAGGGTGGCCGGGCCATCCATATCCGGCATCATGACATCCAACAGCAGCAGATCTGGCTTGAACGCATCAGCAGCATCTAACGCCTCCTGTCCAGATGTACAGCCCAGTATTTCAAAGCCACCCATCTTCTGCAGAACCAAAATGGCAATCTGGCTAATTGCAGGCTCATCATCAACAAACAATATGCGCTTTAATTCATTCATATACTGTAATCCTGCACGTCTTTGGTACTGGCTTGAACTATACAATTACGCCCGCCTGCTTTCGCCCGACAAAGCGCATCATCTACAGTTTGTGCAAGCTGTTGAGCATCATTACAATCAGGATACAGCGCAATGCCGGCACTAAAGGTCACAGAGAAGCTCACTCCATCATGGGTAAAACAGAGTTGCTCAAAGCTTATTCTAAGCTGGTCAATAATCTCTACAGCTGCAGAAAGATCGCAGTCCGGCAGTATAATCGCAAACTCATCTCCACCATATCTGCCCACAATATCACTCTTGCGAAGACGATGTTTCAACAACCGGGCAAGCCCTTTGATCACATGATCCCCCATAAGGTGACCATAGGTATCATTGATTGATTTAAAATTATCAATATCAACCATGGCATAAGCCATCTCTGCACTACTGCTTTGAGCCCGTGAGACTTCGATATTCAATATCTCTTTAATCTTTGCATGCTTAAGCAGCTGAGTGAGGCCATCCTGCATCATCATATTATTTACAAGCCTGGCACGCTTGGCATACAGCGTAACTGACTCAGTCAGGTAGCTGTTACTAATAGGCTTAGTCAGAAAGCCATCTCCACCCATACGCATAGCAGCAAACTCTTTTACATCGTCACTCTCGGAAGATAAAAACACCACAGGCATGCCCAAATAAGATTCCTGTTGTCGAATCATTTTTGCCAGTTCCAGTCCTGAGCAGGTAGGCATATAGAGATCCATTAATATGAGTTCTGGCCTGAAGTTTGCCATGGCGCTTAATAGTTTTCTGGGGTTATTGACCGATACAGCATCCATTCCAGCCTGATTGAGAACCAGCGCATAATGCGCCGCAAGATTTTCCTCCTCATCCATAATTAGGACACGATATGAATCCTTTGACTCCAATTGCGTCAATGTCTCCAGATGATCTACAAAAGAAGCTATCCCAACAGGCTTTACAAAATAGGCATCACCACCAGCCCGAACTGCTTCCAGCCTGATCTCAAAGTCATTACATGAAGAGAGAAACAGGATGGGGAAAACCTCTCCATGCAATCCCCGGATATCACGCACCAGGCTGATACCTGCCAATTGATCATCACCCAGAACAACATCCACTATGAGCGCTAATGGCTCCGCTTGCTGAATCGCTTTGGTCAGTGTTTCGACAGTGCTAAACAAATCCACTCTATACCCATAACGATCAAGCTGCAGCTTTAAATCTTCAGCCTCTGAGGCAGGGTCTTCTAATAAATAAATGGATTTGTGCGCTTTATTCAAATGATTATGCGTATGAAAAGATACCTCCTTTTCTTGGGAGGAAGCAGTATAGGTTGCACTCTGCAAATTATTAATTTTTGTAACAATCTCTATCCATTTCTCAACAGCCGGTATAGATTTTGTATTGATAACACTCTTGATCTCAATCTCAATTTCGCGCGCCCGCATACCCAACTCTGCATAACCAAAACTACCACCAGAGCCTGCCAAGCTATGCACCATTTGATGCAACACCGCAACAACCTTCCAGTCCCACTCCTCTTCGAGACTTTTCCATTGGTCATCAATGGCTGCCATTTTCTCAGGCAGACTTTCGGCATAAAGAACTCGAAGCTCTTGCAAGCGGGCCTGGAAATCAGTGTTTGCCTGTGAGCTCTTATTCATAAGACCCTATTGTCATTAACACAGTGACATTATTTATTGCAAAATAAAAATAATGCTATTAGCACATTCTATTCATCACACTGAAAGGCATTTAATGCATGACGCAAATCATCATGCAGTTCTCGAATGTGCCGTCCTTTTCTGGCACGTAGCTTAACCACCCTCACAAAATCCTGTGGTTCAATTGGTTTTATTAGAAAATCGTCACCGCCCACAGTCAGCGCAGCCAGCTGATTTTTATGGCTCGTCTCCAGAGAGAGATACAGAATTGGCATCTCTACAAAGCACGCATCATCATTCAATATCATAGCCAGTTCAATCCCTGAACAACCTGGCATATAGATATCCAAAATAATAACATCCGGGTGAAATGTCTTTATCGCCTCTAGCGTCAGCAGTGGATCTGAGAGCACATAAGTCGTCATGCCCGCCTCTTCAAGAATGGCTGAATGGAACTCAGCTAAACAGCGATCATCATCTACTAGTAAGACACGATAGGGATTAAGCGGTGAACGTAGTGTTGCTTCATCCAGAAGCCTTACCAGCCTCTCAACATTACAAGGCTTAATCAAATAGTGTGCAGCACCAGAACGGAGCGCCAGTAAGCGTGCTTCAATATCTCTACGTTCGGAGATAAAAACCACCGGCACCATTGAAGCGTGTTCTCGCCTTAGATCGTCCACCACCTGAGCACCTGCATCTTCACTCTCAGGAAACACCATTGCCATGACAATGGCCGCAGGTTTTATTAAATCAACATAGGCATGCTTAAACGTCTGGATATCTATAAAGATTTGTGTTTCATAACCGGCATGCTGTAACTCTGTAGCAAGCACTTGCGCAAACATCTCATCATTTTCCACAATATAAACAAGCAACCCTTCCTGCTGAGTTGTGTCACGCATATGAGAATCAGCATCCGTTGCAGTAACCCCAGAATCTGTTAAGCCAAAGTTTTTTGATGCCTGTTGAAGCACCCTTACCAGCTTCACAATATCCTTACGTTGATGGGTAGTTGGAGGGGTATTGTTAGCGATAATTTTCTGCAGATGAACATCTAAATCCTTAGCCACCTGAGATAAAACCAATGCACCCACAGAATCACTGGTAGCAATTAACCCATGGGATAACTGAAGCATCTGTTGAGCCTTGTCATTTGTCCATGGATAAACTGTCAGATCTGACCACAAAGAGAGGATTCTATTGATTTGATCAGGCAACTGTTTGCAGCGCGCTTCGCGCAATTTAATCCGCTTCTCTCGCGCATCTGTTAGATCATTACTCACGGGCAATCCCTATGGCACCAAAAAACATTAAAAACACTATGCATTACAATACCCACATATTCATTTCTTCTTTTTTTCAAGTATAGCGTATAGCATGATTTGGTTAGCCTGCAGGAACAGTACGCTCAGCCGCCCACCTTCGCAGACTTTGAACCTTTTCAGCCATTACGATTGACAATGGACGGGTTCGTGCCAGCTCTTCCAACAGATGCTGTGAATCCAGGGCAATCTCTTGGGCCTGTGCTGCATAGAGCGCCGCTACAATAGCCTGCTCAATCTCCGCACCGCTAAATCCTTCACTACTGGAAACCAGCTCATCAAGTGCAAATCCACTGGGCGCAAGATTACGCTGCCTAAGATGGATCTCAAATAGAGCACGCCGGGTAGTTTCATCGGGCAGGTCTACAAAAAATATCTCATCCAGGCGCCCTTTACGAATAAGCTCCGGTGGCATCTGCTCAATATTATTGGATGTGGCCACAATGAACACATTGGCCTGATGCTCTGCCATCCAGGTCAGCAAGGTGCCAAGGATACGTTGAGACAATCCATCATCAGGCGAATCACTCTGCGAGAGACCCTTTTCAATCTCATCCATCCACAACACGCAGGGTGACATCACCTCCGCCGTATGCAGTGATTTGCGCAGGTTCTTCTCTGTCTCTCCATAAAATTTATTGTATAGGGCACCAAAATCGAGTCGTAACAGAGGAACCCCAAAGGTACCCGCTACCGCTTTGGCTGCCAGGCTTTTTCCACAACCCTGAACACCCAGCAGCATAATCCCCTTGGGTTTATCCAGTTTTCCGGCTTTGCTGGCAAAGTTCTTCTGGCGCTGTTTGAGCCAGGTTTTTAGTTTCCCCAGCCCGGCAATATCATTGAAACGGGCCGTCTCATACTCAAAAGAGATAACACTATCCTGGCTGATCAACTCATATTTGGCCTTCATTACATCCGGCAGATCACTATGAGTGATGGCGCCATCCTCCTGGATCGCCGCACGAATCAGACGACGGGCATCTGTTGCAGTAACCCCGCATAGATTACCTGCCAGTTGGTCTACGGCTGTACGGTCGGCCTTTAACTTTTGTCCCGGGTTCTGCACAACCCAACGTTGTGCCTCCTCTTTTATCAGCGTCTTAATGGCAGCCCTATCAGGTAGGCGAAGATTAAAACGGGCCGTCATATGCCTAATTTCAGGCGGAATTGTCATTCCATAGCTAATGAATGTCAGCGTCCTTGGAACAAGCTCATGCTCCTGCGCAATCTCCTTAATCAATCGAACATGCAGGGGGTCATCAAGGAATGGATGAAAATCCAGCAACACATAATTGCCTGGCTGGGTTGCAGATTTAATATGCTTTAGCGCTTCTGTAGGATCAGCAGTATCCTCTTTGGGAGGTAGATCCGCATCGATGCACTTGATCCCTTCTGTAACGCTCCATTGAAACGCCGGCTCTCCAAGTCGAAAGGCTAACCGGGTAAAGAGTTGTACGATTCGCATCTCCTCCAAAGATTCAATAATCAGGATAGGTGTCGATGAGCGAAGCGTTAGTTCAAGGTCATGCAGTTCATTCATTCCGATATCCGGCTGTTTCCACACTACCGTTTAGATCAATAGCAGTTGCCTGACAAAAAAACAGACGCACTCCCCACAAAAACCGCAATAACAGAGAGAGGCAAAAAAGAAATATAGCTTGGAATAACCGATTTTTCTGCGGTTCTTGCTGGAAAAGGATCTTCTCCAAATCAATCCACTGGATATATCACCATCACGATCGCCAGGCGTGCTCCTGCACCAGCTCTGCCATAACCGTGATATGGTCAGCCGACTCATTGAGCGCAGGGATATAGTGGTACGACGCTCCCCCGGCCTTGAGGAAGTAGTCGCGGTTTTCAACCGCAATCTCTTCCAGCGTCTCCAGGCAATCTGCCGCAAAGCCGGGGCAGATAACATGCACGCTCTTCACCCCCTCCTTTCCCCACGCCTTCAAGGTCTTATCAGTATAGGGTTGAATCCACGCCTTACGGCCCATGCGGGACTGGAAACTGATCGCCCAGCGATCTTCTGCCAGACCCAGTTCTGCCGCCAGCAGCGACGCCGTAGCGCGACACTCTTCTGGATAGGGGTCACCGCCATCAGCATAGGCCTGTGGGATACCATGGAACGACATCAGCAGGCGCTCCGGTTGTGCTTGCGTCTCCCAGGCTGCACGCACTGAATTCGCCAGGGCACGGATATATGCAGGATGATCCTGATAGCGGTTGATGAAGCGCAGATCAGGGATGCGACGCCAGTTCTGCAGCTCGGCAGTCACGGCATCAAAGATCGAGGCCGTTGTCGCCGCCGAGTACTGCGGATAGAGCGGCAGCACCAGCACTTTATTGGCATTGGCCTGGCGAAGCTGATCCAGTCCAGCTGCAATGGATGGATTGCCGTAGCGCATCGCCAGCGCCACCTCAACTGGCCGATCCATACTGGCATTGAGCTGCTGCTGCAGAGCCTTTGCCTGATGCAGGGAGACCTGCATCAAGGGTGAGCCCTCATCTGTCCAGACCGAAGCGTAGGCCTCAGCCGAACGCTTGGGGCGGGTGCGCAGAATGATGCCATTCAGGATAAACCACCACAGCAAGCGAGGGGTTTCAACCACGCGCGTATCATTTAGAAACTCCGCCAGATAGCGGCGCACATCCTCGGTAGTGGGTGAATCAGGCGTGCCCAGGTTAACCAGCAAGACCCCCAGGTGCTCAGGGGTAGATTGATCAATTACAGGGTGATTTTGATAGGGCAGCATATTATTCAGTTTTGTTGTTAGTGAGGATCCTAGGCATCATAACTCGTAACTATTCAGCCGCCATAAAAAATGCCCGTAGCTGTTCAGATTGCCCCTGAAATCCGTCAGTTCAAGGCGCAAAATGTGAGTTTACAAGCGTAAATGACCATTTTGTAACACCGAAATGGCGGATTTCAGGGGTGAGCTGAATAGTTACCATAACTCAAAGTTCAGTGGCAAGGCGCTCATAGGGGGGCAGCGTCATCAGCCGCTGATCCTGCAACGCCCCACCTACCGTAAAATGGTAGAGGCTCTGAAACTCTGTCCCTTCGATGCCCAGTGAGGCATGGAATGCATCATCAAAATAGCAGCCAATCCCAGTACCCTGCACACCGGCAGCTTCCGCTTCCAGGTAGAGCACCTGACCCAACATACCCGCCTCCCAGTAGAGCTGGCGATAACCCCAGGGGCCGGCTTTCAAACCACGATCAAACTCCGCCAACATACCCAGACTGAAAGCACTATCCGCTGCAATGGCCTGACTACAGGAGAGCTGTTCAGCCGCCTCTCTGGCATCGACATGCAGCAACCGGAAGAGCCTGAGATGCTCAGGACACCCCTCCACCTTCTCCCATTCAAATGATCCGTTAGCCAACACCGATCGCAGCGGTGTTTCTGCCTCATCCCGGCGCACAAAGAGATAGAGTCCTGAGGGCAGTCCATCTACCCGATGGATAAACAGCAGCAGGTGGATACGTGGCATCCAGGGCAGCAGGTCCCAGGGTGGGGTTACTGGTCGCGGCAATGTCATATCCAACATACGATAGAGCTGACTGGCGGAAATAGTCGTCTCACCATCAAAGGCCTGAGCGCTACGGCGCTGACGAATGAGCTTTGCAGCAGATAGCCGACAGTCGCTCTGTTGTGGATCAGACTGCGCTGAGGGCATCCACTCTGTGGAAGGCGTAAGGGGCTTGAGGCAGGCCTCCACCGCCACATCAATCTCTGGCCACTCATTGCTGTGGTAGGGCGACAATTGGTTAGCTTGCCCCCTCCACACACCCTCAGTTACTGCCTGCAGCAGTGCCTCAGAAGAGGGCATCGTTGGACAGGATGGCACCGTCTCCACCAGCAACATCAGATCCGGATGCTCTTGTTCAGCACCAGCAAAGTCTTGTTTCCGATCCAGCCCCAATATCCGGCTGATACTTTCATCATCCCACTGTTCCAGCAACCGCACCGACCAGCCCAGCACGGCAGCCGCATATCGGATGGCTGCCATGGCATGGCCACAATCCAACTGGCAATAACGAAAGGCCCGTTCGCCATACTTCCAGGCCTCTCGCCAGTGGATTGATGAAAGTCCAATTAGCAGCACATCAGAAGTAAGTACCGACTTATCGAAGAGGCACCGCTGCTCCAACAGGTGGTCCCGACTGAGATAGTGATAGACCCCGGCACTCAGATCACCCACATTCGGCACAATGGCATAGCCTTCAGTCGGGTGAAGATTGCCACTGGAGGGGTTACAGCGGAGCGCCCAGCGCGCACCACCCGACTGCTTCCAGGCAGACAAGCCCAGTGACAACTCAAACAGCGCGGCAATACTCTCCTGTGATAATGGCTGTGGCGCAACCCGCTCTTTGCAGTAGAGATCAACATAGGTGGTTTCCAACTCATCTGCCACCAGCGGCAGCTCAATCTGGGGAGCACCTTCAAACCAGCGGAAGGGTTCGGGTTGGGTTGCCCAATCAAGTCGCCCAGGTCCTGCAGCAAAATGCTCCAGGCTATGCTTGGTGCGCTGATGATAACGCCTGACAGGATCAAGCTGATTTTCAAGATTATCGTTCATGTCCCTCGCAACGTCTTCAGCGGCGGTTGATTGAGCACAAAACGGGTTCCAAGCGTACCTGCCACACCTACCCCAACAGCACCAATCAACATGCCGCTCAGCCAAAGGGTCGGCCCTGGCAGATAGGTCAGATCAAAGATCTGTTTGGCGATCACCATTCCAATGGCACCCGCAGCTATGGATCCAACCAAGCCCGACAGCAGCCCCAGTCCGGTATATTCCAGGATGATACTGCTCATCAGTTGGCTACGGCGGCCACCCAGGGTACGCAACACCGCCGCCTCGCGGATACGATCATCCAGCGTGGCGTGGATGGTGGCATACATCACCATCAACCCCGCCAGCACGGTAAAAATAAAGACATACTCCACCGCCAAAATAACCTGTTCAATAATCTCTCGTACCTGATCCAGAATGGTCGCCACATCCAACACTGTAATGTTGGGGAACTGCTGCACCATTCTATTCAGCACAGCGTGCTGCTCCGTTGGCAGATAAAATCCTGTGATGTAATTGACTGGATAGTTATCCAGTAGCCCCGGTGGGGCAACGACAAAGAAGTTGGCCTTGAAACTCTCCCAATTGACCTGACGCAGATTGGTTATCTCTGCCGTGAACTGCTGCCCAGCCACATCATAGGTCAGGGTATCACCAACCCCCAGCCCCAGCTCTTTGGCCAGACTCTGTTCCACCGAGAAGAAGGGTTTGCCATGATCCTCTGGCCCCCACCAGCGACCACTCACCACCGCATTACTGCTCTGCACCTTCTCGGCCCAGGAGAGATTGAATTCCCGCTTCACCAGACGCTTGCCCCGCTCGGTCTTGAAATCTTCGGGGACAACCTTTTCACCATTAATCTGAACCAGACGGGCGCGAATCATCGGATAGAGCAGCGGTGGCTCCACATCCTCAGAGCGCAAAAATTGCCGCACACCATCCAATTGGTCCGGCTGAATATTGATCAGAAAGCGATTTGGAGCATCTGCTGGCAGACGATTCTCCCACTCACTGAGCAGATCGGCCCGCACCACAGCCAACAGCAGCAGCGCCATCAGGCCCACACCAAAACCGACCATCTGGATCAGGCTATGACCTGACCGACGGGAGATATTCACCACGCCAAAGCGCCAGGCAGCACCACCCTTTTTACGCAACGGGCGCAGCAGCAGCAGTAATCCGCCTGCAACCGCACCCAACATCAGCAACACCATCAACAGGCCAGCCATGATAGCGGCAGCCAGTTTCAGGTTCTGCGCCTGAAACAGCACCAATACCGCAAAGGCCAGGATGCCAATGCCGTAGGCCGACAAGGCACTGATCTGCAGGCCACCCAGATCCCGTCGCAACACCCGCAGGGTAGGCACATTTTTCAGTTGCAGGATCGGTGGCACCGCAAAGCCCAGCAGCGTCACCATACCGGTAATCAGCCCCAGCAGGATCGGCCACAGGCTGGGGGCTGGCAACTCAATGCCCGCCAGTGGCGCCAGAAAGAGCATTAAGCCCCACTGAGCCAGGTAGCCCACAACGATACCCACCACGCTGGCCAGCAGGCCCAGCACCACCATCTGGGTTAGATAGAGCTGGCTGATCACCGCCTGCTCCGCTCCAAGACAGCGCATGATGGCGCAGCTATCCAGATGCCGACTGATAAAACGGCGGGTTGCCATCGCCACAGCCGCCCCTGCCAATAGCACACTCACCAGCGCAGCCAGTGCCAGAAAGTGTTCGCCCCGGTTGAGCGCTGAACGCACCTCAGGTCGGGCATCCTGCACATCATGCAGCGATTCTCCCTGCACCAGTTTTGGCTCCCACTCCTGGCGGATCTGCCCAATGGCATCAACATCCCCTGCCAGTAACAGACGGTAGATCACCCTGCTGGCAGGCTGCACCAACTCCGTAGCGGGCAGATCATCAGCATGCATCAACAGCCGGGGGGCAATATTAAACAGCACACCTTCCGATTGGTCCGGCTCACTGGTGAGCACTGCACCCACCTTTAGATTGCTATTTCCGACAGTGATCTCATCCCCCACGTCCACACCCAGGATGGTCAACAGACGACTGCCTCCCCAGACAGTGCCCGGCTCAGGGCCTCCTGTGATTTCAGCATCGGCAGCAAACAGCTTGGGTGCAATACGGTTTTTTCCCCGCAGCGGATAACCATCACTGGCTGCCTTAAGCGCCACCAGCTGGTTCTTCTCCCCAGCCAGCACCATGGTGGGGAACTCCACCGTTCTGGCACGTTGCAGGCCTAATTCAACAGCCCGCGCAGCCAGCTCCTCTTTAACCCCATTATCTGAGACAAAGACCAGATCACCCCCCAACAGATCATTGGCCTGCCCGGTCAACGCCTGATGGATGCGGCTGGTAAAGAAATTGACCGAGGTGACGCTCGCTACCGCAACAATCAATGCCATAGCCAGCACCTTAAGCTCCCCGGCACGCCATTCGCGATGGAGATGGCGCAGAGCAAGCGAAAAATGACTCATTGCACTTCTGCCTTTAACTGCCCTTCATCCAGCTCCAGTTGACGCTGGCAGCGCGCCGCCAGATGCTGATCATGCGTCACCAGCACCAGGGTCGTGCCCTGCTCTGCATTGAGCTGAAACAACAGGTCGATAATGCGCTCACCGGTGCGGCGATCGAGGTTTCCAGTTGGTTCATCCGCAAACAACACTTGCGGATGCGGCGCAAAGGCGCGGGCAATAGCCACCCGCTGCTGCTCACCGCCGGAGAGCTGCTTCGGATAGTGACTGCCACGCGCTGCCAGCCCCACCCGCTGCAACACCCCTTCTGCCACCTGCTGGGCATCAGGTCGCCCGGCCAACTCCAACGGCAGCATCACATTCTCCAGCGCAGTCAGATTGGGCAACAGCTGAAAGGCCTGAAAGACAAACCCCACCTTCTCACCTCGCAGGCGGGCACGGCCATCCTCATCCAGTGCAAACAGATCCTGCCCTGCGATGGAAACCCGACCTCCAGTTGGCTCATCCAGCCCCGCCAGCAACCCCAGCAGAGTTGATTTTCCCGCCCCAGAGGCACCCACAATCGCAACGGTCTCACCCGCAGCTATACTCAGGTCAACACCCTGCAGAAGCGTCAGCTCCCCCTCGGGACTCACTACACGCTTATGCAAATTCTGCGTATTCACAACAATTTCTGATGTCATACAGGGAATACCAGGGTTAGGATTAGATTTAATATGTGGAGCATACCAACTTCAGGCGCATACTCCAGCAACCAAGGTTGAGATTGTCACAGCATGAAATGGTTCTATCGATTACTCATTATTGCCACACTGGCCGCCGTCCCCCTCTTTGCAGCCGCCAGCGAGACCATCCTGGTGTTGGGCGACAGCCTCAGCGCAGCCTTTGGCATAGAAAAAGAGCAGGGGTGGGTCACTCTATTGCAGCAGCGATTAAACAATAATGGCTACAGCCACAAAGTGATCAACGCCAGCATCAGCGGTGAGACCACAGCAGGCGGACTTACCCGATTCAAGCCGCTAGTGGAACGCCACCAGCCCACCATCGTCATTATCGAACTGGGCGCCAACGATGGCCTGCGCGGCCAATCACTTGGCATCATGCAGAAGAATATCCAAAAGATCATTCAACAGACCCGACAACAGCAGGGCAAGGTATTGCTGGTGGGCATGCAGTTGCCCGCAAATTATGGCCTGGCCTACACCAGCCGGTTTCATCGCATCTATACAAAACTGGCGCAGGATAATGAGATTCCACTGGTTCCTTTTTTGATGCAGGGACTGGAAGATAACAGCAAACATTTCCTGCCCGACCGACTGCACCCCACGGCAGTAGCACAGCCTATTTTGCTGTCGAATATCTGGAAAGGGCTTGAGCCGCTACTCAAGCATTAGCGGGTAAATTCAGCCCTGTCCGTTCAAGCCTGCAACTGCAGAGGCAGGTTATTCAACCACCGCTGACTTAAACAGAGCGGGTTCCAGTTGGTGCCGCTGCAACAGCCGATAGAATTCTGTGCGATTGCGTTTGGCTATGCGTGCCGCCTCAGCCACATTGCCGCTGGTGATTTTCAGTAGCTGAGCAAGGTAGTCACGTTCAAAGTGCCCTCTAGCCTCAGCAAAAGAGACAATTTCACCCAGCTTGTCACGTAGGGCCTTCTCCACCAGTACAGCAGGAATAATCGGGGTAGTGGCCAGCACAGCCGTCTGCTCTACAAGGTTGCAAAGCTGGCGTATGTTTCCAGGCCATGCGGCACTCACCATTAGCTCCATAGCCTCCGGTGCAAATGACTTGCACACTTTTCCCGTTCGCTCCCCAATCTGAGATAGGAAATGCCTGGCCAGCAGTGGAATATCTTCGCGCCGCTCTTGCAATGGAGGTATCTCCAGCGCCACCACGTTTAGTCGATAGTAGAGATCTTCGCGGAATTTCCCGGCAGCCATTGCCCGTTCCAGATCACGGTGGGTGGCAGAGACAATTCTGATATCCACCGGGATGG